>Ga0075522_10001478_pt1 | contig 17820 bp, 25 predicted proteins | sample NGEPerA_FD_74796 | JGI IMG/M metagenome (GOLD analysis project Ga0075522, IMG submission 74796) | Arctic peat soil microbial communities from the Barrow Environmental Observatory site, Barrow, Alaska, USA - NGEE PermafrostL2-A | ecosystem: Environmental > Terrestrial > Soil > Wetlands > Peat ... | reverse complement strand
GTCTCAGTGTACCGCCGACGTCCCGTGGATCACCGTGGAGCCGCTACCAGCCACGCGTGGACAGCAGTTCCTCGCGGGGCATCGCGGCGACATCGAGACCGCGCATGGCCGGTCCCAGACCGGTGCTGACCTCCGCGATCACCTCGGGCTTGTCGAAGTAGGTCGTCGCGGCGACGATCGCCTTCGCGTAGTTGAGGGGATCCTCACTCTTGAAGATGCTGCTGCCAACGACGCTACCCTCGGCCCCGAGCTGCATCATCAGGGCGGCATCCGCCGGAGTCGCGATGCCGCCGGCCGAGAAGTTCACCACCGGAAGGCGGCCGGTCTCGGCAATCTCCACCACCAGCTCGTAGCAGGGTGTTGATGTTCGGTTCGCCGAGGGCGCCGAAGTAAGCCGAGATGGATGGCCCACCGGCGTTGTCGCGATTTCGGTGGGAGATCGGGTGCGCGGATCCCGTGCGGGAGCCCTCCGGGCCCCGGCTCAGGCGGCCTGGGCGTCCAGGGCGGTGATGCGGATGAGGTTGTCGACCGCTCCGGTCCTCAGGAACCAGACTCGGTTGCGCTGCAGGCCGATGTAGCGCAGCTTGCGTCCGCCGGCGATCGTCTTCATCCAGCCGAAGGGTTCCTCGATTCGTTTGCGGATGCGCAGGCTGGTCACGTGGCCGTGGTGCCGAGTGGTCCGTCCGTCGATGGCGCAGCGCCGGTTGCTGGTGTTCTGGGACACGTGCGGGGTCACCCTCAAGGCGCGGCAGCCGGCGACGAAGCCCGTCGTGTCGAACCCTTGTCACCGCCCACCGTTCGGCGTCGAGCTCGCGCCGGCAGCCGCGCCAGCAGGGTGAGCGCGGTCTCACGTTCCGCATATCCCGTTGCCGAGGTGAGCTCCATGTCGGCGATCAGCGCGCTCCGGTTCTCCATGAGGAGGTGGCCGGCGTCGCTGAGCTTGGCGGCCACCCCATTGCCCTTGCGGGCCAGGCGCGCCTCAGGATCGGTGGTCGAGTGGTGGGTCTCGTTGCTGCGCTTCTCGCCGTGGTCGTCCACCTCGGCGTTCCGTCCTGGCGCTGGTGGCCCTCCCTTGCCGCCACCGTCCTTGGGCCGGAAGCTCTTGTGCGAGGCCCAGGCTTCGAGCAGGGTGCCGTCGACACTGAAGTGCTCGCCGGAGATGTAGCGGCGCAGGTGGGCCTGCTGCACCACCGCCGCGAAGAAGCGATCGGCGATCTCGTGGGTCAGCAACCGCTGCCGGTTGCGGCTGAAGGTGCTGTGGTCAAAACCCTCGTCGTCGACGTTGAGGTCGAGGAAGAACTTGAAGAGCAGGTCGTCGCGGAGTCGCTCGCAGAACTGGCGCTCGCCGCGGATCGAGTACAGGGCCATCAGCACCGTCGCCTTGAGCAAATGCTCCGGTGGCACGCTCTGCCGGCCGGTGCGCGCGTACATGGCGTCGAACTCCGGCGCCAGCTCGGCCAGCACCGCCTCCACCACCGGCTTGATGCGCCGGATCGGGTGGTCCAACGGGATCAGGCTGTCCGAGGTCAGGGTGGACAGCATCGTCGCCTGGCGGGTGGTGGTGCCACGCATGCTGAATCTCCGCAAGCTGAATGAGCTTCCCCAAAGACTCGCACACCCGAGTCACCCTGTCGAGGGCTTCCTCACCGCTCGAAAATCAACACCCTGCTAGGAAGTCCGACATCAAGCGCGACAGTGCGCGCACGTCGGCGCACACGTCATCAGTCACTTGGCTCGCTCTCGCCCGCGACTCCGCAGGCGATTCTATCCTCGCGCTTGTATGATGTTTCCGCACATCGGTAGCGTTCGGAGTATAGCGTCGGCCGGCCCGTCGGGAACGGCGACACCGTCGCGCTCACGGCGCGCTGGGAAGCACGCGGCCCGTATGGTCGGGGGGTCGGCGGCGGTCACGGAGAAACGAATGGGCACCGGGCATCTCGCCGAGCTGGCGCTGTACTGCGACGAGTACGAGCTCACCATGGCCGACTCGTTCGTGCGGCATGGCCAGGCGGATGACCTGGTCAGCTTCGAGCTCTCGGTGCGCCACCTGCCGGCGAACCGCGGGTGCCTGGTGGTTGCGGGGCTGGCTCAAGCCGTCGAGTACCTACGCGCCCTGCAGTTCACCGCAGAGCAGTGCGCCTTTCTGCGCAGGCAGGGAGTGCTCAGCGAATCAACGATCGCGGAGCTGTCCCGGGTGCACTTCTCCGGCGAGGTCGCAGCGATCCCCGAGGGCACCTGCGTCGGTGCCGGGGTGCCGCTGCTGCGGGTGGTTGCGCGACGGCTCGAGGCCACCATCATCGAATCAGCGTTGCTGGCGCTTATCAATCACCAGACGATGGTGGCGAGCAAGGCGGTCCGCATCGTCATGGCCGCGGGATGGAGGGGAGTGTGGGACTACTCACTGCGACGCCTGCACGGTCCGCAGGCGGGGCCGGAGGTGGCCCGCGCTGCATACATCGCCGGATGCAGCGGCACGGCAACCGTTGAGGCCGCGGTACGGTACGGGGTTCCCACGACTGGGACGATGGCGCATCACTACGTCATGGCATTCGGAGCGGACGGCGGCGAGCAGCGCGCATTTGCGCAGTTCCTGCGCGACTTCCCCGACCGAGCTGTGCTGCTCATCGATACGTTCGACTCACACCGGGGCATCGAGCACGCGATCGCGGCCAGCAGGGAGACGGGGATCTCGCTCCGCGGGATTCGGCTTGATTCCGGAGACCTCGAGGCCCTTGCCCGCGAAGCCCGTGGCATGCTCGATGAAGCGGGCCTGTCGCGCACGTCCATCGTCGCCAGCGGCGACCTCGACGAGTGGGGTATCGCCGAGCTGGTCGCGGCCGGGGCACCGATCGACTCCTTCGGTGTCGGAACCAAGCTGGGCACCAGCTTCGACGCCCCGGCCCTGGGTGGGGTCTACAAGCTGGTCGCACAGGGGGGTGATGACGGCGCTGCGCAACCTGTGCTAAAACTGTCGACGTCGAAGAGCACCGATCCGGGACAGCACCAGGTCTACCGGCATTCGGACTTCGATGAGATCGTGTTGGTGACTGAGCATCGCGCCGGTGAACCGATGTTGCGCCCGGTTTTGCGACATGGTGAGCTTGTGGCGGACCTGCCGCGCCTCAAGGACATCCGCCATCGATGCGCCCGTGAGCGCGCTTGGCACCGTGCCGAGATGTTTCGACCGACGGATCCAGAACCACGGCGGGTGGAGCGCAGTCCGCAGCTCCAGGAGCTGACACGGCGGCTGGTCACCGCCATAGCTGAGGAAGCGAGTTGACTGATCAACGCTGGCCGCAGTCGCCCTGGGAGGCGGGCCACCTCGACTCCATCGACATCCCCGCACGCGGCATGGACGTCGGCCTCTCCGATTGTGGCGAGGAGCAGGCGGCCGCCCTGGGGAAGCGGCTCCGTCGGACCGGCGAATCTGAGCGACCCGATGTGGTCCTCTGCTCGCCGTACGGGCGCGCCGAATAGACGGCGCGGGCCGCGCTGCGGGTGGCCGGCACTGTACCGCGCGACGAGGCAAGCCAAACGGGGCTGAGAACGGCGCTCTCCGAAAAAGGCGGCCAAACTCCAAGGCGTGCTCTTCGCGCTCGAGGCAGTGACACGGCTTCACGTCGAGAAGGAGGAGCGGCTCTACACGCCAGTCCTAAATCAGTTGAGTCCGACGGTTCGTGCAGCGATTCGTGCACAGCTCCGAGAGCACTCCGTTCACCGGGGTCATGAGTGACGGGCATGATCGGCCTGCTCGGCATCGGCGTGGCCCTGCTGCTCGGTATCGGGATGCGGATCGCCGCGGTCACCGGAGCCATCATGGTGGTGCTGATGTGGAGCGCCTCACTGCGACCCCAGGATGACATCTTCATGGACAACCACATCGTGTACGCCCTCGTCCTCCTCGGCATCGCCCTGGGGGGAGCCGGCAACACCCTCGGCCTCGGCAAGTGCTGGATGGGGACCCCTCCGGTCCGTCGCTTCGCGTGGCTCAGCTGAGTTGGGCCGCCTCGAGCCCGTAGAGCGGCCCCTAAACCTGCCGGTGACGGATGTGACCGTCACCGACATCGGTGACAAAGGACCCTGGCGTGTGCGTCACGGTACCGCCACGCTCAGTTTCGAATAGGGAGAACCCATCATGAAGGCACTCGTCCATCACGAACCCGGGCAGAAGGCTTGGGAGGATGTCCCGAAGCTGGAGATCTCCGCGGACACGGACGCAATAGTCCGGGTCGACGCAACCACCATCTGCGGCACGGACCTCCTAATGCGTCACGCTTCGTCTGAATCGCAACATCCGATGACCACTCACGCCTCCGGCGGAGTGGCCGTCCACCGCAGTGAGAGTGGCCACGAGTCTGACGCGGGCGCGGTCACTGCAGTCCGACCACGCCGCCTTGTGGTCGAGGACGTCATGACCCGCGACGTGGTCACGGTCGCGCCGACAGCGACCTTCCACCAGATGATCGGTCTGATGCGCCTGCACGGCATCAGCGCCCTTCCGGTTGTCGGCGAGCAGCGGGCTCTCCTCGGCGTCGTCTCCGAGGCGGACCTGCTCCAGAAGGAGACGCCGCCGCCGCCGTGGCGACGGTGGCTGCCGGAGGGATCTCGGTCCGCAACGCGGCGTCGCAAGGCCGACGGCGTTGACGCGGCGGACGTGATGACCACGCCGGTCGTTTCGGTCGGTTCCCGAGCTTCCTTGGTCGTCGCTGTCCGCCTGCTCCAGCAGCACCAGATCAAGCGTCTGGTCGTGCTCGATGCGGCGCACAAGATGGTCGGTATCGTCTCGCGTCGCGATCTCCTGGCGGGTTTCAGCAGGAGCGACGCCGAGATCCGAGCCGACGTCATTGAGGGGGTGATCCCGCGATGGCTCCTGGTCGACCCCACCAGGGTTCGCGTTGAGGTCCACGGTGGCGTCGTCCGACTCGAGGGCACCGTGGATCGGCGCAGCGACGTCGAGGTTCTCGCCCACCGCGTCCGCGGCCTTGACGGGGTCGTTGATGTCGACAGCGCCGTCGAATACGGCTGGGACGATCGTGACCGGGCGCCGTCCCGCGAACTGCACATCACCTGAGACCGAGGAGAGGGGAGATGTTCACCAAGATCCTTGTCGCCTACGACCGTTCTCCTCATGCGCGGGCCGCTCTGGGGCACGCGGTCGACATCGCACGCACCCAACAGGCACAGCTCACGGTGCTGACCAGCTACTCCACCGTATTGGGGTAATTCTGGTGTTTTGTGACCCCCGCGATGACCCCCACGCCGACCCCATCGGCACCCCAAGCGAACGTCCTTGGACGCGCCTGGACGAACCCGCCTAACGCCCGAAAGTGCGGTAAGTTGCCCAACCGCTTCGTGGGTTGATGCCAGCGATCCGAGCGGGTCTCTAGACGGACCCCGCCGCCGGCGGTGGACGGAGCCCGCTACGTGCTGGAGACCGGTCGGCTCCGCGCAGCAGAACACACGACTCGCTGAGCCTCGGAGGCTCCGCGGTGGCGGCCGGCAGCGGTCGCCACCGGGCTTGCACAGAACACCGGCGCGGCCGCCGGATCATCTGCGAGGCTACCTGCGTACTTCGGTGCCTCTGCGGGCGTGGAGCTCCCCACGGGCCGTGATGGTTTGGCCCACTTCATACCGCTGAAAGCCATGGACGACGGCGTCGAGGTCCAGTGCGCGCATTGCATCGATCGCCATCTCCCAGCGCCCCTCCGCGCACAGGCCACCGAGTCCCGCACGTTCATAGCCATCGAGCGCGGCACATATGGAGGACTCGCGGACTGTCTGAGCGAGGCGGTGCGTATCGTCTTCCGGCGCGATCGGCTGCGCCGCCTGCCCCTTGGCCATGTTTCCACCATCTACGTACGAACTATTGACGCGCACGACGTTCAGAGCATGCGCCATAGCGACGCGAGACCGTGTCGTCACGCGGCCGACGGGTCCGCTGTCAAGCCATGGCTCCCACCATAAGTGTCTCGGCGGGCGCCCCATGTATCAGGCCACAGCGAGGCTGGCCCGCGTTGTCGCCCTCCGAGTCAGCATCGAGCGGGCTGCCCAGAACCATGCCGGATCAACTGACTGCCTCCCGGAGCGGACGGGCGGCCAGCCCTGCCGCAACTCGGCAGTTCCGAAGCCTACCTGGAGCTGGTCACGTACTCGACCAAGTCGAGGAGGCGGCATGCGTAGCCCCATTCGTGTGGCCATCACTTTGACCATACGATCGCCGATCGCCATGGTGAGCGGAGCATCGACAATCGAGGACCGGTCGTCATGCAGGAAGTCGACGGATACGAGCTCCTCGTCACAGACGAAACTATCGTCTCGGCGAGATGAAGGAGCATTTCCCGGTCCAGCCTGCCGGGTGTCGCCACCGTTCATGGTTGGACACGTGACGCTCTGTGCGTTCGAAGCGTCGAACGTGAGGTTGTGCCGGTAAGATCACGACGTACACGACGTGACCGCTATCGCCTTGCGGCGGCCACCGGCCCCGACGGACGCATCTCAAGCCTCACGGACTTGGCCAGCGCCTGAGTTGCGCGGCTTATAGCAGTGGGCGGTACGATGACAACTGGAGTCGGCGCGTGATGGGTCACGTGGTGGGCGACGCTGCCAACCAGCAGCTCACTGAGGCCACTACGGCCGCGCGAGCCCATCACGATGAGATCGGCCCCCTCGTCAGCCGCCGTCTGCACGATGGCTGGTGCCGGATTGCCCTCGCGTACCAGCGTGCGGAAATTGACCTGAGCCTCGCGAAGCCGCTCCGACCACGCGCCGTTCAACTCCTGGTTGAGGAGCACGCGCATCTGGGTCTCCTCAAGAATGGGGAAGCCGAACCCGGCACTGAGACCGAGGTTGGCGAAATCGATCACCGATACCAACACGACCTCGGCGCCCAGCGGCGCGGCAAGGTCGGCTGCCCAAGCGACCGCGTCCTGTGCGGTCGCCGACCCGTCGGTTGCCACGAGGATCCGCTTGATGACCATGAGTTTGCCTCCGATAGGTCGCCTCTGATGGCAACAGGATCACGGGCACTGCCACTTGCCCGCTAGGGTCCTTGGTCCTCGTTACCACCGGCCAGGTGACCCCGGTGCCAGTTGGATCGTCGTCAGGGCTAGTCACGTGGCGCCATCTGTGCACCAGACACAACGATCGGGCGAGGCCGTGCCCCCAGGGCCCACTTAGGCCCCGAATGAACCGCGCCAATCTACTTCTAATCTAATTTATCGCTCTCTGCGAGGCCCGCGGGCGGCTTCCAGTCGAATCGATAGCGGACCGTGTCAGGCGGTACCCGCAGGGTGGGTGACCTTCGACCCTGGCTGTCCGTGCGGATTCCAGCGAGTCTGGGATCATGCAGTCCGCCCTCTCGACCGACCGATCCGTCAACACGCTCACCCGGCTCGCCCGGCCGGTGACGGGGGCCCCCAACGATTACGACAGCCTCCTCGGCCTGATCGGTGATCGCCGGTTCGTGCTCATCGGCGAGGCGTCGCACGGCACGCACGAGTTCTTTCGAGAGCGGGCGCGGATCACCCGGCGGCTCATTGACGAGCTCGGGTTCACCGTGGTCGCGGTGGAGGGCGATTGGCCCGATGCATACCGGGTAAACCGGTACGTCGTGGGGATGTCCGACGATGCCGACGCGGACGCGGCCTTGCTCGGCTTCCGCCGCTTCCCGACGTGGATGTGGCGGAATCGGGACGTGCTGGCGTTCGTCCAGTGGCTTCGGGCCCGAAACGACGACCAGGCGCATCCGGCCAGGAAGGCCCGCTTTTACGGTCTCGATCTCTACAGCATGCGAGCATCCATCGAGGCGGTGGTCGAGTACCTCGAGCGGGTCGATCCGGACGGGGCCCGCCGGGCCCGTGAACGGTACTCGTGCTTCGATCACGTCGGTGCCGACGGCCAGGCGTACGGGTACGCGTTGGCCGCCGGGATTGCCGACCCGTGCGAGGACGAGGTCGTCACCCAGCTCCTCGAGCTGCGGCACCGCTCGGAGTCCTACCTGCGCCGTGACGGCTCGGTGGCGGAGGACGAGCAGTTCTACGCCGAGCAGAATGCCCGACTCGTACTTGATGCCGAGGAGTACTACCACCAGATGTATCGTGCCGAGGTCTCGTCGTGGAACCTCCGCGACCGTCATATGGCCGGCACCCTCGATGCGCTGGTCGCGCATCTCGATGGCCGATCAGCGCGAACCAAGGTCGTCGTGTGGGCGCACAACTCCCACGTGGGTGATGCCCGGGCGACTTCGATGGGCGCTCGCGGGGAGCTCAACATTGGCCAGCTGGCTCGCCAGAGCTATGGCGGCGAGGTGATGCTGATCGGGTTCAGTACCTACGCCGGACGGGTCACCGCAGCATCCGAGTGGGGTGGACCGACCGAACGCAAGCACGTTCGCCCGGGCCGGCCGGGCAGCTACGAGTCGATTCTGCACGCCGTCGCGGTCCCCCAATACTGGGTGCCCACGGGCGGTCTGGCCACCGAAGAGGCGTTCTTGCGACCGCGCCTTGAGAGGGCTATCGGCGTTATCTACCGGCCCGAAACTGAATTGCAGAGCCACTATTTTGAAGCACACTTGGCCACGCAGTTCGATGCCATGATCCACCTGGACCGCACGAGGGCACTCGAGCCACTGGAGCTCACACCGCTGTGGGACCGGGGCGAGCCTCCCGAGACCTTCCCGACGGGGCTGTGAGCCATGGTCCTCTCGAGCGAGCGTGTCATCAGCAGGTTCCGGGACCGTCGCGAGGCAGGTCGAATACTTGGGGAGCGCTTGGCTGCTCTGGGTGCGGAGCAGCCGGTCGTGCTGGGACTCCCGAGAGGCGGTGTACCGGTCGCGGCGGAAGTGGCCCGGGCGCTCGACGCCCCGCTCGACGTCCTGCTGGTGCGCAAGCTCGGCCTTCCGTTGCAGCCAGAGCTGGGATTCGGTGCAATCGGGGAGGGTGGCGTACGAGTGCTCGACGCTGACATGGTCCGCCGGGCCAGGATTACCGACGCAGACATCGCCGCGGTGGAGGCACGCGAACGGGCCGAGCTGGTCCGGCGGGTTCGACGGTACCGGGGTGACCGAGCTCCCCTCTCGCTGGCCGCCCGGACGGTGCTGATCGTCGATGACGGCCTGGCCACGGGTAGCACGGCCCGGGTCGCCGTCAACGTTGCTCGGGCCCGCGGGGCCCGCCGAGTCGTGGTGGCTGTCCCGGTAGCCCCCCCCGAGACGGCGGCCCGGCTGGCTGCACAGGCCGACGAGGTGGTGAGCCTGATCACCCCCGTCCGGTTCCTGGCGGTCGGCGAATGGTACGACGACTTCGAACAGACCACCGATGACGAGGTGGCGTCGCTGCTTCAGGCTGGCGCGCGCAGCGAAGGAGCGCTGCGGGCGTGAGCCAAACATCGGGCACTCCGCCGCCGTCCGGTGGTCAACCCGACAAAGCGCCCCGGCTGCAGGTCGACCCGCCCCCGGCGCCCACTGAGGCCCCTGAACCGAGTGGGATGCCATCGCAGCCAACCGTGCCGAACACACGCACGGGCGTCGTCTGGTCGGCGCTGGGGTTCAGCATGCTGCTGCTCATAGTCGTGCTGGTGTTCGTCCTTCAGAATCTGTCGGCCGCGAGCACTACTTTCTTTAGCGTCAAGTGGACGATCCCACTGGGACTCGACCTCCTCATGGCGGCGCTGTTCGGCGGTTTGATCGTGTTCCTGCTAGGTGGCGCGCGCATGCTGCAGTTGCGACGGCTGGTACGGCGCTACGGGCGTCCTCGAAAGCGGGGCTAGTGCCGCCTTCCTGAAATAACTTGCGTATCAGTGCACCGCCTGGCCAATCATCCGGTCCCACCTCTCGACCTCGATGACGGTCGCCCAGCACATCGGCGTCGGTCCGACCACGGTGCGCCGCGTCTGGCGTGAGTGGGAGGATGGAGAACATGGCCAACACGAGTAGGCCAACGCAAAGGCGGTACCCGGCTGAGTTGCGCGAGCGGGCCTTGCGCATGGTTCGCGAGACGGTGCTCCCTCGGTGTAGCCGGTCAAGTCGGCGAGGTGCCGGCGGGTAAAACGGATCGTGCCATCCTCATCGAGGACGAGGACCCCGTCGGGCAACGACTGCGCCAGTTGGGCGGCATCTGTCGACGAGAAGCTCATGGGATCCAGTGCCCGCTCCCCACAGTCGAAGACTGGTGGCGGCGCCACACCGCGTGCCGGCTCTAGCATGCCGCGGCTCGCCCTTGCCGCGAGCGCCGACTCCCCTCAGCGGTGCCGCTCCCGGCGCCCGAGCGCGACGCTTTCGAGGATGCCGGCCGCGGCCGTCTCATCGAGCAACCCAAGGTGTTGAATCGACGCCAGAGTTGGTCACGTGACGCATCTGGCGCAGGCACGGGGTCCGGGGGCGGACGCCGCGGGGCTGGTCGGCGCGTAGGGCGACCGACTCAAGCTCGCTGTTGGCGTCGCCGGGGCACAAGAGACTTCACGGTCGACACACCATGCCCGGAGTGCTCGAGGGCGATCGACGCTGGTGCCGCACCCAGGTTGGCCGCTTTTGCCGGATGCTTTCGACACGACCAACTGGATTCGCGGTGACGATCGCCGTGCGTTCAGTCGGCGCCAGTGAAGGGTCCTCGCTGCGGTCCGCTTTCTGGGTTGTCTGCTGGCACCACAAGCAGAGCGGCCGCTGCGCGCGCTTGCTTGAGCGAGACGCTGCCCTCAAGCAAGCGCTGGATCCCACCATGCTGACGGCTACCGACCGCGACGAGAGTCCTAGTGCCCCGAGGATCGCCGCCGCCCAACAAGACGGCGAACGGTGAGGCATGCGCGACGATCACCCGGACGGCGCCGCCGGCGAGCGGTTCAACCTGATGTCCGTCGGCCGCCAAGCCCGCCTCGGCAGCTGTGGCTTGGACACCGGCGCTGCCGCGCCCGAGCGGCGAATTGTCGGCGCAGACCAACTGCAACTCGGCGTGGTAAAGGTTGGTGATCCGCGCTGCCATGCGCGCCGCAGCAAGAGCCGCTGGAGAGCCGTCATCGCCGACAAGGACCCGCGTCGGCGGCCAGTCCGCCGCGGAGGAGACGAGCAGCAGAGGACGCACTGTCATGCGGAGGACTTCGGCGGCGACGCTGCCGAAGAGCACGCGTCCCACGCGCGAGCGACGGTGCCGACCCATGACGCAGAGCACCGCGTCAAGCTCGTCCCCCAACAATTCAATTTCGGCCGCCACCGAGCCGATCAGGAAGTGCTGGTCGCTGACCGCCGCTCCCTTGCGAACCGCGCCGGCGACCTCGTCAGCCAGCAGACGACGCGCGGCGCCTTCCGCGGCGGGCGCGATCAACGGCAAGGTCATGCCCGACCAGACATGAACGACGTGCAGCTCCGCGCCCCAGGCGCGCGCGAGTTGGCTGGCGACGAGGACGCCGTCAGCGGCCTCGATCGACCCGTCGACGGTCGCGAGCACCACGGTTTGGCGGTCAGAGCTCATCGGCCAACCCCGAAATGCCGCCAACCACCTCTGCATGCCTGCTTCGTGCGGGCAGCCCGGCGGGCTCGGACGCTGAGGAGAGCATGCTGTCCGGCGGTACCACTCCCATGACAAGATGGACGACCGACCCGTCCCCCCGCGTGTTCATCACTGTTACTGCATGTGGCGTGTGCATGAATACATCGAGCATCGCGCGGTTGGTGGCAAAGGTGTCCGCCACAAGATGGCGAATTCCGTCGTCCCAGGCGATGTGCGCAAGGAGCGTCAAGAGGGCGGTGCCGATGCCACGGCATTGATAGGGATCCTCGACCACGAACGCCACCTCGGCGGCGTCACCGCCGCTGAGCCGGACGTAGCGGCCGGCGGCGACGATCACTTCGTCGACGATGGCCACCAAAGCTGCCCCCTCCCCCCCGCGCCAGTGCGGTGAATCGATGTGCCTCAGCGTCGCGGAGTACCGGATGGGGTCCGAGGAATCGATTGCGAATGGTGTCGTCGGACAAGCGCCCATGGAAGGCCTGAAGGCCCGCCGCGTCCTCGGGTCGGATGGAGCGGATGACCACCGCGGACAGGGGTGCCGCCTTGCTCTCCTCTGCGCCGGGCTCGGTCATGCTGCACCACCCGACGCCGTTGCCGGCGCCTGCTCGATCGCCAGGGCGACGCGGCTCCGCACCACCACGACCGGGTGGCTTGCGTGGTGGGTCACGTGGTGAGCAACGCTGCCAAGGAGGAGCTCGCGGAGCCCCCCACGACCTCGGTTGCCGACAACGATGAGGTCTGCTGACTCCTCCGCCGCGACGCGAAGCAATTCGACCCCGGGTCGTCCCTCGCGAAACACCGCGCGGTAGGCAACGTCCCTCTGACGCAATGGCGCACACGACGAGTCCTCGAGTTCATGGACGAGGCTATCGGCCACTGCCCCTGGGTGGAAGGTATGTGGAGGGCCCATCGCCCCCGGGCCGTACGGCGCGAGGTCGAAAGCGTGGATGGCGACGATCTCTGCGCCTGTGTTGAGGGCCAGGTCGGCTGCCCAGTCGAGCGCGGCCGCGGATTGGCGTGATCCGTCCACCCCACAACGATGCGCTCGATGGCCATGAACGGTGCCCTCTGCTGTTGCTCTAGCCGCTACCGTCGCCCACCGGGCACCGAGCCGCTAGAGGCATTGGTCCCGTCCACGAGGCCGTGAGCCTCTGGTACCGCTGCAGGAGGGTGCGACACTGCGGCAATGAACCAATGTGCCTCCCCGCCGAAGGAGGACGACCTGTGCCGATGATTGTCGAGAGCGTCCAATTCGGAACTACGACATCGGCGGAGATGACCGTCCCCCTCGAAACCCGGGAACCGTCATCATCCTGAAGCCACTGCTAGGTGCGGCATTGGGGAGCAGCGGTCGCTGGCTCAGATGCTGAACGACCAGAGGCTGGCAACCTTGACCGTGACCTTGTTCACCGGGAACGACCATCCCGCCGACATCACCACCCCGCCGGCCCTGTCGCAGCGACTTGCCAATGTCACTCTCAGTGTCCACGACGAGGTGCGCGAGACAATGATCTCGTCCACATGACGGACACGCGACCTCGCTCGCCGCTGATCAATCCCCCCTCTCACGACGCGGCAGATGCGCGGTTCCCCAGTGTTCGGGCCAGCAATCATCTTCGACGCGGTTCGTTGCACGCTCCCCTGACCGATCGTACCGACCGCGCGCGCGGGGAGCAGTTGGGTTGACCATTCAGTGCATCGTGGTCGGAGTCGATGGCTCGGATGGCGCCGCGCGTGCACTCACATGGGCAACTGATCTGGCTGGCGCGCTTGGAGCGGAAGTGGTTGCCGTCCACGCTCAGCCGCCCCTCGGATACCCGGCGGCATCCGGATTCGGATTCCCCCTTCCGATGGTTTCCCAGCAAGAGTTCGACGCGTGGCGTGAAGCGGAAAACAAGCTGGTTGCTGAGTGGTGTTCTCCGCTCCGTGCCACCAAGACCAAGCACCGTATCGTCATCGTCGTCGGTGAGCCGGCGGCGGTGATCATGGACACCGCCGATCACGAGAAGGCGGACCTTATAGTGGCCGGTCGACGTGGACGCGGCGGGTTTGCCGAGTTGATCCTGGGAAGCGTCGGCCATCACCTAACCCACCACTCTCGCATTCCGGTTGCCATCATCCCCGGCGAGTTGAAGCAGCATGATTCTCCCGTTTGACCTGGCGACCACCCCGAACGGTCCACGGTGTGCTCGCAGTGGACTTGGCCAAATGGAGGTAACCGCTGACCACCGCAGGGACCCTCCTGTCTTGATTTCATCGGACTTCGTGAGGTGACCGATCACCTATACGCAGCTGCACCACAGCCGAGGACCGTCCAGGGGCTGCTCTCTCGCGAGCATGCGTTGCTGCGCGGTCATCTCCAGAACCTTCGATCCATCGCGGAGGCCGTGATGACCGAGCAACCCCTGAGGCTGCGCGATCGGCTCGAGGGGGTTCTGAGCTTCCTGCACGACGATACGCTGCCACATATGGAGATTGAGGAAACCACCATCTATGCGGCCGTGGATCGGCTTCCGGACGGACCCCACTCTGGCCCGGCCATGGCGCTCGATCATGAGGCGATCCGCGCCTTGGTCCACGAGGTGGACGGGCTGACCAGGGGCCCGACAAGCAAGAGAAAGAGGATGAAGCTCCAAGGGGTCCTCTTTGCCCTCGAGGCAGTGACACGGCTTCACATCGAGAAGGAGGAACGGCTGTACATACCGGTCCTCAATCAGTTGAGTCCGAAGGTTCGGGCAGCGATTCGTGCGCAACTCTTAGCGCACCCCGTCAACCGCGGTCACGCGCGACGGTGAGGCGACACGCCGAGGAGTGGCCGCGCTGAGCGCACCGCCTGGCTCGCGGCCTCGCTCCTTTTGGACGCGTCGAACCGCGTGTCCCATGAAGTCGGGACCAACGGCCCTTCCGCACCGGGCAGGCTCCTCCTAGTGTCCCTGTGTCAACAGTCAACTCAACGGAGGCGGAAACTCGTGAAGACGCCGAATTCGACACTACAGGATCTCGTGATGGCCGAGTTGCGGTGGGACCCGAGTATTGACGCTGCGAACGTCGGTGTCACCGCGCACGACGGCGCCATCACTCTATCCGGCCATGTCTCCAACTTCCCTGAGACCATCGCCGCTGAGAAGGCGGCTAAGCGCGTCCGCGGAGTGGTCGCTGTGGCCAATGAACTCCAGGTCCACCTGCCAACATCCTGGCACCGCGACGACACCGACATCGCTGAAGTACTGGCTCGGAGTCTCGCCGACTCGATCTCCCTCCCGAGGGGATCCGTCACGGCGACTGTCAAGAAGGGATGGGTGACCCTCGAGGGAACGGTCGCCTGGTGGTATCAGCGGGATGTAGCCGAGCGTATCGTCCGTCATGCCGCGGGTGTCACGCTGATCACTAACAAGATCACCGTCAAGGCGGCCGCATCCGCGCAGGCTGTCGAGAGCGACATTCGCGCCGCCCTGCACCGTCGCGCCAACGTGGACGCCAAAGGTGTCCACGTTACCGTCCACGGGAACGTGGCGACCCTGAGCGGCGCGGTATCGTCGTTCGCCGAGGACAGTGCGGCGTGGTGGGCGGCATCAGCAGCTCCCGGCATCGAGCGGGTCGTTGATCATCTGACGGTTCGTCCCGCGCCTGTCATGCCTGGCAGAGCGCGGTAGCGCAGCGGGTGGGTCGGCCCCGCATGGGTCGCCCACCCTCATGCTCTCCTTTTGGAGAGGACAGGCGCGGTCAGAAGCGTTACGGAGGGCTGCGAAAACCCCGGGCGCATCGACGCCGAGATACCCGCCCAGCAGTTCAGCGTCTCGACGGGCGTCGCGGTCGAGACTGCGGTGGACTATCGTTGCGGCGACCGGGACATCTGTCCGAGCACGACGACGGAACGTGAGCGTGTTCTCCACCACTCGCTAATCCGCACGAGATGACGGCCCTGGCCGACAGCGGCGCGGACCTCGTGCTCTGCCTCGAGTTCAACGCCGACGAGATCATCTACAACTGAGCAACGCGCTGACGGACAACACCCGAGCGAGCGCGGCTGCGCGCCTAATCACGATCAGTCTCTGTCCCGGTCCACCGGGAAATCCGCGAAGAGCACGGCTGGGGGAGAGTGGCTCGCCGACCACCCTCCCCCAGCCGGGATGGCCGCGGGTTCGACCCGGAGCTCGACGTCAACGCGGTGGATACCGGGTGCCGCAGCTGCAGCTCGCCGAGCAGCGATCAACTCTTGCCAGGAGCTGACGCGGCCGGTCAGAGTAGCCACATCATTGCTGACACTCACATGGACTGAACCGCATCGATGCCCGCCAGACGGTACAGAGCCGCCCTGATATCGTGCTCAACGTTGTGCGCTTGGGCGCGCCGTTCCAGTGCGATGTTGTTGGTGACGCCAGATACCCCGTGAGCGTCGCGGGCAATCCTTGCTGCAGCCCGACGCTGGAAGTCCCAGGCTACCGTGCCGGTGAGAGTGACCCACCCATCGCGAGCGGTTGCTTGAACAGAGCCCTTGGGGACGCTGGTGTTCATGGCCAACCCTTTTGAGAGAGCCACTGCAATATCGGTGTCGTCGCGCCTGCCGGAAGCCGGAATGTGAACCTCGAGTTCGTTGGCCACCGCACGGACGCCTTTGACCCTCTTTGCGGCCTTCTCTGCCCGGTCCTTCGCCAAATACGTGGGGACGTGACCACTCAGGGTGACCGCTCCTTGGTCGGCGCTGACTCCGACGTTAGCGGAGTCGATGCTCCAGTCCCAACGCAATTCCGGCGTCACCATGTCCTGAAGTGTGGTATCGCTGCCGGTCATCTTGCGTACCTCCATTCTCTCCGATCCTGATCATCGATAGCAGGTCGTTCACCTTCCCGATGCCGTGACCATCCTTGTCCTTGACGCTGCGCCCGCGGCCGTCCTCATCGGGGTTTCCGATCGTCTGGTTGCTGTCACTCAGCTTGGTGAGAGTGGCGGTGTCACTGAGCGGCATGTGCTTCTCCTCGAGCGTCCGCAGTAGATGGTTCATGACGGCACTCGCGCCTCGTTGGATGCGTGGTGCCTCCGCTGGATGCCGCCATTCGTCGCGGCCGCAACCGCGCCGGGCGGAGGTGGGATCAGATCGCTGGCCGCCTTCTCGCGGGAGATGAACGAGCCGAGTTCCTGGATCGTGCTCATCAGCGGCGCGGGGAACACGACCGTGGTGTTCTTGTCGACACCGATCTCAACCAGGCTCTGCAGGTTGCGCAACTGGAGCGCCAGCGGATGGGCCAGCATGATGTCAGCAGCCACCGCGAGTTTGTCCGCGGCCAGCGCCTCGCCCTCGGCAGCGATGATCTTGGCACGCTTTTCGCGCTCGGCCTCTGCTTGGCGCGCCATCGCCCTCTTCATGCTCTCCGGCAGCTGAATGTCCTTCAGTTCCACGAGGGTGACCAGCAGCCCCCAGTCAGCCGTGGCGACATCGAGGATCTCCCGGATATTCTTGTTGATCCGGTCGGTCTCGGCAAGGGTCTCGTCGAGGGTGTGCTGTCCGACCACCTTGCGGAGGGTCGTCTGGGCTATCTGATTGATTGCCGCGCCTACGTTCTCGATCGCCACCACCGACTTGACCGCGTCGACCACCTTGAAGTACGCGACCGCGGATACGTCAATGCTGACGTTGTCGCGGGTGATGATCCCCTGTGACTGGATCGGCATGGTGATGATGCGCAGAGACACGCGGCGCAGGACGTCGATGACCGGCACAATGGGTCGCAGCCCGGGTGCTCGAACACCGATGATCTTGCCGAGGCGGAAGTGGACACCCATCTCGTACTGCTGGACGATGCGAATCGCGAGCAGCAGACTGAGCAGCGCGATGGCCACGACTGCGATCACCGCAATGACAACGGAACCCATGCTCGATGCCTTCGTCTGGGATCGTGAAACCGAGTCCGCATGGTCCGCATGCCGAGACTATGGAAACCACTGATCTCCACGGCCATAGGGTGGCTCGAGCGCCATAACAATCTCAGCAACACCCCGCGGTCGCTGGCTTCCAAGACCGCCATGCCAGGCGCGTCGGAGCGCCGGCCAAAGCTCGTGCCGTGAGTTGCCGAGACGAACGACCGCGTCCTGCTGCAAGAGTTGCACGACGGAACCGGCGATGGCGTGTCGGGCCAGCCTGTCCAGTGCCGGGTGCGCGCCGAGATCGGGCACCACGACCTCGGCGGGGCGCGAGGCGCGCGCGCCCAGGGCGCGGATCAACTTGGGCATCGATTGCTCGTTTCCACAGCCTGCGGAGGTGACGCGGTCCACCGCAGCGCGAAGCACCGCACGTCCTTTGCGCCCATCGTCCTTTGTCTCGATT
>Ga0075522_10001477_pt1 | contig 17822 bp, 14 predicted proteins | sample NGEPerA_FD_74796 | JGI IMG/M metagenome (GOLD analysis project Ga0075522, IMG submission 74796) | Arctic peat soil microbial communities from the Barrow Environmental Observatory site, Barrow, Alaska, USA - NGEE PermafrostL2-A | ecosystem: Environmental > Terrestrial > Soil > Wetlands > Peat ... | reverse complement strand
GTTTCTGGTGGCGATCATGTCAGCGACAACTCCACTCACGAACCTGAGGGTGAACCCAAAGGTGTCGTCTGCATCGGCCAACACCATGCCGTCGGCGCTACGCCGATTCGGGGTAAGGGTTCGATAGAGAATAAAGCGCGCGATATGTGCCCCCTGGGACTACGCTTGCCGCCGTGCGGGAGTTCATGGTCGACGACGGAGCGCTCACGACGCTTTTCGTGAACGTGATACCCCATCTCGACGAGCGGCAACGCCGGATCCTCGTCGGGTCTATGGCACGAGCACTCGGCCATGGCGGGATCGCCGCGGTCGCCGGGGCAACGAAGATGAGCCGGTCGACGGTGCAAAAGGCGGTCGGCGAGGTCGACGCCGGGCTCGAGGTCTCGACGCGGATTCGCCTGCCCGGTGCAGGTCGGCCACGGGCGATCGACGCGCAGCCGGGCCTGTTGGAGGCACTCGACGAGCTCGTCGAGCCCGAGAGCCGTGGCGACCCGATGTGCCGGCTCCGCTGGACGACCAAGTCGACGCGTCGGCTCGCTGACGAGCTCGGTGCCCAGGGCTTCGTCGTGAGCTACGTGACCATCGGAGAGCTGCTCCACGCAATGGGCTACAGCCTGCAGGCCAATGCAAAAGAGAACGAGGGCACCCAGAACCCCGATCGCGACGCGCAGTTCCGCCACATCGCCGACGAGGTCGCCGAACGCCTCGCGGCGAGCGAGCCGGTGATCTCTGTCGACTGCAAGAAAAAAGAGACGACAGGAAGCCTGAAGAACGCCGGGAAGACCTGGGAGCCACAAGGCCGCCCAGTGCGCGTCGATGTGCACGACTTTCCCGACCCCGAGGTCGGCAAGGCCGTCCCCTACGGGGTCTACGACCTCTTCGCGAACGAAGGGTTCGTCACCGTCGGCGACGACGGGGACACCGCGGCGTTCGCGGTCTCCTCGATCGGGCGGTGGTGGGACCAGGTCGGATCTCTCGCCTACCCCGAGGCGACGCGGCTGCTCGTCACCGCGGACTCCGGCGGATCGAACAGCTCCCGCAGCCGACTCTGGAAGCGCGAGCTCGGCGCGCTCGCCGAGCGGACCGGGCTACAGGTCACCGTCTGCCACTTCCCACCTGGAACCAGCAAATGGAACCGGATCGAACATCGGCTCTTTTCCGCAATCTCGATGAACTGGAAGGGCCGTCCACTCACGAGCCACCAGGTGATCGTCGACTTGATCGCCGCCACGACGACCAAGACCGGTCTTCGGGTCCGAGCCGAGCTCGACCAGGGCTACTACCCGACAGGGATCAAGGTCACCGATGCCGAGCTCGCCGCGGTGCCCATCACCCGCGACGAGTTCCACGGAGAGTGGAACTACACGATCTCCCCATCACGAACTACAACCGCGTAATTCTCTACCGGGCCCTAAGCGGTAGCCATCGAACTACGCCGTACGTCGGTCGTGACAACGGGCCAGCGCTCGAGCGCCATAGAACCAGCGGAACATGACGGAGGAGCAGCGCCGATCTCCGAGGTGCGTGGAAGACCTCGACACCACTCGGCCAGTACGATTGGCTCTGATACCTGGGCCGATTGTCTGGCTCCGCACCGCATTCAAGGAGACGATCGTGGCGGGTTCGAGTGCGTACTGGTTGGAGGCCGAGGCGAACGCCGAGGTTGGGTTTCCGCCCAGCGGACGGGTCTTTCGGCGGGGTCTCGGCAAGCTCATGTGGCCGTTCCTTAGCCATCAGGTCGCCGTCAATCGGGCGCTACTTGCCGAACTGGATGTCGTTCGCCAGCGCCTCGACCAAGCCGAGCAGCGACTGGATCGAGCCGACGGCGACCTCGCGCACCACACCGAAGTCCTCGTAAGGCACGAGGAGCCACTCGACCGATACGGACTGCACCTCACCTTGCTGCAAAAAAACGTCGAAGAACTCGGGAAGACGTTCGAGTCGGTGGCGGGCGAGCTGTGGACGAGCCGTGACATAGCGAGCACCGCACTTCAAGAGACGCGGGCGCTCGCGCCGTCGGTAGAGGAGCTGATGCTGATACCCGGTGAGCTCCGCCAGATCGAGCAGCAGGCCTTCGCTCGATTCCACGATGCGATGTCCGCGATGCGAACCGAGTTCGGTGACGTGAGCCAGTTGATCGAGGAGCGCTTCGAGGACTTCAAACGCCTCGAGATCGGGGTGCAGGACGCACGCGGACGGCTCGTCGCGATCGAGATGCTCTTGAGCACGATCCGTCGGGGGTTGCCATCGGAACCATCCGCGCGCGAACTACCGACGACTCCTGGCACCGCGGATCTGATGTATGTCGGGCTAGAAGAGCTGATGCGTGGTCCGAGGGAGACGATCATGGCGCGCCTGACGGGCTATCTCGATGAGATCGCTGCACAGAAGAGTCGCGGGCCGGTCCTCGACGTCGGATCAGGCCGCGGCGAATGGCTGGCGATGCTGAAGGAAGCAGGCGCCGACGCGTACGGGGTCGAGATTGAGATGGCCTACGTCACTGGGGCACGCGAGCGCGGACTCGACGTCCGACACGAGGATCTACTCCCACATATCCGGTCCCTCAAGGACGCGTCACTTCGGGCGATCACGGCGTTTCACGTCGTGGAGCATCTCCCGACCGAGTTGTTGCTGGAGTTCTTGAACGAGTCGCTCCGCGTGCTCGAACCCAACGGCCTGCTCATCTTGGAGACGCCAAACCCGGAAAACCTGATAGTTGCGGCATGCACCTTCTACCTCGACCCGACGCACCTGCACCCGCTACCGCCCTTGCTGCTCGAGTTTTTCGTGCGCTCCCGCGGCTTCGGGGAAACGCGCATCGAGTTCAAGAACCCGGCGATCGCGGCGCAGATCGCGATGCCGTCGTCGGCGAATCCTTGGTACAAAGAAGTTGCACCGATCGTCAATACCTTGAATGAGCGCTTCTTCGGCAGTCAGGACTACGCCGTGATCGCCCGCCGCTCTTGATCGGCACCTCCTCCGAGGGCGGTCGCGCACACGATGAGCTTTCAGCTGCACCGGCTGACCTCACGACCACTGGACTCGGTGTAAATGCGATCGCCAGCTTGTCGTCAACCACTGGGCTCTCCGAGGCAGCTCGACGTACGATCAGCGCCCTTCTTGCCGCAGGAATCAAGGTCTCGCTCGAGGACTATGACTACGGTGCCCCGCGAGAAGCTAATCGCTTCCCGCCCTCGTTCTCCTTCTTGCCGACGGGTCGCCCCTTCGACATCGACCTTTGCTTTCTCAATATCAACGAGATCGCGCTCGTTCCCGAAAAGTACCTGCGGGCTACCCGCCCCCGATACGTGATCGGGTCGTGGTTCTGGGAGCTCCCGGCCGTCCCCGGCCGTTTCCAATCTCAGATCCGTCGAGTCGACGAGATCTGGACGGCTTCGCGATTCGTTCGAGACGTGTTCCAGCACTACACGGACCGCCCGGTGCGTGTGCTTCCGTGCGTCGTCGAGCCGTCACTCGACGCCTCGCGGACACGCCGGGACTTCGGCATTCCCGCCGGTGCCGTGGTCTGCCTGTTCAGCTTCGACGCGAACTCGACACTCGCAAGAAAAAATCCAAGGGCGGTGATCGAGGCCTTCCGCCGGGCGGTGCCTCGAGCAGCTCGCGGCGATTCAGCAATCCTCGTCATGAAATCCATCAACCTGCACAATTACCCAGAAGCTCGGCACTTCCTCGAACACGACTTGGCGTCGGTAGGCGGCGTGTTCATCGATGACGACCTCACACCCGGGGAGATGGGCGCACTCGTCGCGATGAGTGACATCTACGTCTCCCTCCACAGATCGGAGGGATTCGGTCTAGGCATGGCAGAGGCGATGTACTTCGGGAAAGCCGTCATCGGCACCGCATACTCGGGAAATACGGACTTCATGTCGGCGGCGAATAGCTGCCCCATCGGCTATCGGCTTGTCGAGGTGAGTCCCGCTGAGCTCCGTCTCAATCCCGGCGCCGAAAACGTCTACGAATATGGACAGCTATGGGCAGAGCCAGACATCGACGAAGCATCAACGCGACTGCGATTTCTCATCGCCAATCCTGAGGCTCGGAAGAGAATCGGAGCGCGCGCGAGACGAACGATCGTGGAGCGCTACGGGGCGAGCACGGTGGGACGAACGATGAGCGAAGTGCTGCGCGAGGGGAACATCCTCTGACTGCCAGAAGTCTCAGCCGCCACTTGACGCGCGCACGACCAAGAAGTCCGTTAGCCGCCCATGCCGACCGGTGATTCGGCCTGCGATAGCACGCTCGTGGGACGCTTTGAGACTTCGCCCATCCGGCACAGATGCTCGAGGTTGCGACGCCGGCAACGACGTCGGAATGACGACTGAGGACCGCGAACTTGACCAACCGGGGTCCGCGGCCGTCGCAGCTGGCCACGATTCTGAGCCTGGCACTACTAGGCCAAAGGGACTTTGGCCGAGAAGACGAGATTCGCACCCGTGCCGTCATCTGCGGAGCCGACGATTCTCTCAGGTTCAAAGCCAACCTCGCGTAGGAGCTGTTGCACGTCACCTCCGAACTCGGTGTAGGCGAGCAGGTCGCCCCCGGCGGGCATGTAGCGAAACGGGCCGGCACCCCGCCCGTGATAGAGCGGAGCGACCTTATGGTCGACGGACCCGTCAGCGTTGATTTCCGCACGCGCGAATGTCATCGGACGGGAAGCGACGACCGGGATCGTGAAGATATGCCGACCGCCAGGCCGCAGGACCCGATAGGTCTCCCGGAGAGCTCGGCGGAAATCAGGGATGTGCTCGAGCGTGTCTGAGGAGAGGACGATGTCGAACGAGTCGTCGACGTAGGTCAGCCGGCACATGTCCTCGTTCCTCGCGCCACCGACAACCTCCCCAAGCCGATCGCTTCCCCGGTACTCCGAGAATGAAAGATTGGGGAGCCGGTCGAGGAACCTTTGAAACGCGCCGACCGAGCCGATCGCGTTGATCTCAGCCACCGCGAGCGACCGGAATGCGGGCTCTTCGACGAGCTCGGAGACCGAGGCCGCCTTGTCGCCGTAAAGGCTGAGGAGAGCGTCCCCGATCCCCCGCACGCGAAGGCTCGAGTTGCAGGCCCGGCAGAAGAGGCTCTCCCTCCGTTGGTATCCGAAAAGTACGGCCGGGTCCTCGACATCGGCGAACTGCTCCGCCGGAATCACCCACGAGTTGAAGGTGAACGTCTCGGTCCCCCCGCACACCGAGCATCGCCCACGTTCGTCGTGCCGACGGTCACTCCGCCGACGGACCCGACGGAGGACCGCTGGTCCGAACCGCTCCTTCACCCCGACGAGGAGTTTCAAGGTCGTCCGCTTTTCGGCGCTCTACCGGTTCGCTCCATATCGACTAGGAGCCTAATTGCCGGACTCCCGGCTCCTCAGGAAGAACGCAGAAGTCGCCTCGGGCACCCACCCGATTTCGAAGAGCGCGGAGGGATCCGCTCGATCGTGCAGCTGCGGCACGGACGGGCCGCGATCGGGCGCGGCCGTAGATTCGACGCCGAGGGCCGAGACCAGCTCCTCGACAGTGCGGAGCTCCCCTGAGCCGATCTGGACGACACCGCGGATTCCGTGCCGGACGACCGACACAATCGCACGCGCGACATCGACTGCGAGGATGAAGTCGTGCTCACTTCCGGGGGAGCGCAGCTCGATCGGCTCGCCCCTTCCGCGTGCGGCGATCGCCTCGGCAACGAGCGCAGGTCGGCCGATCTCGGCGTCGAAGACGTAGTACGGGCGGAGCCAGGTGATCTCCCCCGAGTCGATCGCGGACTGGAGTGCCAGACGGATACTGATCTTCGACGACGTGTACGCATCGAAGGACTCCCCACCCTCATCGAGCGACGTCCCCGTCCCGATGAACCACGCGCCGGACGCCCTGCATGCTTGCGCGAGCTCGATCGAGGCGGCCACCCAGCGGTCGTTGTCCGGAGACGACCGGTACCCTGCAGTGCCGCTCGCCGACCACGCGAGATGGACTACGACGGTCGGGGCGTGCGCTTGGATCAGCGCGCCCGGCACCCCAGCGGACAAGAGATCATCAACCCCTCGGTCGACAAGCACCAGCCGGGCCTCGGGAAGGTCCCACTGTTCGAGCACGTACCGCCCAATCAGCCCGGACGACCCCGTGATCAGAACGCTTGCGGCCACGGTGGCGCCCCACGATCGGTGAGGTGGGTCAGGTATTCGGCAGAGCTCACACCGCTCCCCTTTACGATTGCCCTGTGTGACCGGTGAGAAGGACTCGCCGCCCCTCCCAGAAAGCCGGATCGGGCGGGTTCGTTCTGCTCACGCTCACTCCGTAACCCAAGGCGCCTTCGCGCTCAACCACAGGCGGTAGAAACCGGAGCAGACCATGAACTCGGTAAAGCCGTGCGCAGCGTAAAATTATGCGGCAAAGCATCGGCTTCGCGCCGGCCTCGACCATCGGCTTAGAACGAACCGCGGTCTCTTCGGAGAGCCGGCTCCCGAGACAGTCGGCAAGAATCACGATCTTCATCCCACCGAGCTCTCCCTGCGTGGACACCAGCTCTCGAAACGCTGACTATAACCAAGGGTCATCGGTACGACCGGGAAATCGAGCAGGCGAAGGGAACCGGAGTACTAGGTGCATCTTTGTGTCGCCGAAGGGAGTAGATAGTCGAGATTTGTGGATGAGCCCGACCCGCTGATCTAACCGCAACCACCTCTTCTTGCAGCGAGCTCTATCGGCCAACACCCCTTTCGAGCGCCACACCCAGGCGCAGGAGACCGACGAGCTTCGGACCGTTGAGCGCGCGCCCTCGGTCGTCGGGGGACTCGAGAAGCTCGAGCGCCATCTCGAGCCCGGCAGGCAAGTCATCGCTCTTAGGGGGCGCCGTCTATGGTTTAAGTGTGAGTCGGTTCGCACGCTCCTCTGGGAGACATGGTGGACGCTGAGCCTCTGGTGTCGGTGATCGTGCCCGTCCTCAATGGCGAACGGCACATCGGCGCGTGCATCTCTTCGATCCTCGATCAGAGCTACACAAACCTCGAACTCGTGATCGCGAACAACGCATCCACCGACCGCACCGCAGAGATCATCGCTTCCTTCGACGACGCGAGGATTCGGGTGCTCCCGGACATCACAGAGCGCTTCGACATCCACTCCAACTGGACGCGCGCCGTCGGCTCGGCCCGCGGAGAGTTCGTCAAGATCGTCTGTCACGACGACCTCCTGCTTCCCGAGTGCCTCACGATCCAGGTCGGCCTCCTCCGGGACCACCCAACCGCTGCACTGGTCGCGGGCCGGCGGAAGATTATCAACGACCAGGACAAGGTCGTCATTCCCTCGAGAGGCCTAGGCAACCTGCTCAAAAACGAGAACCCGCGAGTGATCGCAGGGGATCTCCTTGCACGAGAGTGCACGAGGGCGGGTACCAATCTTCTCGGGGAGCCCGCGAACGTGCTCATCCGGACCGCTTCGCTCCCGACGCCGCTCTTCGATCCGCGGTGGAAGTACGGCCTCGACATCGAGTTCTACGTGAGGTGCCTGACGGACCGCGATGCGGTCGTCGACAGTCACACATTGTGCTCCTTCCGGGTGAGCCCGACGCAGATGAGCGCCTCGCTCGCATCGGACCAGGCAAAGGAGCTCCGACTGCTATTCGAGGAAATCGAGCGACGACACCCAGATGTCGTGTCCCACAGCGACGTCCGCATCGGTGCCGCTCGAGCCCGCCTGCTCTCTCAGGCGCGGCGCCTCGTCTACCAGCAGATGCGACTTCAGGCGTACCTCAAGAAGCGCTTCGGACGGACCGAGTGCGTCGGCGCCCGTTCGACCGCGCACGACGCACCGGAGGTCGCGCCAGACTTGATACGCGGCGCAGCAACACCCAATTCTTCAGAGTGACACCGTCCTTGTGATCTACTACGGCGTCTTGTTCAGCCTTCTCACGTCGGCGCGCTTCAACCTAAACAACCCCTGGAGAAGCAGGCGGTCGATCAGGTGGCCGCGATCTCGGCTCGCCAGGCTGGTCGCACGTTAGGAGTTCTGTTGCGGTCCCCCTTCGTTGCAGGTGTTTTTCGCGTAACTACGTTGTGTCCGGACCGGTCACACGAACACGTCGAGTAGCACTCGGTCGCCACGGAGCTCGCAAGATGGGCGGCGAGCCAGACTAGGAGGGGTTTCCTCGAGGGTGCATCCCGGCAGGTTGGCGACGACGATCGTCTCAATGCGGTGGCCAGCTCGGCGCTCCCCGATCACGCTCCGAGATAACCGTCACCTCTAGCGGCCATTCGATTCCGACGGTGGGATCGTCCCAACGAAGCGACCGGGCGCTTTTTGCGACGTACGGCACGCTGATGAGGTACGTCATCATGCTCGCGTCCCGAAGAGTCTGGTAGCCGTGAGCGACGCCTCGTGGGACATGTAGGGCGACTGGCTCACTCGCTAACAGGCGAACTCCAAGCCACTTGCCGTACGTCGGCTCACCTGGACGAAGGTCGACGAGAACATCGAACACCGCTCCGGCGTGGCACCAAAGCGTCTTCGCCTCGGCGTTCGGTTCGACTTGATAGTGCATACCCCGCACGGTGCCGGACCGGTCGTTCGTCACTATCGAGACCTGACACACTTCGGCCTCGACGCCGAAGGAACGCAGGAGGTCGAAATCCACCACGCGCCGAAAATCTCCCCGCTCGTCGCTGTGGAATTCAGTAGTTATGAGATAGACGCCGCGAAAGTCGAGCGCCTCCGCGTTCACGGCCCACCAATAACGGTCATCGCTGGGACAGCGAGCCAGCTGCGAGCGTCGGGCGTCAAGCGTTCAATGATCGCCGCGATCTCTGGTGCAATGTTCCAAGGCAGGACCAGGACGTCGCTTGGATCCGCGCCGGCGAGCTCGTCGGGAGGTACGACGCGGATGTGGCTTCCGGGAAGATACTTCCCCTGCTTCTCGATGCTTCCATCGGCGCAGAGGAGCACCTGGTCAGCAGTGACTCCAGCGGCATTGAGCAGCGTGTTCCCCTTCGCGGCGGCGCCGTAGGCCGCGACTCGGTCTCCTGCTGCTGAGCGCTCGAGCAACCAGGTTGCCAATCCTTCCACTGTGGAATGGCTTCGCTTTGCGAAATCGGTCCACAAGTCGGGCGACAAGAGCCCCGCCGTCGCTTCGTGGGCTATGGCGCGCGCGACGGAACCGTCGTCATGACCCTTTCCTTTCGGAATGATCCAGTAGCGGTAGGAGCCGCCGTGGGTGGGGAGCTCCTCCACTCGGACGAGCTCGAGTCCGAGTGGGGCGACGGCTCGCCGTACCGCGTGCGCCGAAAGGTACGAGAAGTGCTCATGGTAGATCGTGTCGAATTGGGTCTTCTGGAGCAGGTTGAGGAACGACGGGTTTTCCACCGTGATGAGTGTCTCTGGGCCGGCGAGCGCGGCGAGCCCTGCAATGAAATCGTGCAGGTCTGGAACATGGGCCATCACGTTGTTTGCCGCGATGAGTTTCGGATGGCCGACTTCGGAGGCGATCTCGGCCCCGACATCTGCTCCGAGAAAGACCGACCTCGTGTCAATGCCGTCGGCTCGCGCGATTTCGGCGACATTGTCCGCCGGCTCGATACCAAGGGTCCGGACCCCCAGTTGCTGGAAGCAGCGAAGGAGATAACCGTCGTTGCTCGCGACCTCGACCACGAACGAGGAGTCGTCGAGCCCGAGCTCGCCGGTCATCCGCTCGGCGAACGACTGTGCATGGGCGACCCACGAGGTGGAGACCGACGATAGGTAGGGGTAATCGTTCTGAAAAATGCGTTCCGGCAGGACGAATTCGCCGATCTGACCCAGTCCACACTCCGAACACACTGAGAGATGAAGGGGGAAGCACTCCTCTGGGGCATCGGCTGACAGCAGAAACTCGTTCGAGATCGGTTGCTCGCCGAGGTCGAGCACTGAGGTCAACGACTCCGACCCACATCCTCTGCAAACCCGGATTCCTCGATTCGTCAACGATTCACGCATGTTCACGACTACGCCTTTCCACCTGAAACCTGTACTCGTCGAGTTGCTCGCCAGTGAGCTCAGATGCCGACTTACCGGATTGAACTCCCATATACCAGGACAACGTGAGCTCGACTGCCTCTTGCCAGTCGAGCACGCCTGACCAACCAAGGTCCCGCATGGCAAGCGTGGAATCGAGGGTCAAGGTTGCCATTTCGTGGTAGGTCGGTTCAGCCGTGGCCACCCACGGCTGCTCGGGGAGGCTGCCGCCAAGGTCGGTCCAGACCTTTGCCGCAAGTGTGACGATGTCTTGCACGGGAGCGGCGTCTAATTCAGTCGGTCCGAAGTTGTACGACTTCGAGACCTGGAGGTCGGTGGCGAGTGACTCGGCGAACACCAAGTAGCCGCGGAGCGGTTCAAGCACGTGTTGCCATGGCCGTACTCCTGCCGGGTTCCGAAGAACAAGCGTCTCGTCCGCCGACCAAGCACGAACCAAGTCGGGCAACAGACGGTCGAGTGACCAGTCCCCTCCGCCGATGACATTGCCTGCGCGAGCGGTCCCTAGCCGAGTGCCAGTCGAGGGCCAGGCGGCGACCACGAGTTCGGCGGCTGCCTTGCTGGCGGCATACGGATCGAGACCCCCAAGAAAACTTTGCTCAGAGAACGGCGTGGACTGTCGCGGGTCGTACACCTTGTCGGTGGTGATGACGAGACAGGCGATGACGCTAGGTGTCTCGCAAGCGAACCGAACAACGTCGGCAGTGCCTTGGATATTGGAACGAAAGGTGCGATACGGATCGCTGTAGCCGACCACGACGAGCGACTGGGCAGCGAGATGAAGCACAACTTCGGGCGCCAACTCCGCTGCTGCTTGCTGCCAAAGCTCGGAGGTAATCTCGCCCCGCAGATCATGCACCCGAGCGAGACCCAGCTGCTCCCATAACGACGGCGTCGTGGGAGGTTCGGGAAGCGAGAGACCGATCACCTCAGCGCCAATAGCATCTAGCCAATACGCCAGCCACGAACCTTTGAATCCCGTGTGCCCGGTCAGCAGGACCCGACGACCTCGCCAGAACGTCGGATCCGGAAGATGCTGGCGCGACTCTCCACTCACTGCTGCAACCACGGGGCCTGCCCGGTGGCCCACAGCCGATTTAGCTCGTCTCGGTCGCGCAAGGTGTCCATTGGCTGCCAAAAGCCATCGTGGCGGAAGCAGGCGAGTTGCCCGGCTGCCGCAAGATGCTCGAGGGGCTCCGCCTCCCAGGCAGTGCTGTCACCGGCGATGAGGTCGATTACTGATGGCGATAGCATGAAAAATCCGCCGTTAATCCAAGCGTCCCCCCCCTCCGGTTTCTCCTTGAAGTTGACGACCCGGTCACCCTCGATTTCGAGGGCTCCGAACCGAGCCGGTGGTCGGACGGCGGTCACTGTCGCCAGCGTTCCCTGCTCCTCGTGGAAGGCCTTCAATGCAGTCACATCGATCGGCCCCACCGCGTCGCCGTAGGTCATGGCGAAGACGTCCTCCCCGTCGAGATAGGTAGCGACGCGGGCAATCCTGCCTCCGGTCTGGGTGGTGTCGCCAGTATCGACAAGCGTGACGTTCCATGGCTCGAGTTCGCGGTGATACACCGTGACTTCACCGTTGGACAGGTCGAAGCTCACGTCAGACCCATGGAGCACAAAGTTCGAGAAGTACTCCTTGATTACGTAACCCTTGTACCCGCAGCACACCAGGAAATCGGTGAAACCGTGGGCAGCATAGATCTTCATGATGTGCCAGAGAATCGGCTTGGTACCGATCTCGACCATGGGCTTCGGGCGCACGGAGGTCTCTTCTGAGAGCCTGGTCCCGAGACCGCCGGCAAGGATTACGACCTTCATGCTGGACAGGGCTCCCACGGAACTCGCTAACTAGCGGACGATAAACTCGCTAACCAGCCGACTATAAACCAGCCCCCTCCCGTTGGGCCGGAACTCGGCTTACAGTTGAGTTGGCATCGCGGATGTGGCGGTGCGATGTGGTGCGCGCCTTGCTGCCGTCGGCAATGATTGCGTGTGCACTCGGTTCCTCGACAGCCAGAATCCGCGGCCAGCCGGAAGTTGTCCGTGGCATCTCCCGGCACGCTGGCGATGCACCCCTCGTGATCTACGGAATCGTTCTGTCGTTCGCCGCGTCCGTCTGCTTCAACCTGAACAACCTCATGGAGAAGCGTGCGGTCGATCAGATGGCAAGACTGTCCGTTCGCCGAACGCGGCACATGGTCGTCACGCTTCTGCGATCACCGCTCTGGCTGGGCGGCTTCGCCCTTGGCGTACTCGCGGTAGTGCTGCTCACCCTCGCGTATTCGCTCGTTTCGATCGCGATCGTCCAATCGATCTTCGGAGCGGGAATCGTCCTCCTGGTGCCGGCCTCCCGGCTTTGGCTAGGCGAGCACCTGGGAAAGCGCGAGGTTGGCGGGCTCTGCCTTATCATCTCGGCGGTCGTGCTGGTCTCAGTGTCGCTCGGCAGTTCATCCGCGCCCATCGACTCCCTTTCGTTGCTCCGAGTGATGGTCGTGAGCGGGCTCACGCTTGTGTCCGCGGGGCTCCTCTTCGGGGCGCTCCGCCGATCCTCGACCGACGTCAGCATCGCTTTGGGTGCCTCGTGCGGACTCATCTATGGCGTCGCGTCGATCCAGTCGAAGAGTGCGTCGGTGCTTCTTGAACATCGCGGGCTAGTGCACGGCATTGTCCGGGTTTTAGGGTCGCCCTACCCGTACGCGTTCCTTGTTGCATCACTCCTAGGCCTTGTGGTCTTCCAAGCGAGCCTCCAGCGCGTACGAATCGCGCTCGCGGCGCCAATGGTCAACATCGTCGGCAGCGCCTACACCGTCGGCGTGGGCATGCTCATCTTCGACGAGAGATTGCCCGCGAACCCTGCGCTCGCAAGTCTTCGCCTCGGTGGGTTCGCGGTCGTCCTCGTCGGTACGTGGATCCTCGCCACGGGAAATCCGGTCGTAGAGCGCGCTGCCGCCGTCCTTCCCGACAACGACACTGCCGAGATAGCGCCGAAAGAAGCGCCGCCCCAACTACAGCCAGACCGTCCAGATACGTGCCCGATCGACGGTTCCATCTAGATCCTCGGCTCCACCTTTCTCGAAGCTTTCCATGCGCCAGGTCGAGGTTTCGCGCACCTTCGGCTTCGTAGTAGCCACCTCGACGATCCTTGGCCACCTAGCGGGATCGGAATCACTTTCATCCATCGCTTGACGAAGGCAAGATCTGGTTCGGTCAGGCGGTCGCAGGTAGCCGGCGGAAAGGAATATCCGGACGCTCTGCGTTCATCCTCCCGATACTCGACCGGGCAGAAGCTTGCCTTGCGAAAAGGCCAACTGAGCGCGACGTCGAGGTTCACACCCGGACCTACGTAAAGCGAGAAGGCGCGACGGACCTCGCGTAGCATCAGGTGGAAACTTGAGAAACTCGTGAGTTCGTGCCCAGCATTAGGTGGCTGATGAGGAACCTCGCAGACCATGTCCCGACGTTGCGGAGCGGTTCGTGGGAGGCGTGTTCGTGGCTCTACCGTAGACGAGCTGGGCTCCATCATCGAGGGCCTGATCGAGCGAATAGTGGCCGAAGACCGCCTCGCTGATCCCCTTACAAGTTCCTTCGCTCAGGTTCAGGGCTACCAACTACTTGGGGTCGCTTGGGTCAGCGTGATCACCACATGGGAGCAGATATGCATCGCTGACATCACTCGGTGGAGTCGGGTAAATTGATCGATTCCTTAATGACATAGAGCGGTCGATGCTTGATCTCGCGATAGATCCGGCCGATGTACTCTCCGAGCACGCCGGCGCAGATCAGTTGAATGCCACCGAGGAACAGCAGCACACACATCAGCGACGCGTATCCTGGAATCTGGTCGGCAGGATGGATCAGTTTTCCTGCAATTATCCAACAGATGTAGGTCATGCTCGCCAACGTCACTAATGCTCCGAGTTGGAGGGCGAGCCGTAGCGGGCGCTCCGAAAACCCCGTGATCCCATTCACGGCCAGCCGAAACATCTTTCCCAGGTTGTAGCTCGTGGTCCCGCCGTGTCGGGGATCCCGGATGTAATTGATCGGTACCTGGCGGAACCCGAGCCAAGACACCATCCCGCGCAGATACCTGCTCTCCTCTCTCATTGAACGAAGCGCGAGAACCACCTTGCGATCCATGAGGCGGAAATCACCAGCATCAATCGTCATCGGAGTCTCCGACAGGCGAGACAAAAGGCGGTAAAAGGCTCGGGCGCTGAGCACCTTGAGTGTCGATTCTCCGCGGCGCGCATCACGCACCCCGTAGACAACCTGCGCCCCCGCTCGCCATTCCTCAACCATTCGCGCGATGACCTCAGGGGGATCTTGGAGATCGCTGTCGATGACGACCACCGCATCTCCTGATGTGTGGTCAAGGCCACAAGTAATGGCGACCTGATGCCCGAAGTTGCGAGACAGCTGAATCACCCGCAGCCTCGTGTCCATCGCGGCGGCCTCGCGAAGGTGATCCGGTGACTTGTCGGTACTTCCGTCATCGACGAGCACCATCTCCCAGCCAGCGTCCAGGTCAAGCCCGTCGAGTACGCAGCGACACCTGCGAACGAACTCATCGATGCACTCTTCCTCGTGGTACACGGGCGCGACAACAGAAAGAGTCGGATGCGCGGGCGAGTCCACGACGATGATGGTATTCGAATCTATCTTCTTCGGCGCGGAGTCGATCTCGAAATCCTGCGTCGGCGTGCCCCTAACCGTCGCCCAACAGCGAGTGAGACTGCCTTGGGAACCGGTGTACTTACGCCGCGAGCTCTCGTGATGTTGGCGCCGCCGAGAGAGCAGAGTCTGCATCGATGGCGAGGCCTCCTATCGAGGCTCGGGCGCGGTCGTTCGACTCCGAGCAGAGTTTGGAAGTGTTCCCCGAGGAAGAGCACCGCCCTGGCCGTCGTGTTGACAACGAGGTCCTTGTAGCCCCGTTGTGATCCGAACTTCGGCTAGCCCGATCGCCTACCATCCGGCCGTGGATGAGCGCGTGACCGTCGACTTTGCGTGGCAAGTGGTCGGTGGCGTCAGGCTCGATAGCAACTGTCGCCATTGGTCTTCGATGAATTCGCGTCGTCTGCTGGTACCCGGTGACCTTCCACCAGGTCGCCAACCAACGGTGCTCCAGGAGCTCGTCACCGACACTGTCAGCCTCGGCGGCCCAGAACAGGATGATACTTTTGGGCGATTCTCGAAGCGCTCATCATGGGCACCCGCGCGATGGATGGAACAGCATTGATGCCACCAACTGTGTGCGCGCTGAACGAAGACAGTCGTGACTGCCGCGCGCCGAGCCTGGTCAGTGGTGTCCTCGAACGAGCGTTGTCGGCTCCGGCGCCTTAGGTGACTACTGCAGCGACATTCATAAGTCGCGAGCTTGCGATGCTCACATTTCTCACCCTTGCCGGGTCTGGGCCAGCTACTCTGCTCCGACGTGTGTGTGCATGGCCCGTACGGCTATCGCTCATGCCGGTCGTCGGGTTTTGCACCGCGACGTGTGTTTTCACAACGACAGCATGGTTCTTCCCGGCGTCGTCGACGTGTTGGATATTCCTGATCCTCGCCACGGGATCCTTCGGCCTCGCAGTGTTTCTCACAAGGTCGGACCGAAGAGTCTCGACGGCGGCAGCGGATCCGGTCCTTTCGGGCGCCCACTCCCGACGACGTCGCGTCCTGGTCGGATTTCTGCAATGCGGGATCGTCGCGGTGGTGGTCTCCATTCCCATCGCCCTGATCATGATCGAACAGCATTCTGTCGGCCCAGCGACGTACCAGGTTTACGACACAGACTCATATCTAGCTATGCAGGACGGCCTTCAACACCAGTCGCTCGACGAGGCGCGAGTGACTCATACCGGCAATAAGGACCTCGTCCAGAACCTCTACAGCAGTCTTGCGGATACGTCCCAAGACACTGAAATGTCCCCGGTGGCGGCGAACCTTAATGAACTACTCGGCCTCGATGCCACAGAGACCCAGAGCGCCTACCTCCTCGCCCTCCTCGTCGTCGGGGGGCTCGGGCTATTCGGTGCAATCTGCGTCGCGACTGGAACTGTGTCGTGGTGGGCAATATTCGGGGGCTGCCTTTTCGGCGGTGCATTCTTCATGCAGCTCTACTTCGACGGCAGCGAAGGAGCCATATGTGGGCTGATCACGCTCCTGCCATTGGGTGCTGTTTCCATTGCTGCCGTCAGGGCGAAGCAACGCCACGTTCTCATCGTGCCAGCCATCATTCTCTCCGCACTGTTCGCGCTGTATCCGATCTTCTTGAGTGTCGTGGGCGTAACTACGGGAGCGGCACTCGTCATCGCAACGTTGAAATCGGGAGCGCTGCGGAATCGCTCCTGGCGATCGACAATCAACGCGTCCGCGAGCCTCGTTGCGGTTATCGCGGTCGCTATCGCAATGGACCTGGTGGGCTTCCTGCGGGCGTGGCAGGTGTGGGTCCACGTGCTCAACACGAATTTCGCGAACGTCGGCTTTCCCAATTACCACCTAACGGCGACGGAATTCCCCGGCTGGTTTTTTCAGACGACCGGTTTCTACAGCTTTGCAACGCCGCCGACGCCGATGACCGGCACCATCGCCGCTCTCGTGGTGCCGCTCATCGTGCTCGCGGTTGTTCTACCAGCTGTCCGGCGCAACCCCTTCGCTTGGCTCGTCGTGCCAGCAGTCCTCACAGTCGTCATCGGCGCTCACCACCAAGTCGCCACCGAGTCGTGTTCATACTGCGAGGATCGCAATCTCTTGCCAATGAGCGTCCTTCTCTTCTTCCTCGTAGGACTGGGCGTGGTAATCCTCGCCCTCAAGCGCCCGCTGTTGGCCGTCGCGATCGCCTTACTCGGTGCGGGCTTCATGTCATATGCCGGCTACAACGAGAGCAACCGGTACGCGACGGGTGCGTATCTGCTACCAACATCATTGCGAAGTGTCGTCGAGAAGATTCCCACTCATTCTGGCACCGTCGATTTGGAGGCATTCGACGCGGCGCCAAATGCGCCAGGCGAATTTCCCCTGGCTTATGATCTCGTCTACGAGGCAACAGATCACCAAGTTTCGGCTCCGGCAGACCAACTCGGCGATCCGGGACTGGCTTATGTATATGTGCATCCGCTCAACGGTATCCTGGGCGAAATATTCGACCCAAACTATCGATTCATTCTGACCAGAATCCCATCCGTATCGACTACTCGGATAACCCTCGCGACAGGTCCGGGCATCGCACTTGAGGAGCGCGGGACGGGACTCGACGTGACGGTGGACGGTGGCCTGAGCGTTGCGCAAGCAGATGACTCGGATGGTGTGGCATACGTCGTGGGTCCGGTGAACTTCATCATCTCGGGGACGAGCCGGAGGACACCCTCCGTACTGTTCAGCCTCGCACTCCCGCCGAATCTTCCCCCAAGCGACCTCGCTGCCCTGAGCAGACTCGGGTCGATTGACACGTCCACGGAGACGTTCTCAGGTTGTGTCGGGACCACTTCGGTCGCGACAGTGGACTCCGTGTACGCCCCCCGCGGTATCTCCGGACTCCACATCGGGACGGCAGCCATTCCAGGGAACCTCGGCATTCGTCTGACATCGATGCGGGCAACGGTGGCGAGGTGCTCCCGATAGCTACACGTCGATGAACCGACGGCATAGGCAGCTGGCGCGCAGGTTTCCCCAACCGTTCGGCTTCAGTCGAGGTGCCAGATGCGTTCGCCCGAAATCCAAGCTCAGCCCTTCATGGACGTCGTCGACGCGATCTTGGTCGAGCGCGGGGCACCACCGAAGCAGCGCCACACGGTCTGGCGCACCCTCGAATGC
>Ga0075522_10001476_pt1 | contig 17825 bp, 16 predicted proteins | sample NGEPerA_FD_74796 | JGI IMG/M metagenome (GOLD analysis project Ga0075522, IMG submission 74796) | Arctic peat soil microbial communities from the Barrow Environmental Observatory site, Barrow, Alaska, USA - NGEE PermafrostL2-A | ecosystem: Environmental > Terrestrial > Soil > Wetlands > Peat ... | reverse complement strand
CGCCCAGTCCCTCCACGTGCGTCGAGCCGCAACCGGCGTTGATGTTGCGCCCATCCGGGCGATCGGCGATCACGCTCACCTTCGCGCCCAGCCGCCGAAAGATCTCCGGCGCCACGTGATGTGTGGCGCCGTTCGCGCAGTCCAGCAGCACGTCCAAGCCACCCAGGTCGAGCTCCGCAAAATGCCCGTGCAGCTCGCGCAGGTAGTCCTCACCCGCGCCCCTCAACTGGCGCACGCGACCAATCGCCGGAGGAGCACTCGGCGTCGGCGCCGCGTCGGCCGACCGGTCTGCCGAGCCATTGCCGCTCGGATCCTCGACGGCGCCTCCCGCGGCGCCTGCGGCCCGCTCCAGCTCCCGCTCGATCGCCAGCTCGCTCTCGTCGGACAGCTTGTACCCGTCGCCCGCGAAGAACTTGATCCCGTTGTCCTCATACGGATTGTGCGACGCCGACAGAACCACCGCCAGGTCGAAGCCGTAGCGACCGATCAAGAGTGGCGCGGCCGGCGTCGGCAACACCCCGCCCAGCAGGGCATCTCCGCCCGCGGCGCTCACACCGGCCGCGACGGCGGCCTCGAGCATCTCACCCGACTCACGCGTGTCGCGCACGATCAGCACCTGCGGGCGCTCCACGCCCGTCTTGCGTGTGGCGGCGCGCGCAAGGCCGAGCGCCAACTCGGCTGTGAGCAACCCGCCGGCCACTCCCCTCACGCCGTCGGTTCCGAACAGCTTGCGGGTCATGCGGGTGGGTGGGGCACCGATCGCTCCGTCGCTAGCGCTTCGAGAACTGCGGACGCTTACGCGCCTTCTTCAACCCGGCCTTCTTCCGCTCCTTCGCGCGCGAATCGCGCGTCAGGAAGCCGCGACGCTTCAGCTCGCCGCGTAGGTTCGGGTCGGCCTCCAGCAGCGCACGCGAGACACCGTGGCGCAGCGCCCCGGCCTGGGCGGAGATGCCGCCGCCGTGCAACCGCGCTACGACGTCCATGCGCTCCTGATACCCCACCGTCTCCAGCGGCTGACGGATGTTCCGTTGCTGGGTCACACGCGGGAAGTGCTGCTCGAGCGTCCGCCCGTTCACGAGATACGTGCCGCTCCCCGGTCGCAGCGTCACCCGCGCGACCGCCGTCTTACGCTTGCCCGTCGCGCGGTACCGCGCGCCCGAGGCCAGATCGATCGCCGCCGTAGCGATCGGCTCGCTCAGGGTCTCCTCTTGCTCGCCCTGTCCCTCGCCGGACTGCTCAGACTCCTCGCCGTCGATCGCATACGGGTCCTCGTAAGCCTCGCCACGCCCCAAGGGATCGGCGCCCTCCGGGACGATGTCGACCTCGAGGTGCGCGCCAGGCACCGCCGGCTTCACTCGCGGGGTGGCCTCCTCCTCGATCTCCTCCTCCAACTCGACCTCGGCCTCGACCTCGACCTCGGCGACGATCTCCTCGGCGACGATCTCCTCGATGGCCTCCTCGAGAATCTCCTCCGCGACGACCTCCTCGATGGCCTCCGCGACGATCTCCTCGGCGATCTCCTCAGCGACGGCCTCCTCGACAATCTCCTCAACGATCTCCTCGGCGACGGCCTCCTCGAGGACCTCCTCGGCCACGGCCTCGGCGACAGCCTCCTCGACGACCTCCGCCTCGGCGTGCTCCTGCGCGGCCTCCAGCGCGGCGTCCTCGGCCGAGCCCGCGATCTCCATCGCGTCCTCCGTCGGGACGGCGTGTCCCTCGGCGATCGGCGCCTCCTGCTCCTCTGTGGGCTCCACCTCGGCGGGGGTCTCCTGCGTGTCCTCTTCGTCGGCCATCAGGCCTCGATCTCCAAAGTTTGCGGTTTCTGGGCTACATGCGGGTGCTCGGGGCCGGCGTAGATCTTGAGCTTCGTGATCTGTCTCCGTGCCAGGCGATTACGAGGCATCATGCCTTTCACGGCCAGCCTGATGATCTCCTCGGGGCGTCGCGCCAGCATTTCCTCAAACGTTCTCGAGCGCAGTCCGCCGGGATAGCCGGAGTGGCGGTAGTAGCGCTTGTCTTTGCGCTTGTTCCCCGTCACGGCGATCTTCTCCGCGTTGATCACCACGACGAAGTCGCCCGTATCGATGTGCGGGGTGTACTCGGGCTTGCGCTTACCCCGCAGCACGTCCGCGATCTGCGTCGCCAGCCGGCCCAGCGTCTTGCCGTTCGCGTCCACCACCAGCCAGTCGCGCTCGCGGTCGGTGGGCTTGGCCACGTATGTCTTTGCCGATGGTGTCGATGTAGAGGGGGTCATAGCGTAAAAAAGGCCACGCGATAGCGCGCGGCGCGGGGCACATCATAGGCGAAGTCGTTCTCCCTCGGGACGTTGCCGGCTGTCGAGGCCGGTTCCTACAACGTTGTCCGAATAACTGCGCTCACTCGCCTCCCCCGAAGACTACCTCAGTTACTCCCACTCAATCGTTCCCGGCGGCTTGCTCGTTATGTCCAGCACCACGCGGTTGACCTCACGCAGCTCGTTGATCATCCGCGAGGCAATCGTCTCCAGCAGGTCGTACGGCAGCCTCGCCCAGTCGGCCGTCATCGCATCATCGCTGGTGACGGCACGGATGACGACCACGTAGCCGTAGGTGCGCTCATCTCCCTGCACGCCCACCGTGCGCACGTCCGGCAGCACGCAGAACGACTGCCACAGCTCGCGGTACAGCCCCGCCTTGCGGATCTCCTCCTGCAGGATGCTGTCGGCCTCGCGCAGCACATCCAGCCGCTCCTTCGTCGCCTCGCCCCCCACGATCCTGATCGCCAGACCCGGCCCCGGGAAGGGCTGGCGCCAGACCAGTCGTTCGGGCAGCCCCAGCTCGGCGCCCACGGCGCGCACCTCGTCCTTGAACAGCGCCCTCAGCGGCTCCACCAACTCGAACTTCAGATCGTCCGGCAGACCGCCCACGTTGTGGTGGGACTTGATCGTCGCCGCCCCCGTCCCCCCGCCCGACTCGATCACGTCGGAGTACAGCGTGCCCTGCACCAGGAACCGCGCGGCGGCGGGGGCACCGTCCTGATCTCTGTTCCCCTCGCCACCGCCTCCCCCGGCGAGCTTCGCGGCCTCCTCCTCGAACACCCTGATGAACTCCGCGCCGATCGCTTTCCGCTTGGCCTCCGGCTCGCTCACGCCTTTCAGCTTCTCCAAGAACCTTCTCTCCGCGTCAACGGCCACGAGCGGGACCTTGAACGTGTCCCTGAACGCGCTCACCACCTGCTCGCCCTCGTCCTTGCGCATCAGCCCGTGGTCGACGAACACACATGTCAGCTGATCGCCCACCGCTCGGTGCACCAACAGCGCCGCCACCGAGGAATCCACCCCGCCAGACAGGCCGCAGATCACCTTCCCGTCGCCCACCTGCCGTCGTATCCGCGCGATCTGGTCCTCCACGATTCCCGCGGCCGACCACGTCCGCTCACAGCCGCACACCTCCGTCAAGAACCTCGTCAAGATCTCCTGCCCGTACGGCGTATGCACCACCTCGGGATGGAACTGGATCCCGTAGATACCGCGCTTCGCGTCCTCCACCGCGGCCACCGGCGAAACGCTCGAGGAGGCCAGTGCCGTGAATCCCGGCGGCGGCTCGATCACGGTGTCCCTGTGACTCATCCAACACGTCTGTTCTTTCGGCATCCCCTTCAGCAGCACTCCCGGCTCGGTAACGATCAGATCCGAGCGGCCGAACTCCCCCACCTCGGCCTCCTCCACGCGTCCGCCGAGCTCGTGCACGAGCAGCTGCATCCCGTAGCAAATGCCCATCACCGGCACCCCCAACTCCAGCAGCCCGCGCTCCAACCTTGGTGCGCCCTCGGCATACACCGACGCGGGACCGCCCGAGAGGATGATCCCGCGGGGTTTTCTCCGCGCGATCTCCTCCAGGGGGGTATGGCTCGGCAGCAGCTCGCTGAACACCCCGCAATCACGCACCCTGCGCGCGATCAGCTGGCTGTATTGACCCCCATAGTCGAGGACGACGATCTCTTCGTTGGCCGCAGGTGTCTCGGTCCGCTGATCGTCGGCTGGAGCAGGCGTGGCTAGCGCCGAGTCAGTCATTTATCAGGACGGCTGCGGCTGCCTTCCCGTTCGAGCCCATGCCCACGCCCTGGTCGCGCTGTAACGCCTTCCCCTCGGTCTGCAGCGCGGGCGCGATCACAACCTCAGCGCGGTTGAACTCAGCCAGGTCCTTGTGTCCGCACGTCGCCATCGAGGTGCGCAGGCCGCCGAACAGGTTGAACGTGCCGTCATTCTCGCGCGCGGGGCCGACGAGGATCTCCTCGAGCGTGCCGTTCTGCGTCGTCGCCACGCGCGCGCCGCGGGGCAGCGTCGGGTGGAAGGTGGCCATGCCCCAGTGAAAGCCCCTCCCCGGCGCCTCATACGCGCGGGCCAAAGGCGAGCCGATCATCACCGCGTCGGCCCCGAGCGCGATCGCCTTCGACACGTCGCCGCCGTTACGCATCCCGCCGTCGGCGATCACCTGGCAGTACTCGCCCGTCTCCAGCATGTGCGTCGACCGTGCATGCGCGACATCGGCGATCGCCGTCGCCTGTGGCACGCCGATGCCGAGCACGCCGCGCGTCGTACACGCCGCACCCGGGCCCACGCCGACGAGCACTCCGGCGGCGCCTGTCCGCATCAGATGCAAACCGGTGTGGTAGGAGGCGCAACCGCCGACGACGACCGGCACCTCGAGCGTCGGGATGAACTCCTTCAGGTTCAGCGGCGTCGACACGGTCGAGACGTGCTCCCCGGAGACGACGGTCCCCTGGATCACGAGCACGTCCAAGCCTGCCTCCAACGCGAGCTCGTGGTACTTCAACACCCGCTGCGGGGTCAGCGACGCCGCGACCACGACCTTCTGATCCTTGATTTCTCTGATCCTTTGGGCGATCAGCTCGGGCTTGACCGGCTCCGCGTAGATCTCCTGCATCTCGCGCGTCGCCTGCTCCTTTCCCAGCTCTGAGATCCGCTCGAGCTGCTCCTCGGCGTCCTCGTAGCGCGTGAAGATGCCCTCCAGGTTCAGCACCGCCAACCCGCCCAGGTTGCCGACGATCCCGGCCGTGCGCGGCGAGACCACGCCGTCCATCGCCGAGGCCATCAACGGCAGCTCGAATTGGTAGGGCCCCAACTTCCAAGACAGGTCGATGTCGTCAGGGTCGCGCGTACGCCTGGAGGGGACGATCGCAATGTCGTCGAATCCATATGCCTGGCGCGCCTTCTTGCCGCGTCCGATCTCTATCTCCATCGCTTAATCCTTGCATTCGGGGCGGACATATCTGGGGCTCGAGCCAAGTGATTCGAGCATAGCAACGGCCTCGCCGGTGCTTATGCCCTGGGATATGCTCGATTGACATGAATGAGCAGCTCTCCAAGCGCTACGACCCGCAAACTATCGAGGCTCGCCGGCAGGCTGCCTGGCGCGCGGGGGGCGCCTTCCGGACGCCCTCCGTCGCCGAGGGACAACCGCGCAAGTACATCAAGCCCTCGGCGCCCTTCACCTCGGGCAACATCCACATAGGCCACGTCCGCTCCTACTCGATCGGCGACGCCTACGCCCGTTTCTGTCGCGCGCGCGGCGACGCCGTCTTGTTTGCCTTCGGCTTCGACGCGTTCGGCCTGCCCGCCGAGCTCGGCGCGATCGCGGGCGGCGAGTCGCCGAGCGACTGGGTCAGCCGCTGCGCCACGCACATGACCGGCCAGCTCGAGCGGCTCGGATTCTCCTTCGACTGGGAGCGTTCCTTCCTCAGCTCCGACGCGCTCATGTATCGCTGGTCGCAATGGCTGTTCCTCACGCTCCTCGCCCACGACCTCATCTATCGAGGCACCGGCAGCGTCGACTGGTGTGAGCACTGTCAGACGACGCTCGCCACGATCCAGGTCGAGAACGGCCTCTGCTGGCGCTGCCACAACCCGGTCCAGCTGATCCAGCGCACCCAGTGGTACCTGCGCATCAGCGCCCACGTGGCAGAGAACGACCTGCGCCTGCAGGAGCTCGCCGACAGCGGCATCTGGGACGAGAGCTCGCTCGCCTCCCAACGCTTCGTCCTCGGTCGCCTCGACGGGGTCGAGCTCGAGCTCTCCGCGCCCGACGGCGCCGAGCTGACGGTGTTCACACCCCACTCAGACTCGCTCTCCGAGGCGCGTTTCGTCGCGATCTCGCCGAAGCACCCCGACGTCGAGCGCTGGGTCGCCGACCTCGCCGTGCTCGAGCAGTTGGAGGAGCTGCGCTCCGGCGGCCTCCAGCGCGACTCCCGCGACGCCGATGCGATCCCACTGATCGACACCGGCCACTTCCTCCCCGGACCCGTCGACGGAAGACCGCTGCCCGTGCTCATCTCACCCGTCGTCGACGGGCGCTTCGGGCCCACGGCCGTGCTCGGCATGCCCGAGCTTGACCGCACCGACGCCGTGATCGCGCAGCGGCTCTCCGCCGACGACGCGGTCGAGGAGTCGACCGACGGGCGCCTTGGCGTGGAGGGCGCGCCGGAGAACGGGCAGCCGGCCCCTCGTCAGGCCGTCCGCTACCGCGCCAACGACTTCTCGATCTCGCGCCAGCGCTCCTGGGGCACGCCGATCCCGATCGTCCACTGCGAGCAGTGCGGCGCGGTGCCCGTGCCCATCGAGCAGCTGCCCGTGCTCCTGCCGCTCGACCTCAAGCCCACCGGCGCCGGTAACCCCCTGGCCGAGCGGGAGGACTTCGTGCGGGTCGATTGCCCACGCTGTGGCGGTCCCGCCCGGCGCGAGACAGACACGCTCGACTGCCATTTCGACGCGCTCTGGCTGTGGATCCCCGCGTGCGTGCCCGCGAGCGAGCGCGAGCGCCCACTGGATGAGATCTTCGCGCTCGAGGAGCTCCGCCGGTGGCTGCCCTCCGAGCGGCTCGTGGCAGGCTCGGACAGCGGCAACTTCGTGTTCGACCAGCGGATCGTCACCAAGGCGCTGCGCGACATCGGTCCGCTCTCCTTCCTCGCCGACGGCGAGCCCTTCGCCGGCTGCCTGTTTCACGAGATGGTGATCCGTGACGGGCGCAAGATGAGCAAGCACCTCGGCAACGTCGTCGACCCCGACGAGCTCCTCGCCAAGTACGGGGCCGACACCGTCCGCCTGGCGACCCTCTACGCCGCCCGCCCGCAGCGGTCGCTGAACTGGAGCGACTCCGCGGTGCTCCGCTGCCACCGGTTCCTCACCCAGGTCTGGGAGTACTCGCTCACGCGAGCCGACCTCCGATCGGTCGCCGACTCCTCGAGCGATCCGGGCGCGGGCGACGACGGCGCGACGCACGACACCGAGACCGAGGTCAGAGACACCACGGAGCATCTCCGTCTGCGGCTGGAGAAATGGTGCGGGACCGCGGTGGAGAAGATCACCGAGGAGCTCGAGAGCCTCGAGATGCACAGCGCCGTACGTAACGTCATGCGCCTGTTCGACCGCATCAAGGACTTCGAGAAGCGCGTCCTCGCGCGCCAGGGAGAGCTGAGCCGGGCCGACAGCGAGGCGCTCCTCGACGCGCTCACACTGCTCATCCAACTGCTCGGTCCCTTCGCCCCGCATCTCTCCGAGGAGCTGTGGATCGCATTCGGTCACGAGGAGCGTGGCGCGCAGACGCCGTGGCCGGGCGTATCGTCTCTCCTACCGGCATGACTCCGTCCAGCACCGCATCGAACCGCATCCCCGGCTCGGGGGGCCGCGAACGGACGCGCTCGTGCGCCACGGGCCTCGTCTGCCATCGCTGCGAGCGCCGGTATCCGCTCACCGATGCAGTGTTCGCGTGTCCCGACTGCGGCAAGGGGCTCGACATCGCCTACGACTACGAGCTGGCCGCCCGCCACTTCAAGGAGGTCCCCAGCTCCGAGCGTCCTCAGAACATCTGGCACTTCGAGGAGCTCCTCCCGATCGTTGACGCCTCGGCGCAGGCGCGCGTCGGCCGCTACGCCGGCTACACCCCCCTGATCCACGCCGATCGGCTCGGCGCCGAGCTCGGCATCTCGAACCTCTATCTCAAGGACGACTCCACCTCGCGTCCCAGCCTCTCCTACAAGGACCGCGTCGTCTCGATGTCCGTCGCCCGGCTCCTGGAGCTCGGCAAGGACGAGATCGGCTGTGTCTCCACCGGCAACGTCGGCACCGCCGTCGCCTCGCTCGCGGCCAAGGCTGGAGTGCAGGCGTACGTGTTCTATCCCAACCGCCTCGAGGACATGAAGGCACGTGCCTGTGCGGCGCTCGGCGCAAGGGTCTGCCAGGTGGAGGGCAACTACGACGAAGCCAACCGCCGCTGCCGCGAAGTCGCCGAAACGACGGGGTTGGAGTTCGCGAACATCACGCTCCGGCCGTTCTACGCCGAGGGTGCGAAGACCGCGGCGTTCGAGATCGTCGAGCAGCTCGGCTGGGCCTCACCCGACCACATCGTCTCCCCGGCCGCCGGTGGCACGCTCTCCTCACGCCTGCACAAGGGACTCGGCGAGTTGCAGCTGCTCGGGCTCTCGGAGACCGACGCCACCCGCATCCACATCGCCCAGCCCAGTGGCTGTAACCCGATCGCCACCGCGATCCTCGCCGAGGAGGCCGAGATCCACGCGATCACGCCGGAGACCGCCGCGCATTCGCTGGCGATCGGTAACCCAGGCGACGGCTACCTCGTGATCGACGCGGTGCGCAAACGCGGGGGGACCGGTGGCTTCGCCTCAGACCCGGAGATCTTCGCCGGCATCGACCTGCTGGCCTCGACCGAGGGCCTGCTGACAGAGCCCGCCGGGGGCACCACGATCGCGGTGCTCGAGAAGCTCGCCCGCGCAGGCAAGTTCGCGCCGGATGAGACGGTCGTTGCGCTCGTCACCGGCAATGGCCTGAAGACGCTCGACGAGCACCCCCCCAAGCCGTGGCCGGAGGTTGACTGCGAGCTCGACGCGATGCTCGCCGCACTCGAGGGGCTCGGTCGCAAACCGAGCCCGGTTGCCGCCTGAGCTTTAAGTAGAAAGGTCCCGCCGGGGCGGGGCCTTTCCTTAGCAAGTCGATAAAGCCGGACGTATTGGACACAGTAAGGGCTCTGACGTAACCCCGGCAGCCGCAGGTGGCAAAATTCATAGCGGTGCCGTACTGATGCTCGCTCACGGTGTCGGTAGCACGCGATAGCCAAAAACGCGTTCGGCGTCCCTAACGAGAGTATCGGAAATGGCCCCGCTGACAGCTGGCCACTGCGGATCGGCAGGGCCAGGGATCCCGGCTTGGGCGAACAGCGCGACGCCATAGAGCTTCTGGGCGGGGTCGTGGCGGACGAAATAGCGGACCCCATCGAACCCGGCTTCCAAGGCCTGCACGGCGAACCTTTGGCTCTCGTCAAACTGCTCGCTCGCGCCGAGCGACGCAGTGACTCCGACGCTCAGCGCCCGGCGGGCGGTGATGTCGGCAAGGCGCAAATCGCGTTTCAATGCGACGGCCAACAACGACCGCTCCGCGATCTCGACCTCCGGAAGTAGCTGGCGCCTGCGGAAGACCTCTACCCAGGCACCCAGCGCGCCCTCCGCGAGATAACAGGCGCCCGTACCGGTGCCCACAGGATCGAAGCGACCGTCGCCCGCGGAGGAAAACCACCAAGAGGCACGTGCTGACTTGTGGATGCGATAGACGGTCCGCTCGCCCCGCAGCGTTCGCCGCGGGAAGCCCTTCAGGCTCACTGGTCCAGTCGTGCTGCGTCCTGGCGGGCGACTCGGGCGAGGTCCGCGTCGTCCCGCCCGCCGCGCGCCCACGCCACCGGCGAAAGACCGTTGAGCGCGTCATCGTCTGGTGCGACGCACCACGAAGCGGCAGTCCACGGGCTGATCGCCGCGTCGGCTACCGTCCAGAACGCAGCGACAAGCGACCCGAGCGGCTGGCCGTCGTGAAACTGAAAAGCCGGATACTGGCGGTGGCCGGCGCTGTCGGACAGCGCGATCAGCCGCTTGGAGCGCAGCAGCTCGTCGACACGCTGACGCGAGACGCCGAGCAGTTCGCGCACCTCAGCGGTGCCCAGCACCGGCCCGAGCTCGTTCTCCCACGCCTGGCTCGCGGCAGCCAGTAGCCCGCCGCGGCGGGCGGCCTCAACGCTCAGGCTACGGTCTGCTCCGAGAAGCTCACCCACCGTCTGCACGAACGCGATAACGGCCTCCTCGGAGAAATGAAACTGTGAGGCGAGCTCGGCGACCGTGATGCCCGGCTTCTCCCTGACCATTTCGAGAACCGAGGCCCTGGTGCGCTCCACGTCGGACGTAGCCTCGCGCAGCGCAGCCTCGGCACGATCTAGTACCTCGAAAACCTCGGGACGGTCCTTGACGGTCATGACGCTAAATTACCATAGGTCACCACGTAATGCAAGAACGTCAAGTAGAAGCTGCCTCTGGGCGTCGCGCTACCCCATAGGCGAAGGCCCATAGAAAAACCCCGCGTTAGCGGGGCTTTTCCTTAGCAAGTCGATAAGCCGGATCCTGTCGTTGAGCAGCCATCCATCTGAGCGGCCTACCTGGACCTCGGCGGGCTACCTGCAAACGGTCCTGTTTGGCCTTGCATCGGGTGGGGTTTGCCTAGCCGCCGCGTCACCGCGGCGCTGGTGCGCTCTTACCGCACCATTTCACCCTTACCTGTCCGCCGTTCACGTGGGACGGCGGACGTAGGCGGTTTGTTTCTGTGGCACTTTCCCGCGGGTTTCCCCGGGTCGATATCTCGACCACCTTGCCCTGTGATGTCCGGACTTTCCTCGAAGGCTCTCACCTCCGCGGCTGCCTGACCTGCACCAAGCACGTTACCGCGTCACATGCCCCCCGTAAAGGGACGGGAAGATCGCACCCGTCCGGTCAAACGCCCCTGAGCAGCCCCACCACGCGTCCCAGCACCTTGACCTCCTTACTGCGGATCGGCTCCATCGTCTCGTTCTCCGGCTGCAGACGGATGTGATCGGACTCCCGAAAGAAACGCTTCACCGTCGCCTCCTCGCCCAGCAGCGCAACCACGATGTCGCCGTCCTGCGCCGTGTCCTGGGAATGCACCACGACGAAGTCGCCCTCCAGAATGCCCGCGTCCTTCATCGACTCGCCACGAATCCGCAGCAGGTACTCGCCGTCCCCACCTCCCGCGACGTCGGGTACCGGCACGTATTCCTCGATGTTCTCCTCGGCGAGCATCGGCGCTCCCGCGGCCACCGAGCCCAGCAGCGGGAGCCCTTCAGCGCGCACGATCCCCCGGACGCTCTCCACAGCGCTCTCCATCGCGCGGTCCAGCAGCTCGATCGCGCGCGGCTTCGAGGGATCGCGGCGCAGCATGCCGATCTTCTCCAGGTTGGCCAGGTGGGCGTGAACAGTGGAGGAGGACGCCAAACCCACGGCCTTGCCGATGTCCCTCACGGTCGGTGGATAGCCGTACTTGGCGGAGTACTTGCGGATGAAGTCGAATATCTCCTGCTGGCGCTTGGTCAGATCCATATCTGCTGAGCTCCCCGTTCGGGTTCACTGTGGCCTGAAACGAACATGTGTTCGTAGACTATCGCCGCCCGTGGACGGATGCAAGCGGCGGCGGCTCCCGCCGCCTGCCGGGGCCGGGGACCCGGGGCTATACTCGCCCCCTCTGCGCCCATGGCGGAATTGGTAGACGCGCAAGGTTGAGGGCCTTGTGGGGAGATTTCCCCGTGGTGGTTCGAGTCCACTTGGGCGCATTGAAAGGCCCTGCTATGCGGGCTTTTCTTTTGCCTGGAGTCGGTGACAGCGGCTTCTGTCCGTGTGCCCACTATTCTCAGGTGAGAACAATGCACGGCGTTGTGCACACTCCGAGTGGTCTTTAGACCATGAGCGTCCAGCACGATCGGGGCGCTTGGCTGGTCCGTTGGCGCGACGGCTCCGGCCACCAGCGGGGCAAGCGCTTCGCCAGCGAGGATGCCGCACGAGCATTCGACGAGGCGCTCGGCGAGCTGGCCCCGGCTGAACGGCGGGCGGAAGGAGCCAGGGAAGCAGGCGGGGTCTACTCCTACCCGACGAAGGCCGGCGTGCGCTGGTACTTCAAGTTCCGCGGCAGCGATGGCGTCCAGACGACCAAGCGTGGGTTCACGAGCGCGCGGGCGGCGCGAGATGCCAGGCGACGGCTGACGGAGCAGATCGAGCGCGGCGAGGTCCGACAGACGCGGGAGTCGTTCGAGAAGTATTGGGATCGTTGGCTGGCTCGTCGCAAGCCATACCTGGAGCCGGGAACCTGGCAGGGCTACGAGATCAACGGACGCCGACGGCTGCTGCCGGCGCTGGGGGATGTCCGCCTGGGTCGCCTGGGGGTCGAGCAGGTGCGGGCGTGGATGGAGGAGCAGGCCGAGAGTGTCGAGGCGGGCGAGGTCGCGGTCAAGACGGTCAACAACGCGCTGGGGACGTTGGTGGTGTGCCTGAACGCGGCGCTCGAGGACGGGCTGATCGCGGCCAACCCAGCGCTGCGTGTGCCGCGGCTGCCGGCGGCGCATATCGAGCGGGAGTACCTGCGCCTGCACGAGATCCCCGTCTACCTGGACTCGTGCTCTGAGGTGTACCGGCCGGTGGCGGAGGTGCTGATCGGCGGCGGCCTGCGGATCTCGGAGGCCTTGGCGCTGCGCGTGGGCGACCTGGAGCTCGAACAGAGCGGCGGCGTGATCGTCGTGTACCGCTCACGCAAACGGGGCGAGGCGGTTGGATCGACCAAGTCCGATCGGTTTCGAGCCGTGGAGGTTGGGCCTGCGCTCACTGGTGTGCTGCGCGACCATTTGGCCCGGCGCGGCGAGATGGCAGCGGGCGACCAGGCGAAAGCGCATGTGTTCGTGATGCCGATGCGTACGGGCAAGCGCGATCATGGGAGATGGCTCGGCGATGGCGCAGGCGAGCCGATGGACCGCACGACCGTCTCTCGTGATTGGCACAAGGCTGCACTGCAGGACGCGAGCCTGCGCGACATGCCGCTCCACGCGCTCCGGCATACAGCGGCGGCGGCATGGCTGGCAGCGGGGAACTCGCTGATGTACGTGCAACGCCAGCTCGGGCACGCGGATATCGGCACGACCGAGCGCTACTACGGGCATCTGGAGCGGCACGTGCTGGCGGCTGGGGCTGTGGCCACGGAGGAGGCCATCGCCCGTGCCGTTCCTCGTAACGGTTAAGCATTGAGCTTGTGCTTACAAGCTCGGGTGGGCCTCGGCCCAGGCGATGATGTTGTTGGACTCATCGACGAGCGTGCCATCGTCGAGCATGAGCGTGGGAACCTTGTAGTTGCCCGTCAGGCGCTTGATCGCACAGCGACCGGGGAAAAGGCGGTCGGTCCCGTAGCAACCGTATGTCCGTACGACCTCGGGTGTGTACCCAGCGGCGGTGAGCGCCCGATAGGCGCGCGCACATGGATGGCGCGCGGCGGGTCCGAACGTGCCGTAACAGACGTAGAGCTTCATCGCAGGGCTCCCTGTCGAGGATCGATGTCTTGACTTGTCGCCGGCGAATGCCGTGACGGGAGCAACCTACATGTTCTTGATCATCTGTGCAAGACAATTGATCAAGCATCTTTAGACTGGGCGGGTGTCCCCGCGCGAGAACCATCGTGAGCGTCTGCTCCGCGGGGCACTGAAGTGCCTCTACGAGAACGGCTACGCGCACACCACCTCGCGCGACATCGCAGCAGCCGCTGGGAGCAACCTCGGCTCGATCGGATACCACTTCGGCTCCAAGGAGCAGCTTCTGAACGCAGCGATCCGCGAAGGCTGCTCGGAGTGGACAGACCAGCTCCGCCAGCTCGCTTTCGCTGACAAAGGCGCAACGCCAGCCGAGCGCTTGCGTGCCTCCTGGCTGGCGCTCACCGACACCTTCGAGGAACACCGACAGCTGCTCGTGGCGTTCATCGAGCTCCACACCCAAGCCGAGCGCTCCCCCGAGCTGCGCGACTACCTCGCTGAGATCTACAACGAAAGCAGAGCCGCCGTCGCGCGCATGGTCAACGCCGCCCTCAGCGACCTGGAGATCGGTGAGGACCACATGCGAGCCATCACCTCCCTGCTGATCGCCGCGCACAACGGCCTGCTCCTCCAATGGCTTGTCGACCCACAAGCAACCCCCTCCGGTCCGCAGCTCATCGACGGATTCCAGAGCATCCTCCCTGCGGCGCTTACCCTCGAGTAGGACGAATCGAGGTCAGAGCAGTCTTTGCTGGCCGCGCGAGCCGGCGATGGCGGTCGCGTCGGGACGCCCTCTACGCGTGTTTGCGGAGTGACGTGTGGCCACTGTGGGCCGACCGGGGCACCACCCGGCCCGAGCCTGATCGATCCACCGATCGATGTCCTCCGACACGAACCGCAGCGGCCCTTCTTCCCCACCGATGCGGATCGACGGGATGCGGCCGGTCTTGGCAGCGTCGTAGAGCCACGAGCGCGAAACGCCGAGACTGCGAGCAAGGTCGGTGGGCTTCAACAGCGGCTGCATGACACGGTCATCCGTCGATGAACCAGTCGGGCACGGCTCCGGGCATGAAGCGCGTTGTGACGCCGCCAGGAAGGTGGTCGAGGACGTAGCGAAAATCAGCGAGCTGGTGATGGAAGGCCAGCTCGTCGCGGGGATCTTGACCGGCACAGTCGATGTTCAGACGCCAGGCGGCCATCGCACAGACAATCTCGAACAAATCCACATCGCGCCACCACGATTCGGGCAGGTTCGCCAGGGCGGTCGGGTAGCGGTTGTACAGAGCCAGCGCGTCGCCCCACGCTTGCTGTCGCCAAAGCCGGCGTCCTTCATCATCGAAGGGCTCAAGCCAGGGCGGCGCGGTGGGCTCTCTGGCGACCTCGTCGGCCTCGTCGGCCGCAGGTCTACTCGGCGTACGGTGAGCCGATCGACCCTCTGCGAGACCCGACATGAGCATCCGGGTGGCGACGCGCGCAACCGGCTCGCCAGTGTTGCTGGCAATTGCGCGCAACTGGTCGAGCGTAGGCGTCGAGAGGCTTATCTGGATGCGGCTCATTTCGACCTCCTGATTGGCGTACTGGTGGACCTTCTTTGGTTAATGACCGTGAGCACCCAAATCCGGCCAACGACTTCGGTCCAGAGGTTCCGAGCAGGGTGGGTCAGTGGTGCAGTTCTGCACCGTGTGCATCTGGTCTGTCCGTCCGTCCGTCCGTCCTGAGTGCGTCCATACGCGAGACAGGACTACCGAGGTGGATGCGGAGCCTGCACGACGCGCTGAAGCCACGACTTCGGAAGTAGTCACGGCATCCGACTCGCTCGTCATCATCAAGCCCCGTGACAAAGCGACGAAAAGGCTCTGGCCGCAAGCCGCCGAAAAATCATCGGGGAGGCCAAGGCATGCGCTCAGCGCCATCTCCATCCATGGCACCGCCTACATCTACGGAGCCCCCACCGGACTACACGCACTTCTGGCCGGGGTTTTTGCACGCAGTTGGGACCAAACCGCGCGACGTCAGGACAATTCGAGGCGCGTCGGGTATTGCTCATCGACTGCTCGCCGCGGGTATAGATGACGAGCTGGACAGGGTCGTTCTCGTGTCGGCGGACACGGACGCTCGCAGCGCAGCGCTAGCGCAGGCAGACATTCAGGCTGCGCTCGGCAGCCGAAGGGTTCTAATGGCCCGAGCGGTATTGCTGGATGTAGGCAAGGTCGCCGACGTAATACGGGACGCCACGGGCTCGCCACATGTCACAGGCGAGCTGGTCTCCCTGATGCCGCAGACTCAGGAGGAGCAGCAGGAGCTGCTCCGACCATACATAGAGCAGCTAACGCCACTCTTCAACCAATGGATACGAAACGCTCAGGGCCTCCGTGGCTTCAACCTCGCCTACGCCCTTGAGCAAGGGATCAACCAACTCAGGAAGTTGCGGCTAGTTACGGAGGCAGACGACGACGGCCCGGCGCGGCTGGATCTAGCGGCACTCCTCGACAACAAGTCCTTGCGAGACGACCAGGATGTGGGGATCTGCCCCCTCGCGCTCCATGACTTCACGGAGACGGAGATGGAGACGGTTAGCTCAGGCGCGGACTCCGACGCCGTGAAGATGATCTTTACTGAGCATAAGGTGATGCAATACTTCTTCCCTGCCGCTGACCAGCTTGCGCTCGGACTCATAGATCGCGGAGCTGCGGCCGAGGATCAGCTTGTGGAGCGACTTCTGGCGGTACCGGCACTGGGGCATCCCTTCGGCGTCAATGAGATTGCGCCCGAGCGGGTCGAGAAGATCGTGGATCTGGTGCATACGCTACAGGAGATGAACCTTGCGACCGAGGGAGAGGTCTCGCTTGCCCTGACGCCGGAGGGGAGTGAGATCCGGTCGACCGTCCGGTTTCAGCCCCGAGAGGGTCTTGTATCGCGCGTTCTTAATCGATTCAACATCAACATTCTCAATGTTAACCAGTAGCTGGCGGAGCAGCCGTGCGTATACCTTGTCAGCATCTTCGACGTTAGACAACCTTGGCCCATAATTATGCCGACTCTCAAACTTAGACTTGCTTTCCAACGAGTGCACGATGAGATTTTCGAGCAGCCTAAGAGTGGCCGCGCATTCGTAGCCAACCCGTTCGAGCTCGAACTCATCGGCGTCGATTACGACGGCTGGATCAAGACGCTCGCCGCTCAGCTAAAAGCCGACGAGTACGCACCAGGACCTATCGAATACTGCAATGCTCCGAAGGGTGCGGGACTGGTGCGACCAGCTACCCGTATGGAGGTCACTGATCGTGTTGTGTATACGGCGGCGGTCGGAGCGTGTCTAAAAGACATCTGTCGCGAGACTCGATGGTCCCAGAAAAAGATTGATTTTGCAGTTAGCATCAATCCCAAGGGGCTCTCCGCACGACACTGGCTGTTGGCGCCGTTCGTAGGCTGGGACGAGTGGCGGATTGAGAGTATTCGCAGGCTTACCGCAGGGAAATGCCGTTATGTGCTCACAGCGGATATCGCAGGCTATTTCGAGAATATCAGTATTGGCATTCTCCGGTCGGATCTTGTCCGCATTGGCTGTCACGAGAACGCGGTCTCGATCATCACGATGTGCCTAAACCATTGGTCCTTGCCGGGCGAGCGGGGGCTGCCCCAGGGTGTGCTCGCCTCGGACATTCTAGCCAAGCTGTATCTCGAGACCTTTGATCATCGTCTACAAAGCGCCGGCTTTACGCATCTGCGCTACTCCGACGACATCCGCGTGTTTTGCGCGTCAGAGCGTGAGGCAAGGCGCGCTCTCGTCACTGTTACCGAACTTCTTCGGGAGCGTGGCCTTACTTTGCAATCTGCCAAGACACAGATTCGGCCTGCGGGCCAGCTTGAGCCGGAATTCGAGGGTGCCGTGCCAGCAATCAAGGCACTAAATCGAGACTATATCGACGAGGCGGTGGCAGCAGGCTTTCTGGTTGCAGATCCTTCCGTTCCCGTATCAGTCATTGATGATCTTGCAAATGCTGAGCCAAGCAAGATGAGCCCGGCCGTCATGCGTAGTGCGTTTCAGAAATTTGTGCAACAGGAGGAGCACCCCAACAAGTCAATGCGGAACTATCTTCTGCGGCGACTTGCAGCACTGAAGGATGATACGGCCGTATCTTATTGTACGCAACTGATCCTGAGCAACCCCGATACGTCTACTGTCGTTTTGCGTTACTTCGAAGACCTTGACGATACGGCTCGCTTTGAGCCGGTTGTGCGAAAGGTGCTCACGACGAAAGATCTCAGCATGTATCCGTATCAGCACTATCTCGTGCTTAATAGTGCTTTGTTAAGTGTTATTCGTCCTGTCTGGTGGGGTGTAATGGGATCTGGTCGAGGTCGATTTGTTGCCGGCAGGTGGAGCAGCGGCCGGTCCAGCATTTGAATAGGGGCTGG
>Ga0075522_10001472_pt1 | contig 17847 bp, 15 predicted proteins | sample NGEPerA_FD_74796 | JGI IMG/M metagenome (GOLD analysis project Ga0075522, IMG submission 74796) | Arctic peat soil microbial communities from the Barrow Environmental Observatory site, Barrow, Alaska, USA - NGEE PermafrostL2-A | ecosystem: Environmental > Terrestrial > Soil > Wetlands > Peat ... | reverse complement strand
ATTTGAAAGGTGCGGCCGATGCCGCGCCGGCAGATGCGATCGGGCGGTAAGCCGTCAATGCGCTCGCCGGCAAAGGTGATGGTGCCGGCGTCGGGTGCAAACACGCCAGCGATCATGTTGAACAGCGTGGTCTTGCCGGCGCCGTTCGGACCGATGACTGCGAAAATGCCGCCCTCGGCTACCTCGAAACCGGCTCGGTCGACGGCGACCAGGCCGCGGAAACGCTTGCTCACGCCATTGACCGTCAGCAGCGCGCTCATTTTTTGCGCTCCGTCAGCCCGATCCGCTTAACGACCCATGGCCACACGCCGTCCGGCAGCGTCGTAATTACCAGCAGAAGGCAGATGCCATAAAACACCTGCTTGGCACCCGGCAGATCGACACCGAGTGCGGCCAATGCGGTGGTGAGTGTTTCGGCGAGACCGGTCAGCACGACGGCGCCAAGGATGGGACCAAACAACGTGCCGATGCCGCCGACGATCGGTCCGAGGATGATCTCGATCGAGCGCGAAATTTGAAAAACTTGCTCGGGAAAAAGGTTATTGTAATAAAACGCATAGATCACGCCGGCAAAAGACGTCATGGCGGCCGAGATCACCACCGCGATCATCTTATAGTGGAAGACGTCGATGCCGGCCGAACGCGCGGCTTCCTCGTCCTCGCGGATCGCCAGCCAGAAATAGCCGATGCGGCTTTTGAGCAAGGCGCGGCAGAAGACGAAGGCAAGCGCGGTCGCCGTCAGCAAGATGTAGTAGAACATCACCGGATGGCCGCGCAGCAGCCATAGATCGTTGTGGACGTATTGCTTGACCGGCAGGAACAGGCCGGACGATCCGCTGGTCCAGCTCAGATGATCGAAACCGACACGGGCAAATTCCGCTACCGCAATGGTAAGGATGGCGAAATAGACGCCTGCGACGCGAAATCGGAACGCCAGAAAACCGATGAAAGCGCCTGCCAAAGCCGCCACCGGCACCGCGACCAGCAGGCCGAGCCACGGCCCAATGCCGAAATGGACATAGAGCGAAGCCGCGGTATAGGCGCCTAAACCCACATAGAGTGCGTGGCCGAGCGATAGCTGCCCGGCAAATCCCATCATGACGTTCCAACTCTGTCCGAGGTAGGCGAAGTACAAGATCAGAATCAGGACGGTCAGGATGTAATCGCCGGCGAACAACGGCGCGACCAGCAGAGCGATCAGCAGCACGACCAGCAGCAGCAAGGCGCGGCGCGGAACCCCATCGGTCAGCGTTGCGATCATGCCGCCCTCATCTTGTTCTCTTGCCCATGATGCCCTGCGGGCGGAACAGCAGGATCAGCACGAGGATGCCGAAGGCAAACATGCTTTTTGCGGAAGGCGTGAACAACAACCCGGCCATCGCCTCGGTGAGCCCGATCAAGACGCCACCAATGAGCGCGCCCAGCATCGAGCCTAAGCCCCCTGTGATAACGATGACGAAGGCAAGCAGCGTATAGGCTGGCCCGAGCGAGGGCGTCACATCCGCGATCAACACCAGCATCACGCCGGCGGCGCCGACGCAGGCCGCGCCGATGCCGAAGGTCAAAGCATAGAGGTGCTTGACGTCGAGGCCGACCACCAGCGCGCCGGTATAATTATCGGCGCAGGCGCGGATCGAGGTGCCGAGCCGCGTGTATTGAAAGAAGGCGAACAGCGCGATCGCCACCACGATGGCGGCAAGACCGGCATAAAGCTTGGTGGCGTCGACAATCAGCCGGCCGAGCTGGAAGCTGTCATACGCATAGGAAACCTGCACGGTCTTGGCATCCGGGCCGTACACGATCAGCAACAGGTTGACGATGATGATCGCCACCGCGACCAGTAGCAGGAACTGAGTGTATTCCGGCCGAGTGATGAACGGGTTGATCAGGCGCGCCTGCAGCACGTAGCCGAAGACAAACATCACCATGGCGATCGGCACCAGCATGATCAGCGGGTCGAGGTGGAAGGCAGTAAACAATGTCACCGCGATATACATGGCGATGGTCATCATCTCGCCATGGGCAAAATTGACCACGCGTACCACGCCGAAGATTACCGACAGGCCGAGCGCCATGAGCCCATAGACGAGGCCGGTCAGGGCCCCTCCGACGGCCACATTGAGATAGAGATCTGCCGGCACGGATCGATCCTAACAACGCAATGCTCCGGCCGCGATAGGGGCAGCCGGAGCACTGGCACATAAACGCGTATCAGCTGCGCTTGTCGTAGGGCTTCAGCGGCCATTCCGCCTTACCGTTGGCCGCTTCCTTGGGCGCGACCGTAATCAGCTTGCCGCCCCGGTTCTGGATGCCGCCGCCCTTGATCTTGTCGTTCTGCCCCTTGGCGTCGAACTGGATGCCGGGACCGATGCTGACATTGTCCTTGATGTCGGTTTTGCGGATCGCGTCGGCGAGTGTCTTCGGGTCGGTCGAGCCGGCGCGCTTGTAGGCGTCGGCGGCGATCAACAGCGCCTCGAAAGTGTAGACGTGGTTGGTGTTCAGGTTGACGCCGGGATGCGCTTTGGCGAGCGCGGCGTCGAGTTGCTTCGACAACTTCTTATTCGGATCGTACCAAGGCGCGAAGCTGAGCGGTCCGTCGGACAGCTTGCCAAGCGTCTTGAGATACTGATCCTCGTACCAGCCCGGGCCCATGCTCAGGACCGCCATCGGCGTCCAGCGCTGCTTGACCATTTCGCGGGTGAGCAGGATGGCATCGTTGAGGCGGCTGACCATCAAGAGCGCGTCGGCGCCGGTCGCCTTGGCTTTGGAGATTTCCACCGAAAGGTCGCGCGCCGCCGGATCGTAGGAGATTTCCTCGACGATCTTGTAGGGCATGGGGAATTTCGGCATCACCGCGCCAATGCCTTTCGACATCGCGGTGCCGAAGGTGTCGTTGACGTGCATGAACACCACGGTCTTTGGCGCCGCGCCGACGGCGGCGAACACTTCCAACTGATCGATGAAGGCGTCGCGCAGGATCATCGGTGCGGTTGGGAAATTGCGGAACACGAACTTGTAGCCCTGCTCGGTGATCGGCGGGGCAGCGGCGATGTTGATGACGAAGGGGATGCCCTTCTGCTCGGCAACTTGCGCGATCGCCGTGCTCTGCCCGGAATCGAACGCGCCCATCAGCAGCTGCGCGCCCTCGCTGATCAGTTTCTCGGCGCGCGAGCGGGCGACGTCGACGCTCGACTCGGTGTCGCCGTTCATGATCTGGAGCGGCGGCAAGCCGAGGTCCTTGAGCACCCCGGCGGTGATATCGACGCCGCGCTGGCAGTCCTGGCCGATGCCGGCTTCGAAGCCCGAGCGCGGCAGCAGCACGCCAACTTTGAGTGCAGCGCCTTGCGCCCGCACGATATTGAATGGCGTTATACCAGCGACAAACGCGCCGCCGAGGGCAGCGTTAAATGTTCGTCTGGTGACACGCGCGAAAGCGGATTTACCTGTCATCGGTCGTCCCTCCATGGCCTTTTTGATGCGGCTATTGTGGCGATGATGCCGGATTTACCGCGGTCCCCACAATCCTGAAAACGGCACGAGTGACCTATTCCTGCCGACAATATTGTTGACCTAGACAACATATTCGTCAACAGCCATGTTGGCGGTGAGGAGCCCGGAATGCGCGCGACGCCACAACCACGTAAGCCGACCAGGACCATGCCGCTACGCAAGCGGTCGCCGCGGCGGGTGAGCCCGCTCGTGGTTGAACTCGGCGATCTTGACGAGCTACTCGGCTATTTCGTGCGCCGGCTACAGGTGTGGATCTTCCAAGACTTCATCCGGCGCCTTTCCTCGCTCGACATCAGCCCGGCGCAATTTTCAGTGCTCGTGGTAATCGGCGCCAATCAAGGGCTTTCAAAGTCGCAGCTCGCCGGCACGCTCGGGATTGAACGGGCTCGGCTAGTGCGGCTGCTCCACCGGTTGGAGGAGCGCTCACTCACGCAGCGCCTGCCCTCCTTCGTCGATGGTCGCCGTCACGCACTGCAACTCACGCACGAAGGCCAGAGGATTCTGGCGCATGCGAGGGCATTGGCTGAAGAACACGAGCGAGCGTTGAAGCAGAAGCTTGGGGTTAAGCGCCATCAGCTTCTGCTTAAGTCGCTAAGAGAATTCTAGTAATACTTAAGAAAACAATTGAGTCTCAACGCAGATCTAATGTCAGATCGGAACGCGCTGACTAAGTATAAGGACGTTTGAAGTGAAAGAGAGCGTTGTTAAAGACAAAATCGGGACGCTCCTGCCGCCCTCACTTACTGCTGAGCAGCAGGGCAATGTCGCAGTCCTGCGGCTAAACCGACCGCAAAAGCGCAATGCGCTCGACGACGAAACGATCCTCGGTATCGAGACGTTCTTCAGTGCGCCGCCGGAAGATGCCCGCTGCGTGCTGCTTTGCGGCGAGGGCGTGCATTTCTCCGCTGGTCTCGATCTGACGGAACTCAAGGAACGCGACGTCACGCAAGGCATCGCGCATTCCTCTCTGTGGCATCGCGCCTTTGAGAGAGTCCAATTTGGCAAAGTCCCGGTTGTTGCCGTGCTGCATGGCGCTGTAGTTGGCGGCGGACTGGAATTGGCGGCGGCCGCGCATGTTCGCGTCGCCGAGCATTCCGCCTATTACGCGCTGCCGGAAGGCAGCCGTGGCATCTACGTTGGCGGCGGCGGCTCGGTGCGGTTGCCGCGGCTGATCGGTGTGGCGCGCATGATGGACATGATACTCACCGGGCGCACCTATTCCGCGGAAGAAGGGCAGGCCATGGGGCTTACAACCTATATAACCGAGCCCGGGAAAGGCTTCGCCAAAGGTTTGGAGCTTGCGCAACACATCGCCACCAATGCGCCGCTCACCAACTTCGCAGTGATGCAGGCGCTGCCACGCACCGCCGAGAGTGATCCGACTACGGGCTACGCCATGGAGGCACTGATGTCGTCGATCGCCCAAGCCGATCCGGAAGCGAAGGCGCGGCTGCGCGACTTCCTGGAAAAGCGCGGACGAAAGGTGACGCGTGATTAGTCAATTGCACGCAAGTGCATCCACCAAAGTCGCGCCCTTGCGCGCAGTGCGCCTCTCCCCTCCTGATGCTGTGGTCGAACACCAACCCAACGGGACAATTTGCATCCGTGCTGCGATGCCGCTCGGCGTCTATAATAGCAAGCTGGGCGAGCCGCTTGAGAAATGGGCGCGCGAAGCACCCGATCGCGTCTTTCTGGCGCAGCGCTTGAGCAACGATCAATGGCGCAAACTCTCTTACGCTGAGGTGCTCGACAAAGTGCGGCGCATTGGTGCCGCGTTGTTGCGGCGCGGCCTGTCGCCAGAGCGGCCGATTGCGATTCTGTCGGGCAACGGTATCGAGCATGCGCTGCTCGCGCTCGCCGCCATGCATGTCGGCATCCCCTATGCACCGGTGTCGACGGCCTACTCGCTGCTGTCCGGCGATTTTGGCAGGCTGCGCATGGTACTGGACTTGCTCACGCCGGGCATGGTGTTCGCCGATGACGGCGAAAGCTTCGGCCGCGCCATCGCCATGGCGGTGCCTACAAATGTCGAGCTTGTGGTGACGCGCAATCCCCCTGCGGGCGGCAAGGCGACGCTATTCGCCGACTTACTGGGATCCGAAGACACGGCGGGGGTCGCGGCCGCGCAACGCCAGGTGACGCCGGATACGATTGCGAAATTCCTGTTCACTTCCGGCTCAACCGGCACGCCAAAAGCCGTGATCAACACCCAGCGAATGCTATGCGCAAATCAGGCGATGATCGCGGCAGGCTTCTGTTTCGTTGCCGACGAACCGCCGGTGGTAGTGGATTGGCTTCCCTGGAGCCATACCTTCGGCAGCAACCACAATTTTAACATGGTGCTCACCAATGGCGGCACGCTTTATATCGACGACGGCAATCCGACGCCCGCCGGCGTGTCGAAGACCGCGCGCAATCTGCGCGAGATAGCCCCGACCATCTATTTCAACGTGCCGAAGGGTTTCGAAGCGCTGTTGCCGTATTTCCGCGCCGACGCGACATTGTGCAAGACCTTCTTCAGCCGACTGAAGGTGCTGTTTTACGCCGGCGCTGGACTCAACCAAACCACTTGGGACGATCTCACGCAGATGGCGGTTGAGACAACCGGCGAGCGCATCATTTTCCTTTCCTCGCTGGGCTCCACCGAAACCTCGCCGATGGCGCTGGTCTGTTCCTGGGATTTCGACCGGCCCGGCAATATTGGGCTACCGGCGCCAGGCGTCGAATTGAAACTCGTGCCGAACGAAGGAAAACTGGAAGCGCGCTTGCGCGGGCCACACATCACGCCTGGCTACTGGCGGCAAAATGAACTCGCAGCGGCAGCTTTCGACGCCGAGGGTTACTACAAGATCGGTGACGCGTTAAAATTCGCCGACCCGGTCAATCCACTGAAGGGCCTGCTTTTCGACGGGCGCATTGCCGAAGATTTCAAGCTGACTACCGGCACATGGGTGAGCGTCGGCCCGTTGCGGGCGCGCTTCGTCGATCACTTCGCGCCGTATGTACGTGACGTGGTGCTGGCAGGATCCGACCGCGACACCATCGCAGCACTGGTCTTTCCCGACATTGAAGCATGTCGCAAAATCACCGGTTTTGGCGCCGAAGCAGCACCGAGTGCGATCGTGCAGCACGCAAAAGTCCGCGCAACATTCGCCGACTTGCTGGATAGCCTCTCCATATCAAGCCCAAATTCCTCCAAGCGTATCGCCCGCATCCTGCTGATGGCCGAGCCACCTTCGATGGATAAAGGTGAGGCGACCGACAAGGGCTCAATCAATCAGCGCGCCGTGCTCAATAAACGGGCCACTCTGGTGGATGAACTCTATGCAACGCCGCTATCTTCGCGGGTGATAGAAGCGGGCGTATGATCTCGGCGAGGGTCAGATCGGACCCACGGAGTTTATCCGCGGCAGTAATCGGCACGCCTCACAAGAGGCCCTAGAGACATTTGAGTCATTCTCAGATAAATTTGCAGCCGGACGAGGTTCCGATCGAAGGGATGAAACAATGATAAAAAAGTTAGCAATTTTAGCCACTTTAATTCTTGTTCATGCCATCGCGTCGCCGGCGCACGCCGAATGGCCGGACCATACAATCCGCTTTATCGTGGGATTCGGGCCAGGGGGCGCCAACGACCTGATCGGGCGCTTTGCGGCGGAAGGCGTCGGCAAGCAGCTGAACCAAACGGTCGTGGTCGAAAACCGCCCAGGCGCCGGCGCCGTGATCGGAACGGCCTACGTCGCGCACTCCGCGCCTGATGGCTACACATTTCTGGTGGGCGCGGCGAGCACAATCACCAACAGCTTAATCTTAAAAAATATGCCCTACGCGGATTCCGATCTGGTGCCCGTCGGCATGATCGCGGTCGCACCCTCGACCATCGTTGTGAACCCGAGCGTTCCGGCGAACAATTTGAAAGAACTCATCGCCTGGGCCAAAGCCCAAGGCAACAAAGGCATCACCTGGTCCACAGCCGGTAACGGCAGCACGCCCGAATTTGTCGGCCAAATGATCAAAGAAGCAACCGGTATCTCTCTTGTCATCGTGCCGTACAAAAGCGGTGGCGACAGCGTGAACGGCGTGATGTCAAACAACGTGTCGGCCACCTCGGAAGCAAGCATTGTTGTCATTCCACAAATCAAGGCCGGCTTGCTGAAGGCCATCGCAACGACCTACACCCAGCGCATCAGTTCCTATCCGTCGATATCGACCACCGCCGAACAGGGATTTCCATCCGTGCAGATCGGCCATTGGGCCGGCCTTTACGCGCCCCGCGGGACGCCCGATCTGATCGTCCAGCGTATGAATGCAGCGCTGCAAGCGGCGCTCAAGACAGACGAGGTCAAGGGAAAGCTAATCGCAACGGGCATCGAACCCGCCGGTGGATCGGTTGAGGATTTCGTCCATTTCACCGCCACCGAGCGCAAGCGCCTGAGCGATCTCGCAACAAACATGAAAAAAGAAAAGTAAGCCTTAGTCTTTCGCCAGAGCCCGTGCAATTTCGTCGGCCTGAACCAATTTTTCGGCGTCAAGTACCAGGTTGATGATCGTGTCCGCCTTTGTGTCATTGATTACATGCGTCGCCAACTTCCTGAACTTGTGCACGATGTCGGCCTCGGACGCGAAACTCGCTTCGCTGCCGCGCGGCGCCTCGACGGTTTGTTCAAGTTTAGTGCCGTTTCTGAGTTGCACCTCGACCCGCACCATGTGCCGGTAGTTCGATCCACGCGCGGTAATCGATGGGTCATGCACGACGCTAACTTTTTTCGATAGTTCTATACGCCGCTTGTCGTCCACTACATCATCGGTGAACTGATCGACGAACACATCGCCTTCGAGCAGTAGTGTCGCTACACAAAACGGCAGATTCAATTGCGCCGAAGTGAGCCCTTGTGATTGATAGGGCCAGCCTACGTGTTCCACCGTCACATGAGACCCGTGCACCGTAATCGATGCAATGTCATCCGGCCCGAACGGCGTTTTCGTTTGCATCATGCGAATGGCATCGAGAGTGGTGTGGTTGCTGCCGACACAGGAATAGAATTTTAAGGAAATGCGCATCGTTTCCCACTCACGGCCGAGTTCCCAGGACAACTCATCGAGATTGAATTGGTCGCTCGACCGCGAAAACGTCGTACAAAATCCGCCGTAAGGCGATTCGAAAACATCGACGATACCGGTAAATCCGGCTTCTGCCAGGAGCGCGCCATAAAGCCCGCTTTGTGCAGCACGGCCCGCATGCATGCGTTTAACCATGGCGCCATATTGAGCCGCCATCAGCCCCGCTGATTGAGTGCCGGCTATGCCGAGCGCATGAACCGCCTGCTCGCTCGAAAGGCGCAAGCCAGCCGCTGCACCCGCCGCAGCGGAAAACACGCCGACGGTCGCACCCGAATGCCAGCCCTGCCCGATATGCTGCGGACCCATGCATTTGCCGACGCGCGGACCAATTTCGTAGCCGGCGACGGCCGCCCGCAGGAAATCGCGGCCGTTGAGACCAGGACGAATTTCTGTAATTGCAAGAAGAGGCGGCAAAGTCACCGCACCAACGTGCAGCACACCCTGCCGATGCACATCGTCGAGCTCAAAGCTTTGAACAAGGGTACCGTTGACCAGCGCCGCATGCGGCGCGGATAGAAGTTCTCCTGTTCCCCACAAGCGGCAGGTTTTGGTAGCGTCGAGCTTAGCCAACACTCCGCGCAGGATCAGGCTCCATTCTAGATCGCTGCCGTAGATCGCGCAGCCGAGAGAATCCAGAATCAGCAACTTGATGCGCCGGATGACCCGTTCGGGAATGTCTTCGTATTTGATATTAGAGATGAATTCCGCGATAGCGGCTGTGTGCGGATTGTTCCTCGAACCTAACATTTGTGATTTTCCGATTAATCAGGTCACGAGTATTTCTTTTCAAGATCGTCGAAGTCCGGCTTGAACACCAGCCGCTGTCGCTCCTCAAAGCTGGCAAGCTCAGTGGCAAAACCCTCGAGCGAGCCTTTTGCCTTCAAGTGACCGAGAACTTTCTGCATGGCTGCGATCGAGGCCTGCAAAGCGGCATTGGCATAGAGCACCATCGAATATCCCATCTTCTCCAACTCAACGATATCGATCATTGGCGTCAGGCCACCGGCCACGATATTGATGAATTGCGGCACCTGCAGACGTTTTGGAATTTCCACAATCTGTTCCCTGCTGCGCGGCGCTTCGACAAAAGTCATATCGGCGCCGGCTTCGATATAGGCCGCGGCGCGCTCCATCGCATCCTCGAAGCCGTTGACGGCGATCGCATCAGTCCGCGCGATGATGACTAGATCGCGATCGACCCGGGCGTCTACCGCGGCGTGAATCTTCTGCACCATGTCGGAGCAGGCGACGACGCTCTTGCCAGAGAAATGCCCGCAACGCTTCGGACATTCCTGGTCCTCGAGCTGAATGGCATTGGCCCCACTGCGCTCGAGCACTTGGATTGCGTGTCCAACATTGATCGGGTTGCCAAAGCCGGTGTCGGCATCGACTATCAACGGTAGCGCCACCGCATCACGCATGGCGCTTACATGGTTGGCGAGTTCGGTGAGAGTAAGCAAGCCAATATCCGGTACGCCCAGAAATGTATTGGTGATGCCCGCGCCAGTGACATAAATCGCCTTGAAACCGATGTCTTCAATCACCCGCGCAGTAAGTGCATTAGCCGCACCCGGCAAGAGGATGGTTTTGCGCTGACTCAAGATTTCACGAAATCGTCGATTGCAATTTTCTGTCATTCAGTACCTCAATGCCACATCCCAAAGACGTTTGCGATGGCGCCTGGACCCGGCAGGGCACGACTCTAAATGGACGGGATGAAATTAAGAAAACTTTAGAGGCGCGTCCCACGACGCTCAAAATTGAATTGTGCATCAATGGCGGCACTTCTCTCCCACTACCACAATCTCATTCCTGCTCTTCTGTCAGAACGCCACGCACCTCAAACGCCTGTCGGATCGAGGCGACGTAAGTGGAGGCAGGTCCGCTTTATCCCCGAAAGCAGATATTTATTGGCCATTTGCGACCTTCCTCCGCGCTAGCGCAACGCCTGTTTTATTTGGTCATAGCAGAGATTGTATCCATCGTATCGATGTAGTTCTAGCTTCCTGCGTCGAAAGGACGGCCACTGGACCTTTTAATAATGGCCTTTCTCGCTGCAATAAAAGAATGTCAAGGTAGCATAGCCAAGGAGCGTAGCGACGGCATGAGCAAAGTAGAAATCCGTCCTGGAATGGAGATGGCCTACGAGGACGATTGGTTTGGTGAGCCATGGATCGTACCCGAAACCATTGTAATGGTGCATGGCAATTCCGAATCCTCGCGCGCTTGGACCTGCTGGGTTCCGCATCTGGCTCGCAAGTACCGTGTGTTACGTCCGGATTTGCCTGGCTTTGGCAACTCGCCGGAGCCTGCCGAATACGGCTGGAGTGCGACTGAACTCGCCGGCGATATAGAGCGGTTTTTGGACGCCCTCAAAATTGAAACGTGTCATCTTATCGGGGCCAAATATGGTGGTTCGGCCTGCATGAGGCTCGCTATCGACCAGCCGCGTCGACTGTCGTCGCTTTGCCTGTTCGGATCGCCGGTTCGCGGCAGCGGCCGCGGGAATGCCGACTTGATCCATGCCAAAGGGGTCCGTCAATGGGCCGCAGACACTATGCGTGCGCGACTCGGAAGCAATGTTTCCGAGGCACAGATGAAATGGTGGACTGAGAAACTAATGGGCAAGACCTCGGCGCGCGCCGCGCACGCCGCGTCGTCGTCGCGCATCGACATGGAACTCGAGAACGAGCTACCGGGTATTACGGCGCCGACATTGATCGTTACGACACAGGAAAGCGGCCTTCAATCGGTTGCAGCGGTTGAACGTTACGCGCGACAGATTCCAAATGCACGCATCGTCGTTCTTCCAGGCGACAGCTATCACATCGCAGCGGCAGAGCCTGATCTTTGCGCGCAACACGCGCTGCGATTCATCGAACAGGTAAGCGCTATAAATGCGAGGTCTGCCCAATGAGGACGCGCCGCGCTATTGTGGGTGGGTTGATGGCCGGCGGCGCCAGCATGGTGCTGCGGCCAGTGCATGCGGTCGAGCAGCCGAACTATCCGGTACGGCCAGTGCGCATCGTCGTGCCATTTGCGCCGGGCGGCGGGGCCGACATCGTCTCGCGCCTGCTGGCCCCGCAGTTGCAGCAATTGCTTGGCGAGTCATTCGTGGTCGAGAACCGCGGCGGCGCTGCCGGCCGTGTCGGCACCGGCCTCGTGGCAAAATCAACACCCGACGGTTACACGCTTTTGGTCACGACCGAATCCTCGCTTGTAATCGCCCCCCATATCGGCGTGCGCATGGACTACGATTCGCTGAAGGATTTCGCGCCAGTTTCGCTGCTGACGCGCAACACAGTCATGCTGGTGGTACATCCGTCGGTGCCGGTTCACAGCTTGCAGGAGTACATCGCGCTCGCCCGCTCGAAGCCGGGCGAATTGTTTTTCGCGTCATCCGGCGTAGGCGGTCCCAACCATCTCGCCGGTGAAATATTCAATCGCATGACCGGTCTAAAAATTACCCATGTGCCGTATCAAGGCACCGGGCTCGCCCTGCAGGCTGTCATGTCTAATCAAGTCGGCGCCATGTGGGGTTTTATGGCTGGCCTGCTGCCGTATATCCGCCAAGGTGCACTGCGCGCCATCGCAGTCGGCTCCAAAGAACGCTCTCCTGCCCTGCCCGACGTGCCGACCGTCGCCGAAGCCGGCGTACCCGGGTTCGAAGCGGTGTCCTGGATCGGCATGGTAGCGCCAGCGGGCACGCCCGGCCCCGTGGTGGACAAGCTTTGGGGCAGCGTTCACAAGGCACTCTACCTGCCGGCGGTGCGCGATATTCTCGTCAAAGGCGGCGCCGAGGTAGTGGCAAGCAAACCGGCGGAATTCCGGCAGACGATCGATAGCGACTACGCCAAGTACGGCAAACTGTCAGACCTATTCAAGCCCACGAAATGAGCAGCGCAGCCGAGTTTTACGTCACCGACGGCGCGTTTCGCATAATCTCTAAGCGAAGCTCAAATGTTCGGCGCCTGTTAGCTCGAGCTACCTGTTCGCATTCCCTATGCCGACGATGATGTCCTTACTCGGTCAGCAACCCAAGGAGTTGTCCCATGTCCGGAAGCGACGCAAGGCGGCGTGCGATACTTATAACTTCATCACAGCGCGCCTTTGACCATCTGCGCTGCAATTCTCCGCGAAAGCGGGCTTTATGATCTTCACGGGTAAAGGGTCGTGACGGGCTGCCTTTTGGCGCTGAAACGAAGAGTTCGTGGGTCGCGCCGGAATTTAGCGTCACAACGATACGCGCGGCCACAGATTCAGATGTGGTCGCTTGTTCAACTTGCGCATCGACCTTGCAACGCACATTTCCCTCAACATTTTTGACAACAGGATCCTGCAAGCTGTCTTCATAGTCACGAACGCTGAGAGCGAAGCCTTCGGTTGCTTTCGGAGCGAGCACTGCAGCAAGCGCAACACTGTGCGGCAAACTCATCTGCGCGGCCTGCACATCGACTGGGCGCGGAATTGTCAGACGGCCAAGAATGACGGAAGGAATTCCGATATAGAGGTCTTTAATTTCCGTAGCGTTGACGTTTTGCTCTCGACAAACTGCGACTACGCCTTCGACCGCGGCTTGCACGCGCGCGCTACATGCGTGACCTTTGACGGTGACGCCACAGAGCAAATAGTCTCGACCAAGACCATTGCTGATGATCTCAGGGGCGAAGTTATCGGCATAAGCACGAGCAAATCCATTCGAGCCTTCCAGGATATCCGTGGGACCGGAAAAGCCATGCGAGGCAAGGAGCGCCGCAGCTACGCCATTCTCGGCCGAGCGAGCCGCATGGATGCGTTTAACAGTCGATCCCGATTGATAGAACTGTGTCAAGCCGCCGGAGAACGAGGCGACGAGGCCAATGCTTTCGGCGATACGGCGGGCGGCATCCGACTTACCTGCGAACAGCAAGCGCGAGGCTGCAACCGCCGCACCGAAACCACCGCACGTCGCGGTACTTTGAAAGCCACGACGAAAATGGGTTGGTTGAATCGAAAGCCCGACGCGGATCATCACTTCATAACCCGCGACGACAGCGGCGAGAAATTCGTCACCGCTCGAATTCGCACATACGGCAAGCGCCGCAGAAAATACGATTGCGCCGGGGTGCAACATGGAGCCGACATGGGTGTCATCGGCGTCGATGCTTCCGGCATAGACTGTATTGAGGAAGGCGGCGCTGACCGGGTCGAGGCCTTGAGCTTGGAACAATACTGGCGTCGAACCTTTCCGGTCGAGCGTTGCCATATAGTCGCGCGACCAGGCGCTCCATGGCATGTCTGAACCGATCGAGGCGACACGTAGATAATCGAGCAACAGGTCGCCGAGTTGATCGGTAATTGCCAATGGCAGATCGCCACCACGCAACTCCGCCGCAAAATCGGCCAGTGCCCTCGTCACCCCCGCTGACGAGACGTCTAGCCGATCGTCCCCACTCATGCGCTGCGCTCTGTCACTTTAACAACAAAGCGACGGCGGGATCGTCGGGTTTCGGTCGCATTCATCTTCCTACCCCGCCTATTTTCCGACCAGATTATAGCTTGAGACATCAGGAAAACTAGTTTTTCAACCGATGGCTGAGAATAATCTATTACGATGTCCCAGCACCGCTGTCGGCAGCGGCCCGCGGTCGGGTTATTGCTCAACTAAAGGCGGATGCGCAGCCAGTGGGCCAATTCGCCGACCAGGCCGCGGCGAAACAATAGCACGCAGGCAACGAAAATCACGCCCTGGATTACCAGTACCCATTGGCCCATCCAGGCGAGTTTGTACTGCATGGAGAGGATGACGAAGGAGCCGACGATCGGGCCGAAGACGGTGCCGAGGCCGCCGACGAGCGTCATCAGCACGACCTCTCCCGACATCGGCCAGTAAACGTCGGTGAGTGAGGCGATCTGCACGACCAGCGCCTTGGTGGCGCCGGCGAGGCCGGCGAGCGTCGCTGACAAGACGAAAGCCATTAGCTTATAGCGGTCGACCTTGTAGCCCAGCGAGATCGTGCGCAGCTCGTTTTCGCGGATCGCCTTGAGTACCTCACCGAACGGCGAGTGGATGATGCGGTGAATGAGAAGAAAGCCGCCCAAGAAGATCACGAGGACGAGAAAGTACATCGCCATATCGTTCGAAAGATTTACAACGCCGAACAGGTGGCCGCGGGGCACCGTTTGGATGCCGTCCTCGCCGCCGGTGAATTTGACGCGCAGCGCGACGAAATACATCATTTGCGCGAGCGCCAGCGTAATCATGGCGAAATAGATGCCCTGACGACGGATCGCCAGCGAGCCGGCAATCGCCCCCAAAACGGCCGCTGTCGCCGTGCCTACGAGAATTGAGAGCTCCGGCGAGAGGCCCCAGCTCTTGGCGGCGTAAGCGCTCAGATAGCTCGCCCAGCCGAAATAGAGCGCGTGGCCAAACGAAAGCAGGCCGACATAGCCGATGAGCAGGTTGAATGCGAGCGCGAACAGCGCAAAGCACATGAACTCCATCAAGAACAGCGGATAGGTAAAGAAGGGCGCGACGGCAAGCGCGATTACCAGCACGACAAACGCGATGGTCTGGCTTCTTGTGCCGAGAGTTAACGCACGTCCTGCCGGCGGATCAGTCCCCCGTTGCATCAGGCTCTCCGTCCAAACAAGCCGCCAGGCCGCACCAGAAGGACAACCGCCATGACGACGAAGATGACGGTGCTCGATGCCTCGGGATAAAAAACCTTGGTAAGCCCCTCAACGACGCCGAGGCCGAAGCCGGAAAAGATGGCACCGAGGATCGAGCCCATGCCGCCGATGACGACAACCGCAAACACAACGATGATCAGCTCGGAACCCATGTTCGGCGAGACGTTATAGATCGGCGCCGCCATCACGCCGGCAAAAGCGGCGAGCGCGACACCGAAGCCGTAGGTTAAGGTGATCATGCGCGGCACGTTGATGCCCAAGGCGCGCACCAAAGTCGGGTTCTCCGTCGCCGCGCGCAAGTTAGCGCCGAGCCGCGTGCGCTCGATGGCAAACCAGGTGCCGAAGCAAACAACGAGCGACACCGCGATCACCCAGGCGCGGTAGTTCGGCAAATACATAAATCCGAGATTGTGCCCGCCCCGCAGCGAATCCGGCAGCGAATAAGGTAGCCCGGCGGTGCCGAGATAATTGCGGGCGACACCCTCAAGGATAAGCGCGAGGCCGAAGGTGAGTAGCAAACCGTACAGATGGTCGAGCTTGTACAGCCATTGCAGCAACAGGCGCTCGATGACCATGCCGAGCACACCGATGACGATCGGGGCGATGATCAGCGCCGGCCAGTAGCCGATGCCAGCATAGTTGAGCAGCAGATAGGCGGTGACGGCGCCAAGCATGTACAGCGCGCCGTGCGCGAAATTGATGATGTTGAGCATGCCGAAGATCACCGCGAGCCCAAGACTGAGCAGCGCATAGAAAGAGCCGTTGATCAGCCCGATGAGAAGCTGACCGAACAAGGCCATCAAGGGGATGCCAAAGATCGTGGCCATAAGGATCCCTCCGCGAAAAGGGCGGGCACGCGCGGCGCCCGCCCTCCACAGCGGATCAGATCATCCCTTCACCAGCGGGCAACCGCCATCCTTGAGCGGTCGGAAGGCTTCGTCGGCCGGGATGGTGGCGCGCAGTTTGTAGAGATCGCCCGGGCCCTTCGACTCTTCGGGCTTTTTGACCTCGAACAGATAGGCGGGATGAATGCCGCGGCCGTCGGCGCGCACCGTGGTCGTACCGAACAGCGGATCTTTGAAAGACATGGTCTTCATCTTGTCGACCACGGCCTTGCCGTCCTTGGCGCTACCCACCGCGACCACTGCCTCGAGATAAGCCAGCGTGCCGGAATAGACGCCCGCCATGTTCATGCTCGGCAGCTTGCCGGGCGCGTTGCGCTCCTTGTCCCAGCGCTTGGTCCAGGCGCGCGTCCCGTCGTTCATGTCCCAGTAGAAGGTCTCGGTGAACATCAGTCCTTGCGCGGCCTTCAGCCCGAGCGCCTTAATGTCCGGCGCGAAGATGAGCAGACCGGCGAATTTCTGGCCGCCTGCGGCGATACCGAACTCGGCGCCTTGTTTGATGGCGTTGATGGTGTCGCCGCCGGCATTGGCAAGGCCGATGATCTTGGCCTTGGATTGCTGCGCCTGCAGCAGGAAGGACGAGAAGTCGCTATTGTTGATCGGCACACTCACAGCGCCGAGGACCTTGCCGCCATTAGCCTTCACCACCGCCGAGGTGTCACGCTCGAGCGCGTGGCCGAAGGCGTAGTCGGCTGTGATGAAGAACCAGGTGTCGCCGCCGTTCTTCACGATGGCCTTGCCGGTGCCGTTCGCCAGCATCCAGGTGTCGTAAGTCCAGTGTACCGTATTGGCGTTGCACTTGGAACCGGTGATGTCGGAGCTGCCCGGACCGGAATAGATAAGAGCTTTGTTCTTCTGCGCAGCGACCGGCATGAGGGCCAGTGCCACGCTTGATGTCGGAACGTCGGTGATCATGTCCACATGATCGACGTCGAACCATTTGCTGGCGATGCCGGTGGCAACGTCGGGCTTGTTCTGATGGTCGGCGCTGACCACCTCGACTTTCACATTCGGATGACCCTTCATGAAATCCTTGGCGGCCAGGTTCGCCGCGGCCACCGAGCCCAGACCGGTATCGTCGGCGTAGAGGCTCGCCATATCGGTGAGCACTCCGATTTTGACGTTGATCTGCTGAGCGTTGGCCGCTCCGCAGACGAGCGTTGCGGCAAGAGCCGCGAGTCCGACCTTCCATTTCAACATTTCATTCCTCCGTTTGTTTTATGTTGGTCGCTAAAGCCCTAGATACTCGTGCAATTTCTCGACATTCGAGTCCAGTTCCGAATTATCGAACTGGTCGATGATGCGCCCATGTCCCATGACATAGTAACGATCCGCGACGGTCGAGGCGAAGCGGAAATTCTGTTCGACGAGCAGGATTGTGAAGCCCTGCTCCTTGAGCGCGCGGATGGTCTTGCCGATTTGCTGGATGATGACCGGCGCAAGACCTTCGGTTGGCTCATCGAGCAGTAAGAGACGCGCGCCGGTGCGCAGGATGCGGGCGATCGCCAGCATCTGCTGCTCGCCGCCCGAGAGCTTGCTGCCCTGGCTAAAGCCGAGCCGCTCCTTGAGATTGGGAAACAGTTCGAAAATCTGATCGAGCGATAGCCCGCCTGGACGCACCTGCGGCGGCAGCATCAGGTTT
>Ga0075522_10001468_pt1 | contig 17872 bp, 16 predicted proteins | sample NGEPerA_FD_74796 | JGI IMG/M metagenome (GOLD analysis project Ga0075522, IMG submission 74796) | Arctic peat soil microbial communities from the Barrow Environmental Observatory site, Barrow, Alaska, USA - NGEE PermafrostL2-A | ecosystem: Environmental > Terrestrial > Soil > Wetlands > Peat ... | reverse complement strand
CCCCGAAGCCGGGGTGGCGGCGGTCGAGAAACGGCTGGCCGCCAGGCCCGCGATCCGGATCGCGCCGTTCCAGCCCAAGCAGGCAGCCCTCATCTCCACCCGGCTGCCAGGCATGAAACCGGCGCTCTTGAACAAGAACCGGGAAGCGCTGGACGCCCGGCTGCGGCCGCTGGGCTCCGCCATCGCTTTCGAGCGCCGCGTCGCCCATGACATTGAAGCGGTGGCGGATGCCATCGCCGAAGCAGTCCGCGAGGGCGCCGATCCCATCCTTTTGTTCGGGGCCAGCGCCATCGCCGACCGGCGGGATGTGCTGCCGGCAGCGCTTGAACGGGCCGGCGGCAAGATCGCGGTGCTGGGCATGCCGGTGGACCCGGGCAACCTCTTGATGGCGGGCACGCTTGAGGGCCGTACCGTATTGGGACTGCCCGGTTGCGCCCGCTCGCCCAAACTCAATGGCTTCGATTTTGTGCTCTGGCGGGTGTTGGCGGGGTTGGACGTGGGCCGCGCTGAGATGGCGGCCATGGGCGTGGGCGGTCTTCTCGCCGACAGCCCCGTCCGGCCGCACCCACGTGAGGGCCTGCTGGTGACGGCCCCCAGGCTGCCCCGGATTGGCGCGGTCATCCTGGCCGCCGGCAATTCGTCCCGAATGAAGGCGGCGGGCCAAGGGATCAACAAGCTGCTTCAACCTGTGAGCGGACGGCCCATGTTGCGCCATGTGGCCGACGCGGCTTTGGCCAGCGCGGTCTCCGATGTAGTTGTTGTCACTGGCAACGAAAAGGCCGGCGTGACCATGGCGTTGCGCGGGTTGCCCGTGACCTTTGCCGATAACCCCGACTATTCAAAAGGTTTGAGCACGTCCCTCATCTCAGGTCTCAATGCCCTGCCCGAGGATTGCGACGGCGCCGTGATCCTGCTGGGCGACATGCCGGCGGTGAATTCCCATCTGCTGGACCGGCTGATCGCCGCCTTTGACCCGTCCGAAGACCGGGCCATCATCGTCGCCAGCCATGGCGGCCGGCGGGGCAATCCCGTGCTCTGGGCCAGGCGGTTCTTCCCCGAAATGCGGGAACTCTCGGGCGATGCCGGCGCACGGGCCCTGTTCGCGCCCTATGCCGGGCTGGTCTGCGAAGTCGAGGCGGGGTCGGATGCCCCCCTTACCGACATCGACACCGAAGAGGCGCTGTCGGCTTATCGAATGCGTAGCGAAGCATGAGCGATCCCATTTACCGCCGCGAGTTGCTGCGGCTGGCCGCCGACGCGGTGGGGGCTGGCCGGCTGGACATGCCTCAAGGTTCGGCCACGGTGCACAATCCCGCCTGCGGCGACCGGGTGACGGTGGACGTTACGCTGGAGAATGGCCGCATCACGGCCCTCAAACATCACGCCCAGGCCTGTGTTCTTACCCAGGCTTCGGCCGCCATCCTGGGAGCGGAAGCGGTGGGGTTGGATCGAACGGGCTTGAGCGAATTGCGCGATCTGGTGGCGGCGATGCTGCAAGGCGGGCCGACGCCGCCGCCGCCGTTCGGGGCCTATGGCGCTTTCGAGGGTGTGGCCGAGCACAAGGGCCGGCATGTCTGCGTGCTGCTGCCGCTCGAGGCGGCGCTGGAAGCCCTGGACATGTTAGAGCCGGCCGAACCAGGCGCTTAACGGACCCAGGGTCAGTATCCCGCCTTTTTGCGCCGCCTCGCCGGTTCCAAGATTCAAACTCGCGATGTTGGGCGGCAGGAGAAAATCGCTTGGCCCGCGGCCGAGATTGAAGACGCAGAGAATCTCGCCACGGCGGAACGCAAGCAATGGCAGCTGCGCCTCCAGCAGCGTCAAATCGGCATCGCGCAGGCTCGCATGGTCCTTGCGCGCTTTGAGCATGGTTCGGGCAAACGCCAGAGGCGACGCAGGGTCCTTTTCCTGGACCGAAACCGCCAGCGCGGCATGGGACGGTCCCGGCGGCAACCAAGGCGTGCCGGTGCTGAAACCGAGATTGGTCTGACCCGCATTCCAGGGCATGGGCGTGCGGCAACCATCGCGGCCTTTGAACAAGGGATAATAAAGATCGCCCACAGGATCGCGCAGTTGGTCGCGTCTAAGATCGACTTCCGGCAGGCCCAGCTCTTCGCCCTGATACAGCAGCACCGTGCCGCGCAGCGCGAACAGCAGCGCCAGCATCACTTTGGCCGAGCCTTCGCCGAAACGACTGGCGGTGCGGATCACGTCATGATTGGAAAAAGAGATCGAAGGCCAGTGATCGGGATAGCGCGCCAAGGTTTCCAGATGGGCGCGCACGCCCGCCGCATCGGTGGCAGTCAGAAGCGCGAAGTTATAGCCGCTATGGAGGCCCTTGTCGGAGGGCAGATAACAGCCCGAACGCTCGAATTCTTCCGAGAATTCACCGAATACGAAGCGGTCGTCGAAGGCTTCGACGCGGCGGCGCACCACGTCCAGCACCGCCTTGTTCTCTTCCAGATTGGAATCGTGGAGATGGCGCTGCATGTTCGCGGCCGCCGACCATTCATTCGCGCTACGCGCGGCCGGCGGTATGCCGGGGTTATCGGTGAGCTTGGGATCGTGAAGATAGGCGTTGGCCACGTCGAGGCGGAAACCGTCCACCCCACGTTCCAGCCAGAGATCCAGCACTTTCAGCGCTGCTTCGCGCGCATCCCCATTCACCCAGCTCAGCTTGGGCTGCTGGCGCAGGAATTTGTGGTGATAATATTGCCGCCGCGCCGGCTGATAGGCCCAGGCCGGTCCGCCGAACACCGACAACCAATTGTTGGGAACGGTGCCGTCGTCTTTCGGATCGGCCCAGACATACCAATCTTTTTTTGGCCAATCCTTTTTTGGCCCGTCGCGCTTGGCCGGATCGCCGTCGCGGCTGACGGCGAACCAGGCATGTTCGTCAGAGGTATGCGCCAAGACTTCGTCGAGGATGATCTTGAGGCCCCGCCCATGCGCTTCTTTCTCCAACGCATAGAAATCTTCGAGCGGGCCGTAATCGGGATGCACGCCGTCGTAATCGGAAACGTCATAGCCCCAGTCGCGATTGGGCGACGGATGGATGGGCGAAAGCCAGATCGCGTCCACGCCCAGGCTGGCGATGTAATCGAGTTTTGAGATCAGGCCGGCAAAATCGCCCTGGCCGTCGCCATTGCCGTCGCAGAAGCTGCGGACATAGACCTGATAGATTGCTGCGCCTTTCCACCAAGGTGAGCGCATCAATCCCCCTCCCCGAAATTTGCGTGGCAAATTTCGACCCTCCCGCAAGGGGAGGGTCGAAGGCACCTAGACCTCGCTGGCGCTGGCGACGACCTTGCCGACCAGGCCGTATGTCAGCGCCTCGTCCGCGCCCATCCAGAAATTGCGTTCGGTGTCGTTGACCACTTTCTCATAAGGTTGGCCGGTCTCGACCGAGATTTCTTTGATCAACCGCGCGCGCATCTTGAGGATCTCTTCCGCCTCGATGGTGATGTCCGAGGCCTGCCCGCGCACCCCACCCAAAGGCTGATGCAGCAGGAAGCGGGTAAACGGCAGGCAGTAGCGGTTCTCGCGCTTGGCGCCCAAGAAGATGTGGGCGCCGGCGCTTGCCACCCAGCCGGTACCGATCACCTTCACGCGGTTGCTGACGAAACGGATCATGTCATGGATGGTGTCGCCGGATTCGACATGGCCGCCCGGCGAATTGACGATCATCCTTATGTCGCCCTCGCTCTCGGCATAGGCCAGAAGCTGGGCCGTGACCCGCTCGGCCATCTTCATGTCAACCTCGCCGAACACCAGGATGGTGCGCGACTTGAACAGAGCCTTCGCGATCTCGGAGGATTGAGGTTCCGGAGATTTGGACTTCTCGTCATCTTTTTCGTCGGGTTCTTCTTCGTCGGCGCGGCGCAAGGTCAAAACTCCAGAACGGGGGTGAAGGCGGCTTCCATCAATATGGGGAGAGTCAGGCTGGTTATAAGGCCTTAAGGGCGGCGGTCAAAGTCGGCCCAATTTCCCGGTACAAAACCAAGTCCGCATAGGGGTCTTGCTGGGTTTCCTCGCGGTTCAGGATCACCAGCCGGGCCCCGGCCCGTTTGGCCAGAAGCGGGAACGCGGCTGCCGGATACACCGCCAGGGACGAACCGGCGACCATGAACAGATCGGCGTTGAGGCTTGCCTCTTCCGCCCGCGCCATCTCGTCTTCCGGCATCGCCTGGCCGAAGGAGATGGTGGCGGTCTTGATGATACCGCCGCAGAATTTGCAATCGGGCGCCTCGCCATGCGCGTCGAAATGAAGACGGATGTCGGCGATCTCCACACGCGCGCCGCAGGTAAGGCATTTGGCATGGCGGGTATTGCCATGAAGCTCGATCACCTGCTGGTCGGGCACGCCGCCGGCCTGATGCAGATTGTCGATGTTCTGGGTGATCACCGCGCAAACATGGCCGCGCCGCATCAACTCGGCCACCGCCAGATGACCGGCGTGCGGTTTTACTTCGTTCCAGGTTTCTTCCATCTCGAAGCGGCGCTCCCATGACACGCGCCGCGCCTGGGGATCGGCGACGTAATCCTGGAACTGCACCGGCATCATCTTGGTCCAGATGCCGCCGGGCGAACGGAAATCGGGAATGCCGGATTCGGTGGAGATGCCCGCGCCGGTGAAGACCACGCCGCGGCGTGCTCCGCGCAGCATTCTCGCCAGTTCGGCAATGCCGGGATCGGTGGCTGGCAACAGGCTGTCGTTCATGCGGATGCTCTGGAAGGTTTGCGAAATCTGGCACACGCGTCCCGGCGCGCCAAACAGACCCTGGCTTGACGAAAACGAGGCTTTTTTAATGCCCTACCGCTTCGCTATTTGAGGGCCCCGAAAGGCCCCATTTTCCTTGGTGGCAAATTGCCATAGGGCCGGGCCAAAGTCTGGCGTTCGCCCAGAGCCGCCGCTAGGCTCCGGCCCATAACAAACCGCCAGGGGGAATAGTCCATGCGCCGCGTATTGAGTGCTTTGACCGGTATTTCATTTTTGCTCGCGCCCACCGTCAGCGTTGGCCAGCCATCGGCCAATCCCAATGTCGCCGAATTCAACGGCGCCGATGTGTCGCAGAAATTTCCCCCGCCGGCGGAAGCTCCCAACGGCATGGCGGTGAGCTCCCAGCGCGACGCCTCCAAGGCGGGCGCGGAAATCCTAGCTGCCGGCGGCAATGCCGTCGATGCGGCCGTGGCCGTGGGCTACGCGCTGGCGGTGGTGCATCCCTGCTGCGGCAATATCGGTGGCGGCGGCTTCGCCACCATCCATCTCGCCAATGGCAAGGACACCTTCATCAACTTCCGTGAAAAGGCGCCGGCGGCGGCCAGCGCCAACATGTATCTGGACGCCAAGGGCGACGTGGTCCCCGGCCTATCGCTCCATGGCTGGCTGGCGATGGGCGTGCCCGGCACTGTGATGGGCATGGAAAAGATGCTCAAGGAATACGGGACTATGACCCGTGCCCAGGTGATGGCGCCGGCCATCAAGCTGGCCGATGAAGGCTATGTGCTGCAGGATGGCGATGCACGCGGCTATGCCAATGCCGCCAAGGCCTTCGCCACGCAGCCCAATGTCGCGGCCATCTTCCTCAACAATGGCCAGCAGTGGAAAGCAGGCGAGCGTCTGGAGCAGAAACAGCTCGCCGCCACCTTGAAGGAAATTTCAGCGCAAGGCCCCGACGTTTTCTACAAGGGTGATATCGCCCAACGGGTGGCGGACGCCTCCAAGGCCAATGGCGGCCTTCTCACCATGAAGGATTTCGCCGACTATACCACCACCGAATCCGCGCCGCTCACCTGCAACTATCGCGGCTATCGCATCATTTCATCGCCACCGCCTTCCTCCGGCGGCGTCTCGATGTGCGAGATCCTGAACATCCTGTCCGCCTATCCCATGAACAAGATGCCGGTCCATTCTGCCAAGAGCATTCACCTGATGGTGGAAGCAATGCGTCACGCCTATGTGGACCGCAATTTCTCGCTGGGCGATCCGGCGTTCGTGAAAAATCCCGTCGCCTATCTCTTGTCCGCCAAGCATGCGGCCGACATCCGCGCCCATATCGACCCGGTCAAGGCCACGCCTTCGTCCGAAGTGAAGATCGGCGTCGCGCCGCATGAAAGCGACCAGACCACTCATTATTCGGTGGTGGACAAGATGGGCAACGCCGTTTCCGTCACCTACACCGTTAATGGCGGCTTCGGCGCTCAGGTGATCGCGGGCAATACCGGCTTCTTCCTCAATGACGAGATGGACGATTTCACCTCTAAGGTGGGCGCGCCCAATATGTATGGCCTGGTGCAGGGCGAGAGCAATTCGATCCAGCCCGGCAAGCGCCCGCTCTCTTCCATGGCGCCCACCATCGTCACCAAGAATGGCAAGATCTTCATGGTGACGGGCAGCCCGGGCGGCTCGCGCATCATCACCATCACGCTGGAATCCATCCTCAACGTGATCGATCACCATATGGACGTCCAGGCCGCCGTGGACACGCCGCGCATCCATCATCAATGGATGCCCGACACGGTCTATGCCGAGCCCAATGCGCTGACGCCCGAAGTGAAGAAGCAACTCGAAGCCGCCGGCTATAACTTCACCGAGAACCGCACCTGGGGCTCGGATGAAGCCATCATCATCGGGACCAAGGGCGGCAAGCGCACGCTCTATGGCGCCAATGACGACCGCGCGACGGCCGGGGCGGCCGTCGGTAATTAATTGACCCCCTCCGCCCTGCGCACGCTCGAGAGCGTGCTACGGGCACCTCCCCCGCCAGCATGCTTCGCATGCGCGGGGGAGGTGGGGCACGACCAAGACGCCGGCATTTATTAAGACCGAAATAGAGGACTCCTCCATGTCGAAGGGACATCACACCATGCGCCGGTTATTGGCTCTGTTTGTCGGCTCGACTTTTCTTCTTTCGCCCACGCTCGCCAGCGCCGATTTCACCGGCATTGCGCCGCCCGCCAATTCGCCGCCGCCGGTCGAGGCCCAGCAGGGCATGGCGGTAAGTTCCGAGCATTATGCTTCGCAGGTGGGCGCCGATGTCTTGAAGGCCGGCGGCAACGCCATCGATGCGGCGGTGGCGGTGGGCTATGCGCTGGCGGTGGTGCATCCCTGCTGCGGTAATATCGGCGGCGGCGGCTTCGCCACCATCCACCTCGCCAACGGCAAGGATATTTTCGTCGATTTCCGCGAAAAGGCGCCTGGCGCCGCCAGCGAGAATATGTATCTGGACGCCAAGGGCAATGTGATCCCCAACCTCAGCCTGTTCGGCTACAAGGCAGTGGGCGTGTCGGGCAGCGTGATGGGCTTCGAGAAGCTGCGCACCGAATATGGCACCATGAGCCGGGCCCAGTTGATCGAGCCCGCCGTCAAGCTGGCCGAAAACGGCATCACCCTGAAACAGGGTGACGTGGACCTGCTGCATTGGGGGACGGAATATTTCTCCAAACAGCCGAACGTTGCGGCCGTCTTCCTCAACCACGGCAAGCCTTATCAGAAGGGCGAGAAGCTGGTGCAGAAGCAACTGGCCGCTACCTTGCGCGAGATCGAGAAACAGGGACCTGACGTCTTCTACAAAGGTGACATCGCAAGCCGCGTGGTGGCCGCGTCCAAGGCCAATGGCGGTCTTCTCACCATGAAGGATTTCGCCGCCTATAATGTGGAAGAGATGGCGCCCATCACCTGTTCCTATCGCGGCTATCAGATCATTTCGGCGCCCCCGCCTTCGTCCGGCGGCGTCACGATGTGCGAGATCATGAACATCGTCTCGGCCTATCCCATGAACAAGATGCCGCCCCATTCCGCCAAGAGCGTGCATCTACTGGTCGAAGCGATGCGCCACGCCTATGTCGACCGCAATTTCTCGCTGGGCGATCCCGACTTCATCAAGAACCCGGTGGATTTGCTGCTGTCGGCCAAACATGCCGCCGACATCCGCGCCAAGATCGATCCGGTCAAGGCCACACCGTCTGTAGAAGTGAAGATCGGCACCGCGCCGCACGAGAACCACCAGACGACCCATTATTCGGTGGTGGACAAGGGCGGCAACGCGGTCTCGATCACCTACACCATCAACAACAATTTCGGCGCCAATGTGATCGCGGGCGATACCGGCTTCTTCCTCAATGACGAGATGGACGATTTCACTTCGAAAGTGGGCGCGCCCAATTTGTTCGGCTTGATCCAGGGCAAGAATAACGCCATCGAGCCCGGCAAGCGGCCGCTCTCGTCCATGAGCCCCAGTATCGTCACCAAGAACGGCAAGATCTTCATGGTGGTGGGCAGCCCGGACGGCTCGCGCATCATCACCATCACCTTGGAAGCGATCATGAACGTGATCGACCACAACATGAACATCCAGGCGGCGATCAATTATCCGCGCATCCACCATCAATGGATGCCGGATGTGGTCTATCTGGAGAAAGGCGCGCTGTCGCCCGACGTGCAAAAGCAGTTGACTGCGGCCGGCTATAAGTTGGTTGACGACGATCCCTGGGGCGAAGCGGAAGGCATCGTGATCGGCACCAAGAACGGCAAGCGCATGCTCTATGGCGCCAATGATGGGCGCGTCGAGGCAGGCGCGGCTATCGGTTACTGATGCGCCGGGCCTTCGCCGCCGCCTTGCTGGCGCCACTGCTTCTGGGCGGCGCGGCCGCCTACCCTTCGCCGGATGACGTGTTGGCCAGGGCTCCGGCCAATGCGTGGGCTGCACTCGATCCCGCCAGCACGCTTTATATGGACCTGCCCGCTGGGCGGGTGGTGATCCTGCTGGCGCCGGGCTTTGCGCCCAAGACGGTCGCCAATATCAAACAGCTGGTCGCGGCGCGTTATTTCGACAACAGCTCCATTGTGCGGTCGCAGGACAATTATGTCGTGCAATGGTCGCAAGAGGACAAAGCCAAGAAAGCCACCAACGCGAAGTTGAAAGGCACCGCAGAGTTCGAGCGACCGATCTGGCCGCCCAATTTGGTGCACCTGCCCGATCATGACACCTACGCGCCCATCACCGGCTTCGACGGCGACTTCGCCGCCGGCAGCGACGGCAAGTCGGAATGGCTGCTGCATTGCTATGGCAGCGTGGGCGCAGGCCGCGACAATGCGCCGGATTCCGGCTCGGGCGTGGAGCTTTATGCCGTCACCGGTCAGGCACCGCGCCAACTCGACCGCAACATCACCCTGGTGGGCCGCGTGGTGCAGGGTATGGACTTGCTGTCGTCCCTGCCGCGCGGCGGCAGTGCACAAGGCGCGTATATGGGCTTCTACCAAAGCCCGTCGCAATACACGCAGATCAAGTCCATCCGTTTGGCCTCGGAATTGCCACCGGCCCAGCGCCTGAAGCTGGAATATCTCAAGCCCGGCACGCCCTCTTTCACCGCCTATGTCGAAGCACGGCGCAATCGGCGCAATGACTGGTTCGTGCACCCAGCCGGCGCGATCGACGCCTGCAACATCCCACTCTCCGTGCGGGGCGCGCGCTGATGTCCGCCGAGGCTGGTCGTCATACTCGCCGGGAGATTTTCCAGCAGCCCATTTTGTGGCCGACCACGCTCGATCGGGTGGATGCCGCATCTCATCAATTTGATCTGAAAACCAAGCTCACGGGAAAACGAATTCTGCTCACCGGCGCCGGCACTTCGGCCTATGCCGCCCACGCGGTGGCGGTCGCGGACCGGCGCTGCCTGGCGGTTCCCACCACCGACCTTTTGCTGGACGCGGAGCGCGTGCTGGCCAATGCCGATGTCCTGATCTCGCTGGCCCGCTCGGGAAACAGCCCCGAAAGCGCCGCGGTGGTGGAACGGGTGCATGCCCTTCGTCCCGACCTGCCGCAATTCGCCATCACCTGCAACGCCGACAGCAAGCTGGTGCGGGCGAAACTGAACGGCGTGATTTTCCTCGACCCCCGCAGCAATGACGAAAGCCTGGTGATGACCAGCGCCTTTTCCAATCTGGTGCTGGCTGGTCTGGCTCTTTTGAAGCGTGATGCGGCGGGAGCAGCCGTGGCGGCCTGCGCCCCCCGCGCGCAGAGCATGCTGGCCCAGATCGACCAGGCCTGCCATGCCGCGGCCTCGAAAGCGCAGGACCGGATCGTGATCCTTTCGTCTTCACCTTTGTTCGGCTGGGCCGACGAAGCGCGGCTGAAAGTGCTGGAGATGACGGCGGGCGCTTATCCGGCCATCGCCGAGACCTTCCTGGGTTTGCGCCACGGTCCCATGTCCTTCGTACGGCCCGATGCGTTGGTGTTAGCGCTGTTGTCCAACGATCCACAGCGCCGCCTTTATGAGCGCGACCTGCTGAAGGAACTGCGCGCCAAAAAGCTCGGCACTCTGGTTGGCATTGCGGGTGACGCGGATCGCGACTTGTTCGACGCCTTGATCCCGGCGGTGGCGCCCGGAATTGCCGATGCCCTGCGCACCCCATTCGAGATCATCGCGCCCCAGCTTCTGGGCTATCATCTCAGTTTGATAAAAGGCCTCGACCCCGACAATCCCAGTCCCGCGGGCGTGATCAACCGCGTGGTCCAGGGCGTGACCATCCATCCCGTCAAACCCGCATGAACCAGCCCCATCTTCGCCGCGCGCTGGGGCTGTGGAATCTGATCTTCATCGGGATGGTGATCATCCAGCCCACCGCGCCGATGGGCATCTATGGTGTGATCAGCAACACCGCGCACGGCCATGTCGTCACCACGGTCTTGATCGCCATGGTGGCGATGCTGTTCACCGCCATCTCCTATGGCCGCATGGCGCGGATCTATCCCAGCGCCGGTTCGGCTTATACCTATGTGGCGCGGGAGATTCATCCGACCCTGGGCTTCATCACCGGCTGGAGCATGGTGATGGATTATCTGCTCAATCCCCTGATCTGCACCGCCTTCTCCGCCAAGGCGGCGATGAACATCGTTCCCGGCCTGCCCTTTTATGCCTGGCTGGGGATTTTCGCCGTCTTCTTCACTTGGGTTAATCTGCACGGCATCAAGAGTTCGGCGCGGCTGAACGAAATTCTCTGCGTGGCAATGATCCTGGTGGTGATCGTGTTCTTCGCCGCGGTGGTGAATGTGCTGTGGCGCGTGCATCACGATCCGGGCTTTTTCCTCAAGCCATTCTACGATGCTCCCAATTTCCATTCTCAGACCATCTTCGCCGGCACATCGGTCGCGGTGCTCACCTATATTGGCTTTGACGCCATCTCGACCTTGTCCGAGGAAGCGGAAAATCCCCGCCGCAACATTCTGCTCGCCACCGTGTTGGTCTGCGTGTTCGCGGGTGTGTTGTCCGGGCTCGAGGTCTATGCGGCGCAACTGGTGTGGGGCTCCAAACCCTTCGCCGCGGACCGGGTGGAATCCGCCTTTGCATTGATATCCCAGCAGGTTGGCGGCGTCCTTTTGTTTCAGGTGATGAACTTCACCCTGCTGGTGGCCAATGCCGGCACCGCCATCGCCTCCCAGCTTGCCGCGGGACGCTTGCTCTATGGCATGGGGCAAGGCAACGCCATTCCCAAATCCTTCTTCGGCGCGATCGAACCCAAGCATCGCGTGCCGCGCAACGGCATCGTGCTGGTTGGTGTGGTCGCTCTGATCGGCGCTGCGGGGCTGGAATTTTTTTCCGGCATCACCGGCGGGAGCGCCTATGCGGTGGGCGCCCAGGCGCTTAATTTCGGCGCCTTCATCAGCTTCATGGGCGTCAACGCCGCTTCCTTCACCCACTATTGGTGGCGGGGAAACAATCGCAGCTGGAGCAATTTTCTGGTGCCGGCGCTGGGCTTCGTGATCTGCGGCTTCATCTGGTTTCACTTGAGCAGGGCCGCAATGATATTGGGCGCGGTGTGGATGGCGCTGGGGATCGTCTATGGCGCAATCCGCACGCGCGGCTTTCGCACCGGACTGGTGCGTTTCGATCTCCCGCCCGAAGAAACCTAAATCCGGCACGCATCCGAATAGAGCCGCAGCATGTCGCGAACCTTGTCCAGGATCAGCGCCTTGGGATCGCGCTTCAATTCGCCGTCGCGGATTCGGGCGTATTGCGCCGGCAGATAGCGGCTGAGCAGAATATCCGGCGACGGCATGGTGGAGAGATTGGCGATCAACTTGGTCATCGCCGTCTCGATTCGGGGATCGGGCCAATAATAGCGGATGCGGTCGCTATAACTGTTGAACAGCAACGTCTCCTGATCCGCTCCCTTGTAATAGTCGCGCCAATGTACGGGATTCTCCATCATCACGGCGCGGAGCGTTTCCGCCAGCCGTGACTGATCCTTGGGCGCGATGATTTCTTTCTCGATATCGGCCAGCGCGAAAATCGCTTCCCGCATGGCGAAAGTGAGCCCAGGCCCAACCTTGAGGATGGCGAAACCATCCGTCACCAACGCGTCATAGGCAAAGTCGCGTTGGAAATCCGTCGAGTGCGCCTCGAAGAGGGGGGCCTCTGCCTTCTGCCGGCGCCATTGCACCAGCTCGCGCGCTTTTTCGGGTCGATAATCGATCACCGAGACATTGTCGAACTCAACCCCGGGCTGCACCACCAGTCCGACAACGCGGTCCCACGCCTTCTCAAGTCCTGCATCCGTGAAGGCTTGCTTGTGGACCGCCAACGTGCGCGACGCAGCCTCCGGCGTGGTAACGGCCAGTTCGTGACCTTGCGAGGCTCCACCGGGAACCGGCACTTCGGTGCCGATGATGTAAAAGGGCCCGGTCACGGAATTCTGTTCCGCGACCTTTGCCAGCCGCGCGGCACGCGCGGCGACAATTTCGTCCGGCAAAATGGCGGGATCGTCCCCGCACCGCATGCTGGCGTCGAGATGGATTTTGGTGAAGCCGGCCTTGGCATAGGCCGCGATCATGGTCTCGGCCTTGGCCATGGCATTTTCCGCAGGCAGTTTCCGCCAGGGATGCGGCCCCAGATGATCCCCGCCCAACAGCAACCGTCCTTCCGGAAAGGATGCACGCGCCAGGATGCCTTGCACGAAAGCGCGGAAATCGGCGGGGCGCATCCCGGTATAGCCGCCATCCTGGTTCACCTGGTTGCAGGTGGCCTCGATCAGAAGCAGCCCCCGTTCGCCTGCCGCCTGCTCGGCCGCGGCGCGGACCACCAGGGGATGTGCTGAACAAATGGAGGTGATGCCGCGCTGGCCGTTCGCCGACAATATTTCCTGAAAGGACGACCCCATGCTTTACTCTTCGCGGTATCGGTTGTTGAAATGATGCTATCATGTTGTCCATCACCGGCAAGGCAGCGGGGGTATCCTTGAATAAGCGGTTCGACATCACCATCGCGGGCGAGATCAATCTCGACCTGGTTCTCGACGGCATCCCGGAGACCATGCCGGTGGAGCGTGAGCTGCTCGCATCGTCGTGCCTCGTCACCTTGGGAAGTTCGGCCGCGATCCTGGCGCATAATTGCGCCGCGCTGGGCGTGAAAGTGGGCTTCGCGTCCATGGCGGCTCGGGATATGTTCGGCATCAAGGCGCTGGATTATCTGCGCGAGCAAGGCGTGGATCTCACGGAGGCCCGCAACAGTGATAGTGGTGCCGGTTCAGGCGTTACCGTCGTGGTCAATCACGGCACGGTGCGGCACATCCTCAGCTATCTGGGCACCAGCGCGGAGCTGGCGCGCCATCACCTCGACCTCGACTATCTCTGCTCGGCGAAACATTTTCATCTGTCCTCGCTGTTCCTGCTGAAATCGTTGCGGCCCGACCTGCCGGAGTTGTTCAAGGCGATCAAGGCCAGGGGGCTCACCATCTCGCTCGATACCAACGATGATCCCGACGACTGCTGGGACGGACTGGATGCGCTTCTTCCGTTGGTGGATGTGCTTCTGCCCAATGAGCGGGAGCTGCTCAAGATCGCCAAGCGCAATTCGGTTGACGAAGCCCTGGCCGCCCTGGCCGGCAAGACGAAACTGATCGTGGTCAAACGCGGCGCCAAGGGCGCAACCGTGCAACAAGGTCTCCAGCGCTATGACATTCCCGCCGTACTGGTGACGCCGGTGGATATGATTGGCGCCGGCGACAGTTTCAACGCCGGCTTCCTCAACGGTTATGTCCGGGGACTTCCGCCGCAGGATTGTGCCGAAATGGGAAATCTCACCGGCGCTGTTTCCACCCTGAAGCCGGGCGGTATCGAGGCATTCGTCGATCAGGCGTTCTTGCACGCTTCTCTGGCGAAGCTGGCGCCCGCCGGGCGGAAAATATCTTGAAGAGATAGCGGCATGACCGGACGCTTCGTCCCGTCGGCTACTTTAACCGCTTCGCCAGCTGGCGAAACGTCCCGGCGACGCCCTGCCAATTTTCCTTTGTGACCGGGTCAGTGGCAGCGGCCGCGTTGGCTTCGGCCTGTGTCGCCTTGGCAAGATAGCTTTCGTGAAGTTCTTTGGGGGTCATGGAAATCGGTGAAGACGACATTATTGAACGCTCGCCGATCCATTGGGTGATGCGGTAAATTGGTGTACCAGCCTGACCAGCTCTCGTGGGTCGACCGGCTTGCACATCGCCAGCTCCGCGCCCAGCGCAACCACCCTATCGCGGCAGTTGGACATGTCGTTCATAACCGAGACCGCAATCACCGGCAGGGTGGGCGCTTCGCGCTTCAAGGCCCGGATCAACTCAAACCCGTCCAGCTCGGGCATCATGAGATCAGTGAGCACCAGGCCGATGCCACCGCCATGAAATGAGGCGAGCGCCTCCTTGCCATGGGCAGCCGTCAGGACATGAAAGCCCGCGCGCTCTAAAACGCGCTGAAAGATGTCACGCAGGAATGCGTCGTCTTCGACGACAAGTACGGTGGTCATTGTGCCTCGCGAAGAGAACATAAAGCGCACCAACCCTTTAATCTCGCGTAAAGAGTGAAATGGCTGGCGCTTGTTGTGGTGTCATAGCTGACATTCTGCGCTCGGTTTGATGGAACTATGTTCCAGCCTGGGACGCTTCTTGCCCTTCAGAGTTGGCACAGACCTCCCCAGCACAAATATCGGTCACGATGAAAGCGGCGGCGCCGACGATGGTAATCGACGTGCAGGCCGAAGGGCGCGCAAAGCGCGAAGTGCCCGAGTGCCTGCATGATGGTGCGCCCTAGGGGGTGAAGACACGAACTGGAAATTGACCGTGTGGCGCGGATCAGTTTGCACCCGCTAACACTCCGTGCCACGGGGCGCTGTATTTTGCGCTTCCTGGGCAATAACCAAGCCTCACGGGCCATCCTTTTTGGAACCAATGCACGTTTCCGACCGTTGTGCACCGGATTACGGAAGGACAACTCATGAAATCCCCTATTCAAGCAGCTTTATTCGCTGCGTCTTTTGCGCTGCTGCCGCTCGCTTCTTCAGTTCCGGTGGAAGCGCGCCCGACAGTAGTTGTCGACTTCGGAAATGTCGCCGTTGGTTATCGTGACGGCTATCGTGATCAAAATCAGCAATACCATCGTTGGGCGCACAAGGCAGACGCCAACGCGTACCGGACCCAGCATAGCGAAAACTACCGCGATATGAACCATGATCGCGACCCCGACACGTCTCGCAATCGCTAAACGTTTTCTACTGACACTCTATTGTAGTCGAAGACTCCGCGTCCCTTATGCGTGGGGCTTTCGGCTATTTTGTGGGTCGCAGCGGACGGGCGGGCAAAGGTCCCCCAACTTCCTGCATCATGGGTAAGGGTTCAGGGATGTAGGTAATATGGTTTGGCTCGAAACGTTGAGCCAAAGCCCAACGCGAAGCGGACATCTTTTCGCATGTCAAAAATGTCAGGCGCTTGTGGCGGCCGCTTTAGCTATTTGGTCGTCGATATACGCGTGCGCCTCATCCACAGCGATGCTCAATTCCTTCACTATGCCGCTATTCCGGATAAATGCTCCGTCTTTCGTAATCGTAATTTGCCAACCAACCATTAGCGATTTTTGCTCAAGTTCGTAGCCGCGATAGATCAATCGATCTCCAGTTGCCGTTGGCTTGCTTGCTCTATGCAGTCGCCAAATCATACTCACAGGCTACCCTCAATTAATTCGAGTGTCGGCTCTCCATGAGGTCATCAACTCGGACCTTTGCTCGCTTCACGACCTCTTCCTCATTCCAGCCCCTTCCGTCGGCGGTTGCGCGCCCTTTACTTCCAGAAGGAGCGTCCGAAGGTTGAGGCTCGCTGATCTTCACGCCACGTGGGGCATCTTTGCAATAAAAGTGGCGTGAGTGACTGACACGGTCGTTCCCTCTGGCCCAGCCAAAGTTTCAACCTTGGCACCGAGTTGTTGCGCGAGTGCCTTGACGATGCCCGTGCCGAGCCCGGTTTTTGGTTGAGCAAAGACGCCGTCTGGCTTGCCAACCCCATTGTCAGAGACCGAAAGCTTCCAATTCGTTCCATCGACATCATATGCAATGTTTATCCGACCATCGATTTTATCGATGGGAAAGGCATGCTTCACAGCATTCATGACAAGTTCGGTGGCGATCAAGCCGAGGCTCTCGGCCTGACGAGTAGTCGCACTACCTCCTTCGCCAACCACTTTGATCGAGACTGGCCGACTGTCACCAATCATCGATGTCGAGAGGGTCTCGCACAGCGTTGAGAGATAAGGCCCCATTTCGACGGGCCCCATCCCTTCCCCGAAAGTATGGAGGTGTTGCTGCACAGCCGCAACCGACATGACCCGCTTGTGAGCATCTTGCAGATGAACGCGCGATTCTTCCGACTGCACCGTCTGGGCTTTCAACAAAATAATGCTTGCGATGATTTGCAGGCTATTGGCGATCCGGTGCTTAACTTCTTCGAGCAATACGTCCTTCTGTCGCAGTAGGTCGTCCTTTTCGCGCTCCAGAGTGAGCCGTTCGGTGATATCCTCAATGCCAAGCAGAATATACGTGCGCGAGTCTGTCTCGTAGAACAGCTTGCGGGCGTTCAAGCACATCGTGCGTGGTCCGATGTTATTGAACTCATGTTCAATCTCGTAGCCCTCCATCACGCCGCGCTCGGGTATAATCTTTTCCAGTAGCAAATGAAGCTTCGGAATATCCCATTGACCATTGCCCAACTCGTAAAGAAGCCTGCCTTCTGTATCATCGCGGCTGACCTTGAATGTCAGATAGAAAGAGCGACTCCCGGCGATCACGCGTAAGTCTTGGTCGAGCACCAAGAAAGGCTCGCGAACCGTATCTACGATCGCCTGCGCGAACGCGCGCGCTTCTTCGATTTTATTGAAATGTTTTCTGAACATGATAGGCCTTCAGGCAATACCGATTTGAGCCAACATTTCTCAACCGACATTCCCCAGATGAGGCCGAGTACGGACGAACGATAGCATATTTCTGGGGTTCTTTGTAGCTGGCAGGTAAGGCCCGCGCTTCGCTACAGGCTCTTCCTGAGCCGGGATAAGGGGCCGCCGATACGCCACGCGGCGGCCGATTCGCGTAATGCCTCCACGACGAGCGCGCGACTCGCAGAGTTTACACCGGCTTATTGCCGGGACGGTTCAAAATACAGTGCGCCGTCATTAAACAGCCGGTTCACATCCCGGTCGCGCAACATCGTGTCGAACGCCTCGAACCCTTCCGCAGCCGCCGCCCGGACGCGATGGAGAAGCATCATATCCTTGGGAGAGGTGATCTTGGTTTCATCGACGCGAAGCCATCGGCCAGCCGCGATCCGTTGCGCCTTCGCGGCGCGCTCGGCTTCTCTCGCTGCGGGTAGAGAGACGAATTCCATCAGACAAGGTCCCTAGGGCTTACCAAGATGCCCCGGCCGATTCGCACATCGTTCATGCCGAAAGGCAATGAAGGATAAGGGAGCTTATGGCTGACTTGGACCTTTGGTGTAACCGCCGAAAGAGCTATCGCGGCCGGTGATGATCGTTATCGACGTAATGTCTTGCCGATATTGCCTTTGACAAACCCAGCCCTA
>Ga0075522_10001467_pt1 | contig 17880 bp, 7 predicted proteins | sample NGEPerA_FD_74796 | JGI IMG/M metagenome (GOLD analysis project Ga0075522, IMG submission 74796) | Arctic peat soil microbial communities from the Barrow Environmental Observatory site, Barrow, Alaska, USA - NGEE PermafrostL2-A | ecosystem: Environmental > Terrestrial > Soil > Wetlands > Peat ... | reverse complement strand
GTGATGTAAAACCACGAGAGCAGAATGATGACCGCGCCGAGGGAGCCGTAGGTAAGAGAGAAGCTGGGAAAGTAATGGAGATAGATGCGGAGGCCCAGGGAACAGAGAAGCCAGCCGGCGATGCCGATGGCGCCGCCGGGCGTGAGCCAATGCCAGCAGCGGGTTTTGACCTTCGGCGCCCAGTAGTAGATGACGGCGAAGGCCAGGGCGAGAAGAACCGTCGCAACGAACCAGCCGATCACTCTCGAAGTGATGGAAGCTGCGGCTGCGAGCAGATCCTGGTGGATGGCTCGATGCGCCAGCGCGGCGAGGAAGTCGCCTCCTAGCAGAGATGCAAGGGCGATGGTGACGATGACGGTGAGGGCGATAGTAAGCGCGATAGCAAATATCCTGGCGACAAAGAAGGAACCGCGGTCTTCGACTTTGTACACGTCGTTGAGCGTGTCCTGGACGGCAGAGATGCCGACCGAAGCGGACCAGATGGCAGCAATGAGGCCAAATGTCAGCTTGCCGGAGCTGGCCGCGGCGGTGGTTTCATTGAATGTTTTCAGCACCGCGCCGAGGGCGGCCGTGGGAATGACAAGGGTGAGGTAGTCCAGAAGCCGGCCGTAGAACTGGTGGGCGGACTGCGCGGCTAGGCCGAGGATGGAACTCGCGCTGAAGAGGGTGGGAAAGAGCGCAAAAAGGAAGTAAAACCCGAGCTCGGCGGCACGGCCGAAGATGCGGTCGAGGAGCATGGATCTCCATGTGCGCACGGCGAGAACGCGGATGGGAACACCCTGCAGATCCCAGAGTGAACGCAAGGGCCAACGAGACACGAACTCCCATACTCGCTTTTCAGCGCGGTTCTGTTGCTGGCCGAGCATAATCGATCCTTCAACGTCCAGGTTGCTTGGGTCCGGACACTCTGTTTGCTTAGATGCCGACTCGCACTTCCCCGACCGCACGGAGCGGTGACGCATTCTGCGCACGAGCTCCAAAAAGTGCCGTCCGTACGTTGATGATCAAACCGGCTCGAGTGAATGGGCATCTCATTAACCGGTGAAGCGACTTGCACACCGCGGTGCGATTGAGAGCGTTCGGGTATTTCTTTGTCAAACTCAAGAAGCTCGATCTATGCCCCATGCGCCCGCCGTATGCCCCGATGGATGCGCGCGGTGGCAGCAGTGTGCGTCCTGGCGGGCGCAGCTTCAGGCCTTTCTGCTCAAGGTGGATCGGCGTCCGGTAACCAACCCCCCGCGAATCCAGCGACCGCTGCGCAGATTCTTTCCAGCTATGAGGGGCAGAACGTGACGGCGATTGAAGTCGCCGGACGCCCGCAATCTGCTCCATCGGAGTTCGAGCTGCTTCTGGTTCAGAAGCCGAATGAACCATTTTCAAGTGACAAGGTGAATCGCACACTTGCCGCGCTGAAGGCCAGCGGGAAGGCCAAGGATGTGCGCGTGGAGGTGGATGCAGAGGCGGACGGCGTCCGTGTGCTGTTCATCCTGGAACCCGCCGACTATTTTGGGATCTTTCAGTTTCCTGGGGCGGGGCGATTCAACTATGCGCGGCTGGTGCAGGTGGCCAACTTCCAGGCGCAAACGCCTTTCAATGCGGCTGATGTAGAACAGGACCAGAAGTCGCTGATCACCTTCTTTCGGCAACAGGGATACTTTCAGGCGAAGGTGGATGCGGAAGTCGTGGCGGACTCCGCGAACGGGCTCGCCAATATTCTATTCGCTTGCCAACTGAACCATTCGGCGAAGTTCGGAACGCTGGACATCGAGGGCGCGAGCGCTGAAGAAACCGCACCGCTGAGCCACAGCTTGCAGACGTTTTTGGCACGCGCGCGGGGCGCGGCGATTCGTCCGGGGCGCGCCTATCACTACTCCACGCTCACCAAGGCGACCCAATACCTGCAGACACAGCTTGAAAAGAAGGGGCAACTGGGAGCACAGGTGACGCTTGCGGGCGCGGAGTACCACGCCGACACCAATCGCGCAGACATTCACTTCGCCGTGAAGCCAGGGCCGGTTTCGACGGTCACGATTGAAGGCGCCCACCTGTGGAGCTGGACACGGAAGGCGCTGCTGCCTGTGTACCAGGGCGTGGGCGTTGACGAAGAGTCGGTAGAAGAAGGCAGGCTGGCACTCATCTCATATTTCCAGGCGAAGGGTTATTTTGATGCGAAGGTTGACGCCCAGCTCAAGACCGAACCAACCGGCAAGACAGTTCTCTACCAGATTACGAAGGAAAAGAAGCACAAGGTTGCCGCCGTGGAGCTCTCGGGAAACAGCAAGCTGTCGGCATCGGAACTGACGCCGCATCTTGCCGTCACGAAGGGACACCCGTTTTCGCCGGGGAACTTCAGCCAGCAGCTTTTGCGCTCCAGCGTGAACAGTCTGAAGGCGGTGTATCAGTCCGAGGGCTTCAGCAGCGTGCAGGTGACATCGAGCGTCACCAACCGCGGCGGAGACATCAGCGTGCAATTCCGCGTAACTGAGGGGCCGCGGGACGTGGTGAACTCGCTGACGATCCAGGGCAACGACACGCTGCCTGTTGCGCAGTTTGCGCCGGACGGATTGAAGGTGGCGGCGGGACAGGCGTATTCGCAGGCACACGTGGCAGCGGACAGGGCCAACATTGTTGCGCACTATTTACAGGCCGGGTATCTGAATTCTAGTTTTCGCGAGACGGCAACGGCAGTATCGAAGGATGACCCTCACCACATTAATGTGGTGTACCACATCTACGAGGGACCGAAGGTGATTGCCGGAAGCCTCATAACCATGGGGCGCGAGCATACGAAGCAGCGATTGATCGACCAGGATGTTTCCGACATTAAGCCGGGGGAACCGTTGACCGAGTCGCAACTGCTGCTGGCGGGCAGCAGGCTCTACGACCACACCGGCGTGTTCGATTGGGCTGAGGTGGATCCAAAACGGCAGATCACTACGCAGAGCGCGGAAGACGTGGTGGTAAGAGTGCACGAGTCGAAGAGGAACGAGATCACTTACGGTTTTGGATTTGAAGTGATCAACCGGGGAGGCAGCATTCCGAGCGGAACAGTGGCGCTGCCGAACCTGCCGCCTATTGGCCTGCCGCCGAATTTCACGACGAGCCAGGTGACGTTTTACGGACCGAGAGGAACGTTTCAATACACGCGCAACAACGTGGGCGGAAAGGGCGCTTCGCTTTCGTTCACGGGATTCGCGGGAAGGCTCGACCAGCGCGCCGCGGCCTACTATATTGTGCCGGACTTTCGCTGGTCGCGGTGGAAGGCAACCACATCTGTTTCCGCCGATCGAAACGAAGAGAACCCGTTGTTTTCCTCGCAGCAGGAGCTTGCCAGCACGCAGTTGCAGCGACCGTTGGACAAAGCGCAAAAGAACACGCTGTTTCTTCGCTATAGTTTCAGCCAGACTGACCTGACGCGTATCCTGATTCCAGACCTGGTGCAGGCACAGGATCAGCACGTGCAGCTTTCCACGCTGAGCGCGAACCTGACGCGCGACACCCGCGATAATCCGCTGGACGAGCACAAAGGCGTGCTGCAGTCAGCGGAACTGGACGTGAACGCGACGAAGCTGGGATCGAGCGTGAACTTTGCGAAGTTTACCGGCCAGGCGGCTTTCTACAAACAGGGCTTTCACAACATCGTGTTTGCCAACAGCCTGAGGATTGGGTTGGCGCAACCGTATGCCAACAGCCGCGTGCCGCTCAGCGAGGAGTTCTTTACGGGCGGCGGCAACTCGCTGCGTGGATTTCCCCTGAATGGCGCGGGGCCGCAGCGCCAGGTGGACGTATGCAGTTCGGGGTCGAGCAGTGACTGCGTCAAGATCCTGGTCCCCAGCGGAGGCAACGAACTCCTGCTGATCAACGCGGAGGCGCGCATTCCGCTGCCGATCAAGAAGGGGCTGAGCCTGGTGACTTTCTACGATGGCGGAAATGTATTTCCGACGGTGGGATTTCACGATTTCACTTCGCTCTACAGCAACAACGTGGGCGTGGGGCTGCGGTATGCGACGCCGGTGGGCCCGGTTCGGATTGACCTGGGGCGGAATCTGAATCCGATTCAGGGGATCAACGCAACGCAGTATTTCGTCAGCATCGGGCAGGCGTTCTAAACGGGGGTGCTATGAGTCTTTCTGAATTGCTAGCTGAACTTCGTGATCCGGCGAACCCACGCTGGCGCAAGGCGCGCCACCCGTTTTTCAAGGTGATGGCTTGGATTTCGCTGGGGATGACGGCGGTGACGTTGATCGTTACCGTTGGCGTTGCGATCTTGCTGAACAATGCGCGGTTTCACAACTACGTGATTCGTACCGCGGAGTCGCAGGCCAGCGAAAGCCTGGGCGTACGTGTGCAGTTGCAGAATTTCGCAGTCCATTTTTCGAACTTGAGTGTAGACCTCTATGGAGTCACGATTGATGGAGCGAGTCCGTATCCGAATCCACCCCTGCTGCAGGCGGATCATGTGCGGACTGCACTGCGCATTGTGTCGATCCTGAGCAAGACGTGGTACCTGGACAGCTTTCAGCTCGACCATCCAGTGGTGCATGTATTCGTGGATTCAAAGGGCGTTTCAAATATTCCGGCGATCAAGAGCAGCGGGCAGGGCAACACCACATCGGCGTTCGATCTGGGCGTGCGTCATGCGGTGCTGGAACACGGAGAGATCTACTACAACGACGAGCCGGCGGAGGTCGCGGCGGATCTACATGACCTGGAGCTCAAGGCGTCTTTCAACAACCTGCTGAAGAAGTATTCAGGCAGGCTGGCGTATTCCAATGGGCAACTGGTATACGGCGCGTTGCATCCGGTGGCGCACAACCTGGAGGTGCAATTTGATGCGACGCTTACAACATTCCAACTGACGCAGGCGAAGCTTACGGTTGGCAAGTCGGTGGTGTCGATGGCCGGGGTGCTGAACAACTACAACAATCCCGAAGTGCAGGGGCACTACGACATTGTTCTCGACGGCAAGCAGGTGGGCGAGATTTTTAGGGAGCCCACAGTGCCGACGGGGACGGTGCACACAGCGGGGACGATTGCGTTCCGACAGGCGGCGGGGCGCGCGGAGTTCGATGCGCTGACGGTGGATGGGAACCTGGACAGCCGAGGGCTGGAAGTTCGTACACCAGCGATCCGCGCGCAGATCTATGACATTGCGGCGCACTATGGGCTGGCGAATGGCGATGCGGTGTTACGCGATCTGCGTGCCAGGGTGCTGGGTGGCGTAGTGACTGCGCAGGGCACCATGAAGAGCATCAGCGGCAATCCGCATTCGGAGGTGACGGCGCAGGTGCGCGGTGTTTCGCTGGCGGACATTGTGCGAGCGCTTGGGCCAGCGGCGCAGTCCAGCCAGGGGACGGTGACAGGAGCGTTAAACGCGGTGGCGAAGGCGGCGTGGGGAAGGAGCTTTCGCGACGTTGTAGCGCACGCCGATGCGACCGTGAAAGGGCAGGTGCAGCGAGGTCACGGCGCTTTACCCCAGGCGCCACCGCCGGGGAACACGGCGAATGCCGGCGCGGCGCCGGCGACGTTCCCGCTCGAGAGTGCGATCCATGTCACTTACACCGGGAAAAATCAGCAACTGGCGCTGGATCAGAGTTTTGTGAAGACGCCGCAGACCGACCTGACCATGAACGGTGTGTTGAGCAAGCATTCGAGCGTGAGCCTGCATTTGCAGGCCAACGACTTGCGCGAAGTGGATGCGCTCGTGGAGATGTTCCGCACGCCGGCGCAGGGACAGACGATGCAGCCACTGGGACTCGCGGGAGCTGCGACATTTCGGGGAAATGTCCAGGGGACCACGGCGGCGCCGCATTTGATGGGTCAACTGACGGCGACGAATCTTCAATTCAAGGGAACGAGCTGGAAGGTGTTTCGCGCCGAGGTGGAATGTAGCCCGTCGCAGCTTAGCCTGCAAAGCGCCGATCTGGAACCCGCATCCCATGGACGCATCACCTTCAACGCGAGCATAGGGCTGAGCAAGGGTACGTTCACCGAGAACAGTCAGATGCAAGTTCAACTGAATGCGTCGCAGGTAGACATTGCGGACCTGACCAGTCTAGCGGGGTTGCAGATTCCCGTGACCGGCACGCTGAGCGCGGCGATTACCATGCATGGAACGGAGCTGAGCCCGGTTGGGAATGGGAATATGTCGCTGACGAAGTTGACGGCCTACGACCAGCCGGTACAGTCGGCGAAGTTGACGTTTGCGGGCACGGGAGACGAGGTGCACGGCGACCTGGCCGTGGAACTTCCTTCGGGGAGCATCAAGGGAAAGGCGAGCGTGCGCCCCCGCGAGAAGACCTACACGACAGAGTTGGACGCGACCGGCGTGGACTTGGGAAAGCTGCAGGCGGTAGTTTCGAGGAACCTGAAGATAACAGGCGTTGCGGGCCTTCGCGCGAAGGGACAGGGTTCGTTCGACGATCCGCAGGTGAACGCGACGCTTGAGATTCCAGCGCTGGCAGTGCAGGGGCAAAACGTTAACAACGTCAAGCTGCAGGCGAACGTCGCAAACCACGTCGGGTATGCCACGTTGCAATCGTCCGCGGTGAATACTTCAATCCAGGCGAAGGCAAAGATTGAGTTGACAGGGGATTACCTTGCGGACGCGACGCTCGATACGCAAGGCATTCCGCTGGGTCCGCTGATCGCTGCTTATGCTCCGCAGGCCGACGGCGTGACCGGAGAGACGGAGCTTCATGCCACGCTGCATGGGCCGCTCCGGAACCAGAAGCAGCTTGAGGCGCACGTGACCCTTCCTGTGCTGAAGGTGGCGTACGGCAACACGGTTGAGTTGGCAGCATCAGCGCCCATACACGTCGACTACAAGGATGGGATGATCAACGTGCAGCGCTCTTCTGTCCACGGAACGGACACGGACCTGCAGTTTGAGGGGAGCGTTCCGGCCAGCGGCGATGGACCCATGGCGTTGATGCTGGTGGGTTCGGTGAACATGCAACTGGCACAGCTGTTCAATCCGGATATCAGAAGCTCGGGGCAATTGAAGTTCAACGTCGATTCCCATGGCCCGGCGAGCGGTACGAATTTTGCAGGGCAGATCAATATTGTGGATGCGAGTTTTGCTTCGAACGACTTGCCGGTGGGGCTGCAGCATTGCAACGGAGTTCTGATGCTGACCAGAGACCGGCTGAACATCAGTAGTTTTAAGGGAAACATCGGAGGGGGAACTGTAACGGCGCAAGGTGGCGTTGCGTATCGGCCGTCGATCCAGTTCGACCTGGGCATAAGCGCGCAGGGAGCGCGGATTCTTTATCCGCAGGGGATGAGGGAGAACGTGGACGCGAACCTGCGGCTCTCCGGGACGACGGAGACCGCGGTGCTGGGCGGAGCGGTGCACCTGTCAGAGCTTTCGTTTACGCCGGCATTCGACTTGTCCAGTTTCGTCGGCCAGTTGGGGGGCGGGGTTGCAGCGCCGCCTTCGCGAGGCTTGGCGCAGAACATTCAACTCAATGTAGCGGTGGATTCGACGAGCAGCGTCAACCTGACGAGCAGAGCGCTGAGCCTGGGCGGAACGGCAAACCTGCATCTGCGCGGGACAGTGGCGGACCCGGTGGTGCTGGGCCGCGTGAATCTGAACGGCGGTGACATCATTCTGAACGGAAACCGGTTTGTGTTGAACGGAGGCACCATCCAGTTTGTGAACCCGTCGGAGACCCAGCCGGTGATGAACGTTTCGCTGACTACCTCAATCCAGCAGTACAACATCAATCTTCGTTTTCAAGGGCCGGTGGATAAGATGCGGACGCAGTACAGTTCGGACCCAGCGCTGCCTGCTGCGGATATCATCCATTTGCTGGCGTTTGGCCAGACCACCGAGGCAAGCGATGCGACCGCGACTCCGGCAAATCAGGCTGCGGAGTCGCTGGTGGCGTCGCAGGTCTCGAGTCAGTTGACAAGCCGGGTTTCCAAGATCGCCGGGATTTCGCAGCTCTCCATCAACCCGGTGCTGGCGGGCAGCAGCAGCCAGGGACCGCCGGGCGCGAACATCACCATTCAGCAGCGCGTGACCGGGAACCTGTTTGTCACGTTCTCAACGAATGTGGCCTCCACGCAGAGCCAGACCATCCAGGGGCAGTACCAGGTATCACCGCGGGTTGCATTCAGCGCCACCCGCGATCCAAATGGCGGTTTTGCCTTGGATACGCTCATCAAGAAGAACTGGTGACGGCGAGCTTCGCCTCCAGGTTCCGGGCAGAAACACGCGTAATTCTTCGGTAACATTTCTGGATGTGGCATCACGCTCGGTACTTCTAATTGTCGCCGTCACCTTTCCCTGCCTGATCTTTTGTGCCGGTGGGGTTGTTAGTGCAGCGCAAGGATTCTGCATCCCGAATAATTCGTTCGTATTTGCGTCAGTAGCGAACACACCCTATGTTTCAGTCATGCGTTACGCAAGGTTGGTCGGCTACTCGTCCCTTACCCCCAAAACCGGATTAGGGACGTGTTGACGTTGATCCAGGCACGATCCGGAAATGATGGCTAAGTGAGTCCCCTAAACTCAGGAGAACCACGGAGAACGAAAACTCTCAACTTCCACTTGGTACAGTTTTAGGGTTTTGGGTCAGATCTCTACTTTATGAACAGTTTGGTCCATTACTAGTTTACTCACGCTTGTTATTTCGGTTGTTCCGGGGCTCCTGTTGAGGGCTTCGCGGGTGCTGTAGATGGTGTTGCTGATGGAGCTTGTGCGGTCGGTACAGGTGCCGGCACGGGTTTCTGGACCGGTATGGACAACGTTATGGCGGCCACTGCATCGGGGTCGTCGCGGAGCTTGAGGTAGAGCGTTGTTCCGTCTGCCGGTGTCGGCACGTCGAAAGTGTTCTCGGCAAAGCCGGTGGGCACTTCGGTCGGCTTTGCGAAATTTTTCCCTGCGCTGAAAGACTGCACGAGGAAGATGTCACCGCCGTCGATGGTGCAAGTAGGAGCGTCCGCGGTGGTGCAATGGATGGCGGTGATCTGCGGCGTGCGGACGAGGGTGCCGAGCGGCGTCCAATCGCCGGGTGTGCCGTCTTCCGCGACTGGACGCATCTGCAGCTTGCCGAAGGCAGACTGACCGAAAGCCTTCAACGGATCGAGCGTAGCTATGGCGGTGTGTTCGTCCTGTAGGACGAGGTTGTTGGCCGCAAGCGAGAGACTGGTATGGACTGAGCCGCCGGTGGTGGCGACCTCAATGGTCTGCATGCGTGGGAAGACGTCCTTCGTTTGCACGACGAAGGTCAGCTTGCCGTTAAGCAGGACGTCGTCCTGAGCGCCGAGGGTGACGGGAATTGCGCCGTTCCGCTGCACAGGCGTGTCGTTGAAGGAGAGCAGTTTAAGACTCGGGCGTGGGGCTTCGGCGGAGATCTTGACGGTCATCATGCGGCCGTCTTTGAGCTTTACCATTGCATCTTTGCCGTTGCCCGGTGAGACGCCTGCCTTGGCGTTAAGGTGTACCGTCTTGTCGTCGTTGCCGCCGTCGGCGGGCATGAAGGTTTGATTGTCGATCTGGGCAGAGACGACTTCCTTGAGGCCCTGGCCGGTGAGTACGGCTGTGTTGTCGCCCTCGTGAATCTTGATGCCGTCCAGGTGGATGTCGCCGGTGTATGCGGTTAGTGGGACGTTGTCCTTATCAGAGTCGCCGTACTGTTGGATGGCGAGAGAATAGCCGCCCGGTTGCACCTTCTTGAGCGAGATGTCCAGGTTAAGGGTATTTTTTGCATCCTTGCCTGTGTCGGGCTTGAAGGTGACGTCTACGTCCTTATTTTCGTTGTTCGTAAGCGCGATGTGCTGGACGCAGGCGGTGCCGTCGCCTTTGAGGGTGAGGTGATTGTCCTGGCCGGCGAGCAGTTGGGTGTCGCTGACGATCTTCCAGTCTTTGCCATCGACCTGCTGGACGGTGAGGGTCGGACCTTCGAAGGAGTCAAAACCCCAGTAGCCGCGGACGGTGCCAGTGATGGTGAGATCCCTACTGGTGCCTATCTTCACGTCGGCCTTTATGCGCTGTGCGCTGTCGTCTTGGGACTTGGCATCATGCAGCGGCTGGCGCTGCTGTTCTCTCGCGACAGCGAGGCCGCCTTCGAAGGCTTCGGGGGTGAGTGGAATGTCAGTGGGGGCACCCGTTCGGTTGAGGTGCAGGACGAGATCGTGCGCGAAGCTGGTGGAGAAGACGAGCGGCGCGCCTTCGAGCGACAGGGTCATCTTCGGCTGTAAGAGGCATGCGACCTGATTGGGATCGTGGGAATGCAATGGCGGCGGCTTGGCCTTCTGGATCGCGGGCAGGCCGATAACTATGACAGACTCGGGTTTGTGGAAGGAGGGTGGGGCGTTGAGCATCAGGTTGAGCGTAGAGCCCTGCGGGAAGCTGATTGCGGGGATGTACTGATACTGGGCAGTGCGCATCAGGCTGACAAGATGGACGAGATCCACGGCGGCGCCTACATAGGCTGAGTAGAGTCCGCCGCCACCGGGCTGTGTATAGGAGGCAGCGTTAACGAAGTCAGACGATGCGCCGGTAGAGACGGCTTCGGCGATACTCTGGCCGTGCCCATCGTCGAGGAGGACGGGAGCGCTGGACTGGGTTAGGCAGTTCACCTGCTGCTCGACAGGCTTTTTGAAGCAGTCGGCGTTCGGCTTGAGGGCGAGGGTTGAAGCCAGCTTCTCGGAGCGCTCCTGGATGGCTTTCTCGTCGTTCTGTGGGACGGTCTTCATCGCGGCGAGATAGCGTTCGATGCGCTGCTGCTCAAAGGAGGCTTCATTGAGGTCGGCATCGGCGCGAATAAAGAGACCTGGCTTGCCTTTAACGGCGGAGCGAAGGGTGTTGAAGTCGCCGCCAGTCTCAGGCGCTACAAAGAGAATGGCTTGCTCAGCTTCGGCGGGGACCGTTACAGTCGTGCCTTCAGCAGTCTTCTTGTCCCAGGTTTCGATCTTGGTGAACCAGTTGTCCGGCGGCTCGTTTGTAGTGCCGCGAAGAAAGGCGACGATGAGCAGCAAATGGTTGGACTGGCTTGCAGGAAGGTCGGCCTTGACCCATATCTTGTCGCCTGGCTGCAGGTTGGGCACCTCAGCGATCGGCAGCGTGGAGCTTCCGCGCGTGACGCGGACGTCGATCTTGGGACCGACGAGGTCGAAACGAGCGTTGTCGGCACTGAGGGCTGTCGTCATAGAAGCGGCGAGAAAGCAGGCAGCGACTTGCGAGAACTTCATTTGTTATTGGATGCGCGTTACGTGTCGAAGGTGGTTGCGAAACCCGGTCCGAAGATCGAAACATAGGGAACCGGTCGCGGGAATTGGGAATTGTTCCTCAGGGTTTAGCTGTATACGACTATTTGCTCCTGTTCTGATCCATACGTTTTTGTGCGAGAGGATTAGCTTACTGAAGTGGTTAGCGGCAGAAACTAGGTAGGGAGAGATCTGCGGTGACGTCTACCAAGGCGACTTTCGTACATGAGGGCCCTCGTTTGACCAAGGAGCATGCTGCTGGCGCAAACGGTAGAGTCGAGATGTGGCGCGGTGGTTTAGGCTTGGCCTGTCTGTTTCCGGCTCTTTCGTCTGCCGGTGCCTCACTATCCCAGCCATGCTCCGTTTCCACATCCCGCTCGTCGAACCGGACAGGCGCAGTTAACGCATCCGGCTCCCGGAGGAAACATCACGGTTTCGCCCACGAAAAGTTGCGGGTCCGCTCCGTAAGCCGGACCAAACCAAAACGATCGTGCAGGTAGGCGTCCGAGTATTTCCGGCTCGCCAGGCTTGCCTTCTTGTGTTTGGCGCACAACCACTGACGCAGCCGCTTACAGGTGTGGCGGTCCACGGCCCGATAGGCTTTGCTGACCGGCCCGAGACAGAAGTAGTTGGCCCAACCGTTCATCATTTGATTGAGCTTCGTCACCACCGTCTTATGGTCCAGTTGGGTTCTATTGCGTCCCGTTTCGCCGCTGATCGCCTGACAGATGCGGATCACTCGCTTCTTGGCCGGAATCGTGCCCAGATAGGCACGTCCAGTCTTCGGCGAGTAGCAACGACCAAACGTATACCCCAAGAAGTCGAACTGTTCTTCCGGCAGATTCGAGACCCGCGTCTTGGTCTCATTCACCGTCAGCTTCAGCTTCGTCATCATGACTCGCATCGCGGCCAGAGCTTCTTCCGCTCTGCCCCGACAACAGATCACGAGGTCATCGGCATAGTTAACGATGAACGCTCCAAGACGCTCTTCGTACCCCAACTTCTTCCATCCGAGCACGAACCGGCGCATGTAAAGATTGCTGAGCAGTGGGCTGATCGGAGACCCCTGTGGGCTCCCGCGACCTTCGTCCCGATTGCGGGTACTTCGAAGCTTCTTTCCACGCTCGTCCGTTTCCTCCACCGGTGCTTTCAGCCACATCTTGATCAGATGGAGCATGGCGCTGTCAACTACCCGGCGCGCCACCGACTTTAGAAGTTCAGAATGCGGAAGAGAATCAAAATACCCCGCGAGATCTGCGTCTACAATCTCTCCATGTCCAGTGTTAATCAGCTTATGGACGTGTCTTACTGCATCCAGTGCGCTGCGGCCTCGCCGATAGGCGTACTGTTCCGGTTGTAAATCGGCCTCGAAAATGGGGTCGAGCACCAGAACCGCCGCCATCATGACCGTGCGGTCACAGATAGCGGGCACTCCTAACGGACGCTGTTGCCCTCCCGGCTTCGGTATAAATACCCTTCGCACGGGAAGTGGTCGATACGTTCGGCTTTTCAGCATTTGCATCAGTTCGTCCAACCATCGCTCTGCTCCGTACGCTTCGATGTCCTCGAACGTTTGATCGTCTACTCCAGCTGTTCCGCCGTTGGCTTTCGAGCATTGGTAGGCGAACGACAACACGTCCTTCCGGTACACCTTGTCGTACAGCGCGTAGAAGCGAAAATCAGGCGACTTCTTCGCTTTGTCGTGTAACGCTGCCTGTAACTTCTGAACACTTTCTGGGGTTGATAGGCTCATCGCCAATCCCTCCGTCTTCGTCACTTCTTGCGTTGGTTTCCAACTAAGGCTCCTTCCCTCCCCCGGCATTACCCGGCTTCATCGGTACTACGAACCTCACCGCCGCCCCAAACAGCCCAGTCTGGCTCTCACGAGTTACCGGTTGGTCTTGAACTTCCAATACCACTGTTGGGGTTTCCCGTGTTCCTCATGCTTTCCTATGCATGCATGTCGCCGTCACTACCCCGGCAGAAACGATAGACTTTGTTCGCTCGTATTCATCTATCGTTAGCAGCTTTCCCCGAAAACGCAGCGGGTCAGCTTCTGCATTCTCCGTTTCGAGGCTTGCTCGACGTTCACTCACATTGCAACCTACATGCTCACCGAGCCGCTTGAACGGCCCTTTACATCGAAGGCTCCGACAGCTTTGTTACCTCCACCGCCGCTTCGATTGTTACCGGGCGGAACGAACCAGTTCCCGGGTGGGTCTACCTCCCACTGGATAGCACCGGCTTTCACGGCGCACGCGTTTCCGAGGACTAATCAGATGGCAGGGCGTTAGTGGACGAGATCCAGCGCCGCAAATCGGGCCATCCTAGAGCGAGTTCGGACAGGGAAACACCCCCGATCTCAATCTGCTTGCTCATGAGGTGTTCGGCACCCGTCTTCTCGTAAAAGCGGACGGCCGGATTCTGTTCAAGCACCCACACGAGCATGCTCGTGTGATCTTTCCGAACCAGAGCCTCGGCAACAGCGCTCAAAAGATCCTTTCCAATGCCACGGCCTTGTACCTCTTCGAGCAGGTAGATTGTGTAGAGCTCTGCGTCGTAGGCGGCGAGTGGTTCACGAATGGGACCACCACCGGCGAACCCGACTATCTTGCTGCCAATTTCAGCTACAAAAACGCTGATGTCCCGGGTAAGCCGTTCCTGCCAAAGGGGAACGCGTTCGGCCTCATTCAAAGAGGCCAGGTATTCCTCTGGAACCAGCCCGTTATATGTTGTCAGCCAGCTCTGGACGTGCACGTGCGCTATTGCGGCTGCATCCCGCACCTCGGCAAGCCTGATCGAAACCATGCCCATACCTGCTCAGTAAATTTCGGAACAACTCAAGCATAATGCGAAGCGCAGCATTGGTGGCCGAGGCGGTGAACTACGCGCTGAGCCAGTGGACGGAACTGAACGTGTTCTGCTCCGATGGAGCGGTCAGCATCGACAACAACGTCTCGGAGAGGGAGATGAAGCGTGTCGTTCTCAATCGAAAGAACAGCCTCTTCGTGGGCAATCCACGTGGCGGCAGAACAGCAGCGATCCTGGCCAGCCTCACCAGCACCTGCCGCCGGCACGATATAGACCCACAGCTGTATCTCACGCAGTTGCTGACTAACTTATCGCAGGTGCGCAAAAGCCAACTGTCCAACTGGCTCCCCGACCAGTGGAAACGGCTTCAAGCGGCACGCAAGCCTTAAGGAACCGGTACTTCGCATAGCGCTCACCTTGCATCTCGAACAACAATGCAATTTCGGCCATCCGCCTCTACGAAATCATCTTACGCATTAGTTCGCAGCTGTCGCGCTTTGCATAAGCTTGCGGTTCGAGATGTCAAGAAATGTGACGACAGCACCGACGAGCGCGCCGGCCTTGTTCATGGGATAAGACCAATATTCGACGGGGAAGCTGGTTCCGTCGTGGCGCCACATCACTTCGTCCGCGACGTGAGTCCCCTCTCCTTTGCGGATCGCGACATATATCTGACATTGTTCATTCGGGTACGGACTACCGTCGGCGTGGGAGTGGTGCACAAGCGCGTGCATATTTTTGCCAAGTATATCTTCGCTCTTTGTGTAGCCAAGGAAACGCAAACAGGTGGGATTGCAGAACGTGCAATCCCCGTTCATATCGATTCCATAAATCGCTTCGGCTGTGGAGTTGAGCAACAGCAAGTATTTCTCTTCGCTCTCACGAAGTGACTCCTCAACCTTCTTGAGGTCGGTAATATCGATCCCAATGCCGACCATGTGGCCCGAGCGATCAGGCATAACGACCCCGCACGCGTCGATCCAACAAGTGGTACCGTCCGGGCGCACGACTCGATATTGGGCTGCATACCTTTCCTTTCTGCCTGCCAGCACATCTTGTATCGCATGCTCGACTTTTGGCAGGTCGTCCGGGTGAATCCTGACCGTTGAATCTTCCACACGGCCTGAAAATGTGCCGCGCGCGAATCCCCACTGGCGGCATGTCTCCTCGGACCAGACCGCGGTGTTTGTTCCCAGGTCCCAATCCCACAACCCGAGGCCCAGGCCCGCCTCCTGGGCCAACTCGATTCGCTTCTGCCAATCGAGATTGGCCTGGGCCATTCGATTCCGTTCAGTCATGTCGCGCAGGACGCCCGCTGCTCCGGTTACGCCCCCGGATACCTCAATCGGAATGTAGGTGATCTGCATTTCTCGCAGGCCAAGATCGGGATAGGTAATATTCAATTCGTAATTGACGACCTTACCCTTGAAGCATTCATCCAGCTTCCCCTTTACCACATTCTCAAAGATTTCCTTGCCTAAGAAATCAGAGAGCAAACTCCCCAAGAGTTTTTCCCTTGTCGTGGCTCGATAATCTAAAAACGAACGATTGGCAAGAACGCAGCGATATTCCCGGTCAATCACCACGATCATTTCTTCCAGACCCTCGACCACGCGCTCGTACTGCTGCAGCTTCTCTTCAGCCTGCTTGCGCGCGGTGAAGTCGAGCGCTGCAACCGATACACCCACCACCTCACCGGCCTCATCGCGCGCCGGTTGATAAGAAACCAGCGAGGTCCTTGCGCCACTCGTCCCGGTAGCGGGCACATTGATCTCAAAGCCAGCAATGGCTTCGCCTTCCAGCGCTCGACGAATATAGGGCTCAAATTCCGGATACAGATCTGGCACCATCTCCTGAGCTGTTCTGCCCAGGTACTCTTCGACCGAGCGTCCCCCCATCTCCGCCAGTTGCCGGTTTAGGTTTACGTAGCGCAAGCCACGGTCGAGAAAGCCAAGCCCTACCGGGGCCCCGTCGTAGACCGCTTGCAATTGCGCCAGTTTCTGCGCTGGCAGCCCTTCCATGCCGCCAATCGACAGGTTCTTCCACGGGAACGCGATACCGGTGGCAACTTTCTGCCGGGGAGCAGATAGAACGGTGGGAAGGCTTGCCGCCGGTTCCGCCCTTCCGAAGAGCCAGCCCTGCCCAATGTCGCATCCCAGCCACAGCAGCATCTCAGCCTGCTCGTGGGATTCCACGCCTTCGGCCACGGTCGTGAGCCCCAGGCTCTGCCCCAGCCCAACAACGGCCGCCACAATCTTGCGGCTGTCGCGCTTCTGCACCATGGAGCTGACAAAACTCTTGTCCACTTTCAACTCGTCGAAGGGCAGAGATTGCAGGTGGCGCAGGCTGGAATAGCCGGTGCCGAAATCGTCCAGGGTAAGCTTACAGCCCAACTCCTTCAACTCCTCTACAATCAGACGGGCCTGCGCCAGATTGTCGGTCATGGCGCTCTCTGTGATCTCGACCATGACCCGCTCGAGCGAGAATCCAGTTAGCCTCGCGACCTCTTCGAATTGTTTTGGCAAGCTTCGGTCGCGCAACTGGATGGGGGAGATGTTGACGGAGAGCTGCAGCGCGCTGGGCAATGGTAGCGCCGAACTAAAGGCCTTCACCAGGATCTGGTATGTCAGCGCGTGAATCCATCCATCCCGCTCTGCCAGCGGGATGAAATCATCGGGCGGGATAATCCCCTTGGTCGCATGGTTCCACCGTGCGAGAACCTCAAAGCCCGAAAGCTTGCCGCTGCGAAGCTGAACTTGAGGCTGGAAGTAAGGGAGGAACTCCCCGTTCTCCAGCGCCCGGTTTACCTCCGCCAGATCGATGGCCATAAGGGGATATTATGCTTAAAGCCGCTCAGGTGCCCGGACGATTCGCGGAGGTCGGCGGGAAGGGCCCGTCACTCGGGAGGATGACCTTTTCTTCCACGCAAAGAACTCCGCGCTCCTCTGACCCCGCTCAATTCAAGATGCCGCTACACTCTGCCCGCTCTGGGCATGCTCCGCAACCAGTCCCCGCCACTTCGTCCATGCCTCTGCCTTGCGCTGTCTCATCCCTCAAGAGTGCGGCACCCTTCTTCCCGAGACAAGATGGGGTCTACGTACCGCTCACCGAAGGTCGCGGTTCCAACATCATTAGTCCTCATAAGCGTGCAACTGGCCTGGGCCAGACAGGATGTAAAGGAACGCGAGTTGAGCGATGATATTCGCAGCCGGTCGGATGACAGCTACAGCCCGCGCCGACATTGGTGCCCGGTTTGAAGCCCGACCGAAAAGCGTGGGTCTGGGGTTGCGTACAGACGTGTGATGACGGCTGCCGGTTTCCGGCAACGATCTCGATTGGGAGTTTGCTCTGTGTCCGCGCCCCGGGCATTCGACCGGCATGATCGGAGGAGCAAATGGCCAAGAAGGGCAAGAGAAGATGTGATACGCTGCCGGTCCTGCATCCAGATGCTGCGGGAATCGATGTAGGTGCAAGTGAGTTGTTCGTCGCCGTCAGCGCTGATCGAGATCCCCATCCCGTCCGCAGCTTTCCTACGTTCACTCGCGATCTACATGCCCTGGCCGACTGGTTGGAGCAGTGCGGGATTCATTCTGTCGCGATGGAGTCTACCAGCGTGTACTGGATTCCGATCTACCAGATCCTGGAAGCGCGGGGACTCGAGGTCTATTTGGTCAACGCACAGCACGTGAAGAACGTTCCGGGCCGGAAGACCGACGTATCCGATTGCCAGTGGCTCCAGTACCTGCATTCGGTTGGGCTGCTCCGTGCCAGTTTCCGGCCACCTGGATTCATCTGCGCCATACGATCTCTCTGGCGACATCGCAGCAGCCTGATTCAAATGGCCGCCGAGCA
>Ga0075522_10001466_pt1 | contig 17887 bp, 15 predicted proteins | sample NGEPerA_FD_74796 | JGI IMG/M metagenome (GOLD analysis project Ga0075522, IMG submission 74796) | Arctic peat soil microbial communities from the Barrow Environmental Observatory site, Barrow, Alaska, USA - NGEE PermafrostL2-A | ecosystem: Environmental > Terrestrial > Soil > Wetlands > Peat ... | reverse complement strand
GTTGCAACACGGCGTCGCCGAGAAATTCCAGCCGCTGATTGTGTTCGCTCGCCACGCCGCTTTCGTGCGCGACGGACGGATGCGTGAGCGCGAGCGCGAGCAATTTTTCGTCGCGAAAATTATATGCGAGACGTTTTTGAAGTTCAGCAAGTGAGGACACTGGAATTTTAATTTGGATTTCAATTATTTCATCCACACGTATCCAGCTATAAAAAGGAGCAAACTACTAACTATCCAAACGCATAAGATTATGCGCCGATGCAACCGAGCGCGCGTATCATCCGGCGTTGAACTTGGAAGAATCGGTTTCTTCCATTCAAGATGGCGCATCATCTGGTTGACAAGAGCTGACGTGCATCCGCCAAGAAAAAAAGCAACAGCAATCAAAGCAAGTAATTTAGAAATCATTGCCTTCCTTTCCTACTTTTCACGTTTGTTCAATTGGTGAAATCGTTTGTTCAGCAACTTGCGCTGAAATTTCATTTTGCACCATCGGATTCACTCCCTGTTCCAGCAACATCGCCACGTCGCGCTGGACTTCTTCGAGTTGATCCAGGCGCAGATTCGGATCGGCGATGGTGAAGATGTCGCCGGTCTTCGGCTGCTCGTAGATGAACACGCGCTGGCCGTCGCGAATGATCTGTTCCTTCACCTTGAGGATGCGCTTGCGTTCGAGCATCACGGCGAGGATGTAACCGGCGGCGGCGTGGCGCGGATCATTTTGCCCGATCAATTTGCGCAACACCGTTTCCGCCGTGTCTTTTTGGATCACGTCAACCTGCGGCGTGGGCGCTTCGTAAATTCCCTGCCAGTGCGAGATGAAACCCTTGCGTTCGCGCGCGCCGTCGCTGAACTGGTTCTGCCAGCACGCCTCGCAGATGTCGGAGCGGCGCAAATCTTCCGCGCGCTCGTCGAAGAGCAGCGTGTGCAGCGGCTGCCGGTCGGCAAACGGCTGGGCGCACGCCTCGCAGGCGTGGGCGCGGGACTGGATGTTCCATTCGTTCATGGGCGCGGGAATTTAACCATGAATGGACACGGATGAACACGAAGAAAATTGAATCAGAATTTGAAATTCCATTCGGGCGACGAATATTTTTCTTTTGCGAGCCTGGAAATTTCTTCCTGCGGCGGATTTTTTAATTCCGCGTTTGCGTTCCATTCTTGGGCGAGCGCGGCTTTGACTCTTTCAGCAGAAAGATTCAAGTTCGTCACAAAATCAGAATGTGAACGGCGGGCGCGGTAATCAGGCTGTTGCGAGGGCGTGAACAGCAGTTCGCTGATGAGCGCAAGGTCACATTTGAGCAGCAGCGTGCCGTGAAAAAGCAGGAAATGTTTCCGGCGGCGCTGCGAATTCCCGGCGAATTTCCTTGAAGTGACGGGTGGCGAGTGACGAGTGACGAGAGCTAGATCAGTATGTCCGCAGATTGCAACCGCAGTTTGCAGATTGTGGATTGCGGATTCAATCGCTGCGCGATTTTTTTCCATGATGAACTGATTGGCCGACGTGATGTTCCGCGTCGGGCCGTTTTCGGTGATGCGCAAAATCAAAGAGTAGTTCAATCCGCCGGGCATCTGGACGACGGTGCCGCCGCCGGAGCAGCGGCGGAAAATGGGGATTTTTTTTGCTTCGCACGCGGCGGCGTTCACCTCGGTCGCCACTTTGTTCGCGTAGCCAACTACGACGAAAGTTTCGCGCGGCTCCCAAAACAGCAGTGTTTCTTCGCCATCGCCGGCTTCGCACCAGTCCAGCAGCGCCTCGTCCGCCGCGAGGTTTTCGGCGGGTGAAGGGAGCGTGAGGTCCAGAAGGTTCATCGGGTGATGTTGATTTCGCTGGCAATCGGCAGTTGTATTCGTTTTAATATGTGCGAGGATTTTTTTGTGTTCGCAAAAAGATTTTAGCCCAGTGAAAGCATCCAAAAAAGAAATATACGGTTCGCGCGGCGGCGGCGCTTCAAACGCCACCAATGGCGACAAGTGGTCGGAGTCCATGCAGTCGGTCTTTGAACTGGCCCTGGAAAACCAGGGGCCGGAGCGCACGGCGCAACTGCTCGAAAAGCTCGCCACGCAACTGCGCACCACGCCGCGTCCGTCCGCCGGACTGACGACGCCCTACGTCAACACGATTCCCGTCGAGGAACAGCCGGAGTATCCCGGCGACCGCGCCATCGAACGCCGCATCAAGAGCTTCATCCGCTGGAACGCGATGGCGATGGTGGTCAAGGCCAATTCAAACACAAACGTCGGCGGCCACATCGCGTCGTTCGCGTCCTCTGCGACGCTTTACGAAGTGGCGCAGAATCATTTTTTTCGCGGGCGCACGGAAGATTTTCCGGGCGACCTGGTTTATTTCCAGGGCCACGCCGCGCCGGGAATGTATGCGCGCGCGTTTGTCGAGGGCCGTTTGGACGAGCAGCAACTGGCAAATTTCCGGCAGGAACTCGCGGGCGGCGGCGGGCTGTCGTCGTATCCGCATCCGTATTTGATGCCGGAGTTCTGGCAATTTCCGACGGTCTCGATGGGCCTCGGCCCGATCATGTCGCTGTATCAGGCGCGGTTCAACCGCTACTTGCAGGCGCGCGGTCTGGTGAACTGGAAAACGGAACCAAAAGTCTGGGCGTTCCTCGGCGACGGCGAATCGGACGAGCCTGAATCGCTCGGCGCAATCACGCTCGCGGCGCGCGAGAACCTCGATAATTTAATTTGGGTCGTGAACTGCAATTTGCAGCGACTCGACGGCCCGGTTCGCGGCAACGGAAAAATTATCCAGGAGCTTGAAGGTCTTTTTCGCGGCGCGGGCTGGAACGTCATCAAGGTCATTTGGGGGACCGAATGGGATGAGATCATCAAGCGCGACACGTCCGGCCTTTTGCTCAAGCGCATGGAAGAATGCGTGGACGGCGATTACCAGAAATACATCGTCGAGCCGGGCAGCTACACGCGCCGGCATTTCTTCGGCAAGTATCCGCAGTTGCTCGAACTGGTGAATCATTTGAGCGACGAGCAGATTTCAAAATTGCTGCGCGGCGGTCACGACGTTCGCAAAGTCTATGCGGCCTACAAGGCGGCGACCGAACACAAGGGCCAGCCGACGGTGATCCTGGCCAAGACGGTCAAAGGCTATGGCCTCGGCGAAGCCGGCGAAGGCAAAAACATTTCGCACCAGCAGAAAAAAATGAACGAGAAGGAACTCCGCGAGTTCCGCAAGCGTTTCAACATTCCCATCAGCGACGATGTCATCGCCGACATGCCTTTTTTCCGTCCCGCGCCGGACAGTGTCGAGACGAAATACCTGCTCGAAAAACGGAAGGCGCTCGGCGGATTTGTGCCCGCGCGCATCGTCAAGCCGGCCAAGCTCGACGTGCCGAAGTTGGATTATTTCGCGGAATTTTTCAAAGGTGGGATTACCGAGATTTCAACCACGTCGGCATTCGTGCGGCTCGTCAGTGTTTTGTTGAAGCACAAGGGAATCGGCAAAAACATCGTGCCGATTATTCCCGACGAGGCACGCACGTTTGGCGTGGATGCCTTGTTCAAAGACTACGGCATCTACTCGCCAAAAGGCCAGCTTTACGAGCCGGTGGACAATAATACGTTGATGTATTATCGCGAGGCGAAGGACGGCCAGATTCTTGAAGAAGGCATCAGCGAAGCCGGTTCGATGTCGTCGTTCATCGCCGCCGGCACCAGTTACGCGTCGCACGGCGTGCCGATGGTTCCGTTTTATATTTATTATTCGATGTTCGGTCCGCAGCGCGTCGGCGATCTGTTCTGGCTCGCGGGCGACATCCGCGCGAAAGGTTTTCTGCTCGGCGCAACTTCCGGCCGCACTTCGCTGAACGGCGAGGGCCTGCAACATCAGGACGGCCACAGCCTGCTCCATGCGAGCACGATTCCGACGTGCCTGCCTTACGATCCCGCGTTCGGCTACGAACTCGCGGTCATCGTGGCCGACGGTTTGCGCCGGATGTATGTCGAGCAGGAGGATATTTTTTACTACCTCGCGCTCTACAACGAAAATCATCCGATGCCGCCGATGCCGGAAGGTTCCGAGCAGGGGATTTTGAAAGGCCTGTATAAGTTCAAGCCCGGCGTGGAAGGCAAAAAAATCAAGGCGCACATTTTTGGCAGCGGCTCGATCATGCAGTCCGCGTTGAAGGCGCAGGAAATTCTTGCCGAAAAATACGGTGTCAGCGCCGATGTCTGGAGCGCGACGAGCTACAAACTTCTCCGCACCGATGCCATTCGCACGCAGCGCTGGAACATGATGCACCCGGCGCTGCCCGCGAAGAAAAATTACGTCGAGACGCTGCTCGCGAAGGAGTCGGGCGCATTCGTCGCCGTATCCGACAACATTCGCACGGTGTCCGACCAGATTGCGCCGTGGGTTCCCGACGGATTGTTCTCGCTCGGCACGGATGGTTTTGGCCGCAGCGACACGCGGGCGCGTTTGCGCCGGTTCTTCGGCGTGGATGTCGAGTCCAGCGTCATCGGCACGCTCTACGCGTTGGCCGGGAAAAAGCTGATTGACCGAAAAGTTGTCGCGCAAGCGATCAAAGACCTGGGCGTTGACCCGGAAATGGCCCAGCCGCAGCTCGTTTGAATTTGAACTGCAGCCTGTCAGCGGCGCGGAAGTTCAATCAATCTGCGGGATTTCAAATGATGTCACCGTCAAATTACAGCTCCGTCGGTGCCATCGTCGCTCCGGTTTCGGCTTGCCTTTTGGTTGCGGCGGCGAAAAAATGCAGTTTTAATTTATGCAAACACAGGACGCTCCGTCGGAAATTTTATTCAAACTCTGGCCCTGGCTCGAGGCAAACAAAAACCGCCTTGTCGGCGGGGCGGTGTTCATCGTGGTCGCCAGCGGAATCTATTATTTTATCTCCTCGCAAAAGTCGGAAAAGGAAATCACCGCCGGCCAGGCGCTGACGCAGTTGCTGGTCGCGTCGGCCGCCGCCGGCAACGCGGCGCAGCAGGCCGATTCGCTCGCGCAACTGGCGGTGACGTATTCCGGGACGCTCGCCGGGCAGCGGGCGCAGTTGCAGGCGGCGGCGGACTATTTTGACCTCGGAAAATACGAGGAGGCGCAGGCGCAATTTCAAAAATATCTCGCTGCCGTTTCCACCGGGCCGCTGGCGGCCACCGCCGAATTTGGCGTGGGCGCCAGCCTTGAGGCGCAGGACAAGCCGGCGGATGCGGCGGCGGCCTATCAAAAAGTCACCTTGACTTTTTCCGGCACGCCCGGCGCGCTGCCGGCGGAATTTGCGCTGGGCCGCATCGCCGAAGAACAGGGCAAGCTGGCTGAAGCCGGGACGCATTTTGAAACCGTCGCCCGCGCCGGCGAGATGGGCGGAACATTGTCCCAGGATGCGGAACAGCATTATTTTGAAATCAAGACCAGGCTCGCCGCCGGACAAAAAACCGCCGCGCCTGCCGCGCCCGCCGCGCCCGCCGTTCCATTCTTCAAATGAAGCTCTCCATCATTGGCACCGGCTACGTCGGGCTGGTCACGGGAACCTGTTTTGCCGAGGTCGGCCACCACGTCATCTGCGTGGACAACGACGCGGCCAAAATAAAAATGCTCCAGGCCGGCGGCATTCCCATTTACGAACCCGGCCTGGAAGAACTCGTCCGGAAAAATGTCGCCGTCGGACGGCTTGCCTTCACGAACAGCACGGCTGAAGGCGTGCAAAATTCCGAGGTCATTTTCATCGCCGTGCCCACGCCGCCGCAGCCCGACGGCTCGGTGGACTTGAGCTATATTGAGCGCGTCGCGCGCGACATCGCCGCCGCCATGACGGAATACAAAATCGTCGTGGACAAAAGCACGGTGCCGGTCAAGACCGGCGAAAAAGTTTCCGAGACCATCAAGCGTTATTGCACGGCGAAGACGGAATTTGACGTGGTCAGCAATCCCGAATTTCTGCGCGAAGGTTTTGCCGTCGGCGATTTGATGAACCCCGACCGCGTCGTCATCGGTGTCCGCTCGCAGCGTCCCGTCGCGGCGATGACGGAGATTTACACGCCGTTCAAGGCGCCCATCATCGTCACCGACATTAATTCCGCCGAACTCATCAAGCACGCGGCGAATTCTTTTCTCGCGTTGAAAATTTCCTACATCAACGCCATCGCCAACGTCTGCGAGGCCGCCGGCGCGAACGTCCAGGAAGTCGCGCAGGGCATCGGTTTGGACGAGCGCATCGGCCGCAGATTTTTGAACGCGGGCATCGGTTTCGGCGGCAGTTGTTTTCCGAAGGACTTGAGCGCGTTCATCAAAATTTCCGAACAGGTCGGCTACGAATTCAAACTGCTCAAGGAAGTCCAGCGCATCAACGCCGACCAGATGGAGCGCTTCGTCAAAAAAATCACCGACACGCTCTGGGTCTTGAAGGACAAAAAAATCGGCGTGCTTGGGCTTGCGTTCAAGCAGAACACCGACGACGTGCGTTCCTCGCCAGCGATTGATCTGTGCCAGCGTTTGCTCAAAGACGGCGCGACGTTGCGCGTCCACGACCCAAAGGCAATGGATAAGGCGAAGCCGCTTTTGCCGAACGTGACTTACGTTGAGGACATGAACTCCGTGGCCGAAGGCTGCGACGCGCTGGTGGTGGCGACGGAATGGGACGAGTTCAAGCAGCTCGATCTGGCCCGCGCCAAAAAAGGCCTGACGCATCCGATCCTGTTCGACGGGCGGAATTTGTTTGACCCGGCGGAAATGGAAAAGCTCGGCTGGATTTACAAGAGCGTGGGCAGATGATTTACGATTTGCGATATACGATTTGCGATGGGCAGCGCATGGCGGTCGGCTGTTTTCAATCGTATATCGTAAATCGTGAATCGTAAATCCATTGAGGTCAGTGCTGCGCTCATTTTTCACGGTGGCAAGCTGCTCATCACCCGGCGCCATGCGAAGTCGCATCTTGGCGGGCTATGGGAATTTCCCGGCGGCAAACGCGAAGCCGGGGAAACTTTCGAGCAATGTCTCGTCCGCGAAATCCGCGAGGAGCTGGGCGTGGAGATTTCCGTCGGCAAACTGTTTGAGGAAATTGCGCACGACTATCCTGAAAAATCCGTCCATTTGAAATTCTTCATCTGCGAATTGCTTCGTGGCGAGCCGCAGCCGCTGGATTGCGCCGCCGTAAAATGGATTGAAAAACCGGAACTGGCCGCGCACGAATTTCCCGCCGCCGACGCGCGGCTGCTGGAAAAGTTAAAAAATCCGCGCACCGGCCCCGCTTTGATCTGGTGATTTCAAAATTTGACGCGGTTTTTATTTTCCCGCCGTTTCAAACTGGCGTTGCTTCGATTTGGTGGACAGTGTTGGGGTGACACATGAGTCATGTTTTAGTTGGGTTGCGTTTCAAAGTCCAAAGGAGATTGACCGCCGAGCACGCTGGTTCCAGCCGCGCACGCACTTCAACCGGGCGTTCAAAAAAATCATGGGGCAGTCGCCGACGGGGTATCGCGGCATCTGCCGGCGGTGATCTGATGCCATTGACGCCTCCATTGAATGGGGTGAACACCCCATGGCGGACGCACCGTTGCCCGGTTTATCCTCAATCCATGAAGCATAATAAATATCCCCAAGACCAAAACCAAAAGCAGGCTGATGCTCCCCGGCCCGCTTCGTTGGCGGCATTAAATGCCGGTGAAATTGATTTCACGCCGGCACCGGACGAAGTGGCCAGACGGGCCTACTTCAGTTATGTGAACCAAGGTTCGCTCGACGGGCACGAGGTGCAGCACTGGCTGAAGGCGGAGGCGGATTTGATCGCGGAACGCAAGCTCACGCGCACCCACGGTTTTCACAACCGGACATGAAATTATTTTCCAGACGACAAACAAAAAAAGCATCACACACCATGAAAACTTTGAACAGCACGCGCGCGGAAACGCCCAAAATGTATGAAACCGAAAACGACATCTCCAAGGATCGCCGGACGCAACTCAACGAGCTGCTGAACCAGCGGCTGGCATCCGCCGTGGATTTGCAATCGCAGATGAAGCAGGCGCATTGGAACGTGAAAGGGCCGAGTTTCATCGGCCTGCACGAATTGTTCGACAAGGTTGCCGAGGCCGTGGAGAACTATGTGGACGAGATCGCCGAACGCATTGTGCAGCTCGGCGGCGTGGCCGAAGGCACCGTGCGCATGGTGGCGTCCCGCACGCGGCTCACGGAATATTCGCCGGAGATTTCCGAAGGCATGGCGCACGTCGAAGGCGTGGCCCGCGCGCTTTCCACTTTTGGTGAGGAAGCCCGCAACACGATCAATGAAGCGGACGAACTGGAAGACGCCGACACGGCGGATTTGTTCACCGAGATTTCACGCGGCATTGACAAGTGGCTCTGGTTTGTCGAAGCCCATTCGCAGGCCGCGAAATAAAAAAGGAAACCCATGAAAACCAAATTCACCCTGTTGGTCATCGCCAGTTCACTGTTGCTTGGCGCGCAATCGCTGCCGGCGCAAATTATCAATACCAACACCAATTCCCTTCCGCTCACCCAGACGGTGAAATACCAGGTCGCTTTGGAAAATGACCGGTCTCTGGGCGAACGGTCTCTCCTGCCGCCCGGTCTCAAGGAAAAGCTGAAGCTCACCGACGAGCAACGGGCCGATCTGAAGCCCGTCGAAAAGGACTTTGCCAAAACCAGCCAGGAATACCAGACCGCCAACCAGCCCCGGATTGATGCCGCGCTGGAGGCGAACCGTCAGGCGCGCGAAACGAAGAGCCCGGCGCAAATTCAGGCGGCGCGCAAACAGTTGCAGAATGTCTGGGCCGGCCTCCAGCCATACAGAGATTCGGCCATCAAGCAAATCAAGCCGCTGCTGACGCCGGAACAAATTGCAATTTTGGAGGATCCGAAGAATCAATGGCATGAAAATCATTCGGCTGAAGCGAACGACCCGTCGGCGAATTGAACCCGCATCGCAACCAAACAGCAACAACACAACCGGCAACCAACGACGAACTTTGTGAATACATCCATTGCCAGATTCGCGGCCACCGTGCAAACGCCGGTTTTCCCGCAAACCCTGCACCAATTTCGGCCGGCCAAAGCCGCGCCAAATTCAAAGCCGCCAAAACGGGACAACATTTTTTCCCAATCCCGCGACACGCGCGAGGATCGCGGCACGCGCGAAATGAAAACCGCGCACAACGGCCAGACATTTCACGCGCGGTAATCTTTGAGCCATGAACACCAATCCACTGAAGCAAGGTGCCTTGACTGAAAATTCCGAAGGCATCGGCACCGTCACCCGAAAAATGGTGCGCGAGCGGGCGATTGAACTGGCGGTCATCAACGGTCGTTCCGCGCAGGAAGTCTCGAAACCCGATTGGGAACAGGCCAAACGGGAATTGACGGGCGAACCGGAAATGGATCCAAAAGAGGCGGTGCTTGATTCCGCGCCCGAATCTGAACGCTGGAATCCGGTGGCTGGTTCCACCGGACATAAAATGCCGGCCACTGCCAGCGAAGATGAAGACGACGAAGGGCGAAGTGACAATGAAAGACTCGTGGATGAAGGCATCGCCGAAGCGGAACTCGACCATCGAAATCAAGCCGGCGGGAAGCAAGACGCTTAAACTGCAAAGCCGCTCCAACCCATGAATTGGACGCCGCCAAATCTCACCCCCGCACCGGCTGCAACCTCGCCTGCGAAACCACGGTGCAGACACCGTGTCAGTCTTGTGGCTCGTATTTTTGCACCATGTTTCAACGAGCCTCATTCGCTGTAGAATTTGACCGTTTTCCAAACATCAACAAATTGCGTTATCGTATCGAAACGTAAATGATTAACGTGAAAACAAGCCTGGCCTACTTGTTTTCATAGAGCCTTGCGGTTTCAATCAAAATGCTTTCCAACTGGCTGTAATAGTCGTCTTCATTCATGCCATTTTTGCGCGAACGCAATTCACCCAATTGTTTTTCCAACTCATCACGGCGCGCGCGGACTTCCGGCGACAGTTCCTGCTCGACTTCGCTGCGGACGAGCATCAATTGCTGCGCCCGCACGCCGTCCACGGACTTGCCGTTGGCGGCGGTCTTCGTGGCGCGCACGCCGCTGAACCAGTCCGCGGGCGTGCCGAGTCCGTCGCCGTTGTCGTCGAACAAGGCGTGTTCAGTCGCGAGCCGTCCGGCCTCCTTGTAAAATTGCTGCGTCTGTCGCGACGCGAGCAGAAACGCCTCCAGCAATGAAGTCTGACCATCCTTGTCCAAGTCCGCCGCCGGATCGGCAATTGCCTTTGCGAGATAGCCGCCAAAATGCGTCGCGTTGACTTCGCTGCCGCTGCGGGTCGCGGTGATGATGACGCGGTTTGTGCCGGAAAGTGCGTTGATGAACGGGCCGCTCGCGGAAGCGCAATCAATGACTGCCAGCGGTCGCTGGCATGGTTTCAAAACCGCCGCCAGATCGGTCGCCGAAATGTCCGGGCCGCGCAAATTGAATTTTGCCGAGTGTCCGTCGTAGGTGCCGTGGCCGATGAACACAATCCACAATTCTCCAGCCGGTTTCGCCACTTCATTTGTCAAAACCATGAGCAATTGCGTCAGATCATTTTCAGGATTGTTTGTATCTTCGCCGATGACGGAAGTTTGCAGTCCGCCTTTCGCCGCCGCCTGTTTCCACAAATCAGCCCAGGCGGAAAATTGTTCGGCATATTCGGGTTCGCCCGCCGCGCCGACGACGAGGACGAGCGTGCGCTGCTCATTGGTTTGCGCGGGTGAAAAAATGGCGGATAAAAAAATGGCGATTAAAAGCGCGGACAGTTTGAGTGGAAAACACGGCAAACGAAACATCGAACGCCGAACATCGAACGCCGAACATTGAACTGGCGGCGCAGCCATGCCGTTGGGCGTTCGATGTTCGACGTTCGATGTTCGATGTTTCCTTTTCAATTTCACGGCAGTCCTTTCCAGCGGCGGATTCCCCACTCGGCCACAAGGCAGCACAGCACAAACAGAAAAACCGCCGGCTTCTGCCACAACGGATCCGTCCAAGATTCGGTGACGGGCGCGCGCCGTTCGGGAAGATGCCGGACAAAATTTTCCAAATCTTCCAGCTTCACAACTTCTCCGCCGGTCCGTTTGGCAATCGCTTCCAGCAACGCGCGATCCGGTTTCAGCGAACGAAATTCTTCCGCCGCCGGATCGGACGTCCAGCCGGCGGCAGCCTGTCCGGCGATTTTTCCATCGGGTCGCGTGACGAGCGCCTCGACGGAATATGCTCCGGCGTCGCGCGCGATGTAAGTTGCTTCATAAGTTCCCGGACTTGTCGCGGAAGGTTCCGCCGTCAGTTGAACATAATTTGTTTTTTCGTCTTCCGACGACGCCGAGCCGACCGGGCGAACCATCAACTGAACCGTCGCGTTGTCCAGCGGCTTGAACTCGTCGTCGTGCGCCTTGACGGTCAGCCGAACTTCGGCGGGATCGCCGCTGACGGAAGTTTCAGGGACAACGGAAATTTGCGGCGGCACGTCCGACACGAGCCAGCGGACGAGTTGACGCCAGGATTTTGCCAAATCTTTTTGTGTCGCCTCGTTGCGCAAACCCCAGCGCCACAAATCCCCGATCATCAGCGCAGCGGTGCGGCCAAGCCCGAACCGTTGCGCGATCAGCGCGGGATAAGTCCGGCTTTCCGCGTCGGACACCGTGGCCAGCACGCTCGCGCCGGGCTTGATGTCGCCAACCGGATTCAAGACTTGAAACGGCGGCATTTCATCGAGCCGGGTTTTTTCGTCCGCTTCCGTCGCGCGCAACCGCGTCCACGGCTGGAGCCAGCCTTCGCGCGTGAGCGTCAGTTTCATTTCGCCGGGCAACTTCGCGTCCACCGCGCGATCCAGATAAACCGGCAGCATCGAGGCGATCAACGTGCCCGCATAATTCCCTTCGCGAAAAGATTCCGCGCCGCCGAGCATCAGGAATCCGCCGCCGCGCTCGGAAACAAACCGCTGCAACAGCGCCATCTGGTCGTGCGAAAAAAATTCCGCCTCCAGATCGCCCACGATCACCGCGTCATACTTGAACAAATCCTCCGCCGTCGCCGGAAAACCGCCGCGCAGTTCAAATTCATCCTTCGTGTTCAAACGGATCAGCACCGGCTTGTCGTAACTCGCGTCTTCGTCGGTGTTCGTTCCAAATCCGCGAAAGAGCGGATTGGACCCTTCGCCGTCGCGGCCCTTGAATTCAAATTTCGGCTCGCGCCGCGCGATGCGGATGAGCGACACCATCTGCACCTGCGGGTCTTCCTGGATCGCGCGATTGAGAAATTTATAATCCCAGTTTGGCCGCCCGCTGACATACAAGACTCGGAACGGTTCCTGCCCGCGATCCACCACGATCATCTGGCGGTTGTTGACGAGCGTCGCCTCGCGCGACGGCGCGGCGGGATTTTGCAACTCGCTCCGCGCCCGCGTTTCCAATTCGTAAAAATGGATGCCCGGCTTGTCCGGCTGGATTTGAAAACGAAAATTCAAATCCGCCTCGTCGCCTGTCGCGCGCTGCGTCAATTTGGCAACGACGTTTGAACTTCCAGAAATGTGAAAATCCGCCGAGTTCGTCTGGTTCGTGATCGCGCCGGAAAAACCCGTCGCCACTTCCGTCAACCGCGCGACAATTTCGGAACCGGAAAATCCGCTCGCGCCCACTTCCGCCTGGATCGTCACCGGCGCGTCTTCAAACGCCGTCTGGCTCACGCCGATTTTTTTCAATGAAATGTCTGTGAGTCCCGTGTCCTTGCCAAGCACGACCGGATAAACCGGCGGGCAACCATCAAGCGGCGGCAAATCCGCTCCGATGTCCGTGGCATTTCCGTCCGTGAACAAAAGCACGCCGGCGACCGGCTGGCCGCGCCATTGTTCCGTCGCGGTTTTCAACGCGTTGCCGAGCGACGACGCGCGACCGTCAAATTTCAGATCGCCGAAATCGCGCACGCTCTGCAACCGAGAATCAAATGTGTAGCGCCGCAATTGAAAATTTTCCGCCAGCGCCGGCTGCCAGCCCTTCGCGTCGGCGTCGAGCGTCTGGCGCAGAATTTGCCCGCGCGTTTTTGTTTCGCCCGAATCTTTCACCGTCAAACTCTGGCTGTCGTCGGCGATCACCGCAAAAAAATTCGCGCCCGGCTTCGCGCGCTGGCCGACCCACAGCGGTTCCAACAAGCAAAGCGCCAATGCAAAAATCCCGGCGAATTTCAACAGCCCGCAGCCAATCCGCACACCGCGCTCCGTCGCGCTGCGATGCCCAGACCAAATTACCGCCGCCGCGAGCACGACCAATGCGACGACCGCCGGCAAAAGCCAGTTGACGCCGGAAAAAATGATCGTCGCGAAAACGGTCACTGCGCGCTCCCCAATTTCTCGTAGTATTGACGGACGATGGCCGAATAATTTTCCGGCACGGGATCGCGGTCAAGCGGGACGAGGCTGCTCGCGTTTTCCTGCCGCGCCAATTCTTCCTGCACCCACACGCGGACCTGTTCGAGCGGCACGAGCAATTCCTTGCGAACTTCATCCGGCCTCGGAATCTCGCGGCGATCACGATAAGCGGAGCGGTAACCGCCCAGACGGTCGCGCACAGTCGCAAGCTGGTTGCGCAAATCCGGCGAGTCCAGGACGCTTTGCACGTCGCGCAACTGATCCGAGAAATTCACAAAACCGTTTCCGGTGATCGGGCCGCCATTGTCTTGAGCGCGATTATTATTCTGTCCCAACCGCTCGGCAAATTGCCGCAAACGATCCGCGTTGCCCGCGCCGCCGTTTTGTCCGCCTTGCTGCTGGCCGTTTTCTCCGGGTTGGCCGGAATTATTTTGTTGCCCCGGCAAATTATTATTCGCCTGTTGCTGGTCGCCGCCGCGTGCGCCGCGCTGGCCGTTATTTCCAGCCGCAGCCTGCTCGCCATTATTATTATCACCGTTCGGTTGGTGGCCGCGATTGCCGCGTTGTCCGTTTTGCTGGCCTTGGGCGGAAGCCTGTTCGCCATTGTCGCCTCGGCCATTTTGTTCTTGGCCGCGATTTCCATTTTGATTTCCGTTCGCAGAATTTCTCTGGCCGCGTTGCTGACGCTGTGGATTATTTCCGGCCTGTTGCGATCCATTTGCCGACGCAATTTCGTTTGTCCCGGCCATTGAATTGGGGTCTCGGCCTGCGGCGACATTTGCGGCGCGTTCAGCAGCACGACGTTCCATCAGTTGATGCAATATATTTGTGCGTTGCTCGCCGGACGCATTTTCCGCCGCGCGCGCGAGACGATTTGATTGATTTTGCGCGCCGCCATTTTCGCCGGCGGCGAGCGCTTCGGAATTTGTTTCGCCGATTTCGCGTTCCACCTGCCGCGTCAAATCATCAAGCTGCTTCTGCGCGTAACGCAGCGCGTCGGCGTGGCTGCCCAGCACGCTGTCGGCGGCGCGCTGGACGCTTTCGGAGATCTCGGTGATGTTCGTCCGCGCCGCGCGCTCGGCCTGGCTCGCCTGCGGCAAAAATCCGCGATCCGCCAGTTGCGATTCCATGTCGAGCAGATTGTCCGTGTGCATCTGGTCCGCGCGTCGCAACGTGTCATACAATTGCTTCGAGAGCAGCGGCTCGGTAGTTTCGGCCTGCTCGGTCACGTCCTTCATCTGGGCGAGCAAATTTGTCAACGCACTTTGCTGTTGCGCCATTTGCTGAACGAGTTGCTGGCGTTGCGCGGAATCATCCAGCGATTTCTGCGCGCCGTTATTGAGCGAATCCAGTCCGCGCGCGATTTCGTTTTCCTGATTTTCCATGTCGCGCGCCTCGCTGCGCATCTGCCGCATCTGGTCGGAAAACTGGCTGCTCGTCTGCTGCCGCAAATTTTGCCGCAAATTTTCCATGCCCTGCTGCGCGCGCGTGCCCGCCGCGAGCGCCTGCGACGCGGACTGGTTTTGCAGCGCCTCGGACGCGCGCTGCATATCCTGACGGGTTTGATCCAATTTCTGCTGCGCGTCCGATTGCTGGCTGGCGTTCGGCGACTGCGCGAGCTGCTGGCGGAGTTCGTCCACGTTCGCAAGCTGCTGGCGCTGCTCGTCGTCAAGGCGCTTGAGTTGTTGCTGGATGTCCGCGCGTTCCTGATCGGTCTTTGCGGCCTGCAACGCGGTCTGCAATTCGCGCATCCGGTCGTTCAAATCCTGCTGCCGCTGCGCCAGTTCTTTCAAGCGGTCAACCGTCTGCGTCTGCTCGTGCTGCTGCGCGTTTTGCGGCGCGGTCGCCTGACGCTCGGTTTCGTAACGATTTTGCTCGTTCGCCAAATCAAGCTGGTCAAGCTGCTGCTGGTTCGGCTGGCCGGAATTCTGGCCGGACTGTTGACCCTGATTGTTCCGCTGGCGCTGGATGCGAAATTCGCGCGGCGTCGCCTTGAGCAACGCCTGATACGCGGCCTGCTCGGCGGCGATGGCGGCGGGCAATTTGTCCGGCGAATTTTTCGCCGACGCGAGCGCGGACTGCGCGCGTTGCATTTCCTTGATGGCCGTGTCGAGCGCGGTGTGGTCGCCCTGGCCTTGCGTCAACATTTGCTGCGCCTGATCCAACGCCTGGTGCTGCGCGTCGCTCACGACGACGATGTCATCCGCGTAATTACCGCTGGATTTGACCGCCGCTTGCGCGCCGCGCGCGGGCGCACGCGATGGGCTGGCAACTTCCTGCGCGTTCAATGGCGCAACGGCAAACGCCGCCGCGAAAATAAAAATGTAAAAATATGTTTTCATGGTTTTGACTGGGTTGCTGCGTTTTGTTTGTCGCGTTGCAATTTCCATGTGGCGATGACGATTTGTTTCTGCAATTCGGCCAGCTTCGTATTTTGATTTCCGCCGCCCTGGTTTCCCTGCTGGTTTCGTTGCTGGTTCTGGTTTTCGGATTCGCCCGATTGATCCTGCCGGAAAATTTCCTCGAACGGGCGCACCTCGGCGAAAAACATATCGCTGAACGTCCGGCGCACCTGCCCGTCCGGCCCGTAATCATCCGCCCACGCAAAATAAGACACAACTTCGTCCACCGCCACGCCAAGTTTTTCCATCGAAACCTGGTTCGTGAACGACCGCTTCTCGTTCGCCACAACGGCCTGTCCGAGTTCGACGAATTGCGGTTCCTGCCCGGCCACGCTAAAACCGACGCCGTATTTCAACAAGCCAAAATCGCCCTTCGCCTCGCCCTGCAATTGCATTTCTTCAAGGCTCGAAACCCGCTGGTCGCCGCGCGGAAAAGTCACCTTCACTTCCGGCGGATGATTCGGCAAAACGACGATGGAAAATTCCGTTGGATTTTTATTCGTGCGGCCGTCCGCGTCCACCAGTTCGAGCGAGTAACGCGCGGTGTTCGTGAGCGTAAAATCATTCAGCAGCGCGATGGAATTGGTCTGCGCCGCGAGCGTCAGCGTCTGCTCCTTGCCGATGAATTTCGCGCTGACGACGGGTTTGTTGAGTTGCAGCGTGTAAGTCAGCCGCGTGCCTTCGACCGCGCTGACGCGGCGCGTGTCGCGGATGATCTGGTTCGTGAGGCTCGTGTAAGCCGGAAAATTCAACGACGCATCGGCGCGCGTCAACGCGGGAAAATCAAAAACGCCGATCTTGTAATCGCGGGTTTTCTTCGCTCCGTATTCGACGCGGTAAAGTCCGTCCTCGGAAATTTCCGGCAGGCTCGCGCCGAAAACCGGATCGGCCAGATGCCGCGCCAGCGGGATGCGCTGCGTTTTTCCCGAAGCCGAAACAAGCACGAGCGTCGCCTCCGCCGGCGGCGTGTGGCCGAAACGCGCCGTGATGACGAGGCCGGTGCCGCGCTCGACTTGCGTATCGCCGGGATCAACGGTGATTTCCTCGGCGAACAACGATGACTTTGAACCCAGCTTCGCGTGCCACCAAGTCGGATTGCCGCCGAGACAAAGCGCGAACAGCAGCGCCAGCAGCGCGAGCAGATGCAAATTTGTCGCGGAAGAAAATTTTTGCCTGAAACTTTGCTCCCACAAAATCCGGTCGCGATGCGTCAGCACCTGTTCGATCACGCGCAGTTGCAAAAAACCAAATTGCCCGGATTCGTCCGGCTCCTGTTCCGCCGCCGTTGAAAGCAGATGACGGACTTGCGGATTTTCCTGCTCGATGGTCGCGACAAGCGCGCGGAAATCAGCCGGACGCTGCTGCTCTCGCCGCCAAATAAAATATGCCGCGATCAATCCGCCGATGAAAACAATCCACCAAACCAGCCGCGTGTCCCAGCCGGTAAAACCGTGAATCAAAAATAGCAACAGCGCGCCGACCGCCATCGCCGCCCAACAAACCGCCAGCCGCCGACGCAGCCGCGCGCGGCGGAGCATGGACTCCATCGCGCCGAGTTGTTGTTGGAGGCGGGATTCCATCATGTTGTGACCTCGACGGTTTTTGCGCGGCGCGCCAGCCAGCCGCTCAAAATAATTTCCCCGAACATAACCGTCAGCACGCCGACGATCAACCAGCGCCAGAGCTTTTGCCGGTTCTCCAGTTCGGCGCGCTGCAAATGCAGTTGAACCTCCTGCATTTTTGCGAGCGGAACTAGCGACGGCGTCTGCAACGGCACGCCGAGCCGCGCGAGTTCGTCCGGCGACATCGGCGCGGTGCGGCTTTCGTCCAGCGGCAAATTCACCGCGAACTGCCGCCGCTTGTCGCCAAAAGTGGCCGTGTAAATTCCCGGCAAATCGGTTTCTGAAAATGAAGTTCCCGCCGCGAGCGATTCATTTTTTCCGTCCGGCTTCTGCCATTGCACCGCCGCGCCGCCGGACGAAACAGGCGACGGAATTGCATCGCCAGTTTCAAATTGAAAACGCGCCGGAACCGCGCCGCCGCTCCAGTCGAGCATTGTTTGCATCAGCGGCGGAAATTTGCTGGAGAGCGCAAGCTGGCTGTCCGCCGGATTC
>Ga0075522_10001464_pt1 | contig 17896 bp, 11 predicted proteins | sample NGEPerA_FD_74796 | JGI IMG/M metagenome (GOLD analysis project Ga0075522, IMG submission 74796) | Arctic peat soil microbial communities from the Barrow Environmental Observatory site, Barrow, Alaska, USA - NGEE PermafrostL2-A | ecosystem: Environmental > Terrestrial > Soil > Wetlands > Peat ... | reverse complement strand
TACCGGGCCTGGGATCAGACCTCAGGGACCGACGGCGCAACCGCCGACACCACCGCAAATGGTGGCACGACGGCATTTTCCGTCGCGTCCGACACGGCGCACCTGTCGTTGACCGGCGACAATGCGCCGATGATCACCTCGGCGCCCGAGACCGGCACCGTCGTCGCGTACGCCTCTTTCAACGTGCTGCTTGGGCAACTGGTGTCCGACGGCGGATTCGAGAATATCCCCTTGAGCCCGCCGTGGACAGTGGTGGACCAGGCCGGCGATACCGCTACGACCACCGGCGGTGGTCACTCAGGCGACGACGCCGGCTTCCTGACGGGCACCACCAATAGCGGCGACGTCGTCAAGCTGAGCCAGACGCTCAATACGGTGGCCGGGATCCCCTACACGATCACGTTCTGGATGCAGTCCTCGTCGCCCGTGCCGGGAGGAAGTTTCAGCTCGCTCAGGGTGCTGTGGGACGGCACGTCCGAACTGTTCCTCCAAAACATGGCGACGGCCGGGAACTGGGTCGAAGAGACCTTGAACGTGATCGGCACGGGCCAGGACACGATCCAGTTCAACATGCAGGATCGCGTGACTTACATCTTCCTGGACGATGTCTCGGTGCAGGCGAACTTCATTCCAGGAACCGAGACGACCGGCGGCCAGATCACCTTCACGGACCAGGATGTCGGCGATACCCATACGGTCACGGTGGCGCCCAACACCAATGTCGGCACCTTCACCGCAAGCCTCGGCACCGAATCCAGCAACAACAGTACCGGCACGGTGAACTGGACGTTCTCGATTTCCGACGCGCAGATTTCCGCTTTGGTCGCGCCCCAGCAGACGTTGCCGGAGACCTATGCGGTCACCATCAACGACGGTCACGGTGGTGTGGCCTCGCAGAACGTGACGGTCGACCTGACCAATCCCGATCACGCTCCGCAGGCCACCTCGGGGGCGCAGACCGGCAGCGTCACGGAAGGCTTCTCCTACGCGCTCAATACCACCCAGCTCATCGCGGATGGCGGGTTCGAGGCGTCGACCAACGACGGGCTCGGCAGTAACTGGGCGGTGACGATCCATGGCGGCCTCGGCGACGTCCTGGAAGATCAAACGTTTCCCGTCCAGGCCGGCACCGAATCTCTCATTCTATGGACGGGTTCGGACGCAGCGAACGATGTCATCAAGCTGAGCCAGCAGGTCGCCAACACGGTCGCAGGCGTCCCCTATACGCTGACCTTCTTCGTGTCGAACGACAATAGCTTCGATCCCAGCAACTTCATCCACGTGATCTGGAACAACCAGACGGTGGTGTCGCTCACCGCCATTCCAGAATCCGGTTTCGGCAACTTCACCGAATACAGCGCGACGCTGACGGGCACCGGGATGACATCGACGCTCGAGTTCGACTTCCAGAACACCTTCGGCTACGTCCTCGACAGTTTTTCGCTGCAGGCGACGACGACGCCGGGGACGGAAATGACGTCGGGCGTCATCACCTTCACGGACCAGGACGTCGATCAGCACACCGTCTCGGTCGCGCCCATCGCCGGCGCCAGCGGCTATATCGGCACGATGACCGCGTCGGTTGGCGCTGAATCGGTCGCCGGCTCGACCGGAACGGTGAACTGGATCTACTCGGTCAGCGACGCCGCGGCCGCCTCGCTGGCGCCAGGCCAATCGCTCACGCAGACCTACGTCGTCAGCATCAGTGACGGACATGGCGGCGTCACAACGCAAAACGTCACCGTCACGATCCATGGCGCGACGGTGCCCGTGGACATCACGCCGCCGACGGTTACTTTCGCGAGCGACTCTCTGCATTCGAGTCCCAACGCTGATACTTTCGGTGGAACGATCAAGGACAACGCGACTGGCACCGTCACAATCCAGCTGTTCAGCGGCAATTCACCGTCCGGTACAGCCGTCGCTGGCGCATCGACCAGCGTTTTCGTGACGGGGGGAGCTAACGCGGCGAACTGGACCATATCGGCGGACACCAGCCTGGCAAAGAATGGTCATGCCTATGTTCAAGCCACCGATGCCCATGGAAACATGGCAATTGCCAGTATTACAAAACTTCCCGCCGGCGTCTCCGGCGCGGCGATCAACCTTGCTTTGGACGACTACTCCGACCACAGCGGCTTGATTACGGCGACGATCACCGGTCTCGCGGCGGGCTGGGCCCTGAGTGAAGGCACCCAGAATGCCGACGGCAGCTGGACCGTGCAGACCAACGATATCGGCGCGCTGTCGGTGACCTCGCCGGATGGTTATGTCGGGGCCCTCGTGCTCAACGTCTCCGAAAGCTGGACCAACGCCGACGGCACCCATGGCACCGCCATTGCCCCCGACAACGTCGAAGCCTTTGCCAAGGGCTCGCCGATTTTCGCCTCGTCCGGCGACGATACCCTGAGCGCCTCGGCTGGTGGCAACGACACGCTGGTGTTCGCCAACCAGATCGGGACCGACGTGGTTCACAGCTTCGACAGCGTGCATGACAAGATCGACCTGATCGGCTTCAACGGCTTTGCCAGCTTCGCCGACGTGCAGGCGCATCTCGGCCACGACGCCTCCGGCAACGCGGTCATTACGCTGGCCGATGGTGAGACCATCACGCTCGATGGCGTCAATGCGGCATCGCTCAACGCCGGCGACTTCGAGTTCAACCAGACCCCTGTCACCACCAACACCGGCGACATGGTGATTGGCGACGGGGCGCTGCTGCCGCTGAGCGGCATCGTCGATAACACCGGCAGCATCCACCTCAGTTCGGCCGGCAGCGAAACCGATCTCGAGATCGTTCAGCATGGCGTCACGCTCGAGGGTGGCGGCACCATGGTGCTGTCGGACAACGCCGAGAATGTCATCTTCGGCAGCGATCCCGGCGTGACCCTCACCAACGTCGACAACGTCATCTCCGGCGCCGGCCAGATCGGCGAGGGCCAGATGACGCTGGTCAATGAAGGCAGCATCATCGCTGACGGCAGCAATCCGCTGGTGATCGACACCGGCGCCAACGCCATCATCAACAGCGGCATGCTGGAAGCGATTGGTAGCGGCGGCCTGACCGTGCACAGCGATGTGGCCAACAACGGGTTGTTGTGGGCCGACGGCGGCAACATCACGCTCGATGGCGACGTCAGCGGCATGGGGTCGGCGCTGATCTCGGGCAACGCCAACCTCGAAATCGGCGGCGCTTTTAACGAGCAGATCAAGTTCGACAATGGCTCTGCGGGAACCCTGACGCTCGATCATTCCGTCGACTTCAAGGGCGTCCTGTCGGGCTTCAGCGACCATAACGCGATTGATCTCGGCGACATCCAGGGGGCGAACGCCACCATCAACTACGCCGAAAATGCCGCAGGCACCGGCGGCACCCTGACGGTGAACGACGGCAGCCATACCGCCAACATCGCCTTTACGGGGCAATACGCGACCTCGGACTTCCTGGTCGCCAGCGACGCCGCCAACCACGCGTTGGTCCAGATCGAACAGCACATGCATCTGGCGGGCGCCGTCGCCTGATCGGCGCAGAGCAGCGGCAAGACCAGGCGGCGGTCGCTCGACCGGGATTGCGCTGCAAAAAGGAGCCGCTGGAAGACGGGACGGCCGGTGCTGCCGGACGTGATCGAAGCGCCGACATCGGCGTTACCGCTCATGACGACGGGTGATGGGTTTCGCTGATAGCTCAACCCATCTTACGATTTTGCACGCGACGGCCTGGTTATGTGATCCGACGGGCAAATCACTATTTCATGTCAAGCGCCCTTTGAAAAAATATTCCGATTTTCCGAAATGGCAAATCAGGCTATATCCTCGCCATCCCGTCCCACTCAAGGGGCGTTGCGCAACGTCAACAGCGCGGGGCGGGTGGCGGTGGCCGTGGAGGGTGCTTCTGACGGGAGTGCCCGAGGCGGACGGCAAAAACGTGTGGTCCCGATGCACCCGATGCTGGCTTCAAGCCGGGGGAGAGATCAACCGGCGACGGTGGAAAAAGCGACCGCCGAGGCGAGCACGCCATAAGCCGTAAAACACTGCGTGGGGAATGCCGGGCGATTCCGGTGTGACCTGACTAACGCGTGTGCTTCCTATCCACTACCCCATTGCACATGCGGCGGCGGGCGCATCGAGCGCCCGGCATTCCCTGCGCCCTCCGATTGGAGAGGGCTGGAAATTAATGGCAAACCTCGCGCGAAACGCGCGGCGAGATCGTGAAGCTGCGTCTAAACGTCATTGCGAAGAGCGCAGCGACGAAGCAATCCAGCCTTCTTTCTTGCTGCTCCATGGATTGCTTCGCTTACGCTCGCAATGACGATTCATTGTCGAGCGGGGCGGTGCGCAACATATTCAGTCGTTGTCGCGGCGCGGAGGCCGGGACGACGGATTTTTATGGGCCGCGCTGCGCGCAAAAGCAGATCCCTCGAAAAAAGCTTCGGCCAGGCCTGGATAACCGGGGGACGCTCGCAAAGGGACCGCGTCCGGGATGAAGGAACCGCAGCGCATATCAGAATTTGGGGTGTGGTTTGGGCGGTGGCTGGGGAACTAGGAATCCAGCCCAGACTCGGGTCGCCGATCAAAAACCACTGGCCTGCAGCGCTTTCTTGTTCAGCCACGGCGGTCGTGTCGAAGCACTGTGGACCATAACCGTGGACCATTCAAGCCGCCGCGGGATAGCTGGCACACCAATCCCGCCCTAGGCGGTTAGGGCCGGCGAGGGAGCTCCATCTTCCCGAAGCCGGTGGATATCGAGCTGTCCTGATGCATCGTTCGGTTGACCCCAGCGTGACGGCTCGCGAGCGGCCAATGCCTCCCGACGATGGCTTCGCCAAACACAACCCATGACTCTGCACGCAATTACTGCTTATACGTGTGGCGTAATCTTGGATGTCCGACGCTAGAATATTGGAACGCTTGTCGAACGCCATTCGCGCTATGTGATGCTGGTCAAGGTTGCTAACAAGGACATCGAAAGCTCGTCTCGGCGCTGATCAAGCAGTCGCAGCGATTGCCTGCGAGCTTTACCGGTCGCTGACCTGGGACAGAGGCAAAGAGCTTGCCGACCATCAGCGCCCGACCTCGGCCGCCGAGGTCGAAGTCTATTTTCGTGACCCTCGGTCTCCCTGGCAGCTCGGGTGAAACGAAAACACCAACAGATTGCTGTGTCAGTATCTTCCGCGCGGAACCGATCTGTCTTTGCACAGCCAGGCCAAGCCGAGTGCCATCGCAAGGCAGCTCAATGAAAAGCCCAGAAAGACCTTGCTCTATAAGACGCCTGCTGAGAAGTTCGCAGAATGTGTTGCAGCGATCGGTTGAACTCACCGCGCAACGCGGTCACTCGCGCCTATGACGACGTCTCGCAAAGGATTCCGGTGAGCTGATCGACTTATGCGCAACATCAAAAAGCCTATCAGTCAGGAATGTAGAAAGGCAGCGACGTATGACTGATCCTCGCGCCAAACCCAGTGGCAGCGTTATCGCTAAAGGGAAGATGTATCTTCCCACGGGATAGACCGTCGTTGAAATACCCGGGTTTGTCATCATTTTTGACCCTTCTGGAATCGATATCGTTCAGCATCCGGAGGTGATCTTGACGAGAAACAACTTGTTGTGCCCTCACGCGTTGGTGCGAATGATGCGTCCGGTGAGCTCGTGCCTTTCGCTTGGATCCCTGCTCGGGAACGATCCAATCACGCGCGTTTTGATGTTGACTGATTAGTCAACTCAAATTAGATTTCTGGACACATCATGAGACGCTGCTTGTACGTCAGCTCAGAACTGCTCAGCTTTCGGTGGACGCAAAAAGGTAATCTGGCACGGCGAACTACAACGAAGGTTGCTGCTCGTAATTCGTATTAACATGTCGCAGGAGGTTTACATGGCTACGGCAAGACACGCCCGTTCTAAGGAGCTGGAATCAGCTTCACTGGAGCAGATCATGGATCGATATGTCGCGCGTTTCGCCGATCGAAGGGCGGATTGGGCGGCTTTTGAGGACGCGAAACTTGAAGGATACAAACGTGCGCAACATCGCTTTATCGGTGCCGGCGGTTCGGGAAAGCACAACGATGCATCGGTAATTCCGGCCGGAAACTTCACGCTTTCCATTATGTTCGTGCCCCCGGGGCAGGGTAACGCTGCGCATACGCATGAAGTGGAAGAATGTTTCTTTGTGTTGCAGGGGCATCTCGACGTCTTTGTGGAAGATGAGAGCGGACACAAGATCATCAAGCGCCTGGGGCCGTGGGAATGCATTTCCTGCCCTGCCGGTGTCATTCACGGATACGACAACAACAGCCTTGAACCGGTGTATTTCCAGGTAATGCTTGGTCGTGGCAAGCCAGAGACCATGGGTTATGCTGACGACGAGCTCTACAAGCGCCGTGACCAGCACTTGAAGGCTTGAACGGAGCGCCATCCTCGTGTTGCAAGCTTTCGGTCGCCAAATCGGCGGCCGGAAGCTTCGTTAAAATGAGCTATTAAGCCGCGCTGGATGCGGGATCGTTCTGTAGCTTGAGAAGGCGCCTGGCATTGTCGCCCACCAGCTTGCGTTTATCGCCGGGCGACAATTGAACCTTCTCGATCCAGTCCATGCCGTCGCGATTGACCACGTAAGGATAGTCGACGGAAAACATGATCCGATCGATGCCGAGTTCCAGCATGGTGCAGATTAACGCCGGCGTCGAGAAATTGCCGCTGGTGGTGACGTGGAAATGCTCGCAGAATTGGTCGCGAAAGCTCAGGCGATCCTGGCCCGGGCGAGCCAGCGCCTGGTCGATACGCCACATCAGGAACGGCAGGGCTTCGCCGAGATGGCCCAGAATGAGTTGGAGTTTGGTATATTTCTCCAGCGCCCGGCTTAGGATCAACCGGATCGCCTGCGTCGCGGTTTCGACGGTGAAGCCCCATGCCGGCCGGATCACGGTTGGAAATTCGCGCGCGTAGTCATCATAGTAGTGCTTGGTAACCTCCGGATGCGGCACCGACGGATGGAGATAGATTGGCACGTCGAGCTTCTCCGCCACCTCGAAGATCGGCCAAAATCGCTTGTCGTCGATAAACAGGCCGTTGGTGAGGCCGTGGATCATCGCTCCCTTAAATCCCAGCTCAGTGACGCATCGCTCGAGTTCCTGGGCGGCCTTCTCGGGCACGGGCGTGGGAAGCGCGGCAAACGCCGCAAATCGGGTCGGGTGCCTGGCGCAAGCTTCAGCGAGGCGATCGTTGACCCGCCGCGTGAGTTCAGCTGCGATATCCGGTGACAGCTTCTGCGCCGCCGGCGCGCCATGGGACAACACTTGAATGTCAATTCCGGCTTCATCCATCGCCCGCAACCGGGTATCGCCGATTTCGGTCAACAAGTTAGATACGTGCGACTTGTTCTCGCCGGCCGGAAAATGGCCGGCCATCTCGGCGTCCCAGTAATGCTCCTCGAGCGCGATAACCGGCGTACCATTCAGCATGACAGGACAACCTCGTTTCTACGAATTTCGCAAACGGCACGGTCAACAAACGGACGCTGCCGTAACAGTCTTGACTGTCACGCGAAATTATTCATGTGTTGACTGAATAGTCAACATTGTCCATAGTTGCGGTCGCTGCAGGTTCCGCGACGGGCCCTTGATCGGACCCCGCATGAGAACCGGAGCGGCGAAGCTAGCCACTTATCGCGATGTTCGGCCGTAAGTCGGTGCGTTGCGCATTTCCTTGGGAGGCAATATGAAGCCGCCGGCTTTTGAATATGCATCACCTGCGACGGTTGCAGAGGCGGTGAGTTTACTCGCTTCTCGCAATGGAAACGCCAAGGTGATATCGGGTGGCCAAAGTCTGATGCCCATGCTCGCATTTCGTCTCGCGGCGCCCGAGCTTCTGGTCGATCTCAAACATTTAAAAAATCTGGATGCAATTCAAATCGGCAAGGATGGCGTCCGGTTGGGCGCCAAGGTGCGTTGGTGCGATATCGAAGGTGATGCGCGGCTCGCAGTGAGCCATCCATTGCTCGCGGAGGCTATCAAGCACGTAGCGCACTATCAGATCCGGAACCGGGGAACGGTCGGCGGATCAGTCGCGCACGCCGATCCTTCGGCCGAAATGCCCGGCATCGCTGTGACGTGTGAGGCGCTCATGACGATCATGGGCTGTGCCGGCACCCGTATCGAGAAGGCCGCCGACTTTTTCACTGGCCCCTTGCAGACCAGTCTGGCGCCTGACGAGATATTGACCGAGGTGCACTTGCCGGCATGGCCGGCCGAAAGGCGTTGGGCATTCCTGGAATTTGCGCGCAGGAAGGGTGACTTTGCCATGGCAGGCGTTGCGTTGCATTACGATCTGGATAGCGCCAAGCGCATCCTCGACGCACATGTCGGCGCAATCGGTGTGGCTGACCGGCCGATCCGGCTGACCGACGTCGAGACGGTGCTGAACGGCAATCCACTAAGCGAGAGTCTCATTGCGGCAGCGTCAGCGGCGGCCCGGCGGTCGATTGACCCGCCATCGGACATTCACGCCCCCGGTGCCTATCGCACCGCTTTGGTCGCGACATTGCTTGCGCGCGGCCTTAAAAAATCCGCCGCTTAGGAGCTCAGGCAATGCACGTCGAATTCGATCTTAACGGCCAATCCGTCAGCGCCGACGTCGAGCCGCGGACCACATTGGCCGATTGCATTCGGGGCGACTTCGGCCAGACTGGAACCCATCTCGCATGTGAGCACGGCGTTTGTGGCGCCTGTACGGTTCTCGTCAACGGCGAGGCGGTTCGTTCCTGTCTTCTGCTCGCTGTCCAGGTTCAGGGTGACAAGATTGTTACGGTCGAAGGCCTCTCCGGCGATGAGCTGACGCCGCTGCAGGCCGCTTTCCGGAAACACCATGCGCTGCAATGCGGCTTCTGCACGCCGGGCTTCATCACCACAGCGCATGCGCTCTTGAGCCATGAGCCGAACGCCAGCGAGGACCGGATTCGCGATGTTCTGTCCGGCAACCTCTGCAGGTGTACCGGATACATCCCGATAGTCGAAGCGGTGCTCGAAGCGCGCAGTTCTTACTCGGCTGCGGGAGAGAAGTGATGAACGTATCCAATTCCTATATCGGACGCCCAATGGAGCGGGTCGAGGATCTGCGCATGGTGCGCGGCAGAGGAACGTATGTCGCTGACGTCAACCGGCCGAACCAGCTCTATGCAGTGATTTTGCGCAGTTCGGTCGCGCATGGCACCATCAGCTCAATCGACAGCCGTGAGGCCCTTGCGCTGCCGGGCGTTCATCATGTGCTGACCGCCAGGGATCTCGGAAACTCCGTACCGGTCATTCCCTTGCGTCTGCAACCCCTGCCGCAACTTGAATGTTTCCATCAGCCGGTATTGGCCGACAAAAAAGTGCGCTACGTCGGCGAACCGATCGCAGTGGTCATCGCTGACAGTATCGCGATAGGTGAAGACGCGCTCGAGCGCATCGCTCTTGAGATCGACATGTTGCCTGCGATTGCCAATCGGCAGCAGGCCGAGGCCAAGAAAGTCGTGCTGTTCGACGAGCATGGATCCAATGTCGCGATCACTTGGAAGGCATTTCGTGGTAACGCCGACGAGGCTTTCAAGACCGCCGACTACGTTCGTCGCGAGACGTTTAAAATCCAGCGTCACGCAGCCATGTTCATGGAGCCGCGGGGCTTCGTCGCCGAGTGGGACGACGCGGCCGGAAAACTAACTGTCTGGGGTGCGGCCAAAACAGCCTGGCACAACCGGCGTGTGCTCGCTGCCATGCTTGGGCTCGAACTCGAAGCTGTCGATTTGATCGAAGTCGACGTGGGCGGCGGCTTTGGGTCGCGCGGCGAATACTATCCGGAAGACTATCTTATTCCGGCCGCGGCCAAGTTCGTCGGTCGCCCTGTGAAATGGACGGAAGATCGCCGCGAGCACATCATGAGCGCCAATCACGCGCGCGACGTCGAGTGCGACGTCGAGTTTGCGGTCTCGCGCGATGGCCGTTTTATCGGGCTGCGTGGCCAAGTGTGGTCGGACATCGGTGCCTACATCCGGACCAATGGTTCGGTCGGTCCGCGCAATGTGGCGCAGTACATGTCGGGACCGTACTGTATCGAGCATGTCGACTTGAAGAGCTCGATGCTGACCACCAACAAGACCCCGTGTGGCACCTATCGCGGGCCCGGCCGCTACGAGACCGATTTCATCCGGGAACGAATGATCGACCTGGCGGCGCAAGACCTCAAGATCGATCGGGTTGAGTTGCGGCGTCGCAATCTCGTCGCGGACGCGCAAATGCCCTATCCGCTCGCATCAATCACGCCTTACGACAGCTCGACGGAACTCGATAGCGGCGACTATCATGCGATCTTTGATCGATGCCTCAAGGAATTTGGCTGGAATGAAAAAAGCAAGCTTCGAGGTCAACTGATCGACGGCTATTACCACGGCATCGCCGTTGGCAGCTTCATCGAAGGTGGCGCCGCCGGACCCAAAGAAGAAGCCCGCCTGGTTCTGGAGACCGACGGGTCCCTATCGGTCTATCTGGGATCCTCTTCCGTAGGGCAGGGGCTGGAAACGATCATGGCGCAAATCGCCGCCGATGCGATGGAATTTTCGTACGAGAAGATCACCGTCCTTCACGGTTCCACGAGTCATGTCAAAGATGGCTACGGTGCGTATCACTCACGATCGACCGTGATGGGTGGTTCCGCCATCCTGCTGGGCGCCGAAAAAATGAAGGACCTGCTTCGCAAGGTCGGCGCGGAGCGCCTCGGGTGCAGGCCAGATGATGTCGTCATCGACGACGAACGGGTCGGCTATGGCGGCCGTCAGTTGCCATTTGCCGGGCTGTCCGAGACGCCGCTCGAAGTCGAGGCTGAGTTCTTCAACAAGAAATACACCTGGGCCTACGGAACTCAGGCCGCACATGTGGCGGTCGACCCCGGCACCGGGCACGTCAAAGTCCTGGATTATATGTCGGTCGAAGACGTCGGCCGCATCATCAATCCGCGGACATTGCATGGCCAGGCGATCGGCTCAATCGTTCAGGGTCTCGGTGGCGCGTTCCTGGAGCATCTGGTTTATGACGACGAAGGACAGCTGCTGACGGGCTCCTTCGCCGACTACCTGATGCCGACCGCATCCGATTTCCCCAACATCCGTTCCATTACGGTCGAGTTGAAGCCATGCCCGAACAATCCGCTCGGCGCGAAGGGAGCGGGCGAGGGCGGTCTGATCCCGGTTGGCGGCATCATGGCCAATGCCGTGGCGGATGCCTTGTCGCACCTCAACGTTCAACCGATGGAGCTGCCACTCTCGCCGCCGCGCATCTGGCAATTGATCGAGGAAGCGGAGGCCGCTCGCGCGACCGCTTAGCAACGTTCGTTTTGATTTTGCCGGGCGTCTGAGCATAATTTCTTCGGTTGAGCGGGGCCGTCATGTCGTCCTAAGTCGGATGTCCAATGCAGCGAGCCGCTCGAGGGAAGGATTGCGAATCAGCCTCCTCCGGGCTTCATTGTTTTTTGGCGGAGGAAACGCGTTTGGCGCGTCGTAGCAGCGATCCGGCTCGCGTTCGCGAGAAAATTCTCAAGCTGGCCACGGAGGAATTCGGCCGCATTGGGTTCGAAGGCGCGCGGGTGGACCGCATTGCCGAGCGCTGCAACGTCAGCAAGAACATGCTTTATTATTATTTCAAATCCAAAGAAGGATTGTTCGTCGCGTCGCTGGAGCGGATGTATGAGGATGTTCGCGATCGGCAACGTGACCTGTCGGTGCGCGCCAGTGATCCGATCATGGCGATGGGGCAGCTGGTCGAACACACGTTCTCCGCCCTTGAAAGCAACCCGAACGCAATCCGGCTGATGAACGAGGAAAACAAGCATCGCGGAAAATACCTCCGCAAGTCGAAGCGGATCAGGGATCTCTACAATCCGCTGGTCGAGACCATCAGCTTCATTCTCGAACGCGGGCGAAAGGATGGCGTCTTCCGAGCGTCCCTCGATCCTGCGATCGTCTACCTCACACTATCTTCGCTTTGCTATCACTACCTCTCCAACCAGTACACGTTGGAGATCGCGCTCGACAAGGACCTGAGTTCCGTGGCTTCGCGCAAAAAGTGGATCGAACACGTTACCAATCTGGTCATCATCTATTGCGTCTCCGACCCGAGCCTGGCGCTGGGTCGTAAGTCGCAACCGCGATCGGTCACCGCGAGCGCAAGCTGACGTCCGAGGGCCACAGTTGCGGGCCTACATGGCGTTTTCGTGCGAAGCCTGCCGCGAGAAACGACGCTATGTCGCCGGCGTCGCGCCGGGTATCGCACCGCTCTCAATGACCTCTTCGATTCGGCTTCCGACCGGCTCCCATCTCACGAGCCACAGCGAGAGCAGTCCGGTGAGCGGCACCAGCGCAAGCACAAGCATGAGGGATGACAGTCCGATCCAAGCCAGTAGCGGTGGAAAGAAGAACAAGCCGAGGATGGTTCCGACCCGCACCATGCCTTGCGCCCATCCTGTGCCGGTGCCGCGCAGCAGGGTCGGATACGATAGTGCCGCCAGCGATGCGGAGACCGAACCCGGTCCAAGGGTCTGACCGAAAATGAAGAAGTAAATCAGCATAATGGACACGTAGGGTGACACGCTGCCGGCGGTCCACCAGAACGCCAGCAGGCTGACCGTAACGATGCAATAGCCGGCGATGATCAGCCGCCTGACCCCGAGTTTGTCGACATAAGCGGCGGCGAGCAGGCCGCCGATCACGCCCGCGATGGTTGAGACCAATGTGCCGAGCGCGGCATAAACAAAATCATTGCCGAAGATGACGGCGGAGATCGACGGCAGATAGAAGCCGACTGCGAAATACTCCAGGCTCTGGGTGAGCGAAATGACCGAGACGAGGAATGTCCTCGCCCGGTAGGCGCCCGAGAAGATGGCTGCGTAATTCGTGGAGGCGGTCTTGGCCATGGTCCCGAGGGCGCCTTCGACGCGGACTTTGATGCCGTACGTCTTTTCGAGTAACCGCGCCGCCTCAGGCAACCCGACATAGTTCGCAGTCCATAACGGGCTCTCCCACATATATTTTCCGCGAAGCAACAAAATGACGAAAGCCGGAATTGCGCCGAAACCGACCGCAAAGCGCCAAAGATGTTCGCTATATCCAAGGAAATGAATGATCAGCGCGATAATAACCGAGGTAGCGACGGCCACTTGCCACAGGAGTACCCATAGCGCGATGCTACCCGCCCTCCGCTTAGTGTTGACAAACTCGGCGAGGAAACTGAATGCGACCGGATAATCCAGGCCGACGCCGACGCCCATCAGGAAACGGAAGAACAACAGCGTGGTGACATTCGGCGACAGCGATGCCCCCAGCGTCGCGACGACGAGGCAGATCAGGTCGACCACGAACATCCGCAGCCGGCCGACCTTGTCCGTGAGGTAGCCTCCGGCGATGCCGCCCAACACGGCGCCCACGCCCATGATCGCGGTGATGGTTCCGAGCTGGGACGGTGCGAGGTGAAATTCGGCGCGCAGGCCGGGAATGCCGATGCCGAGGCTCGCGAAGTCATAGGCATCGACAAATACGCCGCCCAGCGCGATCAGCACGACGCCCAGGCCGGATTTCGTCATGGGCTGGCGGCCGACGAAATCGGCGACGTCGTCCCTGGTGCGAATGACAATCTCGTTCATGGTTGTTCCCGCGCTCCACTTTAGGTCAAACTAAATGCCAGTTGACCACATAGTCAACTAAATGCTGGTTTCAGGGCGTTCGGAATGGGCCAGGGCCGGAGTTGTCCCAAGGTTGAGGCAGCGGAAGCTGAGGATTTAATCACGACTGCGGGCGTCAAAGTCTAGGAGTTTGCGCGTCGGAATAGCCGCCAACGGATCGTCGGTCGGCAGCACCCGGCATCGTGCACGGAAACGGAACTGCGTCGCATTCGTCCTCCAATTGAGGCTGGACAAATTACCGGAATGTCAGTTAACTGAGTAGTCAACAGAAAATGCTCGGTGCGTGTATCGCGCTCTGGTGCAGTTCTTGCTGCTTTGCTGAAAGTTTTGTCCGCGAGACAAGAATATCAGCCGCTCGATTGGAAAGATGATGGCCGCCGTGGCTCAGCCGGAGAGGAATGCATATGGCTCCTCTGTCTCCAAGCTCATTTCCGGGAAGCCCGCGATGATTCATATCGCGGGGCTCGAAAAACGGTTCATGACGCGGTCGGGTGAGACGGTGAACGCGTTGACGAAAGTCAATCTCGACATCCGGGAGAATGAATTCATTTCGGTGGTGGGACCGAGTGGCTGCGGCAAAACAACGCTGCTGCGAATTCTTGCCGGTCTTGAGAGCGCTTCGTCCGGCGTCATCCAGTGCGATGGTACTCAGATCTCCGGCCCTCGGCCCGACGTGGGTGTGGTATTTCAACAAGCCACGCTTTTGCCCTGGAACACAGTTCTGACCAACGTGCTGCTGCCGGCCCATCTGCAGAACGACAAGTCCCAGGCGAGAATGAAGCGGGCGGAAGGCCTGCTGGCGTTCATGGGCCTGAAGGACTTCGCGCAGAAATATCCGTTCGAGCTGTCTGGCGGCATGCAGCAGCGCGTCGCAATCTGCCGGGCGTTGATGCGGGAGCCGCGCATCCTGCTAATGGACGAGCCATTCGGCGCGCTCGATGCGATGACGCGCGAGGCCATGAATATGGAACTCATGCGGGTATGGTCCGAAGAGCGGAAGACCGTCATCTTTATCACGCACAGCATCCCCGAGGCCGTCCTGCTTGGAGACCGTGTGGTCGTCATGTCGCCGCGGCCGGGGCGAATTTCTGAAATCATCGATGTCGACGTTGGCCGGCCCCGAAGCCTGCAGACCATGGCGACGTCGAGATTCGGCGAGATTTGCGACCATATCCGTACGATCTTTGGTGCGCAATCATTGACCGCAACATCGCTATGAGCGCCATAACGAAACAATCGAGGTCTCACCTGCTGCAATCGATCGCAGTCGCCGTCGTCTTGATCGCTGTGTGGGAAGGCGCCTGCAGGCATTTCGATATTTCGTCGATCATCCTGCCCACACCCAGTTCGATCGTGGTGCGTCTGTATGCGTTGATTACGACCGGAATGATCTGGCCGCACCTGTGGGCGACGCTCATCGAAATCCTGAGCGGATTTGCGCTCGGCGCGGTCGCTGGTCTTGTTATCGGTGCGATGATCTCGCTGATCCCGGTTTTCGAGCGGCTGGTCTATCCCTATCTTGTCGCGCTACAGACTTTGCCAAAGGTTGCTATCGCGCCGCTCTTCATAATCTGGTTCGGTTATGGTCTGACGTCGAAGATCGTGATCACGGCGCTGGTCTGTTTCTTTCCGGTGCTGGTCAGTGTGATCGCCGGCTTTCACTCCACGGACAAAGATCAGCTCGACATGATGAAGGCATTCGGTGCCACCAAGTGGCAAACGTTGCTGCGTCTGCGGATTCCGTCGGCGTTGGTTCTGATCTTTGCCGGATTTGAGATAGCGGCGGTACTGGCCGTGATTGGCGCCATCGTCGGCGAGTTCGTCGGTGCCCAGGTCGGGCTCGGCTACCTCATCGTGACGCTCAATTTCGGGATGGATGTCCCGGGCGTCTTCGCAGTCTTGATTGTTCTGTCGGCCATCGGCCTCGCAATGCATGGCGCAATGCGATACGCCGCGCGCCGTTACATTTTCTGGATCCGGCGGAGTGAAGCGCCGGTGATGCTTTAAAAAACCAGTCGGAGGTAGGATATGTCGAGTGTAATTTTTGGACGCCCACTGATGTGGGCGGCAGCTTCGGTAATCGTCTTCGGCCTCGGCGGAATGCAGAGCGCGAGTGCGCTGGAAAAGGTGCGGTTGCTGATCCCGGTCCGCAACATCGACGAAGCCTTCTCACCGTTCGTCGTTGCCAAGGAAAAGGGCTACTTCGCCGCGGAAGGCTATGACGTGACGTTGATCGCCGTTGGCGGCTCCAACGAGGCGGCCATCCAGGTCTCTGCCGGTAATGCGGAAGTCGGCGCGGCTTCGCCGGGCGAGGCGCTGGTCGGAATCCAGTCAGGAAAGCTCGACATCCGCTATTTCTATGGCCTCTATTATTCGAATATCTGGTCGGTCGCGGTACTGCTCGACAGCCCAATCAAGACGCTTGCCGATCTCAAAGGCAAGAAGCTCGGCGTTCAATCGATGGGAAGCGCGGGTACGACTTTTGGCCGCGCGTTCGTGCAGGAGGCAGGACTGGATCCCCAGAAGGATATCTCTTTCCTGCCGATCGGCGTCGGCGCACAGGCAGTTACATCGGTGCGCCAGAAGCTGGTGGACGCGGTCGTGTATTGGGATGCGGCGCTGGCGAAATTCAAATTCTCCGGTCTTGATCTTCGCGAGCTTCCGGTGCCGGAGCATCTGCGGTCGCTGCCGGACGTCGGATTGCTCGCCCGCAATGAGACCATCAGTAAGGATCCGAAGATGCTTATTGGCATCGCCCGAGCGGTCGCCAAGGGTTATGACTATTCGATGGCCAATCCCGAGGCAGCCGTACTGATCACGTGGAAGGCCTATCCGGAAGCCCGGTCAAAGAATCCTGACGCGGCTGCCGCGCTCAAGGAGGGTGTAGCGGTCAATCAGGCACGTCTCGGCATCTGGAATTCGCCCAAGATTGGCGATAAGCACGGAACGCTGGTTGATGCCGACTGGCAGCGGTTGGTGCAGTTTTTCGTCGATCAGAAGATTCTGCCTGCGACGGTACCTGTCGATCGGGTCATCACCAATCAATTCATTGACGAGATCAATTCCTACGATCGTGCCGGCATCATCTCGGAAGCGAGGAAGGAAGACCTGTCGAAGATCGACTGAGTGATCTCTGACGCGCTTCGGATTGCTTGCTTTGACGGGCAGAGCGAAAGTAGGGACCGGTTACTCTGACTTCCGAGTTTGACGGGTTTGATCATTTCAGCGCGGGTTGGCGATAAACTCCAGCAGCGCGCGGCCAAGGTCGTCTTCGGCCGTATTGATGTGGCTTACGGTGGACGTGTGATTGTGTCCGCGGAGCCATAACGTCGGCGGCGATCGCCGTTTTGCGGCAGCCAGCCGGTAAACTAGTTCCGCACAGTACAGATCGAGCAACGGGTTTTCGAATTCTGCCCAAGCCACGAAAGTCGGGACGCTGTCTGCGCCGACATGACTGACGGGCGAGATCTTATCGAGCATGGCGGCGTCCGCGGTTTCGTAATAGGCCGCGACCTTAAGCGCATTGGGATTTTCGGCGAGCGTCTCGACGCGCACCCGTCCGCTGACGACGATAAATCCGGCAATTCCCGGGCCGGAAGCCGGCTGCAGCCGCTTGTTATAGGCGTAGCTTCCGGCATGGGCGGCGCCCGCGGAATGGCCCATCAGGAAGATTTTTGACGCATCGACGCCGATCTCATCGGCGTGCTCCTGAACCCACTTGATGACGCTTGCGATGTCTTCGGTGGCTCCTGGATACTTCACGTCGCCCGCAAGCCTGTAACCCACATTGATCCCGACGACCCCGTTGCGGGCAAAGTAGCGCAGTACGTTGGAGTAGATCTCTTTGGTACGGTTCGGGTGGCCGTCCAGAAACGCTCCGCCATGCACGAAAACGACCGCGGCGCGCCGGTTGTGGCTGTCGCTGGGCGTGAACAGGTCGATGGTCTGCCTCGCGTGCGGCCCATAGGCGATACCGCTGCGAACTGTTACGCCATCTTCCGGAGCTTGCTTGAGAACTTGGCTGAACTGGTCGACCATTAGTTTGACGTGAGCGGCCGGGTTGGTACCCCAACGGGGACCGATCTCCGCCATCAGAGTTCGAAGAGCATCGGGAATCCCGGGTGATTTGGAGTTCATTGGTAGCTCTGCATTTCGATCCTTAAACGAAAATGCCGGTGAACTTGATCTGCGAGAATTCCTC
>Ga0075522_10001462_pt1 | contig 17906 bp, 17 predicted proteins | sample NGEPerA_FD_74796 | JGI IMG/M metagenome (GOLD analysis project Ga0075522, IMG submission 74796) | Arctic peat soil microbial communities from the Barrow Environmental Observatory site, Barrow, Alaska, USA - NGEE PermafrostL2-A | ecosystem: Environmental > Terrestrial > Soil > Wetlands > Peat ... | reverse complement strand
CACCCGGCAAGGCGCGCGGCGAAAACCACGTGACTTTGCAGGGCGACCTCGCCACCATCCTCGAATGGATCGACCGCACCGGAAACCCTGGTTACAAACCCGCCACCGACATCACTTCATCCCGATTGTCAGTCTCGGTCAAAACTCGGGCTCGTCCCGGCCATCCACGTATTCTCCTTCCGTCAAGAAAGACGTGGATGCCCGGCACAAGGCCGGGCATGACGAGGATTGAACTCGGGCGCGCATTCTTCAATTCGTCGGCAGCGGGACCTGGTCGTCGATCAGCGAGTCCAGCGTCGCTTTCACATCGACCTTGGCGTCGATCACGCCGGCCTGCTGCAAGGCGATGCCCGCGGCGAGAATGGATTCGCGCTGCGGCGCGCCGATCCGGCTGTGGGTCAGTTCGGTGCGCTCCTTGAGCTGCTTGTCGACCACGGCGTCGGGCAGCTTCGTGATGCTGATGAAGGTCTTCTTCAACTCGTCGTAATTGGCCAGTGAATATTTGCGCGCGTCTTCGTAGACCGCGAGCACGCGGCGGACGATATCCGGATGATTCTTGAGAAACTCCTCGCGCACATTGAGGATGCCCCAGGTGTTGGCGTCGGCATTCCTGTAGAACAACCGGGCGCCGTCCTCGATCTCCGCTTGCGCCATCATCGGGTCGAGCCCGGCCCAGGCGTCGACATCGCCGCGGATCAGCGCGGTCTTGCCGTCGGGATGCTGCAGCAGCACCGGGATGATGTCCTTTTCCGACATGCCGGCGCCAGCAGCGCGCGGACCAGGAAGATGTGCGGATCGGTGCCGCGCGTCACCGCGACGCGCTTGCCCTTGAGGTCGGCAACGGTGTTGATCTTGGAATCCTTCGTCGTCACCAACGCCGTCCATTCCGGGCGCGAATACACATAGATCGACTTGATCGGATTGCCGTTGATCCTGGCGACCAGCGCCGCCGAGCCCGCGGTGGAACCGAAATCGATCGATCCGGCGTTGAGGAACTCGAGCGCCTTGTTGGAGCCGGCCGACTGCACCCAGACGATAGAGATGCCGTCCTTGGCGAATTCCTTCTCCAATAGGCCCTTCTGCTTGAGGATCATGGACACCGGATTGTAGGTCGCCCAATCGATGTGGATTTCCTTGAGAGCATCCGCGGCAAAAGCGCCGCCGGGCATCATGGCCGAGAGCGCGAAAATCGCAGCCAACGCGCGTCGTGAAATCTTTGGCATCGTCCAGGTCTCCCAGGTGAGTTCGATCAAAGCAGATTGAGGGACCGCGTCAACGGCGGACGGCTTCGCGGGTCTCTGACATCCTCCAAAACGTCTTTTTATTTCAATTAGTTAAGGGAGCGCGTCAATAAGAAAATACGCATCTCGGCGAGCCCATGGCGAGAACAGCCTTGCTTGGCAGGCACCTAATCCAGCATGGACCTGCTGTTGCCTAACAATGGCCCGTGACAGCGCCAGCGCCGTCCGATATCCGATTGGGTCATGGACACCGTGGTGACAGAGCCCAAAGCCGACGCCGACGAGCGCTTCGACAGCGCACGGATCGCGGCTGCCGTCGACGCGTTGGCCGAAAAGCATGCCGGCCGCGAGGATGTTTTCCGTTCCGCGACCGCGCAATTGCTGAAGGCCGAACTGATCGCGGCGCGCGCCACCGCGCAAGCCGTGCTGCTGAAGGACCGTCACGGCCGCCGCTGCGCCGAACGGCTGTGCTTCGTGCAGGACGAGATCATCCGCATCCTGTTTTCGGCGGCGACGCGGTACCTCTATCGTTCGCCGATCCCCTCCGGCGCCGAGCGCATGGCGGTGGTCGCGACCGGCGGCTATGGCCGCGGCTTGATGGCGCCGGAATCCGACATCGATCTGTTGTTCATCCTGCCCTACAAGCAGACCGCCTGGGGTGAGCAGGTCGCCGAAGCGATCCTCTATTGCCTGTGGGACATAGGACTGAAGGTCGGCCACGCCACCCGCTCGGTCGATGAATCGATCCGGCAGGCGCGTGGCGACATGACGATCCGCACCGCGATCCTCGAAACCCGATTCCTGACCGGGGACAAGCCGCTTTACGAGGAGCTGGTCGAGCGGTTCGACAAGGAAGTCGTGCAGGGCACCGCGGCCGAATTCGTCACCGCCAAACTGGCCGAGCGCGAGGAGCGTCATCGCCGCGCCGGGCAGTCGCGCTATCTGGTCGAGCCCAATGTCAAGGACGGCAAGGGCGGCCTGCGCGACCTGCACACGTTGTTCTGGATCGCCAAATATGTCTACCGCGTGCGCGAGACCGATGAGCTATTGGAACGTGGCGTGTTCGACGCGCAGGAATACCGCACTTTCCACCGCTGCGCCGACTTCCTGTGGTCGGTCCGCTGCAACATCCATTTCTTCTCGGGCCGCGCCGAAGAGCGGCTGTCGTTCGACATGCAGCGCGAGATCGCGATCCGGCTCGGCTATACCTCGCATCCCGGCATGCAGGACGTCGAACGCTTCATGAAGCACTACTTCCTGGTCGCAAAGGACGTCGGCGATCTCACCGCGATCCTGTGCGCCAAGCTGGAGGATCAGCAGGCCAAGCCCGCGCCGGTCCTGAGCCGGATGATGGCGCGGCTGCGGCCGAGCACGGTGCGACGGCGTGTGCCCGATAGCGACGATTTCATCGTCGACAACAACCGCATCAATCTCGCCGCTCCCGACGTGTTCAAGCACGACCCGGTCAACCTGATCCGGATCTTCCGGCTCGCGCAGAAGAACAACCTCGCTTTCCACCCGGACGCCATGCGTACGGTGACGCGGTCGCTAAAACTGGTCAACGCGCAGCTGCGCGACAATCCGGAAGCCAACCGGCTGTTCATGGAAATCCTGACCTCGAACGACGCAGAAGTGGTGCTGCGGCGGATGAACGAGACCGGCGTGCTCGGCCATTTCATCCGCGCCTTCGGCAAGATCGTGTCGATGATGCAGTTCAACATGTACCACCACTATACGGTGGACGAGCATCTGTTGCGCTGCGTCGGCTACCTGCAGGAGATCGAGCGCGGCGGCAACGACGAATTCGTCGTCGCCAGCGATCTGATGCGCAAGATCCGCCCCGAACACCGCGCGGTGATCTACATCACGACGCTGCTGCACGACATCGCCAAGGGCCGGCCCGAGGATCATTCGATCGCCGGCGCCAAGGTGGCGCGGCGGCTATGCCCGCGGCTCGGCTTCAACGCCGCCGATACCGAAACGGTGGCCTGGCTGATCGAGCAGCATCTGACGATGTCGACGGTGGCGCAATCGCGCGACCTCTCCGACTATAAAACCATCGAGAATTTCGCGGCCGTGGTGCAGTCGGTCGAACAGATGAAACTGCTGACGATCCTGACCACCGCCGACATCCGCGGCGTCGGCCCCGGCGTCTGGAACGGCTGGAAGGCGCAACTGTTGCGTACACTGTATTACGAAACCGAGCCGGTGCTGACCGGCGGCTTCTCCGAAGTCAATCGCGCCCAACGCATTGCCGTCGCGCAGTCGGAATTCCACGCCGCATTCACCGAATGGCCGGAAATCGAGCTCAACGCCTATATCAGCCGGCACTATCCGGCCTACTGGCTCAAGGTCGAGCTGCCGCGCAAGATCCGCCATGCCCGCTTCATTCGCGCCAGCGAGCAGGCCGGCCACAAGCTCGCGATCAATGTCGGCTTCGACGAGGCGCGTGGCGTCACCGAACTGACCATCCTGGCCACAGACCATCCCTGGCTGCTGTCGATCATCGCCGGCGCCTGTGCCTCCGCGGGCGCCAACATCGTCGACGCCCAGATCTACACTACCACCGACGGCCGCGCGCTCGACACCATCGCGATCTCAAGAGAATACGACCGCGACGAGGACGAGGGCCGCCGCGCCACGCGGATCGGCGACATGATCGAGGAGGTGCTGGAAGGAAAATTGCGCCTGCCCGAGGTGGTGGCGCGGCGGTCGGCGAGCCGCGGCGGCAAGGTACGCCCCTTCGTGGTCGAACCGGAAGTCATCATCAACAACCAGTGGTCCGACCGCTACACCGTGATCGAGGTGTCCGGGCTCGACCGGCCGGGCCTGTTGTACCAGCTGACCACTGCGATCTCGAAGCTCAACCTCAACATCGCATCGGCCCATGTTGCGACCTTCGGCGAACGCGCCCGTGACGTGTTCTACGTCACCGATCTCCTGGGCGCGCAGATCAACGCGCCGACGCGACAAGCCGCGATCAAGAGCGCGCTGATCCACCTGCTCGCCCATGACGAGGCGGTGGCGGCGTAATGTCGAAAGCTGTGAGGCTTCCCCGCAAGGTCGAAGCTGTGGTGTTCGATATGGACGGCCTGATCTTCGACACCGAGGCGCTTTACCGGGACGCGACCATGGCCGCCGCCGCCGATGGCGGCCACGACATCCCCCTGCCGTTCTATTTATCCACGATCGGAACGCCGCTCGAGGCGACCCGCAAGGCTTTCATGGCCCAGTGCGGCAGAGAGTTCGATTTCGACCGGTTCTGGGCAACCGCATCGACCCGGTTTCGCGAATTGACCCGCCTGCAGTTGCGCCTGAAGGCCGGTGTCATCGAGTTGCTCGATTTCCTGGACGAACTCCGGCTGCGGCGTGCGATCGCCACTTCCTCGGAACACGAAGATGTCCAGCATCACCTCGGCTTTCACGACTTGCTTCGCAGGTTTGATGCGGTCGTTGCGCGCGGCGACTATTTGCGCGGCAAGCCGGATCCCGAGCCTTTCCTGAAGGCCGCCGGGCGGCTCGGGGTCGAACCGCGATCCTGCCTGGCGCTGGAGGATTCTCCTCACGGCGTGCGCGCCGCATCGGGCGCCGGAATGATGACGATCATGGTGCCGGACCTGTTGCCGCCGACCGCAGAGATTGAGGGACTGTGCGCCTGCATCGCTCGCGATCTGCACGAGGTGCGGCTTCTGTTGGGAGCGCAGCCTGCCCGCTAAAATTTCGTGATCGGCGGCAGCGCTTCACCGTTGCGGAGCGCGCGCAGAGGCGCGGTGTCGCAATAGGGGTCTCCTCGATCACATTACCGTTTCGCAAGCAGAATTTGTCGACGCCGCGCCATCTGAAGCGCTGGCCGTTGACGAAGCACGGGCTCCGCGAGGCAATCGATATCCGTATATGACGAGCCATGGATTGCTTCGTCGCTTCGCTCCTCGCAAAGGCGGTTAAGCCGCACGCGTGCTGGCTACAGCACCACGCCCTCATGCTCCAGCAGCCAGCGTTTCCGCGACAGCCCGCCGCCATATTTGACCAGCGAGCCGTTGGCGCCGATCAGGCGATGACAGGGCACGACGACGCTGATCGGGTTGGCGCCGTTGGCGTGGCCGACCGCGCGCGTGGCATTGGGCGAGCCGAGCCTGAAGGCCAGCACGCCATAGCTCATGGTCGTACCAGCCGGGATTTTCGGCAGCGCGTGCCAGACTTTTTGCTGGAACGGCGTGCCCGCGACGCGCCATCTGATACTCGTGAGGCGATCGAGATCACCCTTGAAATATCCTGCCAACGCCGATCGGAGGTCTCGCGGAGCGCGGGCCTGTTTCAGGGTTACGGCGCCATATTGCCGCCGTAGCAATTGCCGCATACGCGGCTCGTGGTCCTCCCAGTCGAGCGCACGGAGGACGCCGTCCTTATCAACGACAAGCAAAGCAACGCCGATCGGCGTCTGCAGGCGATCGAGCCCGAAGGTTTCAGGCGGCTTCGCGTTCATGGATTCGCCTAGTCGGCGCCGATGGCGCCATGTCCGCTGCCCACAGATGCAGCGCCGCATAGGCGCGCCATGGCCGCCAGCGCTCGGCGCGCGACAATAATTGCGCGGGCGACAGGCGTACGCCGTCGGCGTACGCCATCGCGCGCAGCAAGCCGATGTCGGCGGCGGGGAATGCATCCGGTTCGCGCAACTCGCGCATCGCGATGTATTGCGCGGTGCATTCGCCGATCCCCGGCAGCGACCGCAATTTTGCGATCGCCTCATTCAGGCTCGCGCCGCGGCTGAAGAGCGCAGGATCGCCGCTCATCGCGACCGCCAGCGACGTCACGGCGAGCGCCCTCGCGCCGGGCATGCCGAGGCCGACGAGGTCGGCGCTCGCAAGCCGCGCCGGCGACGGAAACAGATGGCTCAGACTTTCGCTGTCCTTTGCCGGCAGGGCCGCACCATGCGCTTCCACCAGCCGGCCGAGCAGCTTCGTTGCGGCCCGGACGGTGATCTGCTGGCCGAGGATCGCGCGCACCGCCAGCTCAAATCCGTCCCATGCGCCGGGAACGCGCAGGCCAGGCCGGGCAGCGACCAATTTTGCCAGCACGGGATCGACCGAAAGATGCACGCCGATCGTATCGGGATCGGCGGCCAGATCGAACACGCGCCGCACCCGCGCGATGATCTGCGGCAGCGCCGCCATGTCGGGAAACCGCACGGAAACGTCGACGCGATTGTGATCCGCAGGCGTGACGCGGATGACGCCGCTGTTGCCGCCGATGGCAATGCTGCGCCGATAGCTGTCGCCCTCGACCATCTCGACGCCGGGGATGGCGCGTGCTTCGAGGAACGACAGCATCGCATCCCAATCATAGGGCGGCCGGTAGGCGAGCCGGACCGACAGCGCACCGGCCTCGCGCCGGGTCGTGACGCGGCTGCGCCGCAGCGTCGCCGGTGTGCGCCCGAACATCTCGCGAAAAGTTTCGTTGAAGCGGCGGACACTGTTGAAGCCCGAGGCCAACGCGATCTCGGCCATCGGCAACGAGGTTTCGTGGATCAATTGCTTGGCGAGCAGGACCCGCCGCGTCTGCGCTACCGCGATCGGCGAGGCTCCGACATGCCGGTGGAACAGCCGTCGCAACTGGCGCGCGCCGACGCCGAGCCGGTTGGCGAGGCCTTCGACATCGGCCTCATCGAGGCCGCCGGCCTCGATCAAGGCGAGTGCGCGGGAAACGGTATTGGTGGTGCCGCGCCAGAAGGCGAGATCGGGCGAGGTTTCCGGCCGGCAGCGCAGGCAGGGGCGGAAGCCGGCCTCTTGCGCTGCCGCGGCGGAAGAAAAGAATGAGACGTTCTCGAATTTCGGCGTGCGTGCCGGGCAGATCGGACGGCAGTAGATCCCGGTGGTCTTGACGCCCACGAACAGCCTGCCATCGAAGCGGGCATCCCGGGTCGAAATCGCGCGGTAGCAGGCGGTGCGGTCCATATCCATGCAGGAATTTTGATTTGTCACCGCCCGCTTGTCTCGCGGTTTTCGGACATCGTCAGCTTTCAAAAATGAGACAGGTGGTGGTGCCATGAGCAAGCAATCGTCCCTTGGCGTCGGTGATCCGCCCCTCGGCGGTGCCGACGCGCCGGCCGCAATTCAGCACAACGCCTTCCGCCCTGATCTCACCCGTCTCCGGCGTGATCGGTCGCACCAGGGAAATCTTGAATTCGAGCGTGGTCGAGCCGAGGCCCTTTGCGAGTGTCGACTGGATCGCGAGTCCCATGCAGCTGTCGAGCAGCGTGGCGGAGAAGCCGCCATGCACCGTGCCTGCGGGATTAAGAAGGTTGCCGCCCGGCGTTGCCGTGATGACGACGTGGCCGGACACCGCCTCGGTCACGTCATAGCCGAGGGTTGCCGCGATGGTGTTGAGCGGCAGCGTGCCGTCAGCGAGTCCCTGGACGAATTCCAGTCCGCTCATTTCGCGCCGCCGCTCGGCACTGACGGTGCCATAGGTTTTTCTGGTGGTATCCATAATGCAATCATGTCCGCTGGTATCCATAATGCAATCATGGTCGATCGGCGCAGGCCTGTCTCGCGGTTTCCGGACGTGGTCTCAGCGGAACAGACTTCGGAACAGGAATCGCGGCCAACGGATGCGGAACATGCTAGCGTGAGTTGATGGTCGGCTTCGGGGGAACGCCACATGAGCATGATCGCGAATGGCCTGGTGGCGCTGGTCGCTGTGCTGCATCTTTATTTTCTGGTGCTGGAAATGTTCCTCTGGACCAAACCGCTGGGGCTGAAGACCTTTCGCAACGCCCCTGAAAAGGCCGCGGATTCGGCGGTACTTGCGGCCAACCAGGGCCTCTATAACGGCTTTCTCGCCGCAGGCCTGATCTGGGGGTTGATGCAGGGCACGCCGGGCTTCGCGTTCCAGATCAAGACGTTCTTTTTGCTCTGCGTGATAGTGGCCGGTATTTACGGCGCCGTGACCGTCAGCCGCAGAATCCTCTATGTGCAGGCGGCGCCCGCCGCGATCGCATTGATCCTGCTCTGGCTGGCGTAACTTCGTTCACCCCGCCGCACTGCCCTGTCTTGCATTGCACAACCCGTTCCTCCCCTGTCGCTTGCGCGATGGCTCACGGCCAGGCCGGACCATCGGTAAAATCACCCACATGAGGAACGCAGCACTATGAAGAACGGCATCTTTCATCTGTTGACCGGGACCGCACTTGCGATCGCGCTGTCCGCATCGCCGGCATCGGCACAGAAGAAATACGACACCGGGGCGACCGATACCGAAATCAAGATCGGCCAGACCGTGCCGTTCTCAGGCCCGGCTTCGGCCTATGCCACGATCGGCAAGGCCCAGGCCGCCTATATGAAGATGATCAACGACCAGGGCGGCATCAACGGGCGCAAGATCAACCTGATCCAGTATGACGACGCCTACAGCCCGCCGAAGGCCGTCGCAGGTCCGCAAGCTGGTCGAGGACGACGAGGTGCTGCTGACCTTCCAGCTCATCGGCACGCCGCCGAACGCGGCCGTGCACCTATGGCTAGTCGACGGCGCAGCTTCTCGTCTACGTGCTCAAGCAGTGCGGAGACGACTTGACGCGCGAGAACGTGATGAAGCAGGCGACCTCGCTGAAGAATGTCGTGCTCGATCTGGCGCTGCCCGGCATCGTCGCCAACACCTCGCCGACCGACTATCGCGTCAACAAGCAGCTGCAGATAATGAAGTTCGACGGCGAGCGCTGGGAACTGTTCGGCCCCATCATCGAGGACACCGGCGCGGCCGGCTGATCGCAGTCACACGTCGTTCCGGGGGCGATGCGAAGCATCGAACCTCAGATGTGCAATTGCACATCGGGAACCTCGAGATTCCGGGTTCGCGCTATCGCGCGCCCCGGAATGACGGGGTCCGCGGGCGGATCGTCCTTGCGGTAGGGTTAAGAGCCGCTGAAACTCTTGTTTTCCAATAGCTTGCGTAGCGGCCGCCGTGTCAGCCTTAACCATCGCTTAAGACGCCTTTAAACCCCGCCCGCTAATCTCCCGCATCTGTTGGTGCGGGCGTTGGCGTATGGCGTGGGGACGGAAAAAGGGCGGCGGACGCAAGGAGCCGCTATTCGGGCTCGCTGCTTCGCTTTCGGAACTGCGCCTCAGCCCGCAGGATCGCGTGACCAGCGCCGATGACGACAAGCCCGCCAAAAAATCAGCCAAACGCAAACCCGCCGATCCCGACCGGGACGGTCCGCGCGAGCGAAAGCCGCGCGTGAGCCGAAGCGGCAGTAAACGCCGGTCGAAGGGCCGCTCCCGTGGCGGCATCGCACGCCTGTTCTATTGGGGCGCGGTGCTCGGCCTATGGGCGGGGATCGCCGTCGTCGGCGTCATCGTCTGGGCGGGTGCACATCTGCCGCCGATCCAACAACTCGAAATCCCGAAGCGGCCGCCGACTATCCAGATCACCGGCGCCGACGGCAGCGTGCTGGCGACGCGCGGCGAGATGGCCGGCGCCAATGTTTCACTGAAGGACCTGCCGCCCTATCTGCCAAAGGCCTTTATCGCCATCGAGGATCGCCGCTTCTATTCGCATTACGGCGTCGATCCGATCGGCATCCTGCGCGCGGCGGTGACCAATGTGCTGCATCGGGGCGTCTCGCAGGGTGGCTCGACACTGACGCAGCAGCTCGCCAAAAACCTGTTCCTGACCCAGGAACGCACGCTGCAGCGGAAATTGCAGGAAGTCGAACTCGCGCTCTGGCTGGAGCGCAAGCATACCAAGAACCAAATTCTCGAACTCTATCTCAACCGGGTCTATTTCGGCTCCGGCGCCTATGGCGTCGAAGCCGCGGCGCAACGCTATTTCGGCAAGTCCGCCAAAAACGTCACGATCGCGGAAGCCGCAATGCTCGCCGGCCTCGTCAAATCGCCGTCGCGGCTCGCGCCGAACCGCAATCCCGAAGGCGCCGAGAAACGCGCGCAGGTCGTGCTCGCCGCGATGGCGGAGGCCAAATTCATCACCGAAGCGCAGGCGCAGGCTTCCATCGGCCATCCCGCCTACAATGTGAAAGCCGCCGGCGCGGGAACGATGAATTATGTGGCGGACTGGATCGGCGAAGTGCTCGACGATCTGGTCGGCCAGATCGATCAGGATATCGTGGTCGAGACCACGATCGATCCGAAGCTGCAGGCGGTCGCCGAAGCCGCCGTGATCGACGAACTCGCGGCCAAGAGCGTAAAATTCAATGTCAGCCAGGGCGCGCTGGTGGCGATGACGCCGGACGGCGCGGTGCGCGCCATGGTCGGCGGCCGCAATTATTCCGAGAGCCAGTATAACCGCGCGGTCACCGCCAAGCGGCAGCCGGGTTCGGCGTTCAAGCCGTTCGTCTACCTGACCGCGATCGAAGCGGGTCTCACGCCGGAAACGATACGGCAGGACGCGCCGCTCGACGTCAAGGGCTGGAAGCCCGAGAATTACAGCCACGAATATTTCGGCGCGGTGACGCTGACACAGGCGCTCGCGATGTCGCTCAACACGGTCGCAGTGCGGCTCGGGCTCGAAGTCGGCGCCAAGAATGTGGTGCGTACCGCGCACCGGCTCGGCATCTCATCGAAGCTCGACGCCAACGCCTCGATCGCGCTCGGCACGTCCGAAGTCTCGGTGCTCGAACTGGTCGGCGCCTATGCGCCGTTCGCCAATGGCGGGCTTGGCGTTTCCCCGCACGTCGTAACGCGTATCCGTACCGCCGATGGCAAGCTGTTGTATGCGCGCCAGCCCGACCAGCTCGGCCAGGTGATCGAACCGCGCAATGTCGCGATGATGAACACCATGATGCAGGAGACGCTGCTTTCCGGCACCGCCCACAAGGCGGAGCTTCCGGGCTGGATGGCCGCGGGCAAGACCGGCACCAGCCAGGATTTCCGCGACGCCTGGTTCATCGGCTATACCGCCAATCTCGTCTGCGGGGTCTGGCTCGGCAATGACGACAACTCGCCGACCAGGAAGGCCACCGGCGGCGGCCTGCCGGTGGAGGTCTGGACCCGCTTCATGAAAGCGGCGCATCAGGGCGTCACGCCGGTGGCGTTGCCGGGCTCGCAAGGAGGCGGCTTTTTCTCGAATATCGCGCAGGCCGCCGCGCAGGTCGGCGCACCTGCCGCCGGCCTGACGGCCGGCGCCGCAACGCGGCCGGCGCCGGTGCGCGCCGGTGTGCGTCCGGAAGCGGCGGGTGGTCTGGACGGCTGGCTGGTGGATCGGTTGTTCGGGCGGTAAATTTCTTCCGCCAAAGACGTTTGATGGGGCGCGCGAACAGCAAGGGCAGCGGAATCATGAATACGCGGGTCGCCATCGCGTTGCGCGCCACCTTCCAGAGCCTCGCCTGGATCGGTGCTGAAGCAGGCATCTTCGAGCGGCATGGCGTCGAGCCCGCGTTCACCCTTGAAACCGGTGGCCCTCGCGCCGCCGCCGGCACGGTATGCGGTGATTGGGAGTTCTGCCATACCGGAGATCTTCCTGTCGTCGAAGGGGTGGCTCAAGGACAGGATCTGGTTTTGATCGTCGCGCCGACGGCGCCTCACGATGCGGCGTTCCTGATGGCGAGGCGCGGCATCACCAGGCCCGAACAGCTAGCCAATGCACGAATCGGCGGCGTCGATGCGGCCGGCCAATTCGGCCGGGCCGTACAGGCGCTGCTGGCGACATGGCGCGTGTCGGCGACGGTCGTTTCGCTCGGCTCGTTTCGGGCGATCTACACGGCGCTCGGAACGGGCGAAATCGATGCCGGCTATCTGCCGATCGATCTGCGATTCCGCGGCGAGAACGAGTTCGGCTGGAACGCGCTGCATGGCCTGCCGGTCGGTGCCGGGGGCATTGTCACGACACGCCGCCTGATCGCCGCCAATCGCGAACTCGTCTCGCGATTCGTCAAGGCGTCGGTCGACACGATCGCCTTGTTCAGGACGCAGCCGGATGTCGTCGTACCCCTGCTGCAACGCTTCCTGCAGATCGACGACCGCAAATCGGTGGAGCAGACGCTCGCCTATTACGCGCCGTTGTATCAGGCCATTCCGCGACCGACCTTCGCTTCCGAAATCGTACAGCTGAGGAGTATCGTCTCCCGGAAGTACCCTGGGGCCAGCAACATCAAATCCGAGGATCTTTCCGACGCCTCGTTTGTCGACGAGCTGGATCGGGCGGGCTACTTTGAGCGTCTCTACTCCCAAGCGAAATAAATCTGCACGCCTGTCGCAAAACTGACGGTGGGGATCGCACGTCCCGATCAGACGCGATCCCGGGACACTGCAACGGCACAGATAACGGCTTCGGCGTGCTAATCCTGGATACCGTAGCGATGCAGATCGTTGCCGCAGGTGTCGAGCCAGTTCTTGGCGCGCTCGACCGACGGGCAGATTCGCGCGACCACCCGCCAGAACCGCGCCGAGTGGTTCATCTCGACGAGATGGGCGACCTCGTGAGCGGCGAGATAATCAAGCACGTAAGGCGGCGCGAGGATCAGCCGCCACGAGAATGACAGGGAGCCCGCCGACGTGCACGATCCCCAGCGGCTCGACTGGTCGCGGATCGACAGCCGCTTTACCCGCACGCCGAGCGCCTCGGCATAGCCTTGGGTTGATTTCTGCAGGTCGTGGCGCACTTCGCGCTTCAAATAGTCGAGCACCCTTCGCTCGACATGTTCGACGCCGCCGGCGACGCAGAGGATGCGCTCGCCGCTGTCGCGCACTTCCGTCCACGCCGTGCCGCGCTGGCCGGCGCGATGCACGATCCGGTACGGGACGCCGCGCAATGGCACCACGGTGCCGGCGAGAAACGGCGCGGCCTTGGGCAGGCGGCCGAGACGCGCGGCGATCCAGCCGCCATGACGCTGCGCGAAGTCCTTGGCCTCGCTGAGCGTGCCGCGCGGCGGCATGGTCAGGATGGCTTCACGGTCGCTTGGATGGATCCGCAAGGTGTAGCGGCGCGCCCGACGGTGCCGGCGCAGCCGGACCGAATAGATTTGCGAGCCGTGCTTGACCAGGAGTCGAGAAGGCTCGTAAGGCCGCCGATAGAGGAGCGCGCGAGTGGCCATGTCTGCAAGTCCGGGGATCAGGAGTTCGCCCGGATTCTGCCACAGCCGCCGCCATTGAAATCGTTCGGCGCAAAAACAAATCATTTGCCCAATATACAGGGGCTAACCGGTTAACCGGCCCTATAGGAGGGGCCGGGAACAAAAAATTTCGTCGGGAACCTTGCCTCTGTGGCTGGGTCAAACTTTGAAGTTCACGCTCATTCCTTCGAAGAGCCGGGAAGTGCGATTTCCTCGAGTCTGTTCAGAGGCTTAGCCGGCCGGCCGAATCGGTGCCCGAGCGCGGCCGAAGCCCCCCCGATAAAGGCGTCGAAAGCAGGTGATTGAACGCGTTGGAAGCAAGATTTCGCTGAAAGTACGCCGGCATTGGCCGTTTTCGTCAGCTTGCCGATTTGACGCCTCTGCACGCCCGACCGCAAAGTACGGCGTCACTTTAACGAGGGAGATGTCGATGTCTGTTTCCACCAAATGGATCGCTGTCGCGGTTGCGGCAACCGCACTGATTTACGCCGCGCAGGCGCAAGAGCCGGCCGGCCGCAAAGAACTCAAGCGAGCCGACCTGACCGGGACCAACATGGAAGTCATTATCAGCGTCTCCGAAACCAAACCGGGCGAAACCTTCGCCCGTCACATCCATCACGGCGAAGAAGCCTTGTACGTGCTCGAGGGCGCGAGCGCGGAACTTCCGGACGGCAAGCAGATTTCCCTGTCGGCAGGCTCGGCCGCCATCAATGCGCGCGATGTGCCGCATGCCGGCTTCAAGATCGTCGGCGACAAGACACTCAAACTGCTGACGGTTCATATCGTGGACAAGGGAAAGGCGCTTTACGACAAGCCCTAGTCGAAGGCGCCAACGCCCCTCTCCCGGGGGCGAAGGGGCCGGAGCCATTCGCCCGGCGCTTTATTCCGCTGCCGCGACCAGCGAGGGTTTTACGCTTGCCGCCGACATCATGAAGTCGGAGATGCGGGGCACGATTTCCGACTTGAAGCGGGAACCGTTGAACACGCCATAGTGCCCGACGCCCTTCTGCACGTAGTGAATCCGGCGATGGGCAGGGATCGAACTGCACAGCGCATGTGTGGCTTCGGTCTGGCCGAGGCCTGAAATATCGTCGTTCTCGCCTTCCACCGTCATCAACGCCACGCGCGTGATCTTCGAGGGATCGACCGGCTTGCCGCGATGGGTCATCTCACCCTTCGGCAGCGCATGCTTGATGAACACGGTGTCGACCGTCTGCAGATAATATTCCGCCGAGAGATCCATCACCGCGAGATACTCGTCGTAGAAATCGCGGTGCTTGTCGACGAGGTCGCCATCGCCCTTCACCAGGTTCTTGAACAGGGCCTTGTGCGCGTCCGTATGGCGGTCGAGGTTCATGCTGATGAAGCCCGAGAGTTGCAGGAAGCCCGGATAGACGTCGCGCATCACGCCCGGATGCGGAAACGGCACCTTGGTGATGACGTTGCTGCGGAACCAGTCGATGCCGCGTTCGGCGGCGAGGTTGTTGACGGCAGTGGGATTGCGGCGGGTATCGATCGGTCCGCCCATCAGCGTCATCGAAAGCGGCACGAAGGGATCGCGCTCGGCTTCCATGATGGAGACCGCCGCCACCACCGGCACCGATGGCTGGCACACCGCGATGATATGCATGTTGCCGCCGAGCACGTGCAGCATCTCGATGACGTAATCGACATAGTCCTCGAGATCGAAGCGGCCCGCGGCGAGCGGGACCATCCGGGCATCGGCCCAGTCGGTGATGTAGACTTCGTGGGTCGGCAGGAAGGCCTCGACCGTGCCGCGCAACAGCGTCGCATAGTGACCCGACATCGGCGCCACGATCAGCACCCGCGGTTGCGGAATGCGCAGCGGCCGCGTCAACTTGCGATCGAAGTACAACAGCCGGCAGAACGGCTTTTCCCACACCGAGCGGATCTCGATCGGGGTGCGGACGCCGCTGACCTCGGTGTCGTTCAGACCCCATTCGGGCTTGCCGTAGCGGCGGGTGGCGCGCTCGAACAATTCGCAGCCGGCGGCGATCGATTTGCCGAATTCGGTGTGCGACCACGGATTGAGCGGATTCTGAAACAGGATCTTGGTCGCGTCGGTTACAGCGCGCGCCGGGTTGAGCGAGGCGTGCCCCAGCTCGTACATCCAGTACATCGGCGTGGTCAGCGCCGGACTGCCTTCGGCCACCAGTGGCGGCGCGCCGCCAAACTCACCAATCGGCATTATTGCTCAATCCCCTTTTTGCATCGCAGCATACTGCCGAATGCGTAAGAAAGCGTCAATGTACAGATCGGTAGATCTCCCTGCTTCGGCTAGGGGAAAGCCGGCGAATCCACGGGAACGTGACTTATTCGCCACCACCCAGCAGTGAACCCTGGCGGCGGGCGCTGCGCAGAAGCAGAAGAAATGTCCCAAATGACGCAACAAACAGCACCGCATTGATGAGGAGCGCCGAGACCATCAGGTCGGCCCGGAACACATGCTCGATCAACAGCGCCCGCATGCCCTCGAACACATAGGTCGGCGGCAACGCCCAGGCGACATATTGCAGCCAATGCGGCAGCACCGTTACGGGATAGTAAATGCAGGCCAACGGCATCAGCGCGAACATCAGCGTCCAGACGATGCTTTCCGCGCCAAGCCCGTTGCGCAGCACGAGCCCGGATACGAAAATCCCGATCGACCAACTGGTGAAGATCAGGTTGCAGAAGAACGCGATCAGCGGCACCCCGATGCCGTAGAAATTGAAGTGAAACAGAAACCACGCAAGCCCCGTCATCGGAATGACGCCGATCGCGAGCCGGATCAGGCTCATGATCATCAGCGCGATCAGGAACTCGATCGGCTTCAGCGGGCTCATCATCAGATTGCCGAGGTTGCGCGCCCACATCTCCTCGAGGAACGAGATCGAGAAGCCGAGCTGCCCGCGAAACAGGATGTCCCACAGGATCACGGCGCCGATCAGCGTGCCGCCGGCCCGCGCAAAGAAGCCCGCATTCTGCGAGATATAGGTCTGCAGGAAGCCCCAGGTGACGATCTGCATCGCCGGCCAATACAAGAGTTCCAACAGCCGCGGCCACGACGACATCAGAAGGTACCAATAGCGCAGGACCATCGCACCAATGCGATGCGGCGCAATCTCCCAATGCGTGGCGAGCCTGTTCACGGCGCCGCCTCCTGGGCGCGGCCGCGCGCGACGTCAAGAAAGACTTCTTCCAGCGTCGTCCGGTTGTAGCGGGCCATGATGCCGTCGGGCGTATCGTCGTCCTCGATGCGGCCGCGCTTCATGATGATGACGCGGTCGCACAGCCGCTCCACCTCGAGCATGTTGTGCGAAGCCAACAGGACCGTCGCGCCTCGGTCCTTGCGATAGTCCTGCAGATGCTGCCGGACCCAGTCGGCGGTATCGGGATCGAGCGAGGCGGTCGGCTCGTCCAGTAGCAGCAGTTCGGGCTCGTTGATCAGCGCCTTCGCCAGCGCGACACGGGTCTTCTGTCCGGCAGAGAGCTTGCCGTTGGCGCGGTCAAGGAAATCCTCGAGATCGAGATCGGCGGCAAGTTGCGCGATACGCTCGCGCAGATTCTCGACGGCGTAGAGCTTGCCGAAGATCGTGAGGTTTTGCCGCACCGTCAGCCGCATCGGCATGTCGACATAGGGGCTTTCGAAATTCATCCGCCCGAGCACCTCGGCGCTGTGCTCGGGCATCGCCGCACCCAGCACCTGGATCCGGCCCGAGGTCGGCAGCACGAGCCCCATGATCATGGCGATGGTCGTGGTCTTGCCGGCGCCGTTGCCGCCGAGCAGCCCGGTGATGCTGCCGCGCGCGATGCGAAACGACACGTCGTCGACCGCGCGGGTGGCCTTGTAGACCTTGACGAGGTGCGCGACCTCGATCGCCGCCGACACTGTCGGATCGGCGGCTGGGGACCGGGAGGCGGCGGCACCGTCGTTTTCCATGCGGGGCGTTCATTGAGCCATTGCGGCGGCGAGCGCAAGACTTTGGCAGGAAATTCGCCGGCGGCCGGACATCCAAGAGGCGCGTTTGTGATCGGCCCCGCGCGCGGCTAAGCTCCCGGATATGTCAGAAATCGCCGCTCACGACTTTCGCCATCCGCGCCGTCATATCCGCCTGGACACGATCCTGCGGCTGCGCTGGCTCGCGGTGCTCGGGCAACTGGTCGCACTTTTCATCGTGGTGCAGGGGCTCGAATTCGACCTCGAGGTCGCCCCCTGCATCACCATCATCGGCCTGTCGGCGCTGCTCAATCTGGTGCTGCAGGTCGTCTTCAATCCGATGCGGCGGCTGGAGCCGGTCTATGCCGCCGCATTGCTGGCGCTGAACATCGCCGAGCTGGCCGGGCTGTTGTTCTTCACCGGCGGGCTGGAAAATCCTTTCTCGTTCCTGTTTCTCGCCCCGGTGCTGATCTCGGCAACGGCGCTGCCAGTCCGGCTGACGATCGCGCTTGGCGTATTCGCGGTCGCCTGCGCCTCGGTGCTGGTCTATTTCCATCTGCCGCTGCCGTGGGACAGCGAGGAGCCGCTGGAGCTGCCGCCGATCTATCTGATCGGCGTCTGGCTTTCGATCGTGCTGGCGATCGGGGTCACCAGTCTCTATGCGTTC
>Ga0075522_10001458_pt1 | contig 17914 bp, 15 predicted proteins | sample NGEPerA_FD_74796 | JGI IMG/M metagenome (GOLD analysis project Ga0075522, IMG submission 74796) | Arctic peat soil microbial communities from the Barrow Environmental Observatory site, Barrow, Alaska, USA - NGEE PermafrostL2-A | ecosystem: Environmental > Terrestrial > Soil > Wetlands > Peat ... | reverse complement strand
GTTGACCACCTTGGCGTTGCCGGAGGCGCGCGTCAGCGTGTCGCCGAAGACGGTGGCGAACGCCATCACCAACAACGAGCCGGCGCCGGGCCCGAAGAAGCCGTCGTAGGCGCCCAGACCGAAGGCGATCACCAGCAGCCAGGTGCGCGCCGCGCGTGGTCCGAGCTGGCGCGCAGTGGGCGCCACCTTGCGCTGGGCCAGCATGGCGGCCGACGAGATCAACAGGAGCACCATCACGACGACCCGCAACGGCGCCGCCGGAACCGCCAGCACGACGCGCGCCCCGAGACACGCGCCCGCGAAGCCCGCCGTGAACCCCAACACGACGCGATCGGCATCGATCTGGCCGCGCCTTCCGTAGGACACCACCGACGTCGCCGCGCCGAACACCGCCTGGCCCTTGTTGGTCCCGAGCGCCAGATACGGCGGTAGTCCGGCCGCCAGCAGCGCCGGCAGCGTGATGAGACCGCCGCCCCCGGCGATCGAATTGATCCAGCCGGCGGCGAACGCCAGCGCCGTCAACAGCGCGAGGCCCGGGACACCGAGCGAAATGACACCCACCCCGTTAGGATGAGCTTGGAAGCCCACCACCCGTCACTACCTTTCGTGCGTGGGTGGCTCATATCTGCCAAGGGGGACCAAGATGGTCTGCGCGGCCTTGCTGGCCAGCGCACCGTGGGTGGTCGGCTGTAGCAGCAACATCTTCGACGTGACGGTCGACCTCAGCTCGGAGGCCTACCAAGCCGACTTCGGCAGCACGGCCGGCAATATCCCGTCGGTGGCGTGCGATCCGAGCGCCCCCAGCGTCTGCACCTACGGCCAAACCGTCGACACCAACGTCCCGGCGGCCACCGGGATACCGGCCACCGTGTCGGTTACACCCGGCTGCGATGCCAGCTCCGATCTCTGTTTCGCGCAGGTGGCGGCGCGCGTCGTTTATCCCGTCAACGTGCTCCAGGACGACAACTTCACCACCAAGGTGGCACAGCGAACGATCTCGCTGGTGCGCCTGGCCGACCTGGCCTACACGGTCCCCGTCGATTCGCTGACCTTCGCGGTCCCCACCGTGAACATCTACGTCGGACCGGCCGGCACGACGTCGGAGACCGATCCCGGCGTCGTCTCGGTCGGCAGCACCGCCCCGATTCCCGCCGCCACGCCCGTGACTTCGCCGCTGCACCTGACGATCGCCGACGGCTCGCCGGCGCGCACGCTCATCGAACAGAGCGTCCAGGCCGAACAAACCTTCGTCTTCGTCGTGACGCTGGCGCCCCGCATCGCGTCCGGAGACCCCATCCCCGCCGGGGCAATCGAAGTCGACCTGTTTCCGCAGATTCAACTCGGCTTTTAGATCCAACCGCGGGGGTCGTACGTCCGAAGGGACATGACCCACCCGCAAACGCCACGCCGTAGGTCCGGCGGTTAGGTAAGCCGCGCGTCGGCCATGAAACCGGCGCGGCCTATGCCTAAGGTTCCGCGGAGTCGACGTTGGTCCGCTTGACGCGACTGCGTGCGGATGAGATCCTACGTTCCATAAAAGGAGGGGCCGCCCCATGCGTTTTTCCGGCCTTAGCGCCTCTTCCGTGCGCCTAGCTTCCGTCTCTTTGTCGCTGCTGCTCTGCCGCGGCGCCGCCGCGCAGGTCGTCGAGCCGAACGGGATTAGCGTGCCCGCGACGGTTCCGGGCAGCACCGAAATTACCCTGCAGGCCTACTTCAACTCGGTAGGTGAGACCATCGACGCGGTGACGGACGCCGCGGTCTCGCCTGCGGTCTTCCTACCCCTGTGTGATTTTCAAGCCACCCTGGTGCTCAGCCAGTCGCAGGCCCAGGCAGGGCTCGACTGGTACAACGTGCCGACCAGCCCGACCGCCACGCCGACTCTCTACCCGATCGGCGCGCCGCCGTTGGCGATCGGATCGACCGTTTCGAGCTCCGACATCCGCAGCAATCTCAACTATACGGGTGGGCTGATCGGCTTCGCGCTCATGAAGGACCTCGGCAACGGGTACGTTCCCGTCTACTACTCCGAGTACATGCGCAACGTCGACTGCACCGGTTGCATCATGCCGGGCTACTGGAAGATGGCGCTGTCGTACCAATCGACGGTGACGGCCAATGGGTACTACATGGCCTGGGAAGATTGGGAAGGCGCCAACGCCACCAGCTGGCCCGACGACGGCGACTTCAACGACAAGGTCTTCAAGTTCACCGGCGTCACGTGCAACGGCGGCGGCGTCCCGTGCAACACGGGACTGCAAGGCGTCTGCGCACTGGGCGTCACGCAGTGCCAAGGCGGCGGGACGATCGTCTGCAAGCCTACCGTTACGGCCACGCCCGAGAAGTGCGACAACCTCGACAACGACTGCAACGGCCAGGTGGACGAAGGCACCGGCCTCTGTCCCGGCACCGAGGTGTGCATACAAGGAACCTGCACCGGCGCCTGCGGCACCGAGGAGTTCGCCTGTCAGCCCGGCTGGCAGTGCCAGGACGGCCTGTGCGTCGATCCGAAGTGCGTCGGCGTGAACTGCGAGATCGGCCAGATCTGTCACGCGGGAACCTGCGTGGGCGGCTGCGACGGCGTCACCTGCCCCCTCGGCCAGGAGTGCCAGCTCGGCGTCTGCATCGATCCCTGCGCCGGTGTGACCTGTAGCGGCGCCGTCTGCGATCACGGCGCCTGCGTGACGGTCTGCTCCTGCCAACCCTGCGGCAGCGGCCAGACTTGCACCAACGACGGACATTGCGTCGACACCGGCTGCGACGTGATCACCTGCGGCGCGGGTCAAGTCTGCCAGGCCGGCGCCTGCATCGACGCCTGCACCGGTGCGGTCTGCCCGGGCGGCGCCGGTTGCCACAACGGCGTCTGCGACATGCCTTCCACGGGACAGACCACCACCGGCACGGGTGGCGTCTCCGGCGCGGCCGGCACCACCGGCTCGGGCAGCAGCGGCGCGGCGGGAAGCAGCGGATCGGCCGGCACCGCCGATACCGGTGGCGCGGGCGGTAAGACGACGACCTCGGGCAGCGGCGGCAGCACGACCAACGTCGGACCGCACGAGGCGGGCGGCGAGGTGGCCTGCCAGTGCGACGCGAGCGGCGCCGGCCGCGGCGGTCTCGGCCTACTGGCGGCGCTCTTCGCGCTGGCCAGCTTCCGTCGGCGCCGTCAGGGCGCGCCGCGCGCCTGAGGCATCACCCGCTGCCGGGCGCGGTCAGCTCGTAGAAGAGCGCGATGGTCAGGCAGTGAAACTGACTGTCCGAGCTCTGGGTAATCGTCTTGTCGATGACGCGCAGGCCTGGATTGTCCTGCAGCCATCGCGTGACGGCATCTCCCAACATCTCCCGATCCCTCGCCTTGGTGGCCGTGAAGACTTTCACCCCGCTCAACATGAACTAACTCTAGTGCAAGCAATGTGCCCCGCAAGGGATTAGCGCCGATTGCGGCGGTCGTGGCTCGGGAGGGCAAATCGTCTCCGGCAAACCTTGCGGAGCCACGATCCACCGTGGGTGCCCACGATGGCTCGGAGGGAGGGTCACATTTCTGGGCCCGCGCCGTGGCGCCCGGCCCAGCGGCCGAATCCCGTCTGTCACCAAAACGATCGTCAGCGACACCCGAAGTGTCCGAAAAACCGACAGCGCGGTCGCGGAAGATTCGGCCCGGATGGCGTTAGCATAGGCGCAAAAGCTGTTGTCCTGTGTGCGCGCGGTGGGGGGGCACCGGCGGAACACGCCCATCACGGAGGTGACCCATGACCGTCAACCATTCGAACCAGAAGCTCGGCAAGCAGCCGGCCCACCACGATCCCCGAACGCTGCAGATGGCGAACTACCTCACGCTGCCGGAGATCCCAGCCGCGCGCGATTGGACGACCAAAGCGGCGGCCAACTGGGGGATGATGCTGAACGACAAGCTGGGTGACTGCACCTGCGCCGCCACCGGCCACATCACGCAGGCCTGGACCGCCAACGCCGGCTCCAAGGAGCTGACCTTCCCCGATCCGGCCGTCCTCGCGGCGTACGAGGCGGTCGGCGGTTACAAGCCGAGTGAGCCCGACACCGATCGCGGCGCGGTCGAGCTGAACGTCCTGCGCTATTGGCGGAAGACCGGAATCGGCGGCACCAAGATCGACGCTTTCATGGCGCTCGAGCCCAAGAACCATCTGCACGTGCAGGCGGCGGTGGAGCTGTTCGGCGGGGCGTATATCGGCCTGGCGTTGCCCGTCTCGGCGCAGCAGCAAGCGATCTGGTCGGTGCCGCCGGGCGGACCGACCGGAACCGGCGCGCCGGGATCGTGGGGTGGCCACGCGGTGGTGATCGAGGCCTACGACGCCCACGGCCTGACGTGCATCACCTGGGGCCAAAAGAAGAAGATGACCTGGTCGTTCTGGGACGCTTACTGCGACGAGGCCTATGCGCTGCTCTCCGAGCTGTGGGCGAGCAAAAAGCCGGCGCCCTCCGGTTTCGACCTGGCGGCGCTCAAGGCGGACCTCAAGGCCATCGCCGGCTGACCGCTGCCGCGTGCGTGGGTGCAGCCAAGCGGGTCCGATCGAGGTCCGCTCGGCCCGCCTATGGCGCCGGGAGCGCTTCGAGCACTTCGATATCGAAGGCCGCCGTCTCGATGCGCCCGTCTTCTTTGATCTGCACGAACAGCCGGTAGGACCCCGGGTGGGGGAAAACGCAGGGGATGCGCACCCGCGGCGCGAAGGTCATTGCGTGGTGTGAATGATCCGGGAGCATCGCGGCCCCCTCGACCAGCGCCAGCGCCGCCATCGGCACCGAGCCGGTCGGGTGGATGTGCGCGAAGACCGAAAAATCGCGCGCCACAATCATGGCGTGCGCGGCCATCCCCATATAGGCCTGGATCCCCGGGCCTGGACGGCCATCCGCGGTTTCGGCCTCGAGCTCGAGGGCCACCGTCTCGCCCGCCCGCGGCGCGCGGGGCGCCAGCCAACGCAGCTGGCCACGCCCGTCGGCGAACGCAAAGACCGGAGACCCAACGCTGGCGGCGCGGGGTATCAAAGCCATGGCGTCGTCCGGATCGAAGCGCGCCGTCAGACCCACCGTGGTCGAATCCGACGGCCGCCCGCCATCCCGACCGGGCGTGTGCGGCCCGTCGAGCGTCACCTCGGTGCTCACCGTTTCGTCGAGACCGGTCCGGTGCACGATGTCGCCGAACAAACGATACGAGCCGGCCGGCAGCGGCGGCGTCGCCTGATCGAAGCGCGCGGTGTCGACCAGTCGGGGGTGCAGATGCGCGATGGCGTCCAGGTTGGGCGCCCGCACCAAAAACAGATGCATCAGGTGGCCGTGATCGGGAACCAGATCATCGATCTCGCGCCAGCGCATCCACCCCGGATCGCTGAGCGCCAGCGTCAACGTGGCGGGCGAGGCCTGCGTGGCGACCACGCGCATCGGTTTGTAGAGCAGCTTGCGGTATAGGCGGGCCTGGTCCGACCACCAGCCGCGACCACCCAAGATCCCTAGCGCCAGGATCGCCGCCGCCACCGCCATCCCGGCGCGGCCCCGCCGGAGCCGTCGCCGATCGGGCAGCGTGCCCGGCGCCAGATCGGACTCCCGCAAGCTGGCGCCGACGATGGCGATGAAGCCCGTCACCAGCAACAGCAGGAGCGCGACCAGCAGGCCCACCAAGACCGCCGGCATCGGGCGCACCGCGCGCGCCAGCGCCGGCACCGGAATCGACAGCGCGCCGGCGCCGCGCGCGCCGTCGACGGTAACGCGCACCTGCCAGGCCCCGGTCCGCATCAGCCAAACCGTGCTGTCATACAGGCGCGGGTCGCCGGGGCTCGGCCGCGCGTGGTCGGCCACCGGCGGCGAATCGACGCCCGGCCCGCGCAGCGGCAGCGGCACCACCGAGACGCCCGTGACGTCGTCATCGAAGGTCCGCACCGCAATCTGTGCGATGCCGGGCACGACGTCTGGCGGACGAATGGTGACCAGCAGATGGTAAGGACCGGCCTGGCCATCCTGCACGGCGTCGGGGCTGCCGACGTGCGCCCCGGCCGCAGTCGGCCAGCCCAGTACCGCGAGGAACACCAAGCCGACCGTCAAGCCAGTCGGACGGCCCGCCGCCCGAGCGCGGACCCTGCTCATCGCCGCAGGCGCGCCAACCAGCGCCCAACCGCTCGGCCCGCCACGATCGACAGGGCGGTTCCGATGAACGCGGACCCCAACCCGCGCACGAGCGCCCCAGCCGGCCGGGGCACGAACAGGTAGCGCCGATACAGCGCCTCGGGCGGCAGCCAGAAATCGAAGTACTTGGCGCCCCAGAAGTAGTTTCGCGCCGGCGGCGACATGAGGAACGTCGCGAACGGCCACTGACAAGCCAGGAAGATTCCCAGGAAGAGCAACGCCGCGACCACCACCGTCAACTCGCCGGGGCGGGACCGCCGATGCCAGAGCCACGCGTCGAGCGCGACGGCGGCCGGCAACAACAGCAGCGGAAACTCGGGCGGCACCAGGTTGAAGGTCGGCACCAGGACGGGCCCCAGCTTGGGCTGGGCCGATACCAGCGGGAACGTCCAGAGCAACGCGAGCAGGAAAACCGAATAGATCGCCACGGTGGTGGTGGCCGCCCAGCGCCGCCCGGATCCCCCGTGGACTGCGGTCAACAACACCGGCACGCACAGGCCGACCACCAGATAGAAACCACCGCTGTGCATGAAGGGCCGCACGGTCTTCTCCATGAACAGCGTCAGGAGGGCCACGATGATCATGGCGCCCACCACCAACGTCTGGGTCTCCAGCATCCGCCGCCGTGCTCCCGCGCCGGTCCGGTTCATGGCACTCGCCAACATCACGAGCGCGCCGATGTGCAGCGCGATGATCCCCAGCCCCAGCACCACGTGCGGCGGGCTCAGGATCTTGACGTCGAGCCCGTAGGCGTTGTGCCACCAGTTGTCGAACGGCGCCGACGACAGCATGGCGATGCCGCCCCAGGCCGCGATGAAGGCGCCCAGCGGCCCGCGAAAGCCGAGGACCCGCACACCGGCCCGTCGCGCCGCGCCGCCGCCGAAGGTCGCGGGCAGCACCTGCGCCAGCGCCGAGACCGCCGCCAGGATGGCGGCCGCGTAGATCACGACGTGCGGCGGCGACCAGAAACCGTCGCGCCCAATCGACCGGTGCCAGGCGATGTCCCAGTGAACGCCGAAGGCCACCGTCAGCGACGAAGCGAGCGCGCACCAGAGTGGCCAGACCGCGACGGCCTGGGTGGCGTGGACGGGGGCCAGGCCACCGGCAGGACCGAAATCCGACGCTGCGACGGTCGTCGCCACGGCGCGAGCATACCCGAGCGGTCGGGCGGGTGCCCGTTCAGCGCAGGATCTCGACCAGCAACACCCAGGCGTTGACGATGCCCCCTGTGAAGCAGAACAGCGTGCCGGGAACCAGCGCGTAAATTCCGCCCCGCGCGCCGGCGAGCAGTGCGGCGCCCGCCACGGCGTAACCCAGCGACGGCACCTGCGCGGCGACGATGCGGCTCACGATCCAGGACCGCGGCTGGCCGCTGCGATAGCCGCGAACCTGCACCCAGGTGGAGAGGGCCGAAACAACCAGCGCGGTCCCGAGCAGCTCGGCCCCGAAGGCCACCGTGCCCTGCCCCGGCGTCAGCCCGAAGAGCGCCACCGCCAACACGGAGGCGAGCACGGCCAAGGTCTCCGCCGCTCGACCGGGGAGCTGCGGAAACGACAGGATGCGCTGAAGGTTGATGGAGACCGCCACGAACAACAGGCCGGTCAAGGCCGCCGAGGCGCCGGCTTCGGCGACGAAGAAGTTCTCCCAACCCGAGGTGACCGGAGGCATCGACCCCCGCAAATTCGCATGGCGCCCCCCTTTGCTCAAGGCGGCGCCAGCGCGACGCCCGGGCGGCTGCCTGCGAATCTGGTGACGGGATATAGTGTAGACGTGCGGGCCCCCCCCGGTACGATTGCGTTCGCCGCCTGCCTGGCCGCAGGCTGCGGGGGCAGCGCCCCGGCGACCTCGGCGGGCGGCGCGGGCGGAGGTGGCACCGGTGCCGGTGGTGAAGTGACCGACGGAAGCGCGGGGGCCGGCGGTTGCGATGGGGCGGGCGACGGGTCGGACATCGACGATCTGTCGATCTATGCGGCGATGGCGGCCGATCTCGATCGCATCAACGTCATGACCTACGGGATGGCCGGCGCCTACGACGGCTGGACGAGCTGGCGCTCGAGCGCGCTCTATCAGACCGACTCGGCGACGCCGACCTCGATCGACTCTTCGGTGAAGCTCTACCTGCAAGCGGGCGTGCCCGCCGCCAAGCTGGGCATCGGCTCGGGATTCTACGGCCTGTGCTACACGCCGCCGGTTGCGGCGCCCGATCAGGCTCTGAACGGCGCGACGGTGGCGGGCGACGACGGCTCCTTGTCGTACGCCAACCTGGCGGCGGCCTACGATCTGAGCCGCGCCCAGCGCGACGCCGTCGCGCAGGTACCGTACCTGAGCTTCGCAACGGCCACCGGCCCGCAGGGTTGCGGTTATGTCTCGTACGAGGACGCGCAGTCGCTGGCCGACAAGGGCGCCTATCTCAAGAGCCACGCGTTGGGCGGCGTCATCGTGTGGACGATCAACGAAGGGTACCTACCGACCGCGGCCGCCGGCCAGCGCAGCCCACTCCTCACCGCGCTCGGCGCCGCCGTTCTTCCGTGATCCTGCGCCCGCAGGCGATCCGGATGGTGCTGGCCCATGGTCTGCCGGTGGTGTTCGAGGTGACCGGGGAGAGCATGGCGCCGCTTATCGAGCGCGGCAGCAAGCTGCGCATCGAGCCGGTGTTCGGCGACCTGCAGGTCGGCGACATCGTCGTGATCGCGATCGGCGAAGGGCACGACCTGGCGCTGCAGCGGGTGATGCATCTGTTCTCGGACGGCGGCCAGCGCTTCGTGATCCACCAGGGCGACGCGCCGGCGTCGCCCTTCACGGCCTGCGCGCGCGAGAAGGTCATCGGGCGCGCCAACGGATTCGTACCGCCGCGGCTACCGCGGCTGCCCACGCTCGAAAACCTGACGCCCGAGGCGCGCGCACGATTCGACCGCCGCCGCCGCGCCTGCGCGCTGTTCTCGTTGGGCCGCCGCATGATGTCCTCGCTGCGGATGGGCGATCGAAAGCTCACCCGTCGATTGGGCCGGGCCTTTCGGATGTTGGCGCGCACCATGGCACGCTGAGCGACCGCGTCCAGCGGCTGAAAAAGTAACCGAACGCGGCTCGCCCGCGCCGGCGCCGTCCACTACAATGCGCGACCTCGGCTCTCGGCGAGATCAGCGCCGGCGCGAGCTTCATTCCCCGCGACATCCCATGATAGCCCCCCGCATCGGGCGCCCGCGCGCCCCTCTCTGGCTCGCGATCGCGATCGCGCTGTCCGCCGTCCCACGCCCGGCGCGGGCGAATAATCCTGAGGAGCCCGAGACCGCCCCGCGGCCCGGCAACGACATCACCTTCCTGGATCACGGGGGCAACGGGCCGTACTGGCTGGGCCTGGAGGCCAATAGCATCGCGCAGGCCCACCCGGCGTTCGCAGCCGCCTATTCGACCTATCCGAATCCGCCGGCGTCGGTCTGCAATCCCCAGGACCCCAATCCCGCCGATTGCCTTTCGGGTCACAGCCTCGATCCGCAGAGCGAGGCCGAGATATCTGGCCTCATCACGCTGTTCGCCGCCTACCGGCCGTTCCGAACCACGGAGCTCATCGTCGACCCAGAGGTCGCCCTCGGCAGCGGCCTGTCGGGCGCGGCCGGCCTCGCCGGATTCCCGAACCTCGACGTCGTGCGGAACCCGACCCTGTCCCACCTGCCCTACGTCGCCCGCGCGGAGATCCACCAGATCATTGCGCTGTCGGACGCCTGGGAGGTGAACACCGATCGGGGACCGATCTCCTCCTTCGCGATGGTCCCGCGGCATCGCCTGGAGCTGCGCGCCGGCAAGATGTCGACCGCCGACCTGTTCGACGTCAACCCGGCCGGCTCCGACAGCCACATGCAGTTCATGAACTGGACGGTCGATAACAATGGCGCCTTCGACTATGCCGCCGACACGCGCGGATACACCTACGGATTGGTGGTCGAATACCAAGGTCCCTATATCGAGGCACGCTTCGGCGAGATGTTGATGCCCAAGGTGGCCAACGGGCTCGATCTCGATTGGGACATCGCGAAGGACCGCGCAGAGAACCTGGAGCTAGAGATCAAATACAGCCGCCGCCCCGATTGGGCCGGGACCCTCCGGGTGCTCGGCTTTCTCAACCATGCCGCGATGGGGAGCTACACGCAGGCGATCGAGGCGGCCGAGATCAACGACACCACCCCGAACATCACGCTCTCGCGCCAAAAAGGTCGGCTCAAGGGTGGGTTCGGGCTGAACGAGTTCCAGGAGCTCGGCCCGCTGTTCCGCGCCTTCGCGCGCATCGGATGGAACGACGGCCGGAACGAGAGCTTCGCCTACACGGAAGTCGACAACACCTTCGAGATCGGCGGCGATCTGCGCGGGCTCCCCTGGCGCCGGCGGGACGATCGCCTGGGCCTGGCGTTCGTCAGCAACGGCATCTCCAGCGTGCACGCCGCATACCTGCGCTTGGGCGGGGTGGGCTTCCTGCTCGGCGACGGAAATCTCGACTACGCGCGCGAGACCATCGTCGAGCACTACTATAACTTTCACATCTGGCGGGGCGCCTTCCTCGCCGAGGACCTGCAGTTCATCGCCAACCCCGGATATAACGCCGCGCGTGGCCCGGTCTGGGTCTTCTCCCTGCGCGGCCATCTGGAATTTTGAAGGGTAAGATGCGCGCATGAGCGAGCTGGCCGACACCGTGAGCGAAGCCGTCGAACGATCGCGCGGCGAGAACGAGAGCCAGAACAACGAAAGCCCGCGGATCGGGGCGCGCTGGAACCTCAACGCGGTGGTCGCCATCAGCGTGGCCATCACCGCCACCTTCACCGCCCTTTGCAACGTCAAGAAGGGGAACGTGGTGCAGGCCATGGCGCGATCGCAGGCCAGCGGCGTCGACGCCTGGGCCTACTATCAAGCCAAGGGGACGAAAATGAACATCGCCGAATCATCCCTGGATGCCCTGCGCATCGAGCGCGAGACGATGCCCGGCCTCACCCACGAGGGGCGCGCGCTCATCGATCAGAAGGTGGGCGACTACGCCGAGAAGATCAGCCGCTACGACGTCGAGAAGAGTGAAATCAAACGGACCGCCGAGGGCTTCCAAGAAGAGTACGAACGCCTCGACGCCCGCCACGATCAGTTCGACATGGCCGAGGCCCTGACCTCGATCGCGGTGGCGCTGTTCGGCATCACCGCGCTGACGCAGAAGAGACGCCTCCTGTACCTGGCCTGGGCCTTCGCGGGCATCGGCATCGTGCTCGGTTCGGCGGGTTTCTTCCGCCTCGGGCTACACCCCGATTTCCTGGCCCGCGCGCTCAGCTGACCGGCGCGGCGCACCCGGTAAAAGGCGCTCAGCGAATGGCGGCGCTGGCGACGCCGATCGCGGCGGCCACCAGGCCCGCCAGCACGGTATCGCGGCGGATGCCGGCGGCCACCGCGCGGCTGGCCGACACCTCGTCGTCGGGCGCCTTGGTGGTCGAGAAGTCGTCGTGCTCGAAGGTCCCTTCGTCCGCGCGCTTGATGCACGTGTTACGGCGCGCCTGCAGGAGGCCCACGGCCGTGGTGGCTCCGGGCAGGAACAAGACCAAGCGCCAGTACCAGGCCGCCCGGGTCGCGACCAGCACGGCCAAGAGCGCGATCGAGAGGACCAGCGCAACCGTCCCCACCCGCACGCGCCGCCGACGACCTGCCGGCGAGATGTTGGCCTTGCACGACAGAGCCGCCTCGGACATGCCGGCAATATAGCGCCGCCAGGGGCCGTGGCCACCCGCCAGGGTCCAAGGTCGCGAAACTTGATATGGTCGCTGCGCGCCCACCATGCCCAAGGCCCGACCGAAAGCGCTGCTGGCCTGGAGCAGCGGCAAGGACAGCGCCTGGTCGCTGCAAGCGCTGCGGTCGCAAAACGAGGTCGAGGTGGTTGGGCTCCTCACCACGGTCAATGCCGCCTTCGATCGGGTGGCGATGCACGCGGTGCGCACGGAGTTGCTGCGCGCCCAGGCCGAGGCGGTCGATCTGCCACTGCTGCCGGTGGCGATCCCCTGGCCTTGCAGCAACGCCGAATACGAGGCCGCGATGGCGGCGGCGATGGCGCGCGCGGTCGCGGAGGGGATCTCGGTCATCGCGTTCGGCGATCTCTTCCTGGAGGATATCCGGCGCTATCGGGAAGAGCGGCTGCGCGAGACCGCCATCCGCCCGCTGTTCCCGATCTGGGGGACACCGACCGCCGCCTTGGCGGCGCGCATGGTCGCGGCCGGCCTGCGGGCGCGTCTCACCTGCGTCGATCCGAAGCAGCTCGACGCCGGCTTCGCCGGGCGCGACTTCGACGCGGCCCTGCTGGCGGCGCTGCCGCCGTCGGTCGATCCGTGCGGCGAACACGGCGAGTTCCACACCTTCGCCTACGACGGCCCGATGTTTCGCCACCCGGTGGCGATCCGCGGCGGCGAGGTGGTCACGCGCGACGGCTTCGTCTTCGCGGATCTGCTGCCCGAGGCCGCGCTTTGAGAATCGTGTCGTTGCTGGCGAGCGGGACCGAGCTGGTGGCGGCGTTGGGCCTGGGCGATCGGCTGGTGGGGCGCTCGCACGAATGCGATCACCCGGCCTGGGTGAAGACGTTGCCCGTGCTGAGCCGGCCCACCTTCGATATCCACGGCCCGAGCGGCGAGATCGACGCCCGCGTCCGCGAGAAGCTGCACAGCGGCGCGCCGCTCTACGAGATCGACGAGGCAGCGCTGGCCGCGCTGGCGCCCGACATCATCATCACGCAGACCCACTGCGAGGTCTGCGCGGTCAGCCCGACCCATCTGGCGCACGGCGCGGGGGCCAAGCTCGAACGCCACCAGGTCGTCGCCCTCAGTACCGGCACGGTGGATGGAGTCCTGGAGGGCTTCGCTCGGGTCGCCGAGGTGCTGGGCGCGGCCGACGCCGGGCGCGCGCTGGTGGCGGATCTTCGCGCCCGGCTGACGGCCGTCGAGACCCTCACCCGACCGCTCCCGCGCCCGCGGGTGGCCTGCCTGGAGTGGATCGAGCCGCTGTTCGCGATGGGAAACTGGGGGCCTGAGATCGTCGAGATCGCCGGCGGCCACGGCGTGTTCGGCTCACCGGGCGCGCACTCCACCACCCTGCCCTTCGAAGCCCTGATCGAGGCCGACCCCGAGGTGATCGTGGTAGCGCCCTGCGGCTTCGGCCTCGAGCGCACGCTGGCGGAGATGCCGCTCCTCAGCGAACGGCCCGGCTGGTTCGACTTGGCGGCCGTGGCCGCCGGGCGGGCCTTCGCCGCCGACGGCAACTTCTTTTTCAACCGTTCCGGACCTATGCTCTTCGAGACCCCCGAGATCCTGGCCGAGATGCTGCATCCGACCCACTTCCCGCCGCGCCACGGCGGACTCTGGCGGGCGCTGCCGTCGCGCCCCGCCCCGCGTTGACATTCAATTAACACCGATGGGCTGGTTTCGCGGGCGGCGTCGTGAGATGTCAGATCCATGAGCGCGCCGGTGGCCCGAACGGCAGAAGAATGGTTCGCGATCCTGCGGGGTGAGGTCGGCGAGCTCGGCCGCGCGCTGGGCGACGCCATCCGCACCCTGTCGGGCGAGGATCTCTACGCCAAGGAAGAGGCCATCCGGGCTCTCACCAAAGAGTCGCGCCGCGGCGGCGACACGGCGGCGGCGCGCCTGCACGACATCGTCGCCTCGCTGTCGATCGACGACGCCGAAGGGTTGCTGCGCGCGTTCTCGGTCTACCTGCACCTGGCCAACACCGCGGAGGAGCGCCACCGGGTGCGCGTCAACGCCGCCCGCAACGCCGCCAGCGCCGCCGAGGCGCCCCGCCGCGAGTCGATGTTGGGTTTGGTCGGCACGCTCGAGGCCGACGGCTGGAGCTATGCCGATCTGGTCGGGCTGCTCTCGTCGCTGCGCCTGCACCTGACCTTCACCGCCCACCCCACCGAGACCCGCCGGCGCACGGTCCGCCACCACCTGAGCGAAGTGGCGGCGGCGCTCGATCGCGGCTCGGGCGACGACCTGCGCTCGCGGGTGGCCCTGCTGTGGGGGACCTCGGAGCTGCACAGCCTGCGCCCCACCGTCGAGGACGAGGTGCGGGGCGGGCTGCACTATCTACCGCTGGTGCTGTGGTCGGTGGTCCCGCGTCTGGTGGACGGGCTCGAGCGGGCGGTCGAGGCGCACTATGGCCAGCGGCCGACGCTACCGCCGCCGGTGGTGTTCCGGAGCTGGATCGGCGGCGATCGCGACGGCAATCCCAACGTTCTGCCGCCGGTCACGCGCTGGGCGCAGGACTTCGCGCGCAGCGAGGTCATCCGCCTCTACGAGGCCGAGCTGGACGATCTCGGGCGCGATCTGTCGGTCTCCGACCAGCGCGTGTCGCTGCCGGCTACGCTGCGCGCAGAGCTCGACGATCTGCTGGACGGAATCGCGGTCCCCGAAGCGCTCCGCCACGAGCCGTTTCGCGCGGTGTGCGTGGGCGTGCGCGCCAAGCTGCGCGGCCTCGGCGGCGGGGTCGGCCCGACCTATACCGACGCGCGCGGCCTGTCGGCCGACCTCAAGACCATCGCCGACGGTCTGCGCCGGGTGGGCCTGCCACGGGCGGCGGCGCTCGAGGTGCGGCCCCTGCAGCTGCGCGCCGAGGTGTTCGGCCTCGACCTGGTGGCGCTCGACCTGCGCGAGGAGTCGCGCGCGCACGCCACCGCGGTCGCCGAGCTGCTGCGGGTGGGCGGCGTGTGCGCCGACTACGCCGCCCTCGATCGCGACGCGCGCGAGGCGCTGCTGCTGGGCGAGCTGGCCTCGGCGCGCCCGCTGGCGCCGATCGGGTACCTGCCCACCTCGCCCGCGCTGCAGGTGGCGCTGGGCGCCCTGCGGGCCTGGCACGCCCGCGGCGCCTACGTCATCAGCATGACCCACGCGCCGTCGGATCTGCTGGAGGTGATGGTGCTGGCGCGCGAGGTCGGCCTCTACCGGCCGAACGCCGGGCTGCCGTTCGATCTGGTGCCGCTGTTCGAGACGTTGGCCGATCTGGACGGCGCCGGCGCGGTGGTGGCCCGCCTGCTCGGAAACCCGCTGTTCTTGGCCCATGTGCGGGCGCGCGGCGGCCTCGAGATCATGATCGGTTACTCCGACTCCAACAAGGACGCCGGGTTCTTGGCCGCCAATTGGGCGCTCTACGAGGCGCAGGAGACCATCACGGCGGCGGCCAAACCGTTCGGCGTGCCGGTCTGGTTCTTTCACGGCCGCGGCACATCGACCGCCCGCGGCGGCGGCAGCGCGGGCCGCGCCATCGCCAGCCTGCCGCCCGGCACCGTCGGCGCGCGCCTGCGCCTCACCGAGCAGGGCGAGGCGCTGGCCGACCGCTACAGCCACGCCGATCTGGCGCACCGCAACCTCGAACAACTGCTCTTTCACCTGGGGCACGCGGCGGCCCGCGACAGCCGTGGCGGCGGCGCGGCGCTCGATCCGCTCTGGCGCGAGTCGCTCGATCGGGCGGCGCGGGCCTCGGCCACCGCCTACCGGGCGCTGCTCGCCATGCCGGGCTTCTTCGAGTTCTACGAGCAGCTGACGCCGATCCGCGAGATCGGCACCCTCGAGATCGCCAGCCGCCCGGTCTACCGCTCGGGCCGCGTCCGCGACATCACCGACCTGCGCGCCATCCCGTGGGTGATGTCGTGGACCCAGGTGCGGCTGCCGCTGCCGGCTTTCTTCGGCGTGGCCGAGGGATTGGAAACGATGCCGCTTCCGCTGCGCCGACAGCTCTTTCGGCAGTGGCCGTTCTTCGCCTCCACGCTCGACAGCGCGGCGACCGCCGTCGGTAAAGGCGACCCCGAGGTGACCCGGCAGTACCTGCGCCTGGTCGATCCCAAGCTGGCCGAGCGGTTCTTCCCGGCGCTCACCGAGGCCTTCGCGCGGGTCCGCGCGACGCTCGAGGAGACGTTCGAAGGGCCGCTGCTGGCGCGCCACCCGGTGTTGGCGCGCCAGATCGAGCTGCGCGATCCCTACGTCGATCCCATCAGCCGCCTGCAGGTCGAGCTGCTGCACCGCTACCGGACGATGGCCAAGGATTCGCCCGAGCGCCCGCGGTTGGCGCGCGCGCTCATGATGTCGCTGCTGGGGATCGCCGCCGGCCTGCGCAACGCCGGTTAGGGCGCGCCTGCTTCAGACCACCCGCCTCAAATCGAGGGTGAGCGGGAACTCGGGGTTCCGCTCCTCGGGCGGCGTCGGCACCACGCCCGACGTGTGACCGAAGGGCAGGAAGCGCGCGATGCGGCGCCCTTCGGCTTCGAGCGCGTTGGTCGGCAAGCGCTCGTGCGACAGGCCGCCCGGGTGCGAGACGTGGTAGGTGCAGCCGGCGATGGCGCGCTCGTTCCAGGTGTCGATGACGTCGAACACCAGCGGCGCGTGGACCGGCACGGTGGGGTGCAGGATCCCGGTGCCGGGCCGCCAGGCCCGGAAGCGCACGCCGGCCACGAACTCGCCCGGTGCGCCGGTCGGGTGCAGCGGCACGCGGCGCCCTGCGCAGGCGATCACATGCCGCGAGTCGACCATCCCGCGCACCTTGACCTCCAGGCGCTCGGAGGACGAATCGACGTAGCGGACGGTGCCGCCCATGCCCGGCTCCTCGCCCAGCACGTGCCAGGGCTCGATGGCGGTGCGCAGCTCCAGCTCCAGCCCGCGGGCGGCGATCGAGCCGCAGATCGGGAAGCGAAACTCGTGGTGCGGATGGAACCACCCGCGATCGAACGAATAGCCGGCCCCGCGCAGATCGTCCAGCACGTCGTCGAAGTCCTGGGCCACGAAGTGCGGCAGCGTGAAGCGATCGACGAGCCCGGTGCCCCAGCGCACCGGTTTGCGGCGATACGGCGAACGCCAGAACCAGGCCGTGAGCGCGCGCAGCAGCAGCTGTTGCGTCAGGCTCATGCGGGCGTGCGGCGGCATCTCGAAGGCCCGCAGCTCGACCAACCCCTGCCGGCCGCTGGCGGCGTCCGGGCTGTAGAGCTTGTCGATGCAGATCTCCGTGCGGTGGGTATTGCCGGTCACGTCGACCAGCAGGTGGCGGAAAATACGATCGACCAGCCAGGGCGAGACCGGTCCCTCCTTGGGCATCTGCGAAAACGCGATCTCCAGCTCGGCGATGCTGTCCTGGCGGGCCTCGTCGAGGCGCGGCGCCTGGCTGGTGGGGCCTACGAAGAGTCCCGAGAACAGGTACGAGAGCGACGGGTGGTTGACGAAGTAGCCGACCAAGCTGCGCAGCAGATCCGGGCGGCGCAAGAAGGGACTGTCGGCCGGCGTCGCCCCGCCCAGCGCCACGTGGTTGCCGCCGCCGGTGCCGGTGTGGCGCCCATCGAGCATGAACTTCTCGCTGCCGAGCCGGCAGAGCCGCGCCTCTTCGTAGAGCGCGGTGGTCATCTCGGTCAGCTCGGGCCAGGTGCGGATCGGCTGCACGTTGACCTCGATGACGCCCGGGTCGGGCGTGACCGAGAACTTATCGAGCCGGTGGTCCGACGGCGGGGTGTAGCCTTCGAAGCGCACCGGCTGCTTGCGCTCGCGCGCCACGTCTTCCACCGCCGCCACCAGCTCCAGGTACTCCTCGAGCTTGGCCAGCGGCGGCATGAAGATGCAGAGCACACCGTCGCGCGGCTCGACGCAGAGCGCGGTCCGAACGACCGGGCCCGCGACGGTCTTGGCGGGCGCCGCCTGCCGGCCGGCCGGCAGGATGGTGAGCGCCGGACGCGACGCCAGCGGATCGCGTTCGTAGATCCGCTGTCGCTGGTCCTCCGGCTCGTGCGGCA
>Ga0075522_10001457_pt1 | contig 17918 bp, 23 predicted proteins | sample NGEPerA_FD_74796 | JGI IMG/M metagenome (GOLD analysis project Ga0075522, IMG submission 74796) | Arctic peat soil microbial communities from the Barrow Environmental Observatory site, Barrow, Alaska, USA - NGEE PermafrostL2-A | ecosystem: Environmental > Terrestrial > Soil > Wetlands > Peat ... | reverse complement strand
GTCGACGCTTGCACGATGTATCGGCTACGCGCAACGCGCGAGCTATCCGTGCGCACGCTGGCACCTGCATCCGAGCCACCTGTTTGCGCTACGGTCCAAACGGGGCAGAGCAGGACCAGCGAAAGGAGGTTTGCAGAGAGGGCTGAAGGGATTCGCATGGCGCGGACTCTTATCGACGTAAGCATTATTTCGCCTACGGATGCATTAGACGTGTCGCGCAGGTTTTATGCCGGGGGGGACTTGTCTGGCAAAGCGGCAAAACTGTGAACCGCGCCCCATAACGCAGGTGTCAAATTCACCAGGCTTAGTTACTTATTTTGTGCCTCGTTCGCGGGGTGCAACACAAGCCAAGATCAAAGCATCATCCGTGTCGTAAAGGTCGCCCAGGCCCTCGTGGCATCCCAGATCCAGCAATAAGTCTCGTTGCCGCGCATCATCGACACCCGTTCCAATGGCCGTAAGGTTAAGGGCCCTCGCGACACCGATCGCAGCGCGGCAAACTTTCAGCGACACCGCGTCGTATGCCAGCGCAGTCACCCAGGAGCGATCAAGTTGCAGGCCGGAGAGCGGAGCTCGCGCCAGAAGCTCAAGCGATGACATCTGCCGACCGACTTCATCGACGATCAGTTGCACGCCGAGCTTGGCAAGCGACTGCCAGACCGAGGCGTCCTGCGCGACGAAAGAGCGCTCCGCGATGCGCAATTCCACGCGCCCCGCCGGCACTTCAGCCGCGCTCAGAAAGTCGGCAATTTCGTCGAGAAAACCATTACCAAGAACGTGATGGCGCAGCGCACCGAATGAAATTCGAACGTCATCTTCGAGCTGAGGTTTAAATGACCTAAAGTCCTCGCGCAGGCACTGCAGGACCGAGCGTGACAAAGCGACCGCAAGTCCCGTCGTCTCCGCCACGCCTACAAACTCAGCCGGCCGCACCTCGCCGCGCAACGGATGGATCCATTTCAGGTACCCGACCAACGCAACGAGCCGACCGCTGGCAAGATCGTGGCGACCTGTATATTTCAGGCGCAGCTCATGATTGGCAATCGCATCACGCAGTTCCCGGGCGATGTCCATACGCGCAAGAGAACGCAACTTCAGCGTATCGGAGAAGAAATGCACGTGCGCTGAGCCCGCACGCCGCGCCTCGATGGCCGCGGCTCGCGCATGATCAAGCAGCGTCTCTGGCGACGACGCATCCTGGCCGAGGATCGCAACGCCTGAGTACGGAGTCAAACGGAAGACCGCCTCGCCGACACGTATAGGCTCGCGCAGACTGGCGCAGATGCGGCTGGCACATGCGTCAATCAGATCCCGGTTCGAACTTTCTAATACAAGCACCAAGAGATTCTCGGCAAATTGGCCCATGTACCACGGCGGCTCGGACACGGAGTCGTCAATCGGTTGCTGAGAAATTCGCCTGAAGGCGATGCCGATCACTTGATCGGATACTTTGGAGTCAATGACTTGCGCAATGTCGAGGATCCCGTCGACGCGTACCATCACGACAGCGAGCGGTTGCTCCTTGAGCGACGCTACCGACATCGATTCCTTCAATCGCCGCAAAAATCCGCGCCGATCGGGCAGTGTTTGCGCTACTTCGTCGCGCGCCGCCGGATTCTCCTTGCTGCTCACGATAAGGGACGCCCGTATCACGCAGATGACGCGATCCGGACCCTGCGGAGTTACGCGCGCCTCATAGCGCGATTCGCCGTCGGTAAAGTCAGCTTCAGCGGCCTGACGGATCGCAATGGCACGACGCGCCAGTTGCCTGATGAGCTGCGCGACCGGAGCCGGCCAGAACGACTCGAGGTCCTTGCCCTCTGAGCCATTGACGGGGCGCAAGTCTTGAACATTGCACCCGCCGGTGACACTTACGAGCGTGCCATCGCGCCGTAAAAGGAGAACGAGATCTGGCAGCGCATCTAACAGGGCGAATCGATCATTCATTTTTTTCCGAGGCGCAATTCGTGTGCCCGGTGGTTAACCCTCACGTGTAGGCGATCAGCGCAAACCATCCAACGACGCCACTGCATCAGGCTCGGACTGGTGCACCGGCAGAGTCCACGCTGCGGAAGGTACGTCTGCAGGTCCATAACAATTCTTGCTCAAAAAGAGTTAGCGTTAACCAATGACTTAAGGCCTTCTCCAGCCGCGTCCGATCTCGGGCACCACAGGATCATCTGGCATCATCTGCGCACGTCCACCTGGCAGTAGGATTCTCGCCGATGCGCCGGATTTTCCCTCCTCGGTTGTCCTCGACCATACGCGAATATCAGTCCGCGCGTGAGGGTGCATTTGCGCATACCCCTTATTGATCAGTTACCGCTAAATACTTTCAAACACAAGACTATTTTGCTGCGGAACGCTGTCAGGCTCGTTTCATGGACAACGTCCATGCGATCTTCGACGTCACCGCGAAGCTGCGACCGAACCTCCGTAGACGCACCTGAAGCCGTGTCAAAGCTACCGACTATCTGGCCGCGATTGTTGAGCCTCTCAACCTGTAGGGTGCTGAAATTCTGCAGGTTGAAAGTCGCGACAGTGAATTGTCCGCGAATGATCTGGGCGTCGGCCACGGCTCCCACTGATGCAAGCGATATGGCGACGCCCGCTGCGCGGAATGATTTGTTCATCGGTATCCCCCAATTCCGATGTTGATTGTTGGTGACACCTCCCTACTCGACAGCTCGATCCACACCAGCCGTCTATAATCAATGCCGATTCTTTGCCGTATTCTATAAGCAGGCTTATGACAATGCGAAGATTCCGACTTTCGTACCTGCCGAATTTTAGCGCACCGCGCAGGCATTCATCGAGAGACAAATTGTGTCGAGGGCGCCCCGTGTCAGTAGCTCACCACAGTGCGGTCTCAGCGATTTCTCAATAGCGGAGGAAATAGGGCAGCGCCACAAGCGCAACCCCAACCGCCACAAGGAGTACCGTGTTTGAAATGAAATACGGAAAAACGAGTAGCACGAGGCCACAGACAAGCGGTACCACCGCCCTTTGCTTCTTACCGTAGATAAAAAAGCCCAGCCCAATTGAGCTGAAAAGGAGTCCCCACAGAAGCGAAGCGCTGTCCATCAAACTCTCCGACGCCCTTCCCACAACTGAAAATCAGTGAGCAAATCTGCGCGTGCCGGCTCGGTGACGACCGCACCCCTCTGCAGCAGCTAACGAGCGCTTTGCGCCGGTCAGCCAGCCATTTTGCTATTTCCATTCGAGTCGAGCAGATGGGTCGACAGAAAATCCAGCGTCAGCCGCGCAATCTGCGCACCGGCTTCGTCCAAGGCGAAATGGCCGGCATTGAGAATATGCACCTGTGCGCTCGGCACGTCTCGCTGATAGGCATGGGCGCCGGCAACCGCAAACGAGGGCTCGTACTTGCCCCACAACACCAATAGCGGCGGTTGCCACTCTTTTAGGTATGCCTGCCATGCCGGATAGGAAGCGACGTTTTTCCGGTAGTCGAAGAGGAGATCTTCCTGGATCCGTGCCTGGCCAGCGCGATTGAGGAAAGAAAACTCATCCGTCCAAGCATCCGGATCATAGCGCTCGGGGTGCGGCGATGTGCCTACGTGACGTTGACGGGCGGCATCGAACGAAAGAAAATTCGCCCGGATCTTTTCGACGTTTGCAGCCCAATCGGCCCAAAAAGCACGCCGAGTTCCCCACAGCGGCCCCAGTCCCTCCTCGTGCGCCACCGCATTTTGAATCACCAGCGCCTGTGTTCGCGTTGGATGCCGCATGGCGAGCCGCAAACCGACCGGGCCGCCATAATCCTGAATGAATAGGCTGTAGCGATCGACGCCGCGTTGTTCGATAAATTTGCCGATCATCGTCGTCAAGTGGTCGAACGTATACGAAAACTTCTCAGGCGGCGGCGCATCGCTGTAACCGAAACCCGGATAGTCGGGCGCAATGATGTAAAAGCGCGCCGCCAGATGCCGGATCAGACCGTTGTACATCCGCGACGACGACGGAAACCCATGCAGCAGCAGCAACGTCGGCGCATCGCAGGATCCTGCCTCGCGGTAGAACACACTGACGCCGTTTGAGCAGCGCGGACGTACATCTTCTTTAGCGCGCACATATTCACTTTGCAGGACTCGCAATCCCAAGTTTCTTCATGAGAGTCTGCGCATCGCGTGGCGCGCGCAACTTAATGTCGGTGTTGTCAAAGAAGCAGAAAACATCACGTACTTTGGCTTTCGGCGGTTTCTTATCTACCACCTTAATGGCATCTGAGGGCTCCGCACCACCCTGCCACGCGCGGATCCGGCGCGCCCAGCGAGTCAGCGCCTTGTCCTGATAACCGCTGCGGTAGAGCTCCTTGTCGCCGTGCAAGCGCATATAGACAAAATCCGCAGTGATATCGTGCGCCATGGGCCAGCGGCGCGCCGTTTCCGCGATCACGAGCGCCACATTATGCTTGCGTAGCAGGTCAATAAACGAGGTCTCAAGGAAACTCTCATGGCGTATTTCAACTGCGTGGCGCAGCACGCGCTTCGCGGCCGTGGGAAGTTGTGCGCGTCCCTTCATAAAGGCGAGCGATCGCCGACCCGCAAGCTTGCGTGCCGCCGTCATGTCATGCGGTAACAGCTCGAAGAAGGCCTGCATGCGAGTGTGTTCGTATTTGAAGTTCGGTGGGAACTGCCACAGAAAAGGTCCCAGCTTCTCAGCGAGATTGAAGACTCCTGAGGCGAGGAAATTCGCGAGCGGCTCCTCGACGTCGCGCAAACGACGCATGTGCGTGATGTAGCGCGGCCCCTTCACCGTGAATACAAAATCGTCAGGGGTTTCAGCATACCACTTGGCGTAGCTCTCGGGCCGCTGCAGCGAATAGAACGAGCCATTGATTTCAATCGTCGACATTATCCGCGCGGCATAGTGCAGCTCCGCCCGCTGCGGAAGGTCTTTTGGATAGAACACCCCACGCCATGGCACATAGCGCCATCCGGAAATGCCGATGCGGATCGTTCCCATGAGTGGGTTGTAGCATGGTTGGATCCCGCGCCAACAGCCAACCGTTAGTACATTCAGACACGTCGCACGGAGGAGCTTGTGCAGTTCCTGATTGTCTCAGAAGCTCATCGCACACATCGTCGCACTGCGCGTCACGCGGTGCTTTAGACTCACATGCGCTCGCCAGCAGTCCCTGCGGAGCGAACCGCAATGCCTCACCTGACGGAAACCGGTGCAAATGCTCATTGAACGCATTGATCATGTACAGTTTGCGATGCCCGTAGGAGCCGAAGGTCGAGCGCGCGAGTTCTATCAGGGCGTGCTCGGCATTCCGGAGGTGCTAAAGCCTGCGCAAATGGCCAAGCGCGGCGGCTGTTGGTTTGAACGCGGCGAGCTCAAGGTTCACCTCGGCGCGGAAGCTGAGTTTCGTGCGGCCCGAAAAGCCCATCCCGCATTTCGGGTGACCGGGCTGCAGTTGCTTACCGATAAACTCAACTCTCTCGGCTATCCGCTACGCAGCGACGAACCTGTTGCCGGGCGTGCGCGCATTCAAGGCGAGGATCCCTTTGGAAACCGAATCGAATTCATGGAAGCGCACGTCGATTGAGCGCGTGCGCCATCGCACCTTTTCGAACATGGTTCTGAGAACGCCGCGATGCTCATTCTGCTGATCGGTATCGCGCTGTTCTTCGGTGCGCATTCGGTTTCGATCATCGCGCCATTTTGGCGCGATCGGATGCTGCTCCTCGTGGGCGCGCCGCAGTGGAAGGGATTGTATGCGCTGATAGCGATCGCTGGCCTGGTGGCGCTTGCGTGGGGTTATGGCCTCGCCCGGCAAGCACCGACGATCTTGTATACGCCGCCGCTGTGGTTGCGATACGCAACTTTTGTGTGGATGGTACCCGTCTTCCCGCTGATTTTAGCCGCCTACTTGCCGGGACGGATTGCGTCCGCGACGCGTCATCCGCTGCTGATCGCAACGCAGTTTTGGGCCGTGGCACATTTGCTCTCAACCGGAACGCTGCCTGCGGTACTCCTCTTTGGGTCGTTTTTCGTGTGGGCGACGACGGATTGGATCTCATTGCAACGCCGCGTGCTGCAACGCTCGCCCGCATTGCCGGCCTCACTATTCAACGATGCGATTGCAGTCAGTGGCGGGCTTGCTGCCTATGGTGTCTTTGTGTGGCGTCTGCATTTATGGCTCATCGGAGTGCAGCCGGTAGCGTAGCCCAGGGTCTGCGGCGCAGCGGTGCGCATAAATCCCGCGCTATAAGACCGGTTGCCGTTCAAGGTCGCGTCAGTTCACGCCTCGTTGCAGTCCTGCTGCTAACGAATCAATGAGAGCTCGAACGGCCGGAACCATGCCGCGGCGCGATGGGAACACCGCGTGCAGCAGTCCCGGCGGTAAACTGAATTCGGGCAGCACGCGCTCAAGACTTCCCGCATTGACACTTTCCTGAACGACAAACTGCGGCAGGTAGCCGATGCCAACGCCGGCGAGCGCCGCCTCGTGCAACGCTTCAAAGCTCTCGGTCATGAGACGCGGATTGTGTGTGACGGCGATCGGCGTGCAATCGGGCTCGCGAAACTGCCAGGCGTATCGGTCGCCGGGGTTATACATGGCGACAGTCGGCAATTGCGCTAAATCGTGAGGATGCTTGGGCCGGCCATGTCGGGCGAGAAATGCGCGGCTTGCAACGAGCATCCCAGCGGTCTCGGCGATCCTGTGCATGGCGAGATCAGAAGCCTCAAGCGGCGGTATACGCACGCGCAACGCTATATCAAACCCTTCTTCGACGACGTCGACGCGTCGATTGGTCATTTCGACGTAGATGCGAACCAAGGGCTGCTCGATCAAAAAACGCGCAAGCACCGGCCCAACCGGCCCTTCGATCAGACTGATGGGACACGACATGCGCACCAAGCCCTGAGGCGTCGAACGCGTGCGGTCAATCGCATCCTGCGCAGCCTTGCCCTCCGCTTCCAAGGCGGCGCAGTGCAGGTAGTAGGTCCGACCGACCTCTGTCACGGAGACTTTGCGTGTGGTCCGCTGCAGGAGGCGCACGCCGAGACTATGTTCGAGCTGCAGGATGCGGCGGCTCAATTTCGACGTTTGGATACCTGTTGCGCGCGCGGCGGCGCTATAGCTGCCATGTTCGACGACTTTAGCGAACAGTAACATCGCATTTAGGTCTTGCATTCGACACCCTATTATACTGAATACAGGATGGTGTGTTTCAATTATGCCTATTTCAAGTAAACCGTTGCAAGAATAGTCTAATCCTTCACGGCCGAATACGGGAAGGACCAAGACCATGACTAGAATCCTGCAAGTCGATGCAAGCCCCGGGGCTCGATCTCAATCTCGCGCAAGCTCACAGCAAGCGTAGTCGAACACTTGAGGGCAGAAGATCCGCAAGTACACGTGGCGCACCGCGACCTCATCGCAACTCCCGTCTCGCACCTCGGCGGCGAACTCCTGCAGGTTCTGCGTCCGACGGCTGACAGCATCGTGCCGGCAACTCCCGCCCGCCCGCGCCGAAGCTGCACAGACCGAGGAACTCCTGAGCGAGTTTCTAGCGGCCGACCTGGTCGTCATCGGGGCACCGATGTTTAACTTTTCGATCCCGTCGCAACTGAAGGCGTGGATTGATCGGGTGGTGCAGGCGGGCCGAACCTTTAGCTATTCAGAGCAAGGCCCCGTGGGTCTTGCGAGTGGTAAGAAAGTCATCATCGTCTCATCGCGCGGCGGCATGTACGCCGGCACGCCCTATGAGGCAGCGCTGGACCACCAGGAAGCTTACCTGCGCACGGTGCTCAATTTTATCGGCATTACCGACATCAGCTATATACGCGCCGAGGGGGTTGCCATCAGCGCTGAGAGGGAGCGCGAGGCGATGGTGAGCGCGCAGCGCGCGATCGGCGGCCTCACTCTCACCTATCAGAAGGCCGCGTGATTTTTTGCCCGGTGCCGATTCCGGGATGAGTCAGAAGCGCGCGAGGTAGGCTATCTTTATGGTCTTCGCCGTAGACTCCTCGGAAGATCATGAAGCTTTTCTCTGCCACACTCCTGCAGGGGCTCGCCGCCAAGGCGGCGACGAGCCCACGAGGAAGAGCACATCACAACGTGCACGCCTCCTCCGACGACCCGGTACAGCGATTTTTCGTCGTTGCCAACCGCGAGTCCTATTTCCGGCCCCACCGCCATCGGACAAAATCTGAGCTTGCGCTGGTACTGCGCGGCGCTTTTGACGTGTTGACCTTCGATGAGGCAGGTTGCCTGCTTGCACGTTACGTCGTCGGCGAAGGCGGTGACCACTTTGGCTACGAGACACCGCGCGATACGTGGCACACGCTTATTGCGCGCACTGACGGCGCAACCTTTCTCGAAGTCAAAGAGGGACCGTACGAGCAAATGACAGCGGCGCAATTTGCATCGTGGGCACCCGAGGAAGGGGACACGCGCGTACCGCAGTTCATGCAATGGCTACGCAGCGCCGAGCCGGGCGCGAGCGAGCGCTACTGAGTCCGCATGCTGTCTTCGGCCATCGGCTCCGGCGCACCTCGATGGCGCGCCGGGACCGTGACATCGATGTTCAGTTTCTTGCGCTCGCGCATGAGCTGCAATTTGACCTTCTCCCCGGCCCGGTAAGACGCCAGAATGCGCGTCGCATGCGAGCCATTGCTGGGCTCACGGCCATCGATCGAGAGAATCACGTCGCCGTCCTGCAGGTTAAAAGCGGTGTTACGCGCCGCACGCAGCACCAGCACGCCTTTGTCGGTACCGAAATACGCCCCCAATTGCGGCGTCAACGTCGCAAGCTCCATTCCGGCGAGCGCTCCGTGCATGCCTCCTCCTGGAAATTCCGGCCCAAAGCCGTCAAATGGCATGCCACCATGCGGCGGCATGCCTTCACGTGTTCCCATCGCAGGCATGCCCCAGACGTTCTCGACAGGTCGTGCGGTGAGTTCAAGGTCGAAGGCTTTCCCTTCGCGCAGCACGCGAATCTTCACCTTACCGTGCGGTTCGACGTTGCGCATGAGACGCGCCACCTTCGCCGCGGGGTGTTCGCCTTTAACGTCCGTCTCATTGACGCCGACGATCAGATCACCTGCGCGCATGCCCGCCTCAGCAGCAGGCCCTCCTGGGCTCACATCACGAACGTGGGCGCCCTCCTTCGCGCCTTTCTCATCAAGCTGCACACCGATAACGGCGTGTCCAGGGCCCTCGCCCATCAGCATCAAACGATCGACGAGCGGTCTGCCCAAACGCGCGGAAAGCTCGGCGACCTGATGGGCAGCCTGTTCAAGTTGTTGACGCGCGGCGTTAAGCTGCGTTTCGATCTCCTCCTGAGAACTGTCTTCGGCGGAGCGCACCGCACCGGCTGCGAATGCTACTACGACAAATATTGCCGCCCAAAATTTCGCGCGCATCACATATACCTCCGTTCTGAACAAAGTTGTACTAAGGCAAGCTGGCCGCGAGGATCTCGGCGTAGCGCACCTCCACCAATGATGTAATGAGCCGATCGCGCTCACGCTGCAGCGCGGAAGCACGTGCGCCCGCGCCACCTTCAGCGCGCATCGAAGTGAGCGTGTCGTCGACCCAAGCAATGCGGTCCTCGAGGTTAGTCACCGCAGCGCGCGTGCCGGCGCTCTGCCGCTGCAGAACGCGCGGCAGCCTCATCCCAGGCAAACGGTGCGCGGCGCGCCTGCCCAGGTATCGAGCCTAACGGGGCAGGGTGTCCTGTCAGGTGATCGGCCGATGGCAAGCCGCTCCAAATGGCAATACAGCCGACGAGCGCCACCGCCAGCGTCGCAGCGAACGTCATTTGACGGCGTCGCGCGCTTTGCAGCGGCGCACGTCGTAGCAGTTGGCGCGGCTTAAATTCCTCCCAAGTCCTAGGCGGAGCGGCCTCGGTAGTGAGGCCGCGAAGCTTCGCGCCAAGCTTCCGTATTCGGCCCGCTTCTTCTAAATGGAAGTGCATGCGGGAGGCTCCACAGATGGCTCAAACCACTCACGCAATCGACGGTGGGTGCGCGCGAGCTGCGATTTCGAAAAGCTGGCGGAGCGCCTGAAGGCGCGGCCAATCTGAGCATGCATGTAGCTTTCAACTTCGAACAGCCATACCACCGCGCACGCCGTCGGCGGCAAGCTTGCTAGCGCACGGTCGATATCAAGCTGCTCCGCAAGCGGCGTAGGCCGAGCGGAAAAATCGATCAGATTCCGCGGCGCGCCCTCCTGCCATCCCGCGTCGAGCTGCAGACGCCCTCGCTGCCACGGCGAGCGTAAATGCATCAGACACTTGGAGACTGCGATCTGACGTAGCCACGCGCCAATTGGCGCCTCGGCGCGGTAGCTCGCAAGCTGTTCGTAGAAACTCATCATCGTCTCCTGAAAAAGATCCTCGGCATGCGCACCGGCGCCCACGAGGCGCCGGATCAGCGCAAAGGCCGCAGGAGCAGCGACGGCATAAAGCAACGCTTCCGCTGTCGGATCACCGCGGCGTGCCCTTACGAGAACTTCCGCCGCAACGTTAATTTGAACGAGCTTAGCCACCTTCTATATAGATGCCGCAAAGCGGTAAAAGGTCGCAAATGCCTCAGGGAAGCGCTCAGCCGACCGACCACCTACGCGTTTAAATCCACATCGGCCTAAGGAGAACTTAGCCACGACGGATGTTGTTAAGTTATCGATTTGAGCGCCTTCGGACGCGGCCCATGGCTGCTGCGTGGTAGCGCCGCGCGGCCGTCCCGCGCGTCCAGACATTACCGGGCCCTCGATGAACGGCGGGGCACGCCTATTCGAGATCGGCGTAGGGGCCCTTGCCGCCCGCAGCGACGAATTGATCGACACGTGACTGCAGGACCGGCAGTGGTACCGAGCCTAGCTCCAAGACCATATCGTGAAAGGCGCGAATATTAAATTGCGCGCCTAGCGCGTCTTCGGCCTGAGCGCGCGCTTTGACAATCGCCATCTCGCCCAGGTAATACGAAAGTGCCTGCGCCGGCCATGCAATGTAGCGATCGACCTCAGTCTCAATCTCGTGTTCCGGCAACGCCGTATAGGTACGCAGATATCCAAGCGCCCGATCCCGCGTCCACCCCTGCGAATGAATGCCGGTGTCGATTACGAGCCGCGCCGCGCGCCAGATCTGATACCCCAACATGCCAAATCGATCGTACGGTGTTTTGTACATCCCCATTTCCAGCCCGAGCTTCTCGCAGTACAGAGCCCAGCCCTCTCCATAAGCAGACAGGTAGGTATGCTGGCGGAATTCGGGCTGATCCTTGTGCTCGAGCGCAAGCGGAATCTGAAACGCATGCCCGGGCGCTGATTCGTGCAGCGTGAGCGCGGTCAGGTTATAAAGCGGGCGGGTGGATAATTTGTACGTATTCAGCAGATACACTCCCGGTCCACCGCGCCCCGCGGTGTAGAACGGCGCAATGTCCTCCGCCACGGGCTTGATCGCAAAGCGCGCCCGCGGTAGCAGCCCGAAAAACTGCGCCGCCTTGCCATCGAACTCTTTGGCAATCCACGCCGCGTGCATCAGAAGCTCCTCCGGCGTCTTGGCGTAAAACTGCGGATCATTGCGCAGGAATTTTAGAAACGCCGGGAAATCTCCTTTAAATCCTGTCTCCCGCATCGCCGTCAGCATCTCGCCGTGCAAGCGTGCAACTTCGGCCTCCCCGAGCGAGTGAATCGCGGCTGGATCCATATCGAGGGTGGTGAACTCCAAGATCTTCGCGCGATAGAACGCCTTGCCGTTCGGCAACTGCTCAGCCGCAAGCGTCGTCCGCAGATGCGGCAGGTACTCGGTGCGCATGAATTTAAGTAGCTCAACATAAGCAGGCTGCGCGACATCGCGGATCAATCGTAGCCCCTCCGCGCGCAGGCGCGTCTGCTCGGCGACGGAGACGCCGGGCATCTCCTTGAACGGGGTGTACAGCCCACTCGCCTCGGGCGCAGCATCGATCACAATGCTGATTGATGCGTCACGTCCCACCATCGTTACCGCGGGCGGCGTGAAGCCGCGCGCGAGTCCGGCGCGCATCTCATCCATCTGCTCACGAAAGTAACGCGGTATGTCTTGCAGCTGACCGAGCCAGTTCCTGTATTCCTCAGGCTTGCGAAAGTTGCGCCGCGCGGTATGGCCAAGATCGCTCCAGAAAGTAGTATCTGAGTTGGCCGGCATTTCGAAATCGCGGAAGCGCTGATTCGCAATCAGCGCCGCGATCTGTGGTCGATACACATCGTAGTTGAGCTGCTGCTTTGGGGAGAGCTCGGCTCGGTTGATCGCCTCGATTCTCTTGAGTACGTCTTCCCAATAGCGCAGCCGCATCTCCTGAGCGGCCGGATCAACTTTCGGCAAGTGATCCGCGATCGGTCTTTGACTGTCCTCGTCGTCCGGGAGCTGCTGTTCGCGCCAGCGCCATTCGCTCGTGTAGATCGCAGCTAACCGCGCGTCGGCATCCTGCTGCGGTGCGGCCTGCGAAGCAGCAGTTGTTACAGTCATGAGCGCCACCGCGAAGGTTCGGACAACGAATGCATGCATGGAAACCCTTTAGCGTGGACAGCGCATGCAAGCTTTGCAGGGATCGGGGTGCGCATGCAAGACGGTTATAAGCACCTGCCCACTGCTGCGTTTGGCGCAGCGCATCTCGCCCGTACACTCGCCTCATCAATAAGAGCCGCGGTAATGAGCTTGTTCAGCCTGTCACGTACGCCTTCCTCGTTTTGCGCGGCAGGCTCGCACCTGCTGAGCTGCCGCCGGCATTCCAAGGAGCCGCCGTGCCCGAACTAGTTTCCGAGCATCGACCCGTTGCCATGACGCCCGCCGGGCGAGGGCTCGTCTGTATAATTGGAAGGGTCGGTCGCCGGCGCTACTGCAGCCCCGGTCCCCTGTAACGAATGGCGTCAATGATTTGGAGACGGCCGTGATCGCTCTTTCGACACCGGAGATGCTGGCAAGACTTCTCATGGCTCTCGCCTGCGGCGCCGTCATTGGGCTCAATCGCGATCTGCACCATAAATCCGCGGGCTTTCGGACCTTCGGGCTCGTCAGCGTCGGCTCAGCGATCGTTGCGGTCGTGATCACGCAGATGAGTCCGGATGCGAATGCCGCGAGCCGCGTCATTCAAGGCGTGCTTACTGGCATCGGTTTCCTCTGCGCCGGAGTCATTCTGCATCAGCCGACCTCAAGTCGCGTCACCGGGCTGACGACAGCGGCGGCTGTGTGGCTGACAGCCGCATTGGGATTGGCGTGCGGCCTTGGTCAATTTCCGCTCGCAATCGCAGGACTCGGGGTCGCCCTGCTCGTACTTTTCGTCGGCCGCCCGCTGGAGCTCTATCTTGAGAAGGTCTTCCCGTCCAAGCACGGCAAAAGGCGCAACACAGAAGAGCAAGCGCCGCGCGAAGGCGACGACTAGGAACTGTTTCGGCACCGTGGGCACGCGGCAGCGTGCCCACGGTGCCGATGCGACGAACTACTTACTTGTCGAGGAACTGCGCGACACCACCGTGATGCGAGCAAGAACCAGAATGGTTCATGCTATAGGACATCGAGCCGTCTTTGCACTTCGCGGTCGGTGTTGCCGATTTGGTGCCAGCGCTCGTCGCAGCAGCCGCGGTGGGCGCAGCCTTCGCAGCCGTGGCGGGGCTCGAAGTCGTGCCTTTGGGGCTCGCAGCGGTCGAGGTCATCGCGTTGTTGCTGGCCGGCGCGGTGCTCGATGCAGTCGGCGCAGCAGCAGTGGCAGCGGACTTCGCAGCAGTTGCCGGTGATGCGGTGCTTCCCGGCGCGTCGCTCGCCGCAGCACCTTTGTTGACGCCGCCATGATGGCTGCATGCGCCCTTGCCCGCTTTGGAAGATGAGCCGTCCTTGCAGGTAACCGTCGCAGCCTCCGCGGCGCTCGCGGTCGTGCTCGCTGTGGGCGCGGCAGCCGTAGGAGCGGCCTTCGCGGCACTCGCAGGCGCTGCCGTGCTCCCGGCTGCATCGCTTGCCGCAGCACCCTTATTGACTCCGCCGTGGTGGCTGCAGGCACCCTTGCCGGCATTGGAAGACGAGCCGTCCTTGCACGTGACCGTCGCGGTCGCTGCATCCTGCGCGTGCAGCGGTGCAACGCCGAGCAAGTTCAACGCAACGACGAGGGACAGGGAAAAGCGCATTGGAGAAACATTTCGCATGGTTATATCTCTAGTTAGGGGCGACGTCTGGAAGCTATGATCCACGGGTCTTTGTGACTTTGTCCAATTTTTAGCGCACCACCGGGCGAATAGGTAGTCATGAACTTTTGTAGCGATTGCGGTGCACGCGTCAGCTTGCGCATACCCGAGGGTGACAATGTTGCGCGCTACGTGTGTTCTGCCTGCGACACGATTCATTATCAGAATCCGAAAATCGTGGTGGGCTGCGTACCGGAGTACGAAGGCAAGATCATCATCTGCAAGCGAGCGATCCAGCCACGCCGCGGTTTTTGGACCCTGCCCGCAGGCTTCATGGAGAACGGCGAGACTCTGCAACAGGCCGCGGCGCGCGAAGCGCGTGAAGAAGCATTGATCGACGTTGAAATCGGCTCTCTGCTCACAGTCGTGGACGTCCTGTACGCGCGTCAGGTGCACATTTTTTTTCGCGCACGCATGCGCACCGCAAGCTACGGCGCGGGCATCGAGAGCTTGGAGGTCGAACTCGTGAGTGCCGAGGATATTCCGTGGTCGCAGATCGCCTTCCCGACCACCGAGTACTCGCTGCGCCGCTATCTGGAAGATCGAGCGGCCGGTTGCGAGCCCTATCACTTCACCGAACTCAAACGTGGCTTTTAAAGCCCGACTTATTCACGCTCGGCGGTGCGCGTGGCAGAATGGCATGCTGATTTTTATCTTGAGCGGGCCACAGAGCCTACGGAAATTTCATGACCTTCGTCGTTACCGAAAACTGTATCAAGTGCAAGTACATGGACTGCGTGGAAGTGTGTCCGGTTGATTGCTTCCACGAGGGGCCGAATTTTCTCGTGATCGACCCGGACGAGTGTATCGACTGTACGCTGTGCGAGCCCGAATGCCCGGTGGAGGCAATTTTTTCGGAAGAAGAACTGCCCGCGGGGCAGGAGAAATTTACGCCCCTCAACGCCGAGCTCGCCAAGATATGGCCGGTTCTGACCGAGAAGAAACCCGCTCCGGCAGACGCCAAGGAGTGGGAGGGCAAACCCGACAAGCTCAAGCTTCTGGAACGCTAACTCGCCGGTTGATTCGGCTTACTTGCCCTGCAGGTGCTGCACAAGGGCAAGCGGCGGCAAGTACCCACCCAGCATCTCGCCATTGTTCATGACGATTGCCGGCGTGCCGCGGATATCAAATTGCTGCCCGAGAGCGTAGTCGCGTCCGACGGGTGAGTTACCGCAAGTCTTGGGACTTTTGAGTTCTTCACCGAGTTTCGCCTTAGTGAGCGCCTCGTTGCGATTCGCCGAGCACCAGACCTGCTCAGCCTTGGTCCACGATTCGGTGTTCGGACCGGAACGCGGGAAAAACATGTATCGCACACGCACTCCCAAGCGGTTGTACTCGGCGATCTGACTGTGCAGCTTGCGGCAGTAGGCGCAATCAACGTCGGTGAAAACCGTAACCGTGTACTTAGGGTCCCGCGGACCAAAGATCAGCATGTCCGACTCGGGTACGTTGGCGAGGAGCTTCAGGCGGATATCGCGGCGGCGTGCCTCGGTCAGATTGTCGTTGCCCTTCAGATCGTAAAGGTCACCCGAGATTGCGTACTTGCCGTCCGAGGTCACATAGGCGATGTCCGTGCCCCGCACCAGTTCGTACATGCCAGGAATTGCCGACACGCGCAGTTCGTCTGGAGTGGTACCGGGTATTTTTGCGGCAAGATCGATGCGCGGATCCACCTTGGGACTCACCTGGTCCGCAGCGAATGCGTTGTAAGCGCAAGCGCTCGCCAGACCCAGAAATAGGATACGCGCGCGAATTTTCATAAGGAGACTTCCAGAGCCGTAAGGACCGTGCCGATTGGACCGGCTCGCCTTGCGAAGGTTTCCTGCCGGGCTCGAGAGCCCGACAATACTAGCAGAAGGCGCTAGAGCCCGGCCCGTTAGCCGCGCGGATGGTGCAGCGCATGCATTTCCTTCATGCGCTCGCGGGCGACGTGGGTGTAAATCTGCGTCGTCGACAGATCACTATGGCCGAGCAGCATCTGTACCACGCGTAAGTCGGCGCCGTGGTTCAGAAGATGGGTTGCGAAGGCATGCCGCAGGCTGTGCGGTGAGAGATCCTTCGCGATCTGCGCTTTGCGGGCGTAACGCTTGATGATGTGCCAGAAAGCTTGGCGCGTCATGCGATCGCCGCGCCGCGTTGGAAATAGATAATCCGTCTGGCGCTCGAGCAGAATCTCGCCACGCGGCCCCTTCGCAAAGTCCGTAAGCCAGCGTACCGACTCGCCACCCAGCGGAATCAGCCGTTCGCGGTTGCCCTTGCCAAGGATTCGCACCACGCCTTGATTGAGATTCACGTGCGAGGTGCGCAGATTCACTAGCTCCGAGACGCGCAGCCCGGTCGCATACAGCACTTCGAGCATTGTGCGATCGCGGTTGCCGAGCGGATCGCTGACCGTCGGTGCGCCCAGTAGCGCCTCGACCTCCTCTTCGGTGACCGATTTCGGTAGTGAGCGGCCGATCTTCGGCATGGCGATCTGCGCGGTGGGATCCTCGCGCACGACGCCTTCGCGCATGAAGTAGCGGAAAAAACGTCTGAAGCTGGAAAGCTGGCGCGCGGTGGAGCGCGGCCGTGCACCGGTATGCACCCGCCAGGCGATGAAGCCTAGGAGGTCTGCACGTGAGGTGTTCATGATGGATATGTCGCGTTCGGCGAGCCAACGCGCAAGCGAGGTCAGATCGGCGCGGTAAGCTGCGAGCGTGTTGGCGGAAAGGCCTCTTTCCATCCATACGGCATCAAGAAAGCGCGACACTGCCGGGTCGGCCGATTCGGCAGACCTGGCGGTAGTAGCAATTGCTGCGGCGAACTTCGACAAGGCCTCAAATCTCCGAGGTGGGCCGAACACAGTATGGTGATTGCTCGAGCCTATTCGGAGTGACGATCATCACAACTACGTGCAAGCATTAACATAACGAGAACCAGTTCACACCGCGTGAAGCCCTCCTTATCCGATATAGAAGCATGAGTACGGCGCTCAAAAACGCACCCCGGCACGCCGCGGCACGGGCCCTCCGGCGGGTCGTTTATGGTGTGTACACCTGGCTGCTGTTTTTGTTCTTGGCGCTGACCGCTTTGTGCAGCGCCATGTTACCCGGGGTCGAGCGCCGCCGCGCCGCCGCACGGGCTACATCGCGCGCACTGTTCAAGCTTGCGGGTCTGCAGATCACGGTGAAGTGCGCGGAGCGAATTCCGCAGGGACAGTGCGTAATAGTCGCTAATCATGCAAGTTACCTCGACGGCGTGGTGTTCACCGCAGTGCTGCCACCGCGTTTCGGGTTCGTGATCAAGCGCGAGATGGCGCGCGTGCCGCTCGCCGGGCTTCTGCTGCGCAGGCTCGGGTCGCTGTTCGTCGAACGTTCAAATCGGCAGCGCGGCGCCAACGACGCCCGACGCTTGCTGCGCACGGCAATCAACGGCAGCTCACTCGTATTTTTTCCCGAGGGCACCTTCGGGCTCGAGCCGGGGCTGATGAAGTTTCACGCTGGTGCCTTTACGACGGCGGCGCGCGCGGGTTGTCCGATCGTACCCGCGGTCGTGCGCGGTACCCGCGAAGTGCTGCCGCTGTATGCGTTGTTACCGCGACGCTCGCCGATTGAGGTCGAGTTCCTAGCACCGCTCACGGCAACCGCGGAGTCCGCCGACGGCGCGGCAAACGAGTTGCGGGAGCGCGCACGCACGGCAATTTTAGCCCGTCTGCAGGAACCGGATCTCGCCGCCGCTTAGCTCCTACATG
>Ga0075522_10001456_pt1 | contig 17924 bp, 12 predicted proteins | sample NGEPerA_FD_74796 | JGI IMG/M metagenome (GOLD analysis project Ga0075522, IMG submission 74796) | Arctic peat soil microbial communities from the Barrow Environmental Observatory site, Barrow, Alaska, USA - NGEE PermafrostL2-A | ecosystem: Environmental > Terrestrial > Soil > Wetlands > Peat ... | reverse complement strand
CGCCGCCCTGGCCGCCACCTTTACCGCCGCCGCCCTGGCCGCCGCCGCCGCCCTGGTGATTTTTCACGCAGTGTTCGGCTTCGTAGGTGTAGCCACGCGGACAGTGCGGCGCCGGGATCGGGATACAACCGCTGTGCTTGAATTCGTAGCCGGGCGGGCACGTCGGGGGCGGAAGCGGAACGCATTTGCCGCCGCTGTATTCATAGCCATGCTCGCATTTCGGCGGCGGAATTTTGCGGCAGTAACGACCACCGGTGAATTCATAGCCGGGTGGGCATTCGGGGCGGTACTGGTGATAGCTCGCGTTCGCATCATGGCCTCCCCCGACGCCGAAGCCACCGCCGCCGCCGATCATCGCCAGCGCGCCGCCGGTGCCGACCGCCAGGAATCCAACCGTAAGGAACGTCGTCAGGCGTGACCTCATAAAAAATCCCTTTCTTGGTGAGGTGGACCGGCGCGCACCGCTCATCGCCCGCAGCTTGATTCGATCAAGCTCGAGCGGCTCTAGCGCGGGACGCTGGTCGCGAAGCACGTCGGCGACCCCTTGCAGGTCATCCGAGAAGCTCTCTTCGTTGTGTGGACGGTTCATACGGACTTATACGCACGACCCTCCCGGTTCCTGACTGCGACTTTCAATTCGTCCAGAACGGTTCTCCGATCCACCAAACCTGCCGATACCAATTTGATGGGGACGATGCGCGAGGACACGTTCGAGCGGCTCTACGCGGAGCACGCCCAGGCGCTCTTCGCCTTCCTCCGCTACCGCACCGGCGACCGCGTGCTGGCCGAAGACCTGCTCGCGGACACCTTCGAACGGGCGCTCCGCGCGCGACGGCGATACGACCCGCGCAAGGCGAGCGAGAAGACCTGGCTCTACACGATCGCGCTCAACTGCCTGCGCGACAGCTTCCGGCGACGGAGCACCGAGGACCGCGTGCTCGAGCACATCGCCGGCGGACCGAGCTTCGGGTACTCCGGCGAGCTCGACGCGATCGCCGACCGCGACCTCCTCAGCCGCGGCCTCGAGGCGCTCAGCGAGGAGGAGCGCGAGGCAATCGCCCTGCGTTTCGGGGCCGATCTGACCGTCCCGGAGATCGCCAAGCTCACGGGAGAGCGGCTCACGACCGTCGAGGGCCGCGTCTACCGGGCGCTCCGCAAGCTCCGCGAGTCGCTCGACTGAGGCCTCCCGGGAGGGTACGCAGCCGCTTGGCCGGAGCCCCTCAGGAGGGGACGATCGAGAGGTTGTTGTCGTGCAGCGCCTGGGCACTCACGATCGCCGCGCGGCTGACCCATTCGGTCGGGCTCCCCTCGCGGAACTCCCTCACCTCCTCCTCGGCGAGGGGCTCGCGCGGGTTCATCTCGAGCGCTCGCGCGGCGGCCGGCCGCGGGTCGATGCCCGCCGCTCCCTGCGCGATCGCCAGCGTGTAATAGGTCTCCCAGCTGCCGGGGTCGCGGCGCACCGCCTGCTCCATCGCGGCGATCCCGAGCCTCGGCTGGCCGCGTTTGACATCGCACAGCCCCAGAATCTCGTACGGCTCTGGACGAATGTCGAGCCAGCCGATCGACGACAGCGCCGAGGAGCCCGCCCTCGCGCAGTTCGAGGTGTAAAGCGCGCGCTCGGCATCGTCGAGCCGGCTCTGCGAGTCGATGATCAGCACCGGCGTCACGATGCTCGCCAGACACAGCAGGCCGAGGATCATCCGGCTGTTATAGCCCGGCGCCCAACCGGGCCCCGTGCCCCTCCGGGGACTCAGCGCGGCGCCCGCGACGGCGAAGAACCCGAGCGTGACGACGGGCATCTCCCAGTGCCAGTCCACGCCCGCGGCCAGCGCCCAGACCAAGCCCGCCGCCAGCAGCGCCCCGTAGATCGAGCGCCGCGACCCCCGCGCGCGGCTGCCCAGCCCGTAGAGGACCCCGAGGATCGCGATCAGCAGCAGCGCCAGCCCCGGGAGCCCGAGCTCCGCCATCGCCTGCAGGTAGAGGCTGTGGGCATTGATCGTGTAGACGAATGCGGGGCGGTTGCGATCCCACAGCGTCTGGTACATACCCGCCCCGTAGCCGTGCAGCGGAGAGGCGGAGAATCCTTTCAGCGCGACCCGCCATAGATCGGTGCGCCCGTTGTTCGAGGGATCGGTCAGGCGCAGGCGCAGGTCGCTCGTGGTGCCGTGGGGAGTGGCGCCGCCGAGGAAGCGGTGCCAGTCGTGCTCGATGCCGCTCGGGGCGCCGAGCGCAAGACCGAGGACCACCCCCGCGCCGATTGCGCCCGCGATCGCCGCGCGTCTCCTCCTACGGATCGTCGGCGTCGCGGCGCGGCCGTGGCGTAGCCGAGGATCCAGGCGAGCGGCGAAGAGCGCCCGCAGCCCGGCGCAGAGGGCAGCGCAGACGGCGGCCGCCAGCGCGACGCGATGGCCCTGCGAGACCGCCGCCGGCGTCGTCGGGTCGACCGTGTCCAGCAGGTTCGCGTGGTATGCGATCAGGATCAGGATGAGGGTCGGCGGCGCCGTCGCCGGCACGCCGCTGAGCAGGCCCCGGGGCCGGCCCACGAGCAGGTAGACGACCACGCCGGCTGCCCCCGCGGCCATCGCCCCGCGCGAGAAGGTGAAGAACAGCGTCGCCGCGAGCAGCGGCACGAGCGCCGCCGCGAGGATCCGGACCGGACGCCGTTCGGCGAGCGAGCAGGTCAGGTGCAGCGCCAGCACGATCCCGAGCGCCGCGAGCAGCCCGAGCGCGTTCCAATAGGTGACCGGGTAGCTCAGCCGCTCGTTCGACACGCCGGGCGCCGTGTGCCAGACATCGGGCAGCACGCGGCTGATCAGGCCCGCCAGGCAGACGATCGACGCACCAGCCACGAGACCTCTGATCAGCCAGCGAAGGTCCTGCGCGTTCGCGCGCACGCTCCCGAACAGGACGAGGATCAGCAGATACAGCCAGACCCTGTCGAACTCGATCAGCGCCCGGCTCGTCGAGTGCGACCACGCCGCCGAGAGCAGCGTCATCAGCGCGTACAGCCCGAGCGCCCCGATCGCCACCAGCGTCGCCGGCGCCAGCCCCTCGAACGGCCTCCGCGACTGCATCACCCGCACGAGCAGTACCTGGGCGAGCACGATCGCCGCGATCGCCGGGGTCTGGGGGAAGTAGCCCCCGGCGTTGAACCCCATGAAGACGATCAGCGCGCCCGGCAACAACATCAACGCCGTCATCGCCACCCGCTCCGTCCCCGTGCGGGGCGCCTCGTCGACCGCCGGCGGCCCGTCGGCCGCGCGTGCGGCCGCGGCGCGTGCGGCCGCGGGCGCCGCGGGCGCCAGATCCTCCGCGGGGGGTGCGGGCGCCCAGGCCATCAGCTCGCCGCCCTCAGACCTCGACAGTGGGTGCCGGCTCCGCCGGCGAGGCGCCGTTGCGCGACGCCCCTTCGCCGGCCGGCGGCTTCGCCGCGGGCGGCGCGTAGTCATACCCGTAGCCGTAGGAGCCGAGGCGCCCCGACTTGAAGCCGTTCGCGACCACACCCAAAAGCGGCGCGCCGGCGCCCGTCAGGGTTTCGTGCAGGCGCTCGGCGACGTCGCGGCGGTTGCGCCCCACCCGGCCGACGATGATCACGCCGTCGACCTTCCGCAACAGCGGGAAGGCGTCGGAGACCGCCGTCAGCGGCGGCGTGTCGATGACGACCAGGTCATACGTGGACTTGACCCCCTCCAACAGGCCCTCCATCGCGTGGCTCTCGATCAGCTCCCCCGGGTTCGGCGGCAGCGCCGCGCCCGCGACGAGCGCATCGAGCGTCCGCGCCTGCGAGCCCCGCCCGGCCGGCTGATCGAAGTCGATCGACTGCACCGCGTCGCTCAACGACACCGCCCCGATCAACACGTCCGCGAGGCCCGGCCCGGAGGCGATGTCGAGCTGCAGCGCGAGCGTCGGGCGGCGCAGGTCGGCCTCGATCAAAAGCACCCGCGAGCCCATCCTCGCCGCCGCGCTCGCCAGATGCCGGGCGACGGTCGTCTTCCCGTCGCCGGGAGCGGCCGAGGCGATCAGCAGCGTGCGCAGCTCGCGATCGACGTTGAAGTAGCGCAGGTGCGCGCGGATCAGGTGGAAAGCCTCGGTCTCGCTCGAGGGCAGCGCCTCGCCGGCCTTTGCCCTGTTCTTCGCCGAGCGCCCCAGCGCGGCGCTCTCGGGCACGATCCCGAGCAGCGGCAGGCCGTAGATCCGCTCGAGGTCGCCGGGCTCCCTGATCCGGCGGTCGAAGCGCTCCAACAGAAACGCCACACCGAGCCCGAGCAGCAGGCCGAGGACCCCGCCGAGGAACGTGTTCCGCGAGACCTTCGGCGAGGACGGCGATGTCGGGACGGTCGCGGCCTGCGCGACCTGGACGTTGCCGTTGCGCAGTTCCGCGAGGGTCCCGAGCGACTGCGCGCGATCCTCCAGCGCCAGCCCCGCCGTCCCGGCCCGCTGCGCCGGGGTGAGCGCCGCCAGCTGCTTGTCGACGAGCGCCAGGGCGGAGGCGTAGTAGGCGTGATTGCTGTCCTGCTGCTCGGCGACGAACCGGTCGGTGTAGGTGTTCGCGATACCCGCCGCCAACTCCGGCGAGGTCGCCGTGGCGGACACCTCGACGATGTTCGATTCACCCTGCGCGCTCACGCTCAGCGCAGCGCTGACCTTTTCCTTGGTCAACCCACCCCCGAGCGCTCCGGCGGTCTTGCTCGCCATGTCGCCGAGCTCGACGAGCTTCAGGTTCGTGTTCTGCTGGGCCGGCTGGCTGGTGCTGCTCGACACCGCCAGCCCCGCTACCTCCTGGCCGAGCTGGTTGTTGCTGAACACGAGCGAGGCCGTCGCGGTGTACTTCTTTGTCTGGTGCTTGGAGAAGCCGTAGGCCGCCCCGGCGACCAGCACGAAGCACAGCGCGATCCACGGCGCGCGGCGCCGCAGTAGACCGACGACCTGCTCGAGGCTCAGGTATGGCTGCTCGGCCTCCATTCAGTCACCTCGCCCGCGAGTGATGCTGCTGCTCTGCCCAGAGTTCATAACCGCTCCGTTACATTCCTCGGCCATCTGCGACCGGTCGGCGAGCTGACATTTCACGATAGACCTCCCGATAACGCGCCGCCACGGACGCCGGTGACAAACCGCGGGCGAGGATTCTCTCCCGCCCTCCCTCTGAGCCTCCTACCTCCAGCGCCCGCTCGAGCGCCCGCGCGATCCCTCGCGGATCGCGCTCGACACAAAAGCAACCGGGGGTCGACCCGAATAAAGCACTGACATCCCCGACGTCCGTCGAGACCACCGGGGTGTCGCACGCCATCGCCTCCTTGACGACCATCGGCGAAGCCTCGAAGTGAGAGGTCTGCACGACCACATCGGCCGCGTTCATATACAGGGGCATCTCGGCGCGCTCTATCCCTCCCCCGTAAATGACGCGCACGTCCGCCTCCAGGTGTGTGAGGGCCGCGCGGAATACCTCCGCGCCCTTCTCCGGTCGGGCGACGCTCGCCGGAAAGAACAGGATCGGCTGCTCGCGCGGAAGGTCGAGGCGGTCGCGGCACTCCGCTCGATCGAGCGGCCGAAACAGCTCGGTGTCGACCGCCGGCGCAATCACGCTATAGGACCCGCGGTAGTCGAGCACGGCGAGCAAGCGCTCGTCCACCGTGACGACGTGGTCGCTCAGGTTCAACGCCAGTCGCTTCAAGCGCTTCCAGTACACCAGCCGCTTGGTCAGGGTCATGCTGCGTCCCGCGCGCGAGGAGCTGTGGGCCTCGCCCTCGTGAATCGTGAAGAGCAGCGGCGTGTCGACGCGCAGGAGCCTGCGCAGCCCGGCTGACTGCACGGCGCAATAGCTGTGCTGGGCGTGCAGTACGTCATAGGAGCTCCCACTTATCGCCCTCGCCAAGCGGGGCATCTCGGTCAGGTATCTCGTCTTCCCTTCCTTGGGATTGAGAAAGATGACATCGACCTCCACACCCTCACTCACGAGTGCGTCGACATGCTCTGCCACGAAGCTGCCGTAGTAACTGTCGGCAGCGAACGGATACATGTTAGTTACGGTCAAGATCCTCATCCGATCGTCCCCCGCGCGGCGTGCGCCGGCCTGAGCTCGGCGGCTGAATAAGCGCGAGATCTCCCCACGATCGACCGCTTTGGCCTGGCGCGCGCTCGCACGAGCTCACTCGCCGGTAGGACGCACAGGCCGACGGGGAGAAACATCAAGAGGGCGATCGTCGGGTCCTGCATCGACGGTGAGATCGGTGTCAGCGTCAGGGCCGCCGCCATCGCTCCGGCCGGAAACAGATAATCGGGCGAGAGCCTCACCATCAGCACCAGCGCCGCCACGAAGGTTGCCACCCACAACACCAGGCCCGCCCAGCCGCGCTCGCCGAGCACGTGCGCCATCAGGCTGTCATATCTGAACGCCGGCTGGGCGTCGGAGAAGCCGAAGGTGGTCCCCAGCCCGGCGGCGCCGAACGAGCTGTCTTCCGCGCTCGGCTCGATGTTCGATCCAAAGGTCCCGAGGCCCCAGCCGAAAGGGAGCTCCCGATCGGCCAGCTTCTCCGCGCCCCCCAGCAGGCTGGTCCGCGGCCCGGCGTGGCCCGCGACGCTCCCCACCAGACCGCTCCCCGCTTCGGAGTCGGTCGCTGTCAACCCGCTCGTGAACGGCAGCGCCAGGAAGAAGACGACGGGGATCGCCACGGCGACGAAGGCGCTCAGCCATCTCCCGCGCAGCATCCGAATCGAGCAGACGAACACGAACAGGCCGGCGACGGCGAGCAGCGGCTTCAGCCGCGTGCTGGTGACCACCACGAGCAACCCGAGCACAGCACCGCGGATCAGCTGCCGGCGCGAGAGAAAGCTGTGAGGTGACAGCGCGTCGCTGAGGATCAGGGCGAGGAGGATCGTGCCGACGATCGACCCGAGCGTGGGATGGCCAAAGGCGCCGCTCACCACCGGCAGCGAGAAGCGCGTTTCCGTGCTCTGGCCCAGGGCGATCTGGGCCAGCGCGATCGCGGCCTGGCAGATATTCCACCCCACCAGCAGGCGATAGGCCCAGCTGACGCGCTGGCTGACCGTCAGGTGGCGGCCGAGGTACAGACCCCATCCGATCGCCCCGGGCCAGCGCAGGTCCTGCCACACCGCGGGAACGGCGAGACCCAGTCCTCCGTGAGAGTGGACAGCCCCCACGAGCTCCCCCGCGAGCATCAGCGCGAGCGTCAACAGCGCCAGGTCCTTGACCTCTCTCCGCATCGCCGACAGGGCGCCCACGAGCGGTACGAATCCGCCGGCCAGAGCGGCATCGCTCAGCAGCTTCAGGTCGTGGGGATGCAGCTGCCCGTAGGCGGCGAGGCCGCTGACGATCGGGACGACGGCGAGCACCCCGAAGATCACCACCAGGCGCCGGCGAGCACCGGTGAGAGCGAGCGCCGCGAGGCTAAACATCGCCACGCCGATCAGCGTCTCCGTGGGCGCCACCGCGACACCGGCGCCGACCGCGATCGCCAATCCGGCCAGCGCCGCCGCGAGCGCGGCCGACCTGTTAGGAGCGAGCGACGCGGAGCTCACGCAGCACCTCCAGATATCTCGCGCGGTTGGCATCCCAGCGATAGGGATCGGCTCGCACCTGGGCGCTCGCGCTCTTCCGCTTTGCCGCCACGCGCTCGTCCATCACCCATGCGATCGCGCCCGCCAGCGACTCGGGATCCCCGGGACGGCAGAACGTCACGTCCTCGTCATCGAAGTGGGCGGCGACCGTCTCCAGACGGGCGCTCACCACCGGGATCCCAAGCGCGACGTACTCGAACAGCTTGTTCGGGAGGATGAACCGATTGATCTCCGACGGCCGGTTGGAGATGATCCCGCAGTCGGTCCCCGCCACGGCCCGCAGCGCCTCTTCGATCGGCAGGTAGCGATTGGAGAAGGAGACCGAGTCGCTCACACCCAGCTCCACGGCCAGCTCCCGCACCGCCTCCAGCTGGTCGCCCTCGCCGAGGATCACCGCGCGCACCTGGCGCTCCCGCGCGTGCAGCAGGCCGAGCGCCTCGATCAGCAGGTCGACTCCGTACCAGCGCGTGATCGTGCCGTGGTAGGCGACGGTGAAGTCGTCGCCGTTCGGCGGCGAGGCATCGGCGCCCAGCGAGGTACCGGCGCCCCGCGGCGCGAGTTGTGACGGCGAGCTCTTCACCGCCGCGATCAAGGCTTCCTCGGGGGTGTTCATGACGATCGCGATCTTCGCTCCGTCGGCGCCGCGGGCGGTCAGCTGCTCCTTGTAGGGGTGGTGGACGGTCACGACGGCGTCCGCCAGGGCGCACGCCACCCGCTCGACGCGCCGCAGCACCCCGACGACGACCACGTCCCGCCGCGACGCGCCGAAGCGGGCCTCCCAGAGATGCGAGGAGAGATCGCGCACGTCGAGCAGCAGCCGCGCGCCGAGCAGCTTCGGGAGCAGCCCGGCCGCGATCAGGAACTCGGGTGGGGAATGCACCTCGACGACGTCGAGCTTCCCCCGCAGGCGCAGGGCGAGCGCCCAGAGGCCGGCGAGCAACGTGAACGAGCAGTACTCGAGCGCCATCACCCCGATCGGCGCACCGCGCCGATGGCGGATCGGCAGGCGCCACACGTCGATCCCCTCGAGGCGCTCGTGGGCTCGCTCGCCCTCCCCGCGCAGCGCGATCACAGCGACGCGATATCCATCCCCGCTCGCCGCCCGCGCCGCGCGCTCGGCCCGCGGCTCGCCGATCGGAAAGCGGGCATGCGTGATCAGGCACAACCTCGGTTTCGCCCTCGTCAGCCTCCGTTTCGCCCTAGTCACCCTCGGTTTCGCGCTCGTCAGCCTCCGTTTCGCCCTAGTCAGCCTCCGTTTCGCGCTCGTCGGCGGGTCCAGACAGGTCGCCAAGGTCTCTCGGAGGTTCTCGCGGTGCTCCTCCACGCGGAGCTCCAGCCGCTCGGAGATCTCCCGCCGGTTCGCCAGCACGCGCCGGACGGCGTCTGCGAGCTCGCCCTCGGTGATGCCGGCGTAGGGCACACCGGCGCCTTCCATGCCCAACATCTCCAGCGTCCCCTGGCTCTTCGCGTGCTCGACGGAGATATGCACGAAGGGAACCCCCGCGGTCGCCGCCAGGATGATCGAGTGCAGCCGCGTCCCGATCAGGATCTCGAGCCCGCCGTAGAGGCCGAGGAGCTCCTCGATGGAGAGGTCCGCGTCGATCACCTCCACCCGATCGGGATCCGCGAGGCCCGCGGCGATCTCACGGGCGAGGGGAATGTCCTCGAGGACCTGGGGGATGAACACCACGCGCGCCCGCGGAGAGCGTCGGAGGAGATCTCCGAGAACGCCCCGCAGCGCCTCCGTGTACCGCTCCCACGCAGGCGCCGCCGCGGAGCCCGGGAAGCGGCTGTAGCGGACCGTCACGCCGATCCTCAAATCATTGCCGGTCGGCCGCTCGGGAACCTCGCTGGAGGTGAGGAAGGCGACGTCCGGGATCAGATGGAGGTCCTCGGGGTCGATGCCCAGCTGCGCCTCGGCGAAGGCGAGCGAGATCCGCTCGCGAGCGTAGATCCTCGTCCGTGAGCGCAGTGTCCTCCGGAGCATCGCCTTGGTCGGGATCGAGTAGGACGTTCCGAACGACACCCCGAGGAGCACCGTGCGGCGACGGTAGGCATGGGCGACCCTCAGCGGATAGAGCATCCGCCAGAGATAGATCGCCTCGCCGAGGCCTCCGAGCGAGTGGAGATAGGACCCACCCTTGGCCACCACCACGTCGGCGTCGGCGAGCGCGTGAAAGAACGCGCGATCCTCCCGCGGGAGCACCATCAGCGCTCGATCGCCGAGCACTCGCCTGGCCCAGATGAAAAGCTCCGCGCGGATCAGGCTCAGCAACCAGCGCCCTCGGGGGCCGTCGAACTCGCCGAGCGACGGCACCGGGGTGCCCACGATCTCACACCCCAACGCCCTCGTCAGGCGGGTATCCGCCGGACGCTCGAGCGCCGCCGACGGCAGCTCGGCCGAGACCGCGGTGATGGTCGCGCTCGGCGCCACCTCGCGCAGAGCGCCGACGGTCGCGCCGAGGATCGCATAGTCACCCTTATTGCGATCCGACGACATATGGGTTAAAGCGATCCGCATCTCACCAATCACCTCTTCCTAGAGCCCCGCCGGGATCGCGCGGCGCGCGGTCACGCCGATCCGCCAGACACCCACCGCGTAGCCCACGATCTGGACCCAGTCGGCGGCGACCATCGCCCACGAGGCGCCGACCAGCCCGTGGTGGGGAATCAGGATTACGTCGAGCGTGACCATCACCGTCAAGCTGCCCGTCGCGCTGAAGAGACGCGTCCGCTGTCTGCCCTGGGCCGTCACGAGCGCGCCGAGCACGTAGGCCAGGCAGCGGGCCACGAACGAGAAGGCCAGGATCAGCAGGGCGACCCGCAGCTGATGGACGATCGCTTCGCCGTACCCAAACAACGGCGCGACCCAGGCAAACAGAGCGGCGCTGGAGGCCGCGATCAACGAGCCGGCGACGGTACCGAGGATCGCCGTCCGCTTGTGCTCCCCCGGCCGTTCCACGAATCGCGGCAGCAGCGCCGAGCTGAGCGCGTCGAGCGGCATCGGCGCCGCGTAGTAGACGCGCATCGCCAGCGCGTAGGCCGCCACCCCGCCGGGCACCGGCATCAGCCAGAGGGCGGCGAGCAGCACCACGTCGAGCTGCGTGGAGGCCATCATCACCATGTTCTGCGCGCCGTAGGGCATCATCGTCCGAAACCACCAGCCGGCGCCCCCCACTCCCCGTGCGGGCCGGATCGCCGCGGGCATCGTCAGCCATCTCCCCAGCGCGCCGATCCCGTAGGCCATGGCGGTATAGAGCAGCGGTGAGAGGTGCGGGAGAAACTTCAGATAGGAGCCGGTGAGGAGCAGGATCATGATGCAGCTCTCGGCCCCGGCGAAGATCGCCTCGCGCTCGTGCATCCTGCGCCCGATGAAGAGACCCTTCGCCAGATAGCTCGCGGACAGCGCGACGCCCATCGCAACGATCTCGAGCGCCTGCTCGGTATCGAGCGCGTCCGTCACCACGCCGACCACGAGGCCGACGACGACGAGGCCGAGCATCGGCGCTCGAGCCCGCAGGCACGCATGGACCGGCTGGTGCAGGGCGAGCTCGCGCGTGGCCCACGTGCTCGTGCCGAAGTCGAGCGACAGACCGACGAAGGTGGCGGCGGAGAACGCGACGGCGTAGCGATCGAGGGTCTGCGTTCCGTAGCCTTTCTCCACCAGCGCGAAGGCGGCGGCCTGGGAGAGCGTCGTGAGCAGTCGCGCGACGAACATCGCCGCGGTGTTCCCGGACACCGAGCGGACACGGCCCATCATCGAGACACGCGCGCTCATCGCGGCCTCAGTTCGCCCCGCTGCGCCGCAGCACCACCGGGAGCGTCCTCAGGATCAGGCGCACATCCCCCCACAGCGACCAGTTCGTCACGTAGAGATAGTCCAGCTTGACCATCTCCTCGAAGGGGATGCTCGTGCGGCCGAGGACCTGCCAGAGCCCGGTGACTCCGGGAGTCAGATCGAGCCGCCCGCGCGCCCAGCCGTTGACCATCCGGTCCTCCTCGGCGACGAGCGGCCGCGGTCCCACGAGGCTCATGTCACCGCGCAGCACATTCCACAGCTGCGGCAGCTCGTCGAGGCTCGTCAGCCGCAGGAGCCTTCCGACGCGCGTGATCCGCGGGTCGTGCTCGAGGTGCAGCCAGCCGGGGTCCTTGCTCTGCGTCAACAGCTCCGCCCGCCGCGCTTCGGCGTCGACGGCCATCGTTCGGAGCTTCACCAACCGAAAGCGGCTGCCTGCCTTGCCGACCCGCTCCTGGCGAAAGAACACGGGGCCCGGCGAGTCGAGCTTGATCGCGACCGCCAGCACCCCCACCAGCGGCAGCGCGGGGATGGCCAGGAGGGATGCTCCCACGAGATCCAGCACGCGCTTCGCGGTCCGCGAGGAGCGGGAGAGCACCGACGGATTCACACCCAGCACCGTCACCCCCTGCAGATCGTCGATCTCCACCGAGGGGCCGAGCACGCTGAACGTGAGCGGCAGCAGGCTGACCTTCACCGATACCGTCTTGCAGTCGCGGAGCACGCCCAGCAGCCGCTCGCGCTCGAGCTCGACGTCCGCCACGACCACCCGCGTCACACGATGCTCGGCCATCAGGCTGGGCAGGTCGACCTCCTCCAGGCGGCCGAGCCGTGGCAGCGCGACCGCCCCTCCCACGCTCCCCTCGCAGCTGACCATCCCGATCGGCTGCAGGCGCAGGCTCGGCCTGGCGTGCATCTTCTCGATCAACACCCCGCTGGCCTGGCCGGTGCCGATCAGGAGCACCCGCTCGGGCGAGACCAGTCGCGCGAAGCCGGCGCGCGTGAGCACGCGACCCGCGAGCACCGCAACCAGCGCGAGCGCGCCGAAGGCGAGGATCGTCGTGAACATCAGCTTGGCGGGGGCGACCAAGACGTACCAGCACCACATCAACAAGCACCCCAAGAGAAGCGCGTGAAACAGCGAGGGAAGGTCGTCCAGCGTGGAGTGGCTCAGCCGCTTGGCGTCGCGCTCATACAGCCCATACAGCTTGAAGAGGACCACCCATGCGGGCAGCGTGACCAACCCGTAGGACAGGTACTCGTGCCAGGAATGACCACGGGCGCCGCTGACCACGGCCATCGCCAAGGCCATCGCCAGAGCAAGGCAGACGGCGTCGCTGAGCGCCAGCAACTTCCGCAGAGCCGTGTCTCGCCACCCATACCCGCGGGCGACCAGCGTTCTCCCCCGCGGCAGCCCGGCGCTCGGCTGACGCAACTTAAAGGCGGCGTTAGAAGAGCCCGTCACGAGCCCGTCTCCCGTCATCCCGCGCTACGCGATCGTTTCGCACGCCGCGCGGCACGCCGCGGCGATCCGCTGCACCTCGGCGTCGCCGAGCTCGGCGAACATCGGCAGCGAGAGCTCCTCGCCGGCCCACGCCTCCGCCTCTCCCAGCTCCACCGGGCGCGAGCTCGCGGGGAGATCGGCGAAGGCGGCGTGCCGATGTGCCGCGGGGGTGTAGTGCAGGCCCACCTGGATGCCCTCCTCGCCCAGCAGCTCCGCCAGCCGCTCGCGCGAGGGGTGGCGCACGGGGAACAGGTGATAGACAGGCGGCGTCCCGGGACGCTCGCCGAGCAGGACGAGCTCCTCCGGGAGCCCCTCGACGATCTCCTCGGCCGACAGCCCGTCGCCCGATCGGCGATCGCCCGGCTCCACACCGGATAGTCCTTCGCGCAGGTTCTGTGAGTGGATGCGGCGCGCCGCGTTCCAGTCGTCGAGGTGCGGGAGCTTGACCCGCAGGAGCGCCGCCTGGAGACCGTCGAGCCGCTCGTTGTAGCCGACCACGACGTGCTCCCCCTTGCCGCGCTGGCCGAGATGGCGGAGCTCGGACACGCGGGCCGCCAGCTGGGCGTCGCCGGTGCAGACCGCGCCCCCGTCACCCAACGCGCCGAGGTTCTTGCTCGGGTAGAACGAGAACGCCGCCGCGTCGCCGAGCGAGCCCGCGCGCCGGCCGTTGTAGGTGGCGCCGTGCGCCTGCGCGGCGTCCTCGAGCACGAACAGGCCGTGGCGGGCACCGAGCGCGTTGATCGGATCCATGTCGCAGACCTGCCCGTAGAGATGGACGGCGATCACCGCCGCCGTGCGCTCGCCGACGAGCGCCGCCGCCGCGTCGGGGTCGATCAGGCCGGTGTCCCGCTGGACATCGCAGAACACCGGCGTGGCTCCCGCATGGAGCACGCCGAGCGCGGAGGCGATGAACGTGTGACCGGGCACCAGCACCTCGTCGCCGGGTCCGATCCCGGCGGCGCGGAGGACGAGTGCGAGCGCGGCCGTACCGGAGGCCACCCCGACGCACTCCGACGCCTCGCAGTAGCCGGCGAACTCCCGCTCGAAGGCCTCGACTTCGGAGCCGAGGATGAAGCCGTCGGCGCCCACCACCCGCTCGAACGCCGCCTCCAGCTCACCGCCGAGGGCGGCATGCTGGCGGGAGAGGCCCACGAACGGCACGACCTGTCGAACGTCGGCGGTAATCAAGCGAGCGCCTCCGCGTAGCCGGCGACCGCGACCGGAGCGCCGCCCGCGACCTTGACCGGAGCGCCGCCCTGGGCGAGCGAGGACTCGGCCGCCTCGGCGAGCGTCACGACCTGGCGCGCGAGCTCGAGATCGCCGGAGGTCTCCCCCGTCGCGATCAGCCGCACGAACTCCGCCAGCTCCGTCACCAAGGGCTCCGTGGCCGCGATCTGGGGCGACCGGATGTCGCCGCTCCGATATGAGAGCTGATACTCGCCGAACGTCTCCGGGTCGCGGTAGACGACGCCCCTGTCGAACACCCTCACCGGCTCGGGCGTGCCGTCCTCGTAGACGACCATCTTGTTGCTCGCCACGATCGCCGTACGGCGCAGCTTGCTCGGTGCGAGCCAGCTCAGCTCGACGTTGGCGACGAGCCCCGAGGGGAACTGGAGGCTCATGAAGGCGACGTCGTAGATGCCCGGCACGATCGAGTCGCGTCCGGTGGCGGTGATCGTCTCCGGCATCTCCTCCAGCCAGTGGAGGAGGATCGAGAAATCGTGCGGGCCGAGATCCCAGATGACGCTGACATCGCGCTGGTGCAGGCCGAGATTGACGCGGCTCGAGGAGATGAAGTAGATGTCTCCGAGCTCGTCCGCACCGATCATCCGCTTGACCTCCCTCACGGGCGGGCTGTAGAGGAAGGTCTGTCCGCACATCAGGCGCAGATCTCGCTCCTCGGCGAGCTCGATCAGCTCGTTGACCTCGTCCGTCGAGGGCGCCAGCGGCTTCTCGACAAATGTGTGCTTGCCCGCCCGCAGCGCGTCCGCGGCCAGCTCGAAGTGCGTGAAGACCGGCGTCGCGATCAGGACCGCGTCCAACCGCGAATCCTCCAGCAGGTCCTCGTAGCGAGTCGTGGCCTTAGCTCCCGGATAGCGGCGGCTGAACGAGGCCAGGCGTGCCTCGTCGCGATCGCAGATGTAGGACACGTCGACGCTCGGCTGCTCGATCAACCCCCGGAGGAGGTTCGGCCCCCAATACCCCAGTCCGACGATCCCCACCCTGAGCGATGGTCCACCGGCCGTGCCATCCATATCCACATCCTTGTTTGTGATCTCTGGCGAGCGCTTGCGGTTCTCGCCCAACACATACGCCCGCCATCACCATCACGGACGCCCGGTTCCTTCCGGATCTCTTTTTGCCCCTGGCTCCTTCCGGATCCCCAAGAGGTGGGCGACCCTAATCAGCTACTACAGCTCCAGTCAAGGCAACTAGCCGAATAGACCAGTGGCGGTGTTTAATCTCTGTGTCCGCGCGGGCTCCTCGCCCAGGCTCTCCGGCCGTTGCCCGCCGGCCAAGCGCGATTCGCCGGCCCGTCACCCGTCCGGCCACGCCTTTCCGCCCTTGCGGCCACGCCTAGCTCTACTGTTCTGAGGGAATGATCGACCTGCACTGCCACGTGCTCCCGGGCATCGACGACGGCCCCGAGACGATCGAGGAATCGCTCGTACTGGCGCGCGCCGCCGCCGCGGCGGGCACGCGCGTGATCGTCGCCACCCCCCACGTAAGCTGGCACTACCGGAACGACGCCGACACGATCGCTCGGCTGGTGGAGGAGCTGAACGCGCGTCTCGTCGAGCAGGAGATCGCATTGGAGATCCAGGCCGGCGCGGAGATCGCGATGACGCGCCTCGTCGACATCGGGGCCGCCGAACTTCCGCGTCTGCGCCTCGGAGCAGGCCCCTGGCTGCTGGTCGAGCCCCCCTTCGCCCCCTCGGTGAAGGGTCTCGACGTGATCCTCCTGGACCTCCAGCGTCGGGGCCACCGGATCGTGCTCGCCCACCCCGAGCGCTGCCAAGCCTTCCACCGCGATCCCGAGATGCTGCAATCGCTTGTCCGCGCCGGCGTCCTCACGTCGATCACCGCCGGCTCGTTCGTGGGACGCTTCGGCAGCGCGGTGAATCGCTTCGCGCTGTCGATGGCGCGGGAAGGCATCATCCACAACGTCGCCTCGGACGCCCACGACATCGTTCGCCGTCCCCCGGGGGCCACCGAGGAGCTGCGGGCGGTCGGGCTCGAGCCGCTCGCCGACTGGCTCACCGAGGAGGTGCCCGCCGCGATCCTCAGCGGCGCCGAGATCCCCCCGCGCCCTGCGTTCGAGCTCCCGCGGGTCGAGCCGGAGCGGCGAGCGCGGTGGTGGCAACGGCGACGGCGGCGGTAGGCGCGGCTCCCCGGGAACCGCGGCGGCGGCTTTAGACGCGGCTACTCCGGGGACCGCCGACGGCGCCTCAAGCGGGGCTACTCGGGGAGGTCGGTGCCGGGGCCGGAGAGCTCGAAGGCGGAGTGCAAAGCCTGCACCGCGCGGGGCACAAGCGCGCGGTCGATCACGCAGGAGATCTTGATCGGCGAAGTGGAGATCATCTCGATGTTCACGCCTTCGGCGGCGAGCACCCTGAACACTCGCGCGGCGACGCCCGGATGCGAGCGCATGCCGGCGCCGATGATCGAGACCTTCCCCATCTCCTCCTGCGCGATCAGCTCTGAGAACGCCTCGCCGGCGAGGGGCTCAAGCGCCGCGCGCGCCGCGCGCAGGTCCTCCCGCGAAACCGTGAACGAGATCTCGGCAAGGCCACCGGCCGAGGTGGGCACGTTCTGGTCGATCATGTCCACGTCCACGTTCGCCTCGGCCAGCGCCTCGAAGATACTCGCGGCCACGCCCGGCTCGTCGGGCACGCCGATAAGCGTGACCCGCGCCTCGGAGGTCGAATGGGTCACCGCGGTGATGAGGGGCTTCTCTACATGGTCCATGTTCTCTCCTTCCGACACAACCACCGTACCGGGACAGTCGTCGAAGGACGAGCGGCAGTGGATGCGCACGCCGTGATTGCGCGCGTACTCGACCGAGCGCAGCTGGAGGACGCCCGCGCCTGAGGCCGCCATCTCGAGCATCTCCTCGAAGGAGATCGTCTCCAACTTACGCGCATCCGGCACGATCCGCGGGTCGGCCGTGTAGACGCCGGCGACGTCCGTGTAGATCTCGCACTCCTCCGCGCCGAGCGCCGCGGCGACCGCGACGGCCGTCGTGTCCGAGCCGCCGCGCCCGAGCGTGGTGACGTTCTTCGCGGTGCTCGAGACGCCCTGGAAGCCGGCGACGAGCACGATCGAGTCCTCGTCGAGCGCCGCCCGGACGCGGTCCGCGCGGACGTCGAGGATGCGCGCCTTCGTATGCGAGTCGTCGGTCACGATCCCCGCCTGGGAGCCCGTCAGGGAGATCGCGCGGTGGCCGAGGGCGTTGATCGCGATCGCGCAGAGCGCGCAAGAGATGCGCTCGCCGGAGGACAGCAGCATGTCCATCTCGCGCGGGTCCGGGTCGGCGGAGAGCGTCTGCGCCATCGCGATCAGCTCATCGGTCGTCTTCCCCCGCGCCGAGAGCACCGCGACCACGGAGAAGCCCGCCTCGCGCTTCTCCACGATGCGCCGCGCCGCGCGCCTGATGCCCTCGGCGTCGGCGACGGAGGTGCCGCCGAACTTCATCACGACGATGTTTGACACGTCCGGAGAATAGAGGGACATGCCGCATGCGGCATGTCCGGCAGGGCTGCATGCAGCCCTGCCTCGGGGCCGCACATGTGCGGCCCCGCCGGTAGGCGCATGCGCCTACCGGAAACACGACATACGACGGCTACACGGCGCGGCGACCGGCGAAGGCCTTGCCGAGGGTTACCTCGTCGGCGTACTCCAGGTCCGAGCCCACGGGCAGGCCGCTCGCCAGGCGGGTGACCGTGAGATGAGGTGCCCGCCCGCGGAGCTCCTCGGCGATGTGCAGGGCGGTCGTTTCGCCGGTCGTCGTCGGGTTGGTCGCGAGCACCACCTCGCGCACCGCCTCCC
>Ga0075522_10001455_pt1 | contig 17943 bp, 20 predicted proteins | sample NGEPerA_FD_74796 | JGI IMG/M metagenome (GOLD analysis project Ga0075522, IMG submission 74796) | Arctic peat soil microbial communities from the Barrow Environmental Observatory site, Barrow, Alaska, USA - NGEE PermafrostL2-A | ecosystem: Environmental > Terrestrial > Soil > Wetlands > Peat ... | reverse complement strand
CTCCCGGCGGAGACGACAACGAACCGATTCTCGAGGGTCGCGCATTGGAAAAGTTTTATCTCCAGCCGGACGGCGCGCGCATACAAATTATTTCTCCCACTGACATCAAGGTAATGCCGGGAAAAATCCTGGCGCTTCTTGGACCTTCCGGTTGCGGGAAATCGACGCTCTTGCGCATGCTCACGGGGCTGTCGGCTCCATCCGCGGGGGAAGTGTTTTACCACGGCCGCAAACTCACGGTCGATCCGCCGAATGTCGGCATCGTTTTTCAAAGCTTCGCGTTATTTCCGTGGTTGACGGTTCTGCAGAATGTGGGAGCGCCGCTCGAAGCGCAGGGGATGCCCGCCGAGGAACGCCGCGAGCGGGCGATGCGCATCATTGATTCCGTGGGCCTCGGCGGATTCGAGAATGCGTATCCCAAGGAACTTTCCGGTGGAATGAAGCAGCGAGTTGGATTCGCGCGCGCCCTGGTGATCGAGCCGGAAGTTTTATTCATGGACGAACCGTTCTCCGCGCTCGATGTGCTGACGGCGGAAACGCTGCGCGGCGAATTAATGGAATTGTGGAATGACCGGAAGATCCCGACGCGCGCCATTTTTATTGTCACGCACAATATTGAGGAAGCGGTCGTGCTCGCCGATCGAGTGGTTGTGCTGGCCAGCCACCCGGCGCGCATCCGCGAAGATTTTGAGATCACTCTGGCGCAACCGCGCAGCCGCAAGTCGGAGCCGTTTGAATCCCTGGTCGATCACATTTATCGCGTGCTCACCCAGCCTGATCTTGAACACGAGATGCCTCCGGAAATGAAATCCGCGCCGGCGGCGCCCGCGATTGCTGCGCCCGCCCCGCGTTACATCCGGCTGCCCCACGTGCGAGCCGGGGGCATCGCCGGGCTGCTGGAAATTCTTGTGGATCATGGCGGGCGGGAAGATTTGCACCGCGTTTCGCACCAGCTCATGCTTGAGTCCGATGATTTGCTTCCGATCGTAGACGCGTGCGTGTTGATGGGCTTCGCGCGCGTGGAGCAGGGCGATGCGGAGATCACGGAACTGGGACGCGAACTCGCCGCCGGCGACATTCAGAAGCGCAAGGAAATATTCCGCCAGGCCTTGCTCGCTCGCATACCGATCCTTCAGCAGATCGATTCGGCCCTGCAAACCAAAAAAGACGGCACCATGCTCCTCGATTTTTTTCATGATTTGCTGGACGAGCATTTCACCGACGATGAAGTCCGCAAGCAACTCGACACGGCAATTCAATGGGGGCGCTACGCGGAGCTCTTTGATTATGACTCCGTAACGGGGCGGCTAAGCCGCACAAACCCGTGACGCACCGCTGGCTTGTCCGACCATGAAACTCGAACCGATCCTTCACCCGTCCACGCTTTTTCGATTTATTTCAGAGCGCACCAAAAGGAAAACTCCGCTGTGGGCCGATGCCGCCGTATTTGCGGGGTTGCTGGCAATTCTCTATGCGCTTTTCGTTTCCGCCCGCGTGTGGTTTCAGCCCTTTGCGCCTGTGGCAAACATATCTTCCAGCCCGCGCATGTTGCCGTTGTACGCAGCGTATTCGCTGGTGCGAATATCAATCGCGTATATTATTTCGCTGCTTTTCGCTTTGGGGTATGGACTCGCCGCGGCAAAATCAGAACGCGCCGCAAAAATTCTATTGCCGCTGTTAGACATTCTGCAATCGATCCCCGTGCTCAGCTTTTTACCTGGAGTAATGCTGGCCATGGTCGCCCTATTCCCGGGGAGACAAATTGGCCTGGAACTTGGTTCGATCCTGCTGATTTTTACCGGGCAGGCGTGGAACATCGCGTTCAGCTTTTACGCGTCGATGAAAGGCATTCCGCGCGAACTGGACGAGGCCGCGCGACTGTATCGCTTCAGCGCCTGGCAGCGGTTTACACAACTGGAATTGCCGTTTGCCACCATCGGGCTGGTGTGGAATTCGATGATGGCTGTGGCGGGCGGCTGGTTTTTCCTGATGGCCTGCGAAATGTTCGTGCTCGGCAAACGGGATTTTCGACTGCCGGGACTCGGCTCTTACCTGCAAGTGGCTGCCAGCGAGGGAGACACCCGCGCGATTTTGTGGGGCATGGCGGCGATGATCACCGTCATCGTGCTGCTGGACCAACTCGTCTGGCGGCCCGCGATTGCCTGGTCGGACAAATTCAAATTTGAAACTGTGGAAGGCATTGCGCCGCAATCGTTCGTACTGAAAGTGCTGCGCAGGTCCGGTGCTCTCGCGGCATTCTATCGCACTGCGATATATCCGGTGGAAGAGCGTGTGACCCACGCATTTATCGTTAAAAAATCAGATGCCATGGGAGCTGCGTCTCCGCGACAAAATGGTTTTAAAAAATGGAGCGCGCGCTCTCTGGGATTGCTCGTCCTCGCGATAATCGCGTGGTTCGCCTTTCGCGGGCTTTCCACGATTTCTCAACTGGGGCAGAGGCAATTGCTTTTTCTCGCACGCGACGCGGCGTTCACTTTTCTGCGCGTCAACGCTTCGCTCATTCTTGGAGCGCTATGGACTGTCCCGGTGGGCGTGTGGATCGGGACAACGCCGCGTGTTGCAAAAATCGCTCAGCCCATCGTCCAGATCGCCGCATCGGTCCCGGCAACGGCCCTGTTCCCTGTGCTGCTTCTGCTACTGATTCGGGCGGGCGGCGGCATGGGAACCGCGGCGATGGCGCTGATGCTGCTTGGTACGCAATGGTACATCCTGTTCAATGTGATCGCAGGGGCGATGGCGATCCCCACGGATTTGAAGGAAGCGTCCAGCGTGTTCCGCTTTGGTCGAATCGAGCGCTGGCGCCGCCTCATCCTCCCGGCTATTTTTCCGTACTTGGTGACGGGAATGGTCACGGCGTCCGGCGGCGCGTGGAACGCCAGCATCGTCGCCGAATATTTCCATTTTCAGGGAGAAACACTTTCCGTACGCGGGCTAGGCGCGGCCATCAGTCGAGCGACCGATTCCGGGAATCTGCCGGTTTTGTTGGCGGCCACCGTGATGATGTCGCTGATCGTGGTTACTGTGAACCGAACCCTGTGGCAAAGGCTTTATCGCTTGGCAGCCACACGTTTCAAACTGGAAACATAACTTTTCGAGTCATCTCCGCTTCCCAGCATTTTTAGCCTTTTTGAGGCGTTCCAGGCAGTCATCCGGTACCAGTCTCTCCCAAGCGGCGATATCCTCTGATTTTTTCCAAATTGTTAAAATTCGGTGGATACCTCTCCCGAAAACAGCAAACTTAGTGTAAATTCTTCCGTGGCAGTTTTTCAGAAACACTGAAAGCGCCACGAATCCAACTAAACCTTAGACGCAGGTAGCCGCAGAAGGGACCACCCGCATGAGCCGGGATACTCTTTCCATCACTGACAACCGAACGGGAAAGTCTTACGAAGTTCCCATCAAGGACGAAACAATCCGCGCCACGGATCTACGCCAGATCAAGGTGAAGGGCGACGATTTCGGGATGATGAGCTATGACCCGGCTTTTAATAATACAGCCCTGTGTCAGAGCAAAATCACTTTCATTGACGGTGACAAAGGAATCCTGCGCTACCGCGGATACTCAATCGAGGAACTGGCCGAAAAGAGCACGTATCTTGAAACCGCGTATCTGATTCTGCATGGCGAGCTGCCGACGCGCGCGCAGCTGGAAGATTGGTCCTATCACATCACGCACCATACCTTCATCCACGAATCGGTGAAGAAATTTCTCGACGGCTTCCATTATGACGCCCATCCGATGGGCATGATGATTTCCGCAATCGCCGCGCTGTCCACGTTTTATCCCGAGGCAAAGGACATTTTTAACAAGGAGTCCCGTAAGAAGCAGACGTACCGCCTAATCGGGAAGATGCCCACTCTCGCCGCGTTTTCCTACCGGCACAGCCTGGGCATGCCCTTTGCGTATCCGGATAACGAGCTGTCGTATCCCGGAAATTTTCTGAACATGCTATTCAAGACTTCCGAATTAAAGTACCGCCCGAATCCGACGCTCGAACGCGCCCTCGATGTCCTGTTCATCTTGCATGCGGACCACGAGCAAAATTGCTCGGCGAACGCGATGCGCTGCGTGGGCAGCTCGCATGTGGATCCGTTTTCCGCGACCGCGGCTGCGACAGCCGCCCTCTACGGTCCGCTGCACGGAGGGGCGAACGAAGAAGTCCTGCGCATGCTGCTGGAAATTGGCTCGCTCGCGAACGTGCCTGCGTTTATCAAGCGCGTGAAGGCCGGCGAAACCAAGCTGATGGGCTTCGGCCACCGCGTTTACAAAAATTACGATCCGCGCGCCAGAATCATCAAGCACGTGGCCGACGGCGTCTTTGAAATTATGGGACGCAATCCGCTGCTGAATATCGCGCTCGAATGCGAGCGCATTGCCCTCGAAGACGACTACTTCGTCTCGCGCAAGCTGTATCCCAACGTGGATTTCTACACCGGCCTGATTTACCAGTCGATGGGCTTCCCCGTCACCATGTTCCCCGTGCTGTTCGCCATTCCGCGCACCAGCGGCTGGATCGCGCAGTGGGAGGAAATGCTGCTCGATCCCGAACAGAAAATAGCGCGCCCGCGGCAAATTTATACGGGCTACGATTTGCGGCCGTACGCGGCTCTGGACCAGCGTAAATAAAGCGGTTAACTACTGCTTCATTGAAGATGTGCCGGATCCATTGGGCTTGCTTTAGACACTGAGATTGACACTAACTTCGTGTTACACTACATTAGTGTCATGAAGAAACTGCGCAATATTACCGTGACCCTGCGGGAAGATGTCGCCCATTGGGCGCGCATGGAAGCAGCTCGTAAGGAAACGAGTGTCTCCCGCCTACTGGGATCGCTTCTCGAAGAACGCATGCTGCAGGAGCAGAGTTATAAGAGCGCCATGCGGCGGGCGTTAGCCAGAAAGTCCTTTGCAAAATCGGATGGGCAGTATCTTTCTCGCGAGGAGGCTCATGACCGGGCCCGTCTTCGTTGATACAAATGTCTTCCTTTACGTTTTCGATCCAGCGAACAAAGAGAAACAAACTGCAGCGGAAGCGTGGCGGCAAGAGCTGTGGGAAAGTGGCATGGGGAGAATCAGCTACCAGGTTCTCCAGGAATTTTATGTAAAGGCCACTCAGAAATGGCCAGAATCTCGCGATGAAGTTCGCGCGGAAGTGACGGACTTGCTGACATGGCGGCCGGTGAAGGTGGATGCGAAGATCCTGGATCGTGGTTGGAAACTTCAGGACCGGTATCAGCTGTCGTTCTGGGATGCTCTGATTGTAGCGGCGGCGGTTTCGATTGGTTGCAGCTATCTTTTGACAGAGGATTTGCAGCGGGGGCAGAATCTAGACGGCGTAGTGGTGGTTAATCCGTTCCAAACCGATCCCTCAGCGCTCCTTGCACACTAATTTTCGGCCAGGCAGTGCAATCAAATCCACACTTTCAATCGGTCTCGCCGGCTACTTCTTTTTTGGCGGGTATTTGTCGATTGATTTTTTAACCATATCGTTGATCTTTCGCTGAATTTTGCTGGGGTCGCTTTTTTCTTCCGCAGCGATGGAGCGCCATACGAGCGATTTTGTGGTCGGATCGCGTAGGTCGATCACCAGCGTTCCCTCGGCATAGGGCACTCTGATGTAGCGCGTGCCCATCCCGTACCAACCGGCCGGATAAGCCTCAACTTCCGTTTTGCGAGCCGCGCCGAACGTGTAGCGCACATTCAAATCGGCCGGGCCGCTCGTGGCCATCGTCAGGCCCTTCGCTGTTAAATCGTTTTGAATATCTGTTTCGATCTGTTTCCTTACCAGTTCGCCGCCCAGCGCGGGATTGCGGCTGTTCAATTTACCATCGCGGATTGCAAACGTGCGATACCTGCTGAAGTCGACGGTTTGATCGAACTCCATGGTGATTTTTTGCGCTCGCGCCCCTTGCGCGACGAGCAATCCCAGAACAAGGAACGCGATGCCGCGCAGCGTGTGAGCCGCAAATCGCTGCTGTTTTTTGGAGAGGAGCGGCGGAAGAAATGCTTGGATCACAATTCACCTCACGAACAGTCTGCCGTAGTGTATCAGGGCTGCATTAAAATTCAGCAGCGACGGATTAGGAATGCGGAGTTTCGGTTATCTGGCTGCCAAAGATCGAAACACGGGCGGTGAGCGCACGGATCGAGTCCGTATGTGTAGCACAATGCCGTCTCCCTCCCAAAAAGCACGGGACGGAGACGGCGCTACGGAACCGCAAACCGTCGATGCCCTGGGTTTCGTGGCAGCCGGCCGTTTTTTGGACGGGCGGCTTTTGGTCTTCGTCAACTTCAATGGACTCGTCGCCACCACACCACCCGCTTTTGCTACTCCACTGCGCAGGATTTATAATGCGCCATGCGAAAAACAGATTTATTTTTCGATGTGTTTGGAACGGCGCGACGCACCATGGTCGACACGCAAATCCGCAAGCGCGGCGTTTCCTCGGCGCGGGTGCTTGAGGCAATGGCCGCTGTTCCACGACACGAATTTGTTTCCGCGCAATTTCACAGTGACGCGTATGCCGATAAGCCGTTGCCGATTGGCGAAGGGCAAACCATTTCGCAACCCTACATGGTTGCCGCGATGACCGAGGCCCTGGAACTTACAGGCTCCGAGCGCGTTCTCGAAATCGGCACCGGATCCGGCTACCAGGCAGCGGTTCTCTCCTCGCTGGCGAGCCAAGTGATCAGTGTTGAAAATCACACTTCCCTCGCGTTGGCTGCGCAAGAACGGCTCACCAGACTGGGCTACGCGAATGTGCATGTGCACAATGGAGACGGCTCCGCAGGTTTGCCCGATGCGACTCCCTACGACGCCATACTGGTGACGGCAGGGGCGCCACAAATTCCGCTGGTATTTGCCGGGCAGTTACGCGAGGGCGGGCGCATCGTCATTCCCGTGGGAGATCGTGAAAATCAGGAGCTGGTCTGCGCGCAAAAGAAAAATGGCGAACTAAAATCCCGCGTGCTGTTCGCCTGCAAATTTGTATTGTTGCTGGGGCGGTACGGGTGGACCCGCGACGAAGGAAGATTTCAGTAGCTTTTATTATCTGACCGCGTTTTCCCACTCATGGGGTTGGACTCGCAGGATCTCCAGGAATGACGGCTCGTTCGTGTGCGCGGCTAAACGCTTTTCTCAGGACGCGTTTCACGGCCATCGTCACATCGTACTTCGCCAGATCTTCTTCCCGTGCCCACGCAAATTCCAGGGCATCGCTGGCCGCGGCAATCGTTCCCCCGCGAATTTCGCAGAGGTAATCGAGAATCACGAAATGGTATTGCGGGCGAGAGGGATCACCCGGCGTGCCATCCGCATTCGGAGGCGCCGGAAAAATTCTCTCAAAAACCTCGATGAGTTCGATGACTTGTACCTCGAGCCCGGTTTCTTCCGCGAGTTCCCGCACGACACCTTGCTCGAGGGTTTCGCCAACTTCCAGCAAACCACCGGGAATGGACCATTCTCCCTTGAGCGGCGCGCTTCCCCGTCGAATCAACAAGGCACGGCCCTCTTGAACCACAACACCGCCTACTCCCACCATCGGGCGTTCCGGGTATTCTCTTCTGGATGTCATAGTCGTTTTTGCCCGCTTCCATCTGGAGGCGCTTCGCGTTATATAATACTTCAGCAGAAGGTGTGTCTTGTATTTGGCGGGCTTGGACTGAGCCTGTCCCCAAACTCCTAGGAGGTTTTCGCCGTGGTCCGGTGCCCTAAATGCTCAACTGAAATTGATGTGGACGAAGACGAGGTCGAGGAGGGTGAAATCCTAGCCTGCCCCGAATGCGAAACGGAAATGGAAGTCGTGCAGATCCACCCCGTCAAAGTAAATGCTATTTCAGAAGACGATGACGACGATGAGGAAGAGGAGTCCGAGGACGGGGACGATCTTGAAGACGAAGACGACGAAGATGAGGAAGAAGAAGAGAATTAAGGCGCGACGCGGCTTCTTCTGGCATCCCGTTTCCGCTTTTTGCCGTCTTACTTTAGTGCGATTAACACTTGCGCTTGTGGCTGTCGTTTTTCTTTCGGGCATGACGCCTGCTTACGATTGGGCCGGCATACCGCAAAGTTCCAGTTCATCGCATGCCCACGATTTTGTGATTTTCACCACCGTATTCACCGAACAGGGATTTGCGTTGCCCGGAGCACGTATTCGCGTTCGCCGCGTGGATGAAAAGAAATTCCGATGGGAAGCCATTTCCGATCGGCGCGGAGAATTTGCCGTTCGCGTTCCGCAGGATGCGGACTACGAAATGACGGTGAAAGCGCGCGGATACAAAATACAGACCCAAAAAGTGGACGCGACGGAAGGCAATCGAGCAGACCTGACGATACGAATGGAGCCACAGTCCGGGCCGCATTCCGACTCAGGGACCGGAGGGAAATCATGAACGCGCGCAGAATGATCGGGATGTCTGCTGTGATTATGCTGGCTGCCGCCGCAATGGTGTTTGCACAGGGAAATCCAAAAGGGCAAGAGTCGCAACTGAGAACCGTACGCGGGACGGTCGTGGATAATACAGAGGCCCCTTCGGACTCCGCCATCGTTTACCTGAAAAATTCACGCACGCAGGACATTGCCACGCATCTCTCGGATACAGACGGCACATTTCGATTCAGCGGACTTGACCTGAATGTCGATTACGAGATTCATGCCGAAAAAGATGGTTGGACATCTTCGTCGAAGTCGATTTCAAATTTTGACACTCGCAAGGAATTCGTGCTCACGCTGAAGCTGGACCATAAGAAGGGCGGCAGGTAGCGGCGACATTTTTGCCCTGGCACTGCTGCTGGTAGCACGTTAATCGCAGAAGGATCACGCTGACGCAGCCGGTTAAATTGCAGTAACATGCGTGGCACCTACTGGCCATTTTTCATGGGCAATGGATTCAAAGGCCGGTGCTGAAGTACGATTTCCCCGTGGAGGATTCCCATGGCAATTCAATTTTTTGTGAACGGCAAGCCGCAATCGGTTGACGTGCCGCCTAACATGCCGCTGCTGTGGGTTTTGCGGGACACGCTGGGAATGACCGGCACGAAGTTTGGCTGCGGCATGGCACTGTGCGGCGCATGCACGGTGCACGTTGAGGGCTCGGCCGCACGTTCGTGCGTCACTCCCGTGTCGAGCGTCGCAGGGAAAAAGATTACAACCATCGAAGGAATTTCTCCGGACAGCAGCCATCCCGTACAGCGCGCGTGGATCGCAGTGGATGTGCCGCAGTGCGGATACTGCCAATCAGGACAAATCATGTCCGCAGCGGCCCTGCTGGCGAAAAATTCCAAACCGAATGACAGCGAAATCGACGACGCGATGAAGGGCAACATCTGCCGCTGCGGAACCTATCAGCAGATTCGCGAAGCGGTACATCGCGCTGCGGATTTGCAAAACGCTTCCGCCGCGCCTGGAGCGCTGGACCGGGCCGGTGCAACGGCGGATGCGCGGACCCATGATGCTGTAGAACTTGGCGGTGCGGTTTAAGGAGCGCAGGCTTCACAGGTTGCGGAAACACCCGCAGTTTTGTCGTTCTGAGCGAAGCGAAGAATCTCTCTTTCTTTTGATTTCTTGTACTTACAATCGAAGAGAGATTCTTCGCTTTGCTCAGAATGACAAAATAAATACTTTTTTCCGCAGCCTGTTCAGCTTGTGGGGATTGGGCTTGCGAGGACTAAACCAAGCGGATTTTCATTCTTGCGCGGACCAAACCCCGCAGGCTAAAGCCTACGCCACGTAAACTTAAAATTCTTTCAACAGCGCGGGCAATTCTCGAATCGTTTCGATCAGGGCGTCCGCGGACGCGGCGCTAAGGCGCTCTGGAACTGGCGACCCACCCAGAACGCCGATTGCACGCACTCCGGCACGGTGTGCCATTTCAATATCTTCCGGAGCGTCGCCGATATAGACACTGGCTTCTGGCCGCGCGCGCAATTTTTCCAGCGCCATTCGCAGCGGCGCCGGATGCGGCTTGCGGCGCGGCGCATCCTCGCAACACACTTTCGTCAGAAACATCGCTGATACATTATGGGCGCGAAGTTGTTTTCGCACGCGTGCGCGGCTCCCGCTCGAAACCAGCGCCAGCTTGAAATGACGGTCGAGCGTTCGCAACACACTCATCGCGCCGAGCTGCATCTTCGGCAATTGTTTCTGATAAAACTTTCTCCACAGCCGGTCCGCTTCGTCCCATTTCGCACGTGGAATTCCCGCGGCGCGGTACACAAGATGCCAATTGGGGGAATAGTGGCGCTTCAGTTCTTCAATGCTCCAGTCCATTCCCAGCGCGTCAAACATATATGCGTAAGCATTCGCATCCGCCTCAAAAGAATTGAGCAGCGTCCCATCCCAGTCGAAAAAAATGTGATCGATCGCAATATTATTTTTAGTTTTCATCGCACGGAATTAAAGGTAACACGAAAATGCCGCGCGAAATTGGAGTTCGGATGAATGCGGCATTTTGGCACACGGCTATATCGCCCTTAATTTATATTCAGCACGCCACGCTACGCGCAGACAACAAACCCCGCTAGTGGCGCTCGAACCGTGAGGGCAAACGTTCTTCGCGTCGAAATGTGATGTCGTCAAATGTGGCGGCCAGCATGTGCCAACCGGGACGCATTGCTGGATCGGCGCGAACGATATGCGCCTCCGTCAGCATTTTGACGGAACCGCGTCCGAGCGGCCGGTCCACGAGAGAAATTTCAATTTCCACCGGGGGTGCCCGGCTCGATGAACTGTGGGCAGAGAAAAAGCACTCCGCTGGAACTGATATTCATCGTGCGCAAAGGCTCCAGCTCATTTTCGCGCTGGCCCGCAATGCGCTTTACGCGCAGAACGAGACTTAGTTTTGCGCGCGAGTACGCGCGGCGCTCCTCCAGTGGACGAACTGCGTGCATCGGAACGCGCGCCATTCCTTTGGGAATCGCTCGCGTAATCCATGACGGCGAACCGGCGATTAACGTTGTTGCCGAACGCGCCGACATTTCCTTGATTTCGGGATTTCCCGTGCTGGGATCGGATTGGTCCATGAGCTTTTGAGTTCGAGTCGTGCGCATAGGTCTCCCTTAGATTCAGGTGCCCTGGCACTGCAGGCCGCAACTATCCTCCGCGCCTGCCTGATGCGTCAATTTACGTTCCGATGCCGGTTGTCTTACTGCAAACCCCTTCCCAATCGTAATCTCGTGCGCCTTACGCCCCGGGTCGCGTCCCGCGAAGAATTGAACCGAAATCGATTTGACCGCAAGTTTCGGATAGCATGACCGAAACGTTTATAGTTATTGTGTGGGAGAAGAAAGCGAACGTATCGTGTCGACACTTTCCAATACGGCGATGAGTGCGCGTCCGGGGCTGATGCGGAAAAAATATCTGGCGGCGGTTCATTCACATGACGCGCAAATGGATGGCGCATTTGTGTATGCCGTGCGCTCGACTGGAATTTATTGCCGGCCCTCATGCCCCTCGCGTCGGCCGAGGGAAAACCAGATTTTATTTTTCAATCAGCCCGGCGATGCGGAACAGGCCGGCTTTCGAGCCTGCCGTCGATGCCATCCTCGCGAAATTCGCGAAAACCCAAAAGCAAAACTCGTCCGGAAAGTTTGCACGGAAATCGAGAACCATCCGGATGATTCTCTTTCCCTGAAAGCCCTTGCGAAACTTACGGGACTCAGTCACACGCATTTGCAGCGGACATTTCGGAAGGCGATGGGCATCACGCCGCGTCAATACGCGGAGGCACTGCGAGTGAAGCGCTTCAAATCCGAACTGAGAAAGGGGAGCGACGTGACCACCGCACTGCACGAAGTTTCTTATAGCTCGACGAGCCGTTTGTACGAACAGTCAGACGCGCAACTTGGTATGACGCCGGCCACGTATAGCAAAGGAGGCCTCGGCATGAATATTTCATACACAATCGCGGCTTCTTCGCTGGGGCGCGTTTTGGTCGCCGGAACGGAGCGCGGCATTTCCGCCGTATATCTGGGAGACAAGGATTCCGATCTCGCCGCCACGCTGCGCGAGGAATATCCGCAAGCGGTAATTCAAACGATTCCGGGAAATAAATCAAAATGGGTGCGCGCCATCGTTGCGCATCTGGACCAATCGAATTCGCCGCTAGACTTGCCCACCGACGTTATGGGCACCGCGTTCCAACGGCGCGTGTGGCAGGCACTGCGGGAAATTCCGCTGGGCGCTACGCTTACGTACTCCGATGTCGCTCGCGCGATCGGCCAGCCGACCGCGATTCGAGCGGTCGGCCACGCCTGTGCGACAAACCCTGCCTCGATCGTGGTTCCCTGCCACAGAGTGATTCGCACGGATGGATCGCTAGGAGGTTATCGATGGGGCTTGCAGCGAAAACAAACCCTGCTCGAACAAGAACGCCGCGCCAAGCTCAAGTAGCGCGGCTTCAGCCTGCGGGGTTTGGTGCGTGCGAGGATTAAACACTTTCAGTTTTTTCATTCGTAGAAGGACCACATTCCGCAGGCTGAAGCCCGCGCTACTCAAAACCAGTCCACGACTTTATTACGCCTGCGGCTGCACCACCGTCGTGCCGTGCGGCCAATGTGGCTTGAAATCGTTGTCCGGGATGCGCGCATTGCGAATCATGTTCCGGTAATGAATAATAAAATAATCGCCTGAACCGGTTTCAAAAAATTGCTGTTGCAAGGGCAGCCACGTGGATTCGTCCAGCCACAATTGAATTTTGGAAAGCTGCTTGCGCACATCGTCCGTCTTGGGCAAAAGCTCCAGCCGGACGACCTTGTGGCCATCGAGAGTTTCTTCGCCCTGCACGGTAATGGTGTAGCTCTCTTTTAAAGAACTCCCCGACGTTCCGAATCCAAGCAATAGAAATTGATCCACCAAAGATTTTTTCTTTCCAATGTTGTATTCCTCAACGCGGTGAATTTTCGGATTATAAATATAGAAAATATCGCCGTTGCGGAGAATTGTTCGCGCGTCCGGCTGCGTCACTTCGATCAGCATCTTGTCATCGCGGCGCACGGAAATATGCCCGGACTCTGTGGATTTGTCGTTCACCACGACGGTAACTTTCGTGCGGTCCATGTCCGCCGTGAGGCTCTTAAAATCGGCGGCCTGCGCATCCATCTGTTTCAGGACATTTTCGACCGTCCAGTTGCTTTCCGGTACCGCCGAACGCAACGGCATGCAGAAAAGGATCGCCGCGGCCGCCATTGCGCAGAACCTAGCGCATCGTCTATTCATAATTTCGGCTGAAACTTTCATTCCACCCACTTCCCCCGTCAGTTAGGGTCTCTATTCCTGCGCACTTTCCAAAAGACATTTTCCGATCGTGCGGCAATCCTACCATAGCCGTTAAGATGCCAATTTCGCATCCGGGGTTACGATTCCCGCAATGCATAACAGTAGTTTAACGCGAGTTCATCTACATTCGCGCCTCAGGTTTTTGTATCATGTCTCCTCTATGTTTCATCGCAAACGGTTTCGATTGCGGCTTCGCTCGCGCACGCTGCTGCTCGGCGAACGAACGCTCGTCATGGGCGTTTTGAACATTACGCCGGACAGTTTTTCCGACGGTGGAAAGTTTCTCGATTCGGAAACCGCGGTCGCACACGGGTTGCAGATGGAAAAGGAAGGCGCGGACATTCTGGACGTGGGTGGCGAATCGACGCGGCCCGGCGCGGCGCCCATCACACCCGACGAAGAGATTCGACGCATTCTTCGGGCCATCCAGATTTTGCGCGGCAAGCTGAAAATTCCCATGTCGGTGGATACGCGGAGATCGGAAGTGGCCGAGGCGGCGCTCGACGCCGGAGCCGAAATCGTGAATGACGTGTCGGGACTGCGCACGGATCCCCACCTCGCCGAAGTCGCTCACCGCGCGCGCGCGCCGCTAATTCTGATGCATATGCGGGGAACGCCGCAGACGATGCAGCGTGGCCCTTTCGCTCGCAACATTCTGCGTGACGTAAAGGCGGAACTGCGCGATTCGATGGCTCGCGCCAAGCGTGCAGGAATTCCCAAAACGCAGATTCTCCTCGATCCGGGAATCGGATTCGGCAAAACGTCCGAGCAGAATTTCGAGCTTCTGGCCAAGCTGGCAGAACTCGCGCGCTTGGGCTGCCCGATTATGGTTGGCACGTCGCGTAAATCATTTCTCGGCGAAGCGCTTGCCGAGCCGGGCGGGCCGAACGTGTCTGCCGACGAGCGCTTGCTCGGGACCGCTGCGACGGCTACCGCGTCGATCCTCGGCGGCGCGCACATTGTTCGCGTGCATGACGTTGCGGAAATGGTACGCGTCGCGCGCGTTGCGGATCACATCATAAATGCCGGCGACAAGTAGATGATGCGAGCGCTGTGCGCGATATGCTGGCGCGACGTGAATGGTGCACTCACTGGGATATAATTTCGTCCAGCGTGTTTGCGATCCAAGGTGCGCAGCGCAGATTCTTCACGATGCAATTCGCTAAACTACTTCCGGCTCTTTTTATCACGCTGCTCCTATTCAGCATACCTGCGGTCGCGCAATTGACGCCGGCAGAGCCTGATCCGCTGGCGCGTATTCGCGATGCGGCCGCAGCCAATGTGCAGGCCTGCTCCGCGACCGGTGAAACGCTCTGTGAGCAGGTCGCCCCGAAAATTATTGCCAACGCGCAAGGCGATTCGCCGCTGGCTGAAAATCTTCGCCACCTCAGAGCGGCGCTTGCTACTAAAAACAAATCGGTTGCCGCGGAACAGGCGATTGCGTGGGCGATGTCCGCGTTTCGTCAAGCAGGCTTGGAACCCCGCGTCGAGAAATATGCGAATCCCGACGGCAGCCCTGGCGAGCAACAAAATGTGGTCGCGGAATATCGCGGGCGAGAAGAACCCGATGAGTGGGTGCTGGTAGGCGCTCACCTCGGCCCGCAACAAGAGGATCCCAACGCGTTCGACAACCGATGCGATGCCGCGTCCTTGATCGAAGCCGCACGGGATATTTCACTCACGGCCATGCATCCGAAACGATCGATCCGCTTCGTTCTGTTTACGGGCGAAGAACTCGGTACGCTCGCATCCTGGGCTTATACTCGCGCCCACAGCGCGGAACTCGACCGCGCTCGTGCAGCGATACTGTTTCATTCCCAATGCAGACGAATTACGGGATACGCAAACAATGAAAGGCGCGATATCGAAGCCGGTTTGCACGATGCGATGAAACCAATTGAATCGCTGGGAGCCAACTTGGCGATCCACGGCCCGCTGGCCGGAATCGACGATTTCGATTTTCTTCTGGAAGGCATACCAACCCTGTCAGCCCTTGGAATTCAGGAGATCCCGATCGGTTTCGTTGCACACGAACGCAGTGCAACAACGGATGAGTTGGACACACTCAGGCACAACGTCGCAGCTGTAGCTGTCACTGCATTTGGTGTAGCGGAGCGCGCAGCGCCTATCGGTCAGCGTCTCTCACACTCAGAAATCGAAGTTCTTCTGGGAAAGTGGGATGTGTACGCCCAAACGGAGGCGCCTGAAGCCTGGAAGCAGTGGAAGTCCGGCCAGCGTGGCCGCTTACCCTAATGCCTTGTGCCCGGACGCCTCTGGTAGGACAGGCTTCAGCCTGTCTTCTTTTGCATTTGCCTTAAGTTTGCAGTAGTCAAAACAAGACAGGCTGAAGCCTATCCCACACGCCACACTCCGCCATGCGCGTCATTAAAAAGTGCCCCGTTCGCGATATAATATCCACGTGCCAACGCCCCTCCGCGCTTTATCCATTGCGGCCGATCCTTCCACTCCGGGTGTGATTCTCGCGATTGATTACGGAAAAAAAAGATTGGGCTTAGCGCTTTCGGATGAATTTGGCGTTACCTCGCGGCCGTTCGCCACGTGGACAAGAATCAACCGCCGTCGCGATCTAGCCCGCCTGCGGGAATTAGTGGGCAAGGAAAAAATTCGCCGCATTATTGTGGGACTTCCTCTGCATCTGAACGGCACGCCCAGCGAAATGTCGGAAGAGGCCAGAAGTTTTGGCCTGCGCGTGGAAAAAGCGATCGGCCTTCCCGTGGAAATGGTGGACGAGAGGCTCAGTTCGTGGGAAGCGCAGCAAACGGTTGCCGGAAACGTTTCTGGAAAACGTTCGCGAAGCGCATCCGGCCGCAATGAATCGAAAAAAACGAATGCAATCGACGACATCGCCGCAGCCATCATCCTGCGTGATTATTTAGATCGCGCGCGCACGCCGCCGGGAGCGCGAGCCTGATATGCGCCGCGCAATCCTCTTCCTTTTTATTCTAGCGATTCTCGCAGCGGGATATTTCTATCTCGCGCTGTACGTGCCGTACCAGGGTTTCAGCGGCGACGGCGTGTACGTGGATATTCCGCACGGCGCTTCGCAGCGAACCATTTCACGCCTGCTTGCTGAAAATGGCGTGGTTCGCAACCGATACGCTTTTGAATTTTTCGCGCGCCTGCAGAAACGCCGCACCCTGGAAGCAGGCGAATACTTTTTTAATCAGCCGGTAACCGCGGTGGCTGTCTATGACACGATCGTCAATGGCCGCGTCTTCGTAAAAGAATTTGTAATCCCCGAAGGTTTTACAATGTTCGACATCGCGAACCTCGCCGCGCAGGAAGGTTTTCTGACGCGCGATGAGTTTCTGGCCTCGGCACGCGATGCGTCTTCCATCCGTGACCTTGCGCCGGATGCCCCGAGCCTCGAAGGATTTCTGTTCCCCGCCACCTACGAGTTCCCGCGCCACATGACGGGAAAAGAAATGACCTCGGCGATGACGCGGAAATTCCGCCAGGAGTGGCTGACGTTATCCGATACTGCACCGACAACGACGACGCATCCAAATATTCAAAATGTAGTGACGCTTGCGTCGCTTGTGGAGCGCGAAACGCCGCGCCCCGAAGAGCGCCCGCACGTAGCGGGGGTTTTTGAGAATCGCCTGCGCATCGGCCAGCCGTTGCAATGCGATCCGACAGTGGTCTACGGGCTCACTCTCGCGAATGCATACTCAGGCAAACTGAGCAGCGCCGATCTCCACTTTTCTTCCCCCTACAACACTTACGAAAACCGCGGCCTGCCTCCAGGACCCATTGCGAACCCGGGCGAGGCCGCGCTGCGTGCAGCCATCGACCCGCAACACACCGACGATCTCTACTTTGTCGCCAATACGGAAGGCGGGCACTTCTTCAGCAAGACCCTTGAGGAGCATAATAAGAATGTCGCGCGGTACCGGCACCTGTTGGAAGAGTCGGAGAAATCTTCGGCGGGTGGCGCGCCTCCAGCCCCAGTGAACAAATAAGTCAAGCGTGCGGGTGATGCCATGTCGCATGGGGAGAGTCCGACCAAGAAAAAAGTGATTCTGGAAATCGCCCGCGAATTTTCCGTGTCGCGATTCACGCCCGCGGAGGTTGAGCAAATCCGGAGGGAGCTCGTGGCGCGCCTCGGAGCCGCAGGAAAAACTTCCGCGGAATATATTGCCGGCGTGCTGGAAACCGCGGGCATGCACATTGTCTGGTCGACGAAAGCGGATACGCAGGGCCAGTACGAAGAGGAATTTCGCGACCTGCTTCACTTCGCGAGTTTGGCGGACGCGGAAATGTGTATCACGCGGCTGGATGAACTGTACAGGAAATTTCGCGAAGAAAAAGAGCCTGCGGCCATGGAGCGCGTGCTGGAAGTTGCGCGGCTCGGACGCCGGCGCGCGGAAATGATTGCGCGCAATCACAAAGTGGAGCTCAAAAAGCGCGCGGAAAAGGAAGAAATCATGCAGTGGTTTAAAATCTGGCTTGAAACGCCGGCGGCATTTTTCGATTGGCTGGAAGCGCGCAAAGCCACGCCGGATTTCCAGAACCGTTTTGCGAGAAGCACTTCGGCGGACGCCTAGGCCGCTCGTAGCCTGCGGAAAAACTACCTTTTTCTGTCATTCCGAGCGAAGCGAGGAATCTCTCTTCGATTTAAGTATA
>Ga0075522_10001454_pt1 | contig 17944 bp, 17 predicted proteins | sample NGEPerA_FD_74796 | JGI IMG/M metagenome (GOLD analysis project Ga0075522, IMG submission 74796) | Arctic peat soil microbial communities from the Barrow Environmental Observatory site, Barrow, Alaska, USA - NGEE PermafrostL2-A | ecosystem: Environmental > Terrestrial > Soil > Wetlands > Peat ... | reverse complement strand
CCGCGGGATAAGAATGTAAATGTGATGCTATTCGAAAATGATACCGGATCGATTCCGATCCAGCGCAGCGTACAGAGCCATCGCTCGATCCGACACAAACTGAATGTCTACCTGCAGGGCTGGCAGGCCAAGCGCCACGTCCAACAATTCGCCTCCCCGGCGCTACAGATCGCCTTTGTGACGAACAGCCCGGTCCGGGTCGAGCATATGCTCGACCAGGTGCACGATTTAACCGGCGGCGCCGGATCCCGGATCTTTTTGTTTACCGATCGCGAAACCCTAGCCGCGGCCGATAATAATCCGCTCAAAGCAAAATGGATCAACGGAAAAGGGGAGATAACCGCTTTATGCGGGGAATGATATATTCTAGATATGAAGGACTTCAAACCGCCGCCCGTCTCTCGAAAGGAACGCAAGCTCCGTAAGATGGTGAAGCAGATTTTGTAGTGGGGGTGGCGTGATGCAGCTCTCGAAGAGCTGATTGAAACTGCCCACAAAATCGGGCGACTATCCGTGACTTGACTTGTGGGTAAATTGCTTTTGTTTTCTACTAGTCGTCCTGCTGACAGCAGTATCTGTCCTCTTGGCGTTAATCAACGATAATGGGGGTCAGAATGCTAAAGTGGCCCATTGGGGCACTAAGTACGTCGCCGACTTTTGCGTTGGTTATGTCGACGGGGTTGAGATCGAAAGCGTGCCCCTCATGATGTGGGAGGGTGTCGTAGATGCTATCATACTGCACACAGGCCAAAAGAGTCATCCAAGCCACGACCATTTTACTCCCTTGGCTCTCGAAAAGGCGACGCTCCGCTGCGATGTCGTCGTTAGTGAAAGACAAGGTAACCGGGAATTCTTGGGGTGCGCCCGTAAAGACAATCTGCCCGGCTTTGTTTTGGAAATCGTAGGCTTCGCAGAGCGCCTTTTCTTCAGCCAGAACATCAAATTTTCGAAGAATGACCGCTGTGCGAACGTAGGCGTGAGTCGCTGGCGAATGGCCGTAGTTTTTAACGATAAATCGCGTCGTGAAACTGAGCCCGTTAACGGAATAATTGATTTGCTCGGTTTTAGCGTCTTCCAAGTGCAGCCATGGGCGCTGATCGGAAACGGCAACGTCGGCTTGCCGCTTGGCCTCATTAGCCTGCCGCTGAACTTCATGGAATGCTTTGACTGCGATGCAAGCCCCATAGGCGGCAGCGCTAGCAGCTATCACGCTAAAGAAGAGAGTAAAGATAGATGTGGTGTTTTGAATCCCCCAATAGGATTTCTCCCCACGCTTGTGCTCTTCCTCTTGGGGGTGCCAGCCTTTTTTGCGGCCTTTGTTTCTAAGATAAGATTCAATCTTCCGTATTCTCTTAGCGCTGCTGTGTTTGGATCGATTTGTATTGGAATCGGTACTTTCTCTAGTCTCGCTATATTTTTCGCTCATTCTGAGATCACCCCGTTTTCTGCGGCTTTTCTGGTGTCTCAGCACCGCGCTATCGCGGCGTCGAAAATGTCGGCGTTCATCCGGTTGTTATACCGGAACTGAAATTCCGCAACGTACAGCGGCAGATATTTGCGGCTAACCTTGTGGAAACTGCCCATGATGCCGCGCTTGAGCAGCGACCAGAAGCCATCAATCGTTTGGGTGTGAACCACGCCGTCAACATATTGCTTCTTGGAATGACTGATGAAACGGTGCGGGAAATCGTCCTTGAGCTTCCGATAGCCCGAATGCTCATCAGCCGCGATCAAGCTGACATCTTCGGCGACCGCTTGCCGAACGAAGCTGTCCAAGGTCTCGGTATCCGTATTGTTGATGACGCGGGCGATGACGTTGCCTTTGCGCTTGACCGCGCCGACCACGATGAACTTGCCAGCAACGCCAGTTCCGGGCTGCTTCTTATCCCAATGCCGATTGCGGTTGCTGCCGCCGACATAGGTTTCGTCGACTTCAACGATGCCGCCGAGTTTGGTTTCGGGTTCAACGAGCGCAGTGCGGATTTTGTGGCACATGGAATGGGCGGTGCCGTAGGAGCCAAAGCCCATCATCCGCTGAATTTGCAGTGCGCTGATGCCCTTCTTGCTGGTCAGCATCAGGTGAACGACCTTGAACCACTCCCGCAGCGGCTTGTTCGTATTCTCAAAGATGGTCCCGGCGATATGCGAGAAGCGATAGGAGGTCACGGGAGCACATTTGTAGCACTGCCAGTGGAAAGGCTTCCCGACCAAGGCGGACGCATCAGCGCCGCAGCGCGGGCATTTAACGCCATTAGGCCAGCGGCGCGCTACCAAGTAAGCCTTGCAAGCTTCCTCATCGGGGAAAGCCGTCTCGAACTGCGAAACGGTCATCTGATGAACTGGTTTCGGGCGGCGCATGGTATGTCCTCTCAACGTGAAAGGAATATAGCGTGGTCGATCTAACAAGTCAAGTCCCGGATAATCGCCCAAAATCAAAGGGCGGCGGATGGGCGAAATTTTCGAAAGGGTATTCGGCAGCAAGAGAAATATAGAAAATCACTGAGGCTTCTCAGTGTTTCTTTGTTCGGCTGGTGGCCGTGTTTCTCCGTCCCGGCCTAACTACCGAAGGTGCGCCGCGCACAGCGAAGGTCAAGGTTTGCCGAAGGCAACCGCCAGAGGCGGCGCGCAGCGACCTTGACGGTAGCGAGCACGGTCGACCATCTTTTTAAGATGGGACGGAGTTCTTAAAAAGCGCGATCTCTCGTCACCAAGACGCGCCCGGGTTTCAATTTCTCTTGTCGTTTGGTTGTGCTTCTGGCGGCAGTGAGAGAAGCGAAAACTGGAATTTTGGGTCGTCTGAATGACGGGGTGGTTGAATGTCGAAACGGAGTGCGTGAATCAAAAGGCTAAACAGCCTGCTGCTCTCAGCTTCAGTGCGCGCAACGTTGTTGTATGCGTTTGCGTTGAGATAAAGTTGAAGCGCACGAAGAACCGGCGGTGACGCGATCAAGGCCATGGCATTCACAGCGTCCGTGAACTGGCGCACTGTTTCTGGAGTGTAACGGCTTTTCTCGATGGCGGAAAACGCAACGATGAGCTGCTGATATTGCGCAAGTTTTAGTTTTCGCCAGTCGGCCTCGTGCTCACGCCGCCGCGTGAAAAAGTTTGTCACCACAATAGTTACGAGCGCCGTCAACGCCGAAAGGGCTGTCGTAAGCACAGCGTTCGTTATCACGGCGCACCACCTGTCATCCCGCCATCTCTCAGATGGCGGCGAGATCGACCACCACTATGGCACAATCGATGCGCTGGCAAGCTGGGTGCGCTAGACCGCGCCCCGCAGGGAGCACGCCCTCTCTTAAAACCTGCCAATTTTAGGCTCGAAAGCGCGAGCAAAAGTAAGGTCAGCAGCCACCACATGATCTTGGCCGACATTGCCGCTGGTAACTCGGAATTTCGGCTTAGCCGCACGCTTTCGGCTAGAGTAGGGTTATCGGCGGATTCGTTTCATGGTCAAGGGGAATGAGATGACACCCAGGAAACCGTTGTTTGAAAATTTTACATTTTGGGCTGGCCTTACCCTTGCCGTGATTCCTATCGTCTTCTGTCTCCTACAAGCCTACGCTGGAAATGTTAAGGTCCCAGAGTTCGGGGCCACCTCGCTCGGCGTGCTGATCGGCATGCTAACTGGGTTCTTCGTGCAAGAAGCCAAAGAATGGGACAAACACGCTCTATCCAGCGCGGCTCTCGTGCTGACTGGCGGCGGCGTATTGGGATTCCTGCATTGGGCCTCTCCGACGGACGCTCACGAAGTTTGGTTCTATCCGATCGGACTTCTGGCTGGATTCGGCCTCGGAACTATTTGGGAAGTCGTCGACCCCGCATAGCCCGTAGACGGTTGGGTGCATGTCGATTGAACATTGTCGCTTGAAGGGTTGGGCTCCGGCGCTGGGGAGGGCAGCGGGATTACATTTCCGAAGGGCGCCGCGACGTGTGCCTGATATGCAAAATGTCTATGGTATCGTCGTTCAGGCGGTAGAAAATTCGAAATGGATAGCGGTTGACGGTCGCCGCCCGGACTTGAGTGCGTTGGGACACACGTGGCGCCGATTCAGGATTGCGCGCTATCCGGTTAATGACGGTTTCGAACTGGTGGCCGATTGATTCTGCGATGGTGCGGCTTGCGTGAGCCACATAATAATCTGCTATCTGTTCAAGATCAGCGAGCGCTCGCTTCGAATAGACAACCTTCATGCCGGGCGAAATTTTGCAAACACCGTCGCTACTTCTTCGTCGGTTGCAAATTCACCGCGATCGATCGCGCTCATTGCGGCATCAATGACCCGCAATTCCTCTTGCGTGGCAAGATACTCACGGTTTTGCAATTCACTTTCAATCTGGTTGGCGACATCAACGAGCTCATCCTGCGCCTCTTCGGGCCAGGCCTGAACACGCTCCAAAAGGGATTTGATATCCTTGGTGGTCATGCCGGCATTATACCATAAGCAAGATGAACATTGTAGTCTGAAGTGCAACGCGTGCATCCACGTCGGAGCAAGGGTCGCAAGATATATCTTGCGCGACCTATTTTCTATGGCTTTGTTGAGCCATATTCTGGCGATGCCCATTTTTGTGATGCTTCCCCCGCGTGCGCAGAAATCAAGAAATTCGCGCGTTATCTTGTTTGGCTTAGAAAAGCATCTTTGAAAGATCAGCCTTGATCGAGGGCAGCGACGGCGATGGCAAAAGCGACAAAGACCCCACCAATACCGATCATGACGCCCGACGAGGAGAAATTCATGGCCTTCGAGGGCTTAGTCCAGTGGACACAGGCCGTCGTCACCCAATCGACCCGCGTGTCGGCAGCACGAGAACGTCAGGCCGCACTCGACATAACCAGCACCCCCCCGCAGCGTCGCCAGGCCATCCACGCCTTTCACGCCGAGTGCCACTTCTTCGCCGTTGCCGCGCACAAGTTGCTTGAATTCCGAGATTGGGTTTCGACCTTCGGGCTTTGCGCTTCTGTTAATTTCGCCGAAATCGACAGCTTCTCGGCGCAGGATATTCGCGATTTGAGAAATATGCGGGAACATGTAACCGACTATTTCCGGAGCATTGGGAACACGCCTAGCCGATGGATGGTGGAGACTCCCGAATATAAAGCCGACGCGAGTTCAGTAGTTGGAACCATGATCGGCGGACGATTGGACTGGGTTGCTTTTGGGGCGGCATCCGAGCGGCTACTGCCGCTATTGCTGGTCGAGCCGATCCCCTACCCGGCGAGATAGCCGAAGCCACGTGCAAACATCAAGAGTTCTGCACCAGAATTGCGGTCCAACAATTCCAACGGGTTAGCCCGTGCGGAAATTAGGTGCAAATCCCCGCGCATGTCGCTTCATTGCACATTTGAGACATCCCATCACGTCCGCTTTGATCGCTCTCGGAGGTAAAGCGGACAAACGGCGAAACAATCCTTTGCGCAAATTGCCTGGCATCTGGCGGCAAGTCGGACTGCAGGATGTGCAGGCCGGAACGCCGGCGCGGATGGCGGCGCTAATGGCGAAAATGTTGCGGCACGTCGACCTCCTCATGCAATACGCGCACGATGGTGATGGCTTTCGGCGATTGCTGGTAGAAAACAATGTGAGGGCTGACTGGAATGGAATAAAGACCGGCGATAAGTTCGTTGCGCTTGCGGCCCAGCTCGGGATGTACACGCAGACGGTCGCACATATCCTCTATATTACGTAAGTGCTCGTCCGCCTGACACGGCGACAATTCGTCTGCGCCAAATTGCCAAATGGAAAGGAGATCTTCCTGCGCTTACGGCGATCGAAATATCTTCCGATTATTCTCGCTCATACGCCGCGCGGGCAGTCCTAATCACCTGTTCAATATCGAGCTCCTGGCCTTCGCCGCGATCGAGGGAATCAATCCCCTTTTGCAATTCAGTCCGAAGATGCTCAACACTTTTAACGTGGGCAATAAGGTCTTCCGCGATGCTCTGCTGCGTTGCGTCCGGCAATTTTGACACCTCAGCGACGGCTTCTTCAAGCAGCTTTGTCATGGTTCAAATTATACCATATCGGTCGGATTTTGGCAGCTGCGCACTCCCCCGCCGTTAATCGCCGCGGTGCCAGTGCGGCGCTTTTCCACGGTAATAATGTTTCGTCTGCGGCAAGGTGGTTTGCAGTAGGCAAACCGTAACGCCGGTGCTGATGAGACATTATTTGATCTCTGAATGTTGCGCGGCCGTCCGCTGCGGCAAGCCGAACCTCCGTCATCGAAGGTTCGGGCGCCGGCGCGAGGACGGCAGCGCGTCAATGAAACGACCCCTCAATTTGATCGCGCCGTCGCGCAAATTTCCTGCGGCTGGTGGATATAACGCGCTCCAGCGCGTGGCGTGAAGGATGCGCCGGCGGCGCCAGTTCGATCGGGTATTGATTGTTATCGATCCGCCGCAGCCAAGCGCGATACGGCCACTGGTCGACCAATTCATTTGGTGGCAAGGGATGAAATTCCGGCGCCAGGATCTCGGCGTCGGCCGCCGAAACCCTAAAAATCATCAACGTGCCCACGTTGCCAAGGATCGCGTCGCGCACCTCCGGACGTAAAGCTGAGGTGTATTGTGTGCCGAGCACGAAGTGCGTTCGGTATTTCCGAGCCTCAGACAACAGACTGGCGAACGCGGCGGTGGTGAAATTGGCCGCTTCGTCCACGTGGACGTAGACCGGCACGCGGTTTGCTGCCGACAATTCCGCGCGCGCCATGGTGAGGAGCTGCAGGTGGGAAATAAGGAGGGAGCCGAGCAAATTGCTGGCGGTTTCGCCGATGTGACCCTTGCTCAGATTGGCAATGACGATCTGCCGGTTATCCATGGCATATTGCAGGTCGAATTTCGGCGTGTGCTGGCCCAGAATATTGCGCACGATCGGCGAAGCGGCAAATTGGCCCACCTTATTTAAAACGGGCGACGCGGCCTCACTGGCAAAATTGCGGTCGTAACTCGGATATTCCTCCCGCCAGAACCGCCCGACTATCGGGTCGGTAACTCTGGCGACCACGCGGTCGCGAAAGCGCTCGTCGGTAAACATGAGGGAAATATCGAGTAGCGTCGTATGGGGACTTTCGAGTAGCGCCGCGGTCGCATTAAACAAAAAATGGGTCAACCGTGGTCCGAAGGAATCTCCCCACAGGTGCGCAAAGGTGGAAACAATGCCGGAAGCCGCAAGTGCCCGTCGCGCCGGCGGGATGCCGGCTAGCGGGTTAAAGCCGACCGGATATTCGGCGTCGGCGACGTTGAAATAGCAGACATCGTGCACCCGGTTGCGCGGCATCGCGTCAATAATGGCCTCGGCCGTGTCCCCGTGAGGGTCCAAAAATATGACGCCATGTCCTGCCAAAATGTCAGCCATAGCGAGGTTGAAAAGAACCGTCGATTTCCCACTGCCGCTCTTGCCAAAGAGCACCAGGTGCTTTTGGCGCTCGTCGTCCGTAAGGAATATATCGCCGTGAGACGTTGTTGCTATGGGTGGTATCCGTTGCATAAGCCCGAGGCAGCTTCCGGCGCAAAACAACGAATTTCGATGTTGGCCGAACGATTTTGTGGGAGATAAATCGTTCTGGTCCGTCGGGCTGCGTGTGGTGGCGCGTATGCCGACTTGGTGCTCGGAAGCTGGCCCGGAGTACGCAATGGTGGTCCTCCGTGGCTTTAGTATAACTGGCAGTTTAGGGTAGGCACCAAGTTGCCAATGTGACCCCTGTGGGGTCCGGCGTTTTCGTGTGGATAGCCCAAAACCAGTGAGCCGTTGTTAGCACTCGCCCCTGCGAGTACCGAGGAGCGAAGCGACCCACCCGTGGTCACGGGTGATGTCTTCCCCCGCTTTTTCGTCGGCGACGGACGCGGCTTCTTAGCCGCGCCGTCGGAAGCGCCTCCTGGCGCCCGACCCCGTGCCTTCAGCCGGCGTCCGACGCTTCTTAGCGGCGGTTAACAACGGCGGCCTTCAGCTTCACCTCCTTAGCAAATCAAACCCCAGTTTAGATTTGCAGGTGAAGTGAAGGCACGGGGTCGGGCGCCAGCCCGACGAAAAAGCGGGGGAAATTGCGAGGATACGCAAGGATTTGTTGATCTGAGGTCGTCACATTGGGGCAGATACCAATAGGTGCCCCTGTATCTGCCTCGCGGCCGTCCTTTTGCTGTTCAAAAGCGAGCGAAACACACGTGTGTTTAGTTGAGCTTATTATTGAATATAATTGAGAGGCGATGTGATTCTCAAGAAGTGGCTCTGTGTATGGGTTTTCTGGGATTCGAGGGGTCGAAAATTGAAGTCAAACCCCCATGTTTTTGAAGTCAAACCCCCAAGGCTGTGAAGTCAGACCCCCAATGATTTGAAGTCAAACCCCCAGGGTGGAATTGGGGTCGATCCCCCATGCCCTCCGGTGCAGAAAAGCCACCGTGGACGGACGGCTACTCCGGGGGCTGATGGCAGCTAGTTGAGCTTTCTGTCGGCTAGCCATTGATCCATGGAGGGGATCCCAAAATGCTCGCCGATGAGCTTATCGCGCTCCATGCGGACGACCAGGCTACTGCCTGTTCGTCCGAGGATGCCACCGTTGGCTTTCGCGCGGACCACGGCGGCTGCTTGGATGCTTTCCTGAATGGCGGCTGGAGCGTCAGCAAATAGTTGATCTGCTTTATCCCGGCGATATTGATCGTAGGCGGCGGCGTCGCGTTCGTCCTGCTCCTTCCGGAGGCGAGCCGCGGCGGCTTCTTTTGCTTTGGTAATTGCGTCCCTATTTTTCAGAAAATCCCCGGAATAGGTCTTGAGGCCGGCGAGTGAATTGACGGCATAATTAGCCGCCCTGGCCCGCTTAACGCCGTACTCGACGAACGCCTGGGCACCCTCGAACGTAAGCTCTTTAATAAGTGTGAGCGCATATTGCTGCTCGCTCGCGGTGACATGGGATGCGGTAATTTTCTCGCCAGTCCGGTGTTCGTGGAAGCGCCGGACAAGCTCCATGGGGTGTCCAATGTTTTCCTGTTCTTCGTAGAATTTGAACTGCAATTCGTTTTGAAAGCGCCCTTTTTAAAATCGATTATAGTCGTCGCGGAAACCGCTGCCGGGAATAAAGGTGATATTGAAACCGTCGTCAGCGGCATTTCGATCAATGGAAAATGAGCGCAAGAATTTGTCTGCGACCAATGCGTTAAGATGCATGCCGAGCTGTGCATTCATGATTTTTGATTTGTGCGTGTGCACGATCAAGCCGCCAAGCCAGGACTTGCAAATGTCGTCGTATCGTTTACGGACTTGCACGGAATTTTGTGTGCCGTTCTCTGCAAGATTAGAAAAATGATGAAACAGGCGGATATAAAGTGTTGCTTGAATCGTTGGCACGCCACGGATGCGATTGTAATTAAGGCAAGAAAAAAATCGATCGTCGAGACTGCGTTGCACATATTCTGGAATGGTGATTTCGCACGACTCGATGCCGCTGCCTTTCGGTTGAATACCGAACTCAGATGGGATGCTGAAATTGGCGATAAAGGGTTCTTCTTTTTCCGGTCGATAAAACGGCATGGTGATGCGCGTGTGTGCGAGCGTGTACAACGAATGAATAAAATCTTTTCCGGTTCGACCGCCCCATGACCGGTCAGTGAGCCGCGCAAGTTCTATTTGTGAGAAATATACCTTGTTCGGAACGGGTCGCCCATAGTCTGAAAGCTTTTTCAAAATGGCGAGAAAAATTTTGAAGTCGGCAGGTCCCGGCTGTCCGTAATTCGGATTCGGTTCGATGCTGATTTGCTTTTTTAAAACCTTGTCGATGCCGGTAATTGGTTCCGTGTGTTTTACCGCCGCGCGCGGATCGTGGCAAAAAAGATAGCCCATAATTCTGAGTAAATTATTTTCCATAAACAAGCGCTCAATTTTTTCCGGCGCTTGTACGGTGTTTGATGTGAGGAATGTTTCTCCGGTGTCGCTCATGATCCCTAAAGTATATCCCCTTCTCAATAGTTCGCGGGATGTAGCTGTGGAGAGCTGACGTGGGTAACTAGGACGCGGCTGGTTTGTCTTCGTCTGGCTTTTCCGGTGAGCGCAGCAGCGGCGAGAGCAATCGCTGCAAACCTTGTGTGAGCACGTTGGTCTCTTTCACGCGTTCAAGAAGCACAACAGTTTGATCGCGCAAAAATGCGTTCTCTGTTTCGAGTTGTTGGATATATAAAGTTTGGAAGTCGCGCCCGGACGCGTCGGAGCGTGCCTGGGCGCTGGGGGGCGTTGCTGGTTCGTCGCTGAGAATTTCCTTTGTTTGTAACGGACGCTCGGACGCGTCCAGCCGCGTCGGGGCGCGCCCGGCCGCGGCCTGGGCGTCGCTTATTTGTGCAACGTGGCGCTCTATCGATGCCAAGGTGATGTAATATTTTTCGCCGGCCTCTGTTTCGATTTTTTTGCAATCAAGATCGCCGCGCGCGCAATACTTTTGCACACGGCGGATGGTACGGGGGATTCCGGCCTGTTCGTAAAGTGCCGCAGCCTCTTCAACGGTTACAGAATAATTGGGGGCGTCGCCGGGCGCGGCAGGGCGCGCCTCTGTTGTTGTGTCCATAGGGTTGATGATACCGCGGCGCCCCTCCCGCCTGGCGCCGGTTATCCCCATTTCAGCTAAGCGCTGGCTTCCTTTGATTACTTACTATCGACGCCAACTTCATGTAGTCGGTTTAACTAGCGCTGTGGTTTTTGAGGTGAGATTGACGTCGCCCTGATTTGCGGCATCTATTTCTTACGTTAAATGGCCTTAGCTTTGTTTTGTTCGCGCTCCTGCCGTGCTGTGGAGCGCCGACGTCATATGTACGCGGCCTGGATTATTCGTTCGAGCGCACTCACAGATAGTGACACGGGCTGATTCGCGCGTTAGCTAGTTCCATCATGACAGTTACCGCTTGCCTTCAAGAATACGCCCGCAGAATTAGAGAACTCCGCCGCGCAAATGCGGACGTTCCTGAAACCGCACTCGCTCCAGCCTTCCAGCAACTGCTCGAAGGATTGTTTCCCTTTTTGCCACTGGTGCCGAGACTCGTTGTCATGCCCGAGTATCGAAACCCTGGTGTGGGGCGGCCGGATATTGCACTGGTCAGACAAGGAGCACCCCCGCGCGCATTTGTTGAGCTTAAGGCCCCCTCAAAGCCTGCCGATCCAACCCGCTGGCGCGATCATGATAAGCGCCAATTTGAACGCTTCAAGGAGCTGACATGTTGGGCGACGTGTAACTTCGCCGAGTTCAGGCTATTCCATCGCGACGAACAGATGGGCACAGCGGAGGTGGTGCCGGAACAGTCTCTTCGTGCGGACCGGGACGACACCAGGGCAGACCGAGCAATTGCCCAGCACAATGCTGGCCCTTTTTTGGACCTTGTTGAAAGATTGGCAGCAGCCGCGGGCCAAGAGCCAAATGCGCGCGACGCTGAACATCTGGCTACTCTAATGGCGCACTCGGCCCGCTTAGTCCGCGGCATCGTCCAAGATCGATTGGCGGAACTGCACGAAGGCGGTCCTGCACGTCATGCATTGTTGCAAGTCAGGCAAGAATTTCGTGACGTCCTCTATGCCCATCCCGAGGCCGCAGGCTACAGCGCCACGGATTTCGACGTCTTGTTTTCTGCTGCATTCGCCCAGACGCTTGCTTTCGGACTGTTGCTAGTGCGAGAGGGAACACGAGAAGCCGTTGGGGCTGATGCTTGGCAGCACATGCCGCCAGAGCATCCCCTAATGCGCACGGCGCTCCGCGTGTTGAGCCTCGACGAAGTTGTTCAGGATGTAGGCATCGGTTTTGAAGTGATGCGCGACACCGTAAACAGCTTTGCTCCTGAGATTTTAGAGATCAGGCCTGATGGTCGCGATCCTATTTTGTATTTTTACGAAGACTTCCTTCAAACATTCGACCCCGACGCCCGCGAGCGATATGGGGTCTATTACACGCCGATTGAAATCGTGCGGTACATGACGAGTGCTCTTGATAGAGTTATTCGCGAAAATCTAAATGCGCAGGGTTTGCGTGATCCTGCAATTACAATTCTCGATCCGGCCACCGGAACCGGTACCTTCCTGCTGGGCATTGCGGAGCGTGTCAGGGAGCAAGTGCTGGTCGAGGCGGGCGAAGGCATGGCTGGCCTCGCCCTACAAGATCTTGCTCGTCGGATGTACGGATTCGAATTATTGGTTGGTCCCTATGCTGTCGCACACTATCGTCTTCACCACGCTCTGCGACGTGCGGCACCTGTTGGCGAAAATGCTCTTCCTCGACTTGGTGTCTATCTAGCCGACACACTTGCCGAACCGGGTGCCGCCGCTGCAGTAGGTCCGCTTGGATTTGTGTCCGACGGCATAGCTGAAGAAAGGAGAGAGGCAAATCGAATTAAGACGGAGCAACCCATCTTGGCGATTATTGGGAACCCTCCTTATCGTCGCTTGTTGGAAGGTGAAAACCGAACCCTTGTCGGCGATTGGCTAGATCACATCTGGGACGATCTTAAAGAGCCGGTGCGTAATTCTGGTCATGGCGGCCAGCTCAATACGTTCCCTGAGCTATCGGTTGCATTTTGGCGATGGTCAATCTGGAAGCTCTTCGAGGCGGAGAACGCCCCTAAACGGGGCGTCGTGGCCTTTATTTCAAATAGGAAATTCCTCACGGGCTGGCCCTATGCTGGCCTTCGGAAAATGATGCGCGAACGTTTTGACCGTATCGAAATAATTGATTTGCGTGGTGACGTGCGCCGGGGTGAGCGAGCGGGGGTAGATGCCGATCAAGGTGTTTTCAACATCATGGTTGGTACTGCGATTACGCTCGCAATCGCTGATGGTACCAAGCCAGAAGGCCAAATGGCAGAAGTGCACTACTTGGACAGCTGGACGGAAGGTCACTTTTCCCGCCGGTCGAAACTTGACTGGCTTACCAGCGGAATTGAGCTAGGGACACAACCAAACGCCGTGCCGGTTGCGAGAGGACCACTTAACGATATGAGACCGGAGCCATTTCAAAATGGCGAATGGTTGGATTTGAGAGAGATATTCACTTTCACAAAATCAGGAATGAAAAGTGGGAATGACGATGTTTACGTTAGCGTGCTTCGAGCCGGGTTGCGGTGCCAGGTTGAGCCGTCGTTGAGAACTCGAGCAGACCCAACTTACGACACGGCGCTTGAGAGATATTATTCCTATCGTCCCTTCGATAGGCGATGGTTTTTCAATGACCTGCGGCTGCTGAACAGGCCAGGCCCGATGATGCAACGCGTTTGGGGAGCCGATAACGTTGGTCTGTACGCGCTTCCATCTGGAACCGGTGCCGGCCCAGGCGTTTGGTGTCATGGCCTCTTACCTGACTATCATGCTTTTCGAGGCAGCTACGGCGGTTATGCATTTCCTCTCTACGATCGACGATTAAATGTGGGCGTATCAAACCTATCGCCCGCACTCGTAGAAAGTTTGAGTGCCGCATATGGAGAGGTCGTCACCCCAGAAGATGTCTTCGACGCAATTCTATGTCTGCTTTCTGCAAGGTCTTACACACTCCGCTTCGCAGAAGATCTTGAGGACGTCTTTCCTCACGTCCCATTTCCCGCACAACACGAGATTTTTCAAGATGCCTCTCGGGTTGGAAGGGGCATCAGAGCTGTTGAAACCTTCGGAAGGAGGCCAGCCGAAGCCTATCGCCGAGCAAATTTTGCGCGCATAATAACGCAGCCGCGAGGAGTGATGGGCCCGGTCGAATACGTAGACGGCTCTATCACTTTGTGCGGCGATGGAACCGGTCAGGTTACGGGCATCCCACAGTCAGTTTGGGATTTCTCGGTCAGCGGCTATCGGTTATTGCCTCGCTGGCTGGAAGCTAGGATTGGCTTGCCTGCGGAACTCGCGTTGGTCCAAGAGATGCGCGATATCTGTGGGCGAGTAGCTGAGCTAATTGACCTGTTTGCCGAAGCCGATATCGTCCTAGAAGCTACGTTACAAGCAACACTCACTCGCGAGGCCCTCGGCCTCGACCCTATAGGGCTAGAATTGGATGACGGACGAGACTGATCTGTTTGGGGAAGGCTCTGCGCAAGGCAGCCTTTTTGGATCAGGCGGTGATCGCATACAAGCGCCTCGCCAAAATACACTGCCTGATCCGGAGGCCGTGCGTCTGCGTTTGCGATCCTTGCTAGAGAAAGTGCGATCGGCTGATAAGATGCCTTGGTCAGAGCGCGATGCTCGGATGTGGCAGACCGTATTTCCGAATATGGCAAAATGGTTGCCCGAAGATGAGGCGGATCAGTTGCGCTTCGAGTTCGCTCAAGAGATTGAGCGGCTAAGCCGCGCTGCGTAGTGTTGAGAAGCATAATGCTGCCAGTCCGATTGGGCGGAGTGGCAATGCTCATCTGAGTCGAAATTATCGAAATTCTAGCCAAATTCGGGCCGCCGCACGATGGCTACTTCAGCAAATATGACAGTTGCCCGTTCCGACAAAGCAAAATTCTAAAGTGCTCTCAGTGGGGATCGAAACGCGAACGTGTCGGAATAGGCTTTGAAGTTCCATGCCGTACCGTTGACTCTTAATCATCGGCTTCTGGCTTCAAGCCTTGCTGCGTCTAACTTGCGTGGTGAGTGACATAGAACGGCACACGAGGCGCAACGATATCGCAATGAAATGCTCCAATCAGACGTGAACAAAACGCGATGAAAGGGTAGGGGAACCTAATAAAATCAATGATTTGGAAAACATGCACTGCGTTCGGGACGCAGGGGTCGCAGGTTCAAATCCTGCCACTCCGACCAGATATCATTAGGTTTTTTTCGTCTGATTTAGACCATCGGTCAAGTTGCCACCGTTTCGGCCACCGAGACCCGGCGGCCATTTTGGCCAATTGCCGCCGCTCCGAAGGTATCGGGCGATGGTGGTCCCGGGTGTCCTGCAGGCCTCGGGGACCAGGCCGGGAACCTCGCGGCTCCCCAACCGCACGCCGCGCCGCTCCATCAGCGATGGTTGCCACCGCAAACGCCCCCGGGCGAAAATCTTTTGAACACCTGACGAGCAGCAAGTCGCGGGGCCCGGTCTGCACCCGTGGCTGCCATGCCATCAAACCGCGCTTTCCGCCGCTTGCCTTGCTTTCTTGCCCGCTCGCTCCACGGAAGCCTCGCCGAGTTTTTCGGCCTCGGCGCGCCGCTCGCATTTGGTACGGATTTCTTGCAGTTCATCGTCGGAGAGATGCTCGATTCCAACGAAGGAGTTGTGTGCCGTGCTGACTCGGATCAACTCATCGAGTTTGACCTGAATCGCGGCGCTGTCCCTGTTCTGCGAGTTTTGGATCAGAAAAACCATCAAAAACGTGACAATGGTCGTGCCCGTGTTGATCACAAGCTGCCACGTATCGGAATACTGAAACAGCGGCCCCGTGATAGCCCATACAATCACGATAAGGGCCGCCAGCACGAAAGTCAGCGCGCGACCGGCGGCTTGGGCTGTAGCATTAGCGATATCACCGAAGAGTTTGCTGAAGTCTCGTCCACCCGCGGGCTCAAGGCTTGTCTTTTCAGGCATCTCAAAAACCTTGTGGCTGAACGCCTCTTGTGGCTGAACGCCTCAAGCGCGGCAGGCGCGCAAGAACATTGGTGTCAACTCCCGATTGGTTGCCCGGTTCCATCGCTTGCCGGTAGTGCGGTTGCGGACCTGCTGCCGGGTTATCGGCACCATTCGAGCATCGAGGGTCACACCCTTGACGGAGCATCAGATTCTGGCGCCGAGCGGTCGTAGCCGGCCTCCGAAGGTTACAGGTGCGCTTACATCTCGCTAGTCTTGACAACAAACCCCGGTTGGTTTGCAGTGCCGGCGTTTGGGACGTCGATCGCGTTGATCGGCAAAGGGAATTCGGTGCGGCCTGCCTTCGCTTATGGCAGGCCAAATCCGCAAGCTGCGCCCGCAACTGTAAGCGGTGAGTCCTTTCTCGGTACGCCACTGGGCTTTCTCGACAAAGCCCGGGAAGGCGAGGAAGGGTTTTGACCCGTGAGCCAGGAGACCGGCCTGAACATGTCATCCTTCCGGCGTGCGGAGCGCGCGCATGGGGCGGTCTTTCGCTGCGGTGACACCGACGAAAATGTCTCGCGGGAGGGAGGGGCCGCCATTGGCCGGGCTTGTGAAATCGATCGATAGCGCCGAACCCGGATGGCTGGGCTTTCGCGGCCGGATCGTCGCCATCTACGCGTTTCTGCTGATCGCCAATCTGGCGGCCTGGATCTGGGCATTGGTTGCGTTCGCGCATCAGCCGGTCCTGATTGGAACCGCGGTGCTGGCCTACAGCCTTGGGCTGCGTCACGCCATCGATGCCGACCATATTGCCGCGATCGACAATGTGACGCGCAAATTGATGCAGGAGGGCAAGCGGCCGGTCGCGGTCGGCTTTTTCTTTGCGCTGGGGCATTCGACCGTCGTCGTTCTCGCGTCGCTCGCGGTTGCCCTGACCGCCAATGCCCTGAGCGATGAACTGGTCTCCTACCGCGCCATTGGCGGGGTGGTCGGGACCTCGGCGTCGGCGCTGTTTCTCTTCATCATCGCCATCGCCAACCTGGTCGTGTTGCGCGGCGTGTACCGGGCGTTTCGGCTTGCCGAGCGCGGCGACATCGTATCGGAAGAGGACGTCGATGCGCTGCTGCACCAGCGCGGCTGGCTGGCGCGGCTGTTCCGGCCGCTGTTCCGGTTTGTTTCCCACAGCTGGCAGCTTTATCCGATCGGCCTGTTGTTCGCGCTCGGCTTCGAGACCGCGAGCGAGATCGGCCTGTTCGGCCTTTCGGCCCAGGCGTCGAACGCGGTGTCGAGCTGGTCGATCCTGATTTTCCCGGCGCTTTTTGCCGCCGGCATGACACTGGTCGACACCACCGACGGCGTCCTGATGCTGGGCGCCTATGGCTGGGCCTATCGCAACCCGATGCGAAAGCTGTTCTACAACCTCACCATCACCTCGGTGTCGGTGCTGGTGGCATTGGTGGTCGGCGGCATCGAGACGCTCGGCCTGATCGGCGCTCAGTTTCAGCTTCGCGGCGGGTTCTGGGATGCGATCTCGGAATTGAACGATAATTTCGGCGCCTTGGGCTACGGCATCGTTGCGCTGTTCGTCGTGAGCTGGGGAGTGTCGTTCCTGATCTATCGCTTCAAGCGATACGACCTCCAACTGCGTCCCGATCAACCCTGACGCCCGTCAAGTCGACGCGATTTTAGTCGGCCGGTCGTGACCCACGCCGGCGAACGCCGCGCCATAAAGGATCAGGCACGGTCCGGCCGGCTTCTCCGCGGCGAGGCGCGCCGCAATCTCGGTCAGCGTGCCCGCCATCACCTGGGTGGACGGCGAACCCAGGCTCTCGACCACCACCGTCGGTGTCTCCTTCGGCAGCCCATGGGCGATCAGCTTCTCCGCCAGCGCGGCGAAGGTGGCCTTGCCCATGAACACACAGGTGGTCGCACCGGGATCGGCGAGGGCGGCGAGATCGAGGTCGTCGGGCAGCCGGCCATCGACATCGTGACCGGTGACCATCTGCAGCCGCCGCGCCACCCCGCGCTTGGTCAGCGACGTCCCGAGATAGGCCGCCGCCGCGGTCGCGGTGGTGATGCCGGGCACGATCTCGATCGGCACGCCGGCGGCGCGTGCCGCGCCGATCTCCTCATCGGCGCGGGCGAAGATAGAGGGGTCGCCGGACTTGACCCGGACCACGCGCTTGCCGAGCTGGGCGTAGCCGATCATCAGCCGGCTCACTTCCGCTTGCCGCGGCGAAGGGTGGCCGGCGCGCTTGCCGACCGCTATCAGTTCGGCGTCGGCGCGCGCGAACGACAGGATTTCGTCACCGGCAAGGTCGTCGTAAAGGATGACGTCGGCGGCGCGCAGCCGCTCCACCGCGCGCAGCGTCAACAGATCGACGTCGCCCGGGCCGCCGCCGATCAGGGCGATGCTGCCAAGTTCAGGTGCGTCGGACGATGCCGTCATGAC
>Ga0075522_10001452_pt1 | contig 17950 bp, 20 predicted proteins | sample NGEPerA_FD_74796 | JGI IMG/M metagenome (GOLD analysis project Ga0075522, IMG submission 74796) | Arctic peat soil microbial communities from the Barrow Environmental Observatory site, Barrow, Alaska, USA - NGEE PermafrostL2-A | ecosystem: Environmental > Terrestrial > Soil > Wetlands > Peat ... | reverse complement strand
GTGATGGACTATCTGAAAACCCACGCGCCCTTCTGGAAGGAAGAGACGCGGGGGCACGAACATCATTGGGTCGAACATCGCGCCAGCGATGACGAGGCGGTGAAGCGCTGGCAGAAGTGACCAATTCTCTTTGGGTTCTTTTCACCATCGTCGCCGCGATGGGGCAGACCGCGCGCAACGCCATGCAGCGCGATCTTACTCCGCGTTTGGGCGCGGCGGGCGCCACCCAGGTGCGTTTCCTGTTCGGGTTTCCCTTCGCGCTGATATTCCTGATCGGCGTGGCGCTCTGGACCCGCGCACCCTTGCCCACATTCAACAGGGGCTTCGATCTTTGGACTGTGGCGGGCGCCGTGACCCAGGTGGGCGGCACTGCGCTGATGCTGCTCACCATGGAGCGGCGCTCCTTTGTCGTCACGATCGCCTATCTCAAAACCGAGCCGGTGCTGGTGGCGCTGTTCGGTTTTCTGTTCCTGGGCGACATCGTCACTTGGCCGATGGCGGGCGCGATCGGCGTGGCGATGGCGGGCGTAATGCTGCTGTCGCTCAAGCCGGGCAGCGCGATTCTCGCCCCGGGCTGGCAGCCGGCTGCCCTGGGCCTGGCGGCGGCGGCGCTATTCGGGCTTTCCTCCATCGCCTATCGCGGCGCGATCCTGGCAGCGGGCGGCAATTATGTGATGGCGGCGACCTTCTCGCTGACCTGCGGGCTGCTGCTGCAGACCGTGATCCTTTGGCCCTATCTGGTCGTGAAGCGCCGCGACACGCTCAAAGCCATATTGCGTTTATGGCGGCCGTCCTTGCTGGCGGGCCTGGCGGGGGCGGCGGCGTCGGAATTCTGGTTCCTGGCTTTTGCGCTGGCCACCGCCGCCAGCGTGCGCACTTTGGCGCTGGTCGAGATCGTCTTCGCCCAAGGCGTATCGCGCTTCGTCTTCAAGAACAAAACCACCCTGCGCGAGGCGCTGGGCATCGCGGTCCTGATTGCCGGGGCGATCTGGCTCGTCCGCGCTCAGCCCTAGGCTGCGGCGACTTTCACGCCGCGCACTTCGTCGGCATAGGCGTTCATCAAGGTTTCGGTGAGCTTGCCCGGCTTGAATTTGTAAGGGCCGATTTCCTGCACCGGCGTCACTTCCGCCGCCGAGCCGGTGATGAAACATTCGCTGAACTGGCTGAGCTCGTCGGGCATGATGTGGCGCTCGATCACGGGAATCTGATGCGCCTTGGCGATGGCGATCACCGACTGGCGGGTGATGCCGTTCAAGAAGCAGTCGGCGATGGGCGTGTGCAGGCTGCCTTCCTTGACGAAGAAAATGTTCGCGCCCGTCGCTTCGGCCACATAGCCGCGATAATCCAGCATCATGGCGTCGGCATAGCCTTTGGACTCTGCGATGTGCTTGGACAAAGTACAGATCATGTAGAGGCCCGCGGCCTTGGCCTGGGTAGGAGCAGTGTCGGGCGCGGGACGCTTCCAGTCGGAGATATCCAGCCGGATGCCTTTGAGTTTCTCCTTGGGGTCGAAATAGGACGGCCATTCCCACACCGCGATGGCGACATGGATCTTGGTGTTCTGGGCCGAGACCGCCATCATCTCGCTGCCCCGGAACACCACCGGACGGACATAGCCATCCTTGATATTCTGCGCCTGGGCCGCCTCGATGCAAGCTGCGCTGATCTGGTCTTCGGTGAAGGGAATCGTCATGCCCAGCACTTCGGCCGACTTGAACAGCCGAGCGGTGTGCTCCTTGAGCTTATAGATGGTGCCGCCATAGATGCGCTCGCCCTCGAACACGCTGGAGCCATAATGAAGCCCGTGGGTGAGGACATGGGTCTTGGCCTCGGTCCAGGGCACGATTTTGCCGTCATACCAAAGGCTGCCGCTGCGCTGGTCGAAGGGGATCACATCTGCCATCTTTGCCGTCCTGATTGCCGGCCCATTCGGGCCGATTTCGCGTTTTTCTGGCGGGGCTTATAGGGACTTGCCCGGCCTAAGCCCAGGTTTTAGGTATGTCAGCATGGCGGACGCAAAAACCGCAAGACCTGCCTGTTCGATTATGACGGGCGAACGGGAATAGCAGCCATGACCACTGCCATGGCCCCTGGCAAACCCTCGCTGTCCGACCCGCATCTCCTGGTGGTGGATGATGACGAGCGCTTGCGCGCGCTGCTCACCCGCTATCTTTCCGGCAACGGGTTCCGCGTCAGCGCCGCCGCCCAGGCCGCCGACGCCCGCTCCCTGATGAAAAGCATGGCGTTCGACTGCCTGATCCTGGATGTGATGATGCCGGGCGAATCCGGACTGGAGCTGGCGAAAAGCGTGCGCCAGGGTTCGCAGCTTCTTCCCATCTTGATGCTCACCGCGCGCGGCGATCCTGCCGACCGCATCGCCGGGCTGGAACTGGGCGTGGACGATTATCTGCCCAAGCCGTTCGAGCCGCGCGAGCTGCTGTTGCGCATCAATGCATTGCTGCGCCGGGTGACGCCGGTGATGGAAAGCGCCACCCGCCCGGTCAAGATGGGCACGGCGCTGTACGATCCCGGCGCGTCGCGCCTCACCCGCGCCGGCAAGCCGGTCAAGCTCACCAGTTCGGAAAGCGCGCTCTTGCAATTGTTCACCGCCAATGCCGGCCAGCCTTTTTCGCGCAGCGATCTCTGCGCGCGGCTGGGCGTGGCGCTGGAACGCTCCATCGATGTGCAGGTGACGCGGCTGCGGCGCAAGATCGAGGACGATCCCAAGCTGCCGCTCTATCTCCAGACGGTCCGCGGTGTGGGCTATGTCCTTTTACCGGATCGCGAGTAAGCGATGGAACCATGACATTAGGGCGTTTCATCAAGCAGTTCCTGCCGCGCGGACTGTTCGGCCGCTCACTGATTATCATCGTCGCCCCCATGGTGCTGCTGCAGGGGGTGGTCACCTATGTCTTCTTTGAACGCGATTTGGATACCACCACCCGACGGATGGCGCGCGACGTCGCCGCCGACGTGGCCTTTCTGGCAACCTTGGAGGATTCCACCCCCACCCTGGAACGCGACGGCGTGCGCGCTTTGTCGGCCCGCGAATTGCGCTACCACCTCACCTTTCACGACGGCGATAAAGTGGCCGCGCCGCTCAGGCCGTCCTCAAACACCATCGACCTGGCGCTGGACGACATTCTTGCCACCAGCATGGGCCCCAGGCGGCAGTTCGAGACCAGCCGGGTAAACCGAGATTTCGACATTAAGGTCGATGTGAAGGACGGCGTGCTGGAGATTCTGGTACCGCGCGATCGTGTCACTGTATCCCAGCCCGATATTTTCATTCTCTGGATGGTGGGCACGGCATTGATCCTTGTGGGCGTGGCGATCCTGTTCCTGCGCAATCAGGTGCGGCCGATCGAGCGGCTGGCACGCGCTGCCGACATGTTCGGCAAGGGACGACCGGTGGCCGACTTCAAGCCTTATGGCGCCACCGAAGTTCGCCGCGCCGCGCAAGCCTTCATCACCATGCGCGAGCGCATCGAGCGTTATGTGAACCAGCGCACCGAGATGCTGGCGGGCGTGAGCCACGACCTCAAGACACCGCTCACCCGCATGAAGCTGGCGCTGGCAATGATGCATGACGATGCCGACACCCGCGCCTTCAAGACCGACATCGCCGAGATGGAGCATATGCTGGACGATTATTTGGCCTTCGCGCGCGGCGAAGGCGGCGAGGAATCCGAGGACAGCGATCTGGGCGAATTGGTGCGCGACACCACCGCAGCCGCGGCCAAGGCGCGCGCCGCCGACGAAAATCGCGTCCGCGTCACCGCGCCGGCAGATATGCATTTGATCGTGAAAAAAGCGGCGCTGCGCCGCTGCATTACCAATCTGGTGGACAATGCCCTGAAGGCGGGCCGGCAGGTGGCGGTGACGTTGAGCCGAAATGACCGTCACGCCGAGATCATTGTCGAGGATGATGGCCCGGGCATTCCCGAAAGCCGCCGCGAGGAAGCCTTCCGGCCCTTCCACCGGCTGGACGAAGGCCGCAATTTGCAGACCGGAGGCTCGGGCCTGGGCTTGGCCATCGCCCGCGACATCGCCCGGGCGCATGGCGGAGATATCCTGCTGGGTCAAAGCGCGCTGGGCGGATTGAAGGCGACTATTCGTCTGCCGGTTTAGCGCAGCTCTTTAGCCCGTTTGCGGGCGGCGCGGATGGCGCGTTTCATCAAAGGCGTAAGCCCATTCTTCGCCATCAGCACTTTGAGCGCGGCTTCCGTGGTGCCATGGGGACTGGTGACGGCTTCGCGCAAGGCGCTGGCCGGTGACGGATCCCTTGCCAGCAAGGCGCCGGCGCCCGCCACCGTGGCGCGGGCGAGTTTTTCCGCCTGATCGCGGGGCAGGCCTTCGGCGATGCCTGCTTCCGTCATCGCTTCCGCCATCAAGAACAGATAGGCGGGGCCCGATCCCGACAGGGCGGTGACGCTGTCGATCAAATCCTCTTTCGCGACCCAGATGGTCTGGCCCAGCGCCGACAGCAGCGCTTCGGCATTTTTCCGGTCGGCCTTGGTCACGCCGGGAGCGGCGAACAACCCGCTGATGCCGTGACCGATGGCACCGGGAGTATTGGGCATGGCGCGGATGATGCGCGCTTTTTTCCCCCAGGCCTCGAACAGCAATTTGGTATGGGTGCCCGCCGCCACCGAGATCATCAGCGCGCTGCCTTGCGCGAAGGGCGCCAACTGGAACGCTTCGTGTTTCAGGATCTGCGGCTTCAACGCCACCAGGCAAACGGAGATTTTCTTGGCCCCCGCCTCGGACGGTGACGCCACCAGGGTGATGGTTTTCTTCTTCGCCAGGGCGCGCAGTTCCGCTGACGGCTTGGGCTCGACTACGGTGACGGACCCGGATTTGCTGGCAAGCCAGCCCTTGAGCAACGCGCCGCCCATCCGGCCGGCGCCCACCAGAAGGAGCGACCCGCTCACGCCAACCTTATTCACGCTCTTCCCGCGCACTCCAGCACCGCGGCGGCGACGGCGTCTTCCGCGCTCTTGCCGCCCCACAGCACGAACTGGAAGGCCGGATAATAATGTTCGCACGCTTCCAGCGCGAGATTGAGCAAGGCCTCGCATTGCGAGGCGCTGGCTTCGGCGCCGGGGAAGATCATCGCATGGCGGAAGACGATGGCGCCGTCCTCATGCCAGAGATCGAAATGACCGATCCACAGTCGGGAATTCACGTACATCAGCAGGTCGGCGACATTCTGCCGCCGCACATCGTCGCTCACCCGCATGTCGAAGGTGGAGGTGAGGTGCAGCGATTTGAGATCGTCGCGCCAGGAAAAGCTGAAATGATGATCGCTCCACTTGCCCGCCACGGACAGGTTCAACTCGTCCCGGCCGGCGCGCTCGAAGCTCCAGCCATTATTCTCCACCGTCCGCTCGAGCAGGTCGATCGGATGGGGGGTGAAGGCGAAATCGTCCTGATGAATCACCGTCATGTCGACTCCAGGCCACAAAACGAAGCAGTTGAGACCCAAACTGGCACAAGATTTTGCGGTGGCACAAGAGTCCCCGACTCCTCATCCCCGGTGCCGAAGAAGATTCCACAGCTTTGAGATGGCGGGTGGCGCGCCCTTAAGGCGCGGCTTTGGACTCTAAAGCGGCGATCCGGGCGGCCAGCGCTTCATTCTCGGCGCGCGCCTTGGCGGCCATCGCCTTGACCGCTTCGAACTCCTCGCGCGGGACGAAGTCCATGTCGGCCACCAGCCGTTCCAGCCGCTGCTTCACGAACGTGTCGATCTCCGCCCGCACGCCTTGGGCCATGCCGGCCGCGTCGGTGAACATCTTGGCCATGCCATCCAGGAACGGATTGTCGGTCTGCGCCATTATGGTCTCCCTTTTCTCTATATGGAGAACCGTATGTCTTGACACAATGGGCGAAGCAGCGCGAGTTGCGCGTCATGTTCCTGGCGACCCTGCCCTATCCCCATCTGGATCCGGTGTTGGTCCATCTGGGTCCTTTCGCCATCCGCTGGTACGGGCTCGCCTATATCGCCGCCCTGCTGTTTGCCTGGTGGGGCGTCGCCCGCGCCGTCAAGACGCCTTCGCTGTGGAAGGATCCGCCCTTCAACGGCCGCACCCCCGCCACCGAGGACCAGATCGGCGATCTGGTGGTGTGGTGCACCCTGGGCGTGATCCTCGGCGGGCGGTTGGGCTGGGATCTGATCTATGGCGTGGGCTTGTGCAGCGTCTCGCCCGATGCCGATTTCTGCCGCGGCCTGCCTTACGCATTCGTCACCAATCCTCTGAAACTCATCGCGGCCTGGGAGGGCGGCATGTCCTTCCATGGCGGGCTGTTGGGCGTGGTGGTCGCGGTCTGGCTGTTCTGCCGCAAACATAAGCTTGGTTTTCTCACCATCGCCGATCTGGCGTGCGCCTTTGCGCCGCTGGGTCTGTTCTTCGGCCGCATCGCCAATTTCGTGAATGACGAATTGTGGGGCCGTGTCACCGACGTGCCCTGGGCGATGGTGTTTCCCCACGCCGGCCCTTTGCCGCGCCATCCCAGCCAATTGTACGAAGCGGCGCTGGAAGGCATTCTCCTCTTCATCATTGTACAGGTGGCGTTCCGAATCTTCCGCGCCCAGAACCGGCCCGGCCTGATCTCGGCGATCTTCTTTTTGGGTTATGGCACCTTCCGCTTCATCGGCGAATTCTTCCGCGAGCCCGACGCGCCGTTCCTGGGTCCCATCAGCATGGGCATGGCGCTGTCGATTCCGGTCTGGCTGGGCGCGGGCGTCCTGTTCGCCATCGCCTTCAAGACCAGGAAATGACGCCGCTGGGTGAGCGCATCGCCGCCCTGATCGCGGCCCAGGGCCCGATCTCGGTGGCGCAATACATGACCCTGGTCCTGCACGATCCCGAAGCCGGCTATTACGTCACCCATGATCCGTTCGGCGGCAAAGGCGATTTCATCACCGCGCCCGAGATCAGCCAGATGTTCGGCGAGATGCTGGGGGCCTGGTGCGCTCAGGTCTGGAGCGACCGGGGCAAGCCCAAGAATATGCACTTGGTCGAGTTGGGGCCGGGCCGCGGCACCTTGATGGCGGACGCACTGCGCGCCGTGAAGCGTGTGCCGGGATTTCTGAACGACATCGAGATCGTGTTGGTGGAATCCAGTCCGCTGCTGCGCGAGTCCCAGCGCGAAAAGCTGAAAAACAGCGGCGCGCGGATTCGCTGGACCTCGCGTTTCGACGTGCGCGACGCGCCGCTGCTGGTAATCGCCAATGAATTCTTCGACGCTCTGCCCATCCGTCAATATGTGAAGACCGCGCGCGGCTGGTGTGAACGCATGGTGGTGCTGAAGGATGGAAAACTGGATCTTGCCTTGGCGCCGCTGCCCGCGCCCTTCGCCTTGATTCCGTCGTCGCGCGCCGGCGCGCCCGAGGGCGGCTTCTACGAAGTCTCACCGGCCGCCACCGCGCTCTGCGAGGAAATCGCGCGCGGGATCGCAAGCCATGGCGGCGCGGCGCTGATTCTGGATTATGGCTATACCGGCATCGGTTTCGGCGAAACGCTGCAAGCGGTAGGCGCGCATCGTTTCGTGCGCCCACTGGATGAACCGGGACATTACGACCTCTCCGCGCATGTGGATTTCGTCGCGCTGGCAGACGCGGCACGGCATGGCGGAGCGCAGATTTCCGGGCCCGTGCCGCAAGGCCAATTCCTGGAACAATTGGGAATCGGCGCGCGTGCCAAGGCGCTCACCAAGGCCAATCCCGCCCAAGCGGACCAGATGGCGTCCGCGCTCCAGCGTTTGACCGCGCCGGAGCAAATGGGGAAATTGTTTCAGGCGATGGCGTTGCTGCCGCCATCCGCGCCGCGGCCGCCAGGATTCTGATGGAACAGAAGTTACGCATCCACCATGCCGCCAATCTCGCCAAGGAGCCCGGTGTGAGCCACGGATTCTTCACCCGCGAAGGCGGCGTCTCCACCGGCGTCTATGCCAGCCTCAATTGCGGTCCGGGTTCGCGCGACGATGCGGCCGCGGTTGCCGAAAACCGCGCCCGCGCCATCGCTGCGTTGGACCCAAAAGCCCGACTGGTCACCCTGGCGCAAATCCACAGCGGCACCGTGCATACAGTAGACGCGGACTGGGATTTCGGCATGCGCCGCGAAGGCGACGGTCTGGTCACTGCCCAGCCCGGCGTGGCGCTGGGCATTCTCACCGCCGATTGCACGCCGGTGCTGTTCGCCGATGCCCAGGCCCGTGTGATCGGGGCCGCCCATGCCGGATGGAAGGGCGCGGCGGGGGGCGTGCTGGAGGCCACCATTGCCGCCATGGAAAAATTGGGCGCCAAAGCGGCGCGACTTGTTGCCGCCATCGGCCCCACCATTTCCCAGACCAATTACGAAGTGGGCCAGGATTTGCGCGACCGTTTCGGCGGAGACGATGCCCGCTTTTTCGCGCCCGCCGACCGGCCCGGCCATTTCCGCTTCGACCTGCCCGGCTATGTGGCCCAAAGGCTCAAAAAAGCGGGTGTGGTGGCGGTGAGCGATCTGGCGCTCTGCACCTATCCGCCGGAAAACGGGTTGTTCAGCTATCGCCGCACCACCCATCGTGGCGAGGCCGATTATGGCCGCGAATTGTCGGCTATAATGCTGAGAAATTGAGCGGTTGCGAGGCCCCGCCCGGCCCGCTACAAGCGCGTCATCAAAGCTTCACGGGTAGGGGTTCAGCGCGATGACGGATCTGAATGGTTCGCGGGGCATGCGCCTGATCGCCGGCAATTCCAACCATATCCTGGCCAATGACATCGGCCGCTATCTGACTTTGGAGCCGGTCAAGGCTCAGGTCCGCCGCTTTGCCGACATGGAAGTGTTCGTTGAGGTTCAGGAGAATGTCCGCGGCGAGGACATGTTCGTGATCCAGTCCACCAGCTTTCCCGCCAACGACAATCTGATGGAATTGCTGATCATGATCGATGCGCTGCGCCGCGCCTCGGCAAGGCGCATCACCGCCGTGATTCCCTATTTCGGCTATGCCCGCCAGGACCGCAAAGTGGGACCGCGCACGCCGATTTCCGCCAAGCTGGTGGCCAATCTGATCACCGAAGCCGGCGCCAGCCGGGTGCTGACGGTAGATCTTCATGCCGGGCAGATTCAGGGCTTTTTCGACATTCCCACCGACAATCTTTTCGCCATGCCGGTGATGGTCAAGGACATCATGGAGCATCACACCAAGGACTTGCCCATGGTGGTGTCGCCCGATGTGGGCGGCGTGGTGCGTGCCCGCGCCCTGGCGCGCCGGCTGGGCACGGAACTGGCCATCGTGGACAAGAGGCGCGAGCGGGCCGGCGAATCCGAAGTGATGAACATCATCGGCGATGTCGAGGGCCGCGCCTGTGTCCTGATCGACGATATCGTCGATTCCGGCGGCACCATCTGCAACGCCGCCGACGCGCTGCTCAAGAATGGCGCCACCGAAGTCTATGCCTATTGCACCCATGGCGTGCTGTCGGGCGGCGCGGTGCAGCGGATCAAGAATTCCCGGCTCAAATCCATGGTGGTGACGGATTCCATCGAAGCCACCGCCGAGCTGAAGAACTGTCCCAATATTCGCAGCATCACCATCGCCCCCCTGATCGGCGAAGCCATGCGGCGCATCAACAACGAAGCCAGCGTGTCGAGTCTGTTTGACTGATGCTGAAACTTTTCTACGCACCGAACACCTGCGCCCTGGCGCCGCACATCGCGCTCAACGAAGCGGGCGCGGAGTTCGATCTGGTGAAAGTGGACACCCAAAAGGGCGAGCAGCGCGCGGCGGACTATCTCGCCATCAATCCTAAATCGCGCGTCCCCGCGCTGGCCACCGATCGCGGCATCCTCACCGAAGTGCCGGTGCTGCTGGGCTATATCGCCCGCAACTTCCCCAAGGCGGAACTCGCGCCCAGCGACGGCTTTGAGTTTTTCCAGATGCAGTCTTTCAACCTGTACCTCGCCTCCACCATCCACATCACCTTCGCCCACCTCTTCCGCCGCGAGCGCTATGCCGACAGCGACCAGGCCAAGGCCGACATGAAAGCCAAAGTGGTGACGAATCTGGCGAACCAGTTGGGCCTTGTGGAAGAACAGCTTTCGGACGGGCGCGAATGGGTGCATGGCGCGCGCTACACCATCTCCGATCCCTATCTTTATACTTTCGCCCGTTGGCTGGAGCGGGAGGGAGCGGGCGGCATCGCGCCCTTCCCCAAGCTGGCGGCCCACCGTGCCCGGACGCAGACCCGTCCTGCCGTGCTCAAGTCCCTGGAGCAGCAGGGGATCAAGCCCGTTTAAGCCGGCCTATCCCGACACTAGGGGCCGGGTTGTCTTTGCCGCCCCCTTCCGCTAAAAGCCCGGCTTTCCGGGGCCCGTCCAGGCTCGCCGGCGGTGAAGGATCAGGAAAATGGCGCAAGTTCAAGAACTTAAGGCGGCAGCGCGCGAAGGTCGCGGCAAGGGTCCGGCTTATCAGACGCGCCTTAAGGGTCAGATTCCCGGCGTGATGTATGGCGGCGATGCCCAGCCCGAGATTGTCACTGTCGATGGCCGCACTTTGGAGCGCCATATCGAGAAAGGCGCCTTCCTCACCACCCTTCTGATGCTGGACGTGAACGGCAAGAAGACCCGCGTGATTCCCCGCCAGCTTCAGCTCGATCCGGTGAGCGACCGCCCCGTGCATGTGGACTTCATGCGCCTGGCCGAAGGCGCCACCGTGCGTCTGGACATTCCCGTCCACTTCAAAGGCCAGGGCGAGTCGCCCGGCCTCAAGAAGGGCGGCGTGCTGAATGTGGTGCGCCATCAGATGGAACTGATCTTGTCTGCTGACAGGATTCCCAATGAGATCGTGGTGGATGTCTCCATGCTGGACATCAATGAATCCATCCACATCTCGGCTCTGACCTTGCCCGAAGGCGCCAAGCCCACCATCCGCGAACGCGACTTCACCATCTGCTCGATCGTGGCGCCCACCAGCGTGATCGAAGAGCAGCGTGCCGCCGCCGCGGCTGCCGCGGCCCCTGCCGTCGAAGTCGTGCCCGCCGAAGGCGCGGCCGCGGCCGAAGGTGCGGCACCTGGCGCTCCCGGTGCGGCGCCTGCTGCTGGTGCGGCCGGCGGCGCCAAGGCGGCTCCCGCCGCTCCGGCGAAGAAGTAGTCGCGCACGCGCGGGGGCGTCTCCGTCATGGATACGCCCCTACTCATTGCGGGCTTGGGAAATCCCGGCGAGCGCTATGCGCGCAACCGGCACAATGCCGGTTTCATCGTCGCCGACGAGATCCATGCCCATTACCGCTTTGGGCCGTGGAAAGCGAAGTTTGAGGCCTTTCTCTCGGAAGGGACGCTGGCGGGACGCAAAGTCTATTTGCTCAAGCCCCAGACCTACATGAACAATAGTGGCGTGAGCGTGGGCGCGGCTCTGCGCTTCTTCAAGTTGCCGCTGACGGCCCTGGTGGTGATCCATGACGAGATCGATCTCGCCGCCGGCAAGATCAAGGCGAAGACCGGCGGCGGCGATGCGGGCCAGAATGGCCTTCGCTCCATCACTGAAACATTGGGACCAGATTATCGCCGGGTGCGCGTGGGTGTGGGCCATCCCGGCGAGAAATCGCTGGTCACCGCCCATGTGCTGCAGAATTTCTCCAAGGAAGACATCGAATGGCTGAGGCCGCTGGTGGGTGCGATGGTCAAGGCGGCGCCGCTGCTGGCCCAGGATGACGATGCCGGCTTCATGACCAAGGTGGCGCTTCTTACCAAGCCGCCGAAACCGGAAAACAAAAAGCCGGACGACAAAAAGCCAGACAACAAAAAGAAAGTCGAAGAATAATGGGATTCAAATGCGGCATTGTCGGCCTTCCCAATGTGGGCAAGTCCACCCTGTTCAATGCCCTCACCCAGACGGCGGCGGCGCAGGCGGCCAATTATCCCTTCTGCACCATCGAGCCCAATGTCGGTGACGTCGCCGTGCCCGATCCGCGCCTGGACACGCTGGCCAAGATTGCCAGTTCGGTCGAGATCATTCCCACTCGCATCACGTTCGTCGACATCGCTGGGCTGGTGCGCGGCGCGTCGAAGGGCGAAGGCCTGGGCAACCAATTCCTGGCCACTATCCGGGAAGTGGACGCGGTGGCGCATGTGCTGCGCTGTTTCGAGGATGACGACATCACCCATGTCGAAGGCCGCATCGATCCGGTCGGCGACGCCGAGACGGTGGAAACCGAATTGATGCTGGCGGATTTGGACAGCGTGGAAAAGCGCATCAAGCCGCTGGAGAAAAAAGCCAATTCCGGCGAGAAGGAAGCCAAGGAGCAGCTGGCGCTGATGATGAAGGCAGTCGTCCTGCTGCGCGAAGGAAAGCCGGCGCGGCTGGCCCAGCTTTCGCCGGAAGAGCGCGGGCCTTACGCGCAGTTGGGCCTGATGACCTCCAAGCCAGTGCTCTATGTCGCCAACGTCGAGGAAGCTTCGGCAGCCACGGGCAACAAATATTCCAAACTGGTGGAAGACAGGGCAAAGGCGGAAGGCGCCCGCGCGGTGGTGATCTCGGCCCGAGTGGAAGAGGAAATCGCGCAGCTGCCCAACGACGAGCGCCAGGATTTTCTGGATTCGATCGGGCTGAAAGAACCGGGCCTCAATCGCATGATCCGGGTCGGTTATGAGCTCTTGGGCCTGCTCACCTTTTTCACCGCCGGGCCGAAGGAGACCCGCGCCTGGACCGTGACCAAAGGTTCGCGCGCGCCGCAGGCCGCAGGCGCTATCCATACCGATTTCGAGCAGGGTTTCATCCGCGCCGAAACCATCGCCTATGCCGATTATGTGGCGGGCAAGGGTGAAGCGGGCGCGCGCGACGCCGGCAAATTCCGTCTGGAAGGCAAGGATTACATCGTCGCCGACGGCGACGTGATGCATTTCAGGTTTAACAACTGACGGATGGGCATTCAACTAACTGCGGGAGAAATGCCATGAAATGCCCTCACTGTTCTGTGAGTTACCATGAGGCACCGGAGACGGCGTACGTTAATTACGGCAGCAACTACCTTGGCAAAATAGATGTTACGAAATGTCCGGCTTGCAGCGGTTACACCGCATTCTCTTCCATTGGCGATAACGAGACGCGTTTTTCCCAGGGGCGCTAGTCGCGGCCCCGTTCCTTCCGCCGTTCCAACGACAATCGCCGAAGATTATATCGAAGCGTGCAATGTATTGCCTATTAGCGCAAAAGCGTCTGCTGCCCTTTCGCGTCGCTGCTTGCAAAATATGCTTCGAGCACATGGATACGTTGCAAAGGACCTAGCCAAAGAGATTGACTTACTCTTGAACGAAAAGGATGCGTCGAAGGCGATACCTTCGAACCTACGGGATACTATCGACGGAATAAGAAATTTCGGAAACTTCTCTGCCCATCCGGTTACAGATCTGACCTCCTTGCAAATCATTGAAGTTGAGCCGCATGAGGCGGAATGGAGTCTAGAAATTCTAGAAGAGATGTTTGATCACTTTTATGTGCGACCGGCCGCTGCCAAAGCGCGAAAAGCAGCCTTAGACGCGAAGCTAAAGGCAGCAGGGAAGCCGCCCTCTAAGTAAGCTAACGCAACGACGCTTCGATATTCCCGCCATCCACGGTGACGACCGCCGCCGTGGTCTTTGTGGCGGTGGCGAGATAGACGAAGGCCTCGGCCACGTCATCGGCGGTGACTTCCCGCTTGAGCAGATTGCCGGACATGTAATCGGTCTCGCTCAGCCCCCGCGCCTTGGAGCGGGCGGCCACCATCTCGTCGGTCAACAGCCCCGTGCGGATGCGGTCGGCATTCACGGCGTTGCTGCGGATGCCGTCCTTGCCGTGATCCAGAGCATATTGCTTGACCAGGAACAGGGTCGCCGCCTTGGGCAGGCCGTAGGGCCCGAAATCCTTGCCCGGATTGATCGCCTGCTTGGAGGTGTTGAACAGCAGGCAGCCATAGGTGCCCTGCGCCCGCATGATCTTCACCGCTTGCTGCGCCACGCTCTGATGGGCCCAGAAATTGAGCTCGAAGCTTTTGCGCAAAATCTCGTCATCGACGGTGCCGATGGTGCCCTGCCAGGCCGCGCCCGCGTTCGACACCACGATGTCCACGCCGCCGAAAGCCGCGACCACCTGGTCGAAGGCCTGGGCGACGCTGGCGTGATCGGTGACGTCGCAGGCCAGTGCCAGCGCCTTGCCGCCGATCTTTTTGGCCACGGCTTTGGCCGCGTCCAGGTCGCGGTCCAGGATCGCTACCTCCGCGCCTTGCGCGGCAAACGCCCGCGCCGTGGCCGCGCCGATACCCGAGCCGCCGCCGGTGATCACCGCCACCTGCCGCGCCAGCGCTTTCTCGTTGGACTTGCCCAGCTTGGCCTGTTCCAGCGACCAATATTCGACTTCGAACATGTCGTACTCGCTGATGCAGCGATATTCGCCGATCGCTTCGGCGTCGCCAATCACGGCGATGGCGTTCTCGGCTATGTCGGCAGCGATGGCGGCATCCTTGGCCGAGCCGCCCAGCCCGAACATGCCCACACCCGGCACCAGGATCACGCGCGGCAGCGGGTCCAGTTCCTTTTTCTTCACCGGGCTCTTGTCATTGTTGCGAGCGAAATAATCGTGATAGCGGGCCACAAAAGCGTCCACCGCGGCGCGCACTTCGCCCGCCCACTCACCCAGCTTACCGGCTTCCGGCGCGGGCACGATCACGGGCCAGTTCTTGGTGCGGATGGTGTGGTCGGGCGTCACCACGCCCTGCTGGCTGTAGCGCGAAAGCGCCGCGCCATTCACATAGTCGAGAATCTGCGGATTGCTGCGGAAGGCCAGGATCTGGCGCTTGGCGGTTCCGGCAAGCGCGTTCATCTCAAGGGCGATGGCGCCGCGCAGGATGGGCGCGATCTCGGGCACCGAAGCCAATTTCGCCGGCACCGTGCCCTTGGCCAGCGCCTTGCGCTGCCGTCCCAGCCGCGCTTCCGCCATGCTCACAAACTCGATCATACGGCTATAAGCCTGCTGAGCCGTCTCGCCCACGGTGAAGATGCCGTGCTGGAGCAACACCAGCCCTTCCACTTTGGGATTCGTGTCGAAGACGTCAGCCACGGACTTGGCCAGAGCAAAGCCGGGAATGGTGTAAGGCACATAAGCGACGCGATCGCCATAGACTTCCCGCACCATGGCTTCGCCGTCAGGCTGATCGGTGAGCGCCAGCACAGCGGTCGAATGGGTGTGGTCAATGAATTTGTGCGGCAGGAAAGCGTGGAGCAGCGTTTCGACCGACGGATTGGGCGCGGTCGAATCCAAGAGATTGATGCGCTGGAAATTCACCATGTCCTCGTCGGACAGTTTATCGAGCGCGCGCAGGCGGCGCAGCGGCGCGAGCCGCACGGCCGGCAGGCCTTGCGGCTCGATCGCACCCATGTCCCAGCCCGAACCCTTGACGCAGAGCACTTCGACATCGTCGCCCAGCGCGTCCTTCATCATTGTCTTGACCGACGTATTGCCGCCGCCATGCAGCACCAGCCGGGGATCAGAACCCAGCAGGCGCGTGGTGTAGATGCGCACCGCCAGGTCCGCATTCACGCCCTTCGGCGCGTAGCGGGTGATGAATTCCTGGGCTTCGGCGTCATTCCAGCGCGATTGCATGCCATCAACTCTCTCGGTCAGGCGGCCTTATAGGACCGGTCGAACATCTTTGCATCCAGTTTCGGATTGTAGGCCATGCGGTCGACCACGATCACTTGATTGATCTTGCCGCTGTCCAAATCCACCTGATGTTGCAGGAAGGCGGACATCACGCCGTTCATGGGACGGAAATCGGTGAACTGGGTTTCCAGATGCTGCTTGGCCGGATTCATGTCGGGATGATTGGCGCGAAAATCCCGACGGCGCGCGATCATCCAGGTTTCGGGATCGAGATAGAGAAAAGTGGGATAGCCCCCCTTCAAATCCACCCGCACCACATAATAATTGACGCCGCCAAGCGCCTCGCGGCCGTCGGATGAAAGCTTGTGGCCCAGGCCCGGAAAGGCATGCAGTCCATAGAGATTGAACTGGATACCGGTGAGGCCGGAGATTTTGCCTTCGGGCACGCCTTGGCGCGCCGCGGGCTGATCCCCCGGCCAGATCCAGGGACCTTTCACGTCCAGGCCTTCGCAGAAGACATGCTTGCCGTGATCGAAAATATCGATGCGATAGGCAGGCGACTTGTTGCAGCGATAGTGCGCGTTGACCACCGCGCCCTTTTCCACGATTTCAAGGTCCACGGCCTGGGATTGCAAGGCCTCCAAAGCCGCCGCGCCGCCGCGCGCCTTGGTGTGGCGGGCGATGATCTCGGCCAGGGGAAGGTCGCTGTCTACCGTTGCCGCAAAAGACGGCGTCGCGAAGCTTGCTGCGAGACCAGCGAGAAATGTGCGGCGCTTCAGATGAGTCATCGTCCGAACAGGGCACGAAGCCCTTCCCTGCTCGCCGCGCAAACACCGCGTTCGGTGATCAGGCCCGTCACCAGCCGTGCCGGCGTGACATCGAAGCCGGGATTGGCGGCGGCGCTTCCGGGCGCGGCGATCGCCACGGTGGCGACTTTGCCGTCGGCCAGGCGACCGGTCATTTTCAGCACTTCGTCCTGCGAGCGTTCCTCGATAGGAATGTCGCGTCCGCTCTCAAGCGTCCAGTCGATGGTGGAACTGGGCAGCGCCACATAGAAAGGCACATTGTTGTCCTTGGCCGACAGCGCCTTCAGATAGGTGCCGATTTTGTTGGCGACATCGCCATTGGCGGTGACGCGGTCGGTGCCCACGATCACCAGGTCCACCTGACCCACCTGCATGTAATGGCCGCCGGCATTGTCGGCCAGGATGGTGTGCTTGACGCCATGACCGCCCAGCTCGAAGGCGGTGAGCGAGGCGCCCTGGCCGCGGGGCCGCGTCTCATCCACCCAGACGTGAAGCGGAATGCCCGAATCATGGGCCAGATAGATCGGCGCCAGCGCGGTGCCGTAATCCACCGTCGCCAGCCAGCCGGCATTGCAGTGGGTGAGGATATTGACGGTCTTGCCGGGCTTCTTCGCCGCAATCTCTCTGATCAAGGCAAGCCCATGCTCGCCGATAACTTTGGACATGGCCACGTCTTCGTCGGCGATGGCGGCAGCTTCGGCCCAAGCCAGCTTGGCGCGTTCAGCGCGGGGACGGTTGAGCAGGGCATCGCGCATCCGGCCCAAGGCCCAGCGCAGATTGATAGCGGTGGGGCGGGTCTCGGCCAGCATGTCGTGAATCTTGGCGAGATTCTCATCGGAGGCATCTTCGCGCATCGCCAGCGCCAGGCCATATGCGCCCACCGCGCCAATCAAAGGCGCGCCGCGCGTCTGCATGGAAGAGATCGCATGCACCGCGTCCTGCCAGGATTTGAGCGTCAGCGTAACGAATTCATGCGGCAGTTTGGTCTGGTCGATGATGCCGAAGGCATCCTCGCCGATGGGCCAGACCGAGCGGTAATGCGTGCCATTGATCTTCATATGGGCGGACTGGCTTTGAAGCGTTCGACAATAGCAGTGATCTCTCCCTTAGATAGGCCGGGAACTTCAAACCTTCTACCCATCAACGGTTCCTCCAGGATGGGCGCATAGATCAACTTCCCGTCAATCAGCACCGCGATTTTTTTCTCTACCCGGGGCAACGTGTAATGGAACAGCGTGTACGAGGCTTTTTCGCTCAACTCCACTTGCAGCACATCGTCACCGTTCGGCTTTGTCACATCCCGGACCCCGGTGACATCCGCTCCACCCACAATCATCGTTGGCGCGACACAAATTTCCTGATGAGATTGGCGATCGAGCTGTGGCGGCGCAATGCTGTCGGCACAATCCGCCACGGCATGGATTTCGATATCGGGGCGCTCGGCAGCGGCAGCCGCAACTGGGGCTGCCATCAGCGTGAACAAAACGGCGGCAAAACAAAACCGCATCAATGCCCCTCGAATGACA
>Ga0075522_10001451_pt1 | contig 17952 bp, 11 predicted proteins | sample NGEPerA_FD_74796 | JGI IMG/M metagenome (GOLD analysis project Ga0075522, IMG submission 74796) | Arctic peat soil microbial communities from the Barrow Environmental Observatory site, Barrow, Alaska, USA - NGEE PermafrostL2-A | ecosystem: Environmental > Terrestrial > Soil > Wetlands > Peat ... | reverse complement strand
TCGGCATCTATATGGGCTACGACAAGCCGCGCAATCTCGGCAGGACCGCGACCGGCGGACATCTCGCAGCCCCGATCGCGCGCGATTTCCTCAAGCTCGCGCTCGCCGACAAGCCGGCGATCCCCTTCAAGGTGCCGGCGGGCATCAAACTGATCCGGGTGGTTTCCAAGACCGGCATGCGGGCAGGTCCGGGCGAAACCAGCGGCGTCATCCTCGAAGCCTTCAAGCCGGGTACCGCGCCGCCGGATAATTACTCCGTCATCGGGGTCGCCGATGCCGACGGCCGGCCGCTGCAGCCTTCTCCCGATGCCGATCGCAGCCTGTTCCGTCCGGGCACCGGCGGGCTCTATTAGCGGGCCGGAAGCCGCAAGAACGCGATCGACATCCTCCTGGATAATCTAGAGTAACCTTTTCCTCTTGAATGGATCGGTCCCGCCCTCAGGGATTGCGCTTGAAGAAACCTGCCGGTCGTCATGGCACACGGACTGAAACGGATATTGGATCATGCGCTTGCTGGTACGGTTTCTGGGCTTCCTGTTTACCGCGGGAACCGTTGTATTTCTGGTGGGGGTCGCGGCCACCGCGGGGCTGATCTGGCACTTTTCCAAGGACTTGCCGGACTATTCGCAGCTTCGGGATTACGAACCGCCGGTGATGACGCGGGTGCATGCGGCTGACGGCGCGCTGCTCGGCGAATATTCCAAGGAGCGCCGGCTTTATTTGCCGATCCAGGCGGTGCCGAAACTCGTCATCAATGCGTTCCTCGCCGCCGAGGACAAGAATTTCTACGAGCATGGCGGCATCGACTTCCAGGGCATGGCGCGCGCTGCGGTCGTGTATGCGCAGAACTTCGGCTCCAACCGCCGCCCGCAAGGCGCGTCCACCATCACCCAGCAGGTCGCCAAGAACTTCCTCCTCACCAATGAGGTCTCCTTCGCCCGCAAGATCAAGGAAGCGCTGCTGGCGATGCGGATCGAGCGCGCCTATTCCAAGGACAAGATCCTCGAACTTTATCTCAACGAGATCTATCTCGGCCTCGGCGCCTACGGCATTGCCGCCGCGTCGCTGGTTTATTTCGACAAATCGGTGAACGAACTCACGGTCGCGGAAGCGGCCTATCTCGCGGCCATGCCGAAAGCGCCGGGCGCCCTACATCCGGTGCGCAACCACGACCGCGCCGTCGAGCGCCGAAATTACGTGATCGACCGTCTGCTGGAAAACGGCTGGATCACCACGGCTGATGCCGACAAGGCCCGCAAGGATCCCCTCATCGTCACCAACCGCGCCAACGGCGCACACATCTTCGCCGGCGAGTATTTCGCCGAAGAGGTCCGCCGCGACATCTTCGAGCGTTACGGCGAGAAGAAACTCTACGAAGGTGGGCTGTCGGTCCGCACCACGCTCGACCCGAAAATCCAGGTGATGGCGCGCAAGACCATGGTGGCCGGCCTCGTCAATTTCGACGAGGCGCAGGGCTGGCGGGGAGCGACCAGCAAGCTCGACATTTCCGGCGACTGGGGCGTCAAGCTCGCCGATGTCAAGTCGCTGTCGGACATCTCGCCGTGGCGGATGGCGGTGGTGCTGGAAGTCAACGATCAATCGGCGCGGATCGGTCTCCAGCCCACGCGTGAACTCGGCGGCGCGGTCGTGAAAGACCGTCAGATTGGCAACATTCCGCTGGATGGCGTGAGATGGGCCAAGGCCGTGTCAGGACCGACCAAGGGCAAAACGCCGACCGCGGTTTCACAGGTGCTTTCGGCGGGCGACATCATCTATGCCGATCCTCTGATCGGAAAGACCGGCGTGGCCGCCGAAGGCCAATACCGGCTGCGGCAACTGCCGGAAATCTCCGGCGCCATGGTGGCGATGGATCCCTGGACCGGCCGCGTGCTTGCGATGGTCGGCGGTTTCTCCTTCGACCAGAGCCAGTTCAACCGTGCCACACAGGCCTATCGCCAGCCCGGATCCACCATCAAGCCCATCGTGTACTCGGCGGCGATCGACAACGGCTATACGCCCTCGAGCGTCGAGGTCGACGGTCCGATCGAGATCGATCAGGGGCAGGGCGGCGGCGTCTGGCGTCCGGAGAATTTTTCGGTCGGCAAATATCAGGGTCCGACGACGCTGCGCAACGCGCTGAAACACTCGCTCAATACCGTGACGGTGCGGCTGGCGCAGGATATCGGCATGCCCTTGATCGGCGAATATGCCAAGCGTTTCGGGGTCTACGACGAATTGCCGAACTATCTGTCCTATGCCCTCGGCGCCGGTGAAACCACGGTCATGCGGATGGTGACGGCCTATTCGATGATCGCCAATGGCGGCCGGCGCGTGAAGGCGACTCTCATTGATCGTATTCAGGACCGTTACGGCCATACCATGTTCAAGCACGATGCCCGCGAGTGTCGCGGCTGCGACGCGCCGGACGGCTGGAAGAATCAGCCCGAGCCGCAACTCGTCGACCGCCGCGAGCAGGTGCTGGACGTGCTGACGGCCTATCAGATGACGTCGATGATGGAAGGCGTCGTGCAAGGCGGCACGGCGATCGTGATGCGCGAAGTAGGCAAGCCGATCGCCGGCAAGACCGGCACCAGCAACGAGGCCAAGGACCTCTGGTTCGTCGGCTTCTCACCCGATCTCGTAGTCGGACTCTATCTCGGCTATGACAAGCCGCGCAGTCTCGGCAGAAATGCGCAAGCGGGCCACACCGCCGCGCCGATCGCGAAAGAGTTCATGAAGCTGGCGCTTGCCGACAGGCCGGCGATCCCGTTCAAAATTCCGGCCGGCATCAAGCTGGTCCGGGTCGATTCCAAGAGCGGCATGCGCGCAGCTCCCGGCCAGGCCAGCGGGGTCATCCTCGAGGCCTTCAAGCCCGGCACCGCGCCGCCGGATACTTACGCCGATATCGGGGTCGGCGATCCCGACGGCCGGCCGCTATTGCCATCGCCCGAGTCCGATCAAGGCCTGTTCCGTCCGGGGACCGGCCGACTTTATTAGCGAAGGCGAAGGCGCACGGTGGCCGCGTCAGGAGTGTGCGTAAGGCGATTGCGCTTTGCTGCCCGCGCCGCTACATCCCTCGCAGCCTTTCGAACGCGGCCGATGCCGCAGATCAGAGCAGAACATGCGCGCCGAAGTCGAACGCCTCGTCGAAGAGATCAAGCAGTCAGTCGGGCTGCTGAGGAGGCATCTTTGACGTCGAACAATCCACGGCGCGGCTCGCCGAGCTGAACAAGCTCGCCGAAGACCCCAATCTCTGGAACGATCCGCAGAAGGCGCAGAAGCTGATGCAGGAGCGCACCTCGCTGGAGGATTCGCTCAGCGGCATCGGCAAGGTCGAGCGCGAACTGTCCGACAATGTCGAGATGATCGAACTCGGCGAGGCCGAGAACGACGCCGGCGTGGTCGCGGAAGCCGAAGCCGCGCTGAAGAACCTCAAGAAGGAAGTCGCCCGCCGCGAACTGGAAGCGTTGCTGTCGGGCGAAGCCGACCGCTTCGATTCCTATCTCGAGGTCCATGCGGGTGCGGGCGGTACCGAAAGCCAGGACTGGGCCGAAATGCTCTTGCGCATGTACACGCGCTGGGCCGAGAAGCACGACTTCAAGGTCGAATTCCTCGAAGAGACGCAAGGCGAAGAGGCCGGCATCAAGTCGGCCACCATCCAGATCTCCGGCCATAATGCCTACGGCTGGCTGAAGACCGAAGGCGGGGTGCATCGGCTGGTGCGGATTTCGCCGTTCGATTCCAACGCGCGCCGGCACACCTCCTTCTCCAGCGTCGCGGTGTTTCCCGTGGTCGACGACAGCATCAAGATCGATATCAAGGAAAGCGACGTGCGCACCGACACCATGCGCTCCGGCGGCGCCGGCGGCCAGCACGTCAACAAGACCGAATCCGCCGTTCGCCTGACGCACATTCCGACGGGGGTCGCGGTGGTCTGTCAGGCCGGCCGTTCCCAGCACAAGAACCGGGCGCAGGCCTGGGACATGCTGCGGGCGCGGCTCTATGAGATCGAATTGAAGAAGCGAGAGCAGCAGGCCGCCGCTGATCAGGCCGCCAAGACCGATATCGGCTGGGGCCACCAGATCCGCTCTTACGTGCTGCAGCCCTATCAGATGGTCAAGGACCTGCGCACCGGCGTGCAGACGTCGGATACCTCGGGCGTGCTCGACGGCGACCTCGATGAATTCATGGCGGCGACCCTGGCGCAGCGCGCCTTCGGGGCATCGCCGGGCGCGATCGAGGATGTGGATTAGCCCATGGCAAGAGTGGCGTTCATCGGTTTGGGGCGGATGGGGCACGGCATGGCCGGCCGCTATCTCGATGCCGGGTTCACGGTTGCGGTGTGGAACCGCAGCAAGGCCAAGGCAGAAGATCTGATCGCACGCGGCGCGCGCTGGGCGACTTCGCCCGAGGATGCCGCCATCGATGCCGACGCCGTCGTCGCCATGGTTGCCGACGACGCGGCCTCGCGCGCGGTGTGGCTGACCAAGGACGGCGCAGCCGCGACCATGAAGGCTGGTACGCTTGCGATCGAATGCTCGACGGTGTCCTACCGCCACGCGCTCGAACTTGCGCACGAGCTTCGCACCCGCGGCCTCGTCTATATCGATAGCCCGGTGACGGGCCTGCCCGATGCCGCAGCGGCCGGAAAACTGACGCTCCTGGTCGGCGCCGATCCGGCCGACCTCGAACGCGCGCGGCCTTATCTTGCGCCGATTTCCACGACGATCCGGCATTTCGGCGCGGTCGGCACCGGCACAGTCTACAAGCTGATCAACAATCTGATGGGAGCGATCCAGATCGCCGGAATCGCCGAAGGCCTTGCGATCGCGGAACAAGCCGGGCTCGACATGAAGCGGGTATTGGAGGCGATCGAAACCGGGGTAGCCGCCAGTCCGCAGGTGATCCGGCATTCGAAGCGGATGGCGGCGCGCAATTTCTCCGGCGCGACCTTCACCGCGGCGCTGCGCCACAAGGATGCGGCTTACGCGGTGGCGCTGGCCGAGACGTTGCTGTCCGACGTTCCCCTGATGGGACGCGCGGCGGTCGAAGCCTATGCGCGCGCAAAGGCCCAAGGGCCCGATGACGACGAAGGCAAGATGATCGAGATCGTGTCGCGGCGGAAATAGGCGATCTAGCCGCCGCGTTTGCGATCACCGCGAGGCTGGACCGATCTTGCGCCGGGGCTGGCTTGCTGAGCCAACGCGTGAACCGGTAGCCGGCCTTTGCAAGGCCGGAATGATGTGGCCCGATACGAAATCTCGCTGTATGCAAAATTATAACTGTCTCAGAGAATTCGTGGCGGGAGCGATCATCATCGGCGCCGCCGCCTTCCACCAATTGTCGTTTCGTCGTACGAAATAAGCCGGCGCTTGCATCGGCGGGCCGGGCTTGCGAAACTCGAAGAAAATACAACACCAAGAGGAGGGAACGATGCCGGCTCGTAATCGAAGCTTTGGTTTTCTGGCGGCGTTTGCCGCGCTTCTGGCCGCGACCGCGGCGCATGCACAAAAGAAATACGATCCGGGAGCGACCGATACCGAAATCAGGATCGGCAACATCATGCCGTATAGCGGTCCCGCCTCCTCCTATGGCGTGATCGGCAAGACCGAGTCGGCCTATTTCGACATGGTCAATGCGGAAGGCGGCATCAACGGACGCAAGGTCAAGTTCATCAGCTATGACGACGCCTACAGTCCGCCGAAGGCGATCGAGCAGGCGCGCAAGCTCGTGGAAAGCGACGAGGTCCTGTTGATCTTCCAGTCGCTGGGAACGCCGTCGAATTCGGCGATCATGAAATACATGAACGCCAAGAAGGTGCCGCAACTGTTCGTCGCCTCCGGCGCCACCAAATTCGGCGACCCCAAGAACTTTCCCTGGACCATGGGCTTTCAGCCCAACTACCAGAGCGAAGGCCACATCTACGCCAAATACATCCTTGAGCACTTTCCGAACAGCAAGATCGCGGTGTTCTGGCAGAACGACGACGCCGGGAAGGATCAGTTCAAGGGGCTGAAGGACGGCCTCGGCGACAAGGCGAACATGATCATCGCCGACAAGTCCTACGAGGTCAGCGATCCCTCGATCGATTCACAGATCGTCGCGCTGCACGATTCGGGCGCCGACATCTTCTTCTCGTGGGCCGCGCCCAAGGGCTCGGCGCAGGCGATCCGGAAAGTCGGTGAACTCGGCTGGAAACCGAAATTCTTCCTCGCCAACACCGCGACCACGATCGCATCGGTACTGAAGCCTGCCGGCCTCGAATATTCCAAGGGCATCATCTCGACCGCCTACGTCAAGGATCCGACCGATCCGGTCTGGAAGGACGATCCCGGCGTCAAGAAGTGGAGGGCCTTTATGGACAAGTACTATCCCGACGGCGACAAGGCCAACTCCAACAATGCCTATGCCTATGTGGAATCTCAGGCGATGGTGCAGGTCCTGAAGCAGTGCGGTGACGATCTCACGCGCGAAAACATCATGAAGCAGGCCACCAGCCTGAAGAATTTCACTTCCGAGATGCTGCTGCCGGGAATCACGATCAATACCTCGCCGGACGATTACTATCCGATCGAGCAGATGCAGTTGATGCGATTCAACGGCGAGTCCTGGGTATTATTTGGCGACATCATCACCGGCGAGGTCGGCCACGAAGCCAGCCACTAGATTAGCTGGTCTGGCGGGCAAGGCCGGGATGGGCTGCTCAGCCCGCGGCGAGCCGCACCCCGGCGCGCAGGAACTTCTGCGGATCGACAGCTTCGCCGTCGATCCGGGTTTCGTAGTGCAGGTGCGGGCCGGTGGAGCGGCCGGTCGAGCCGACGGCGCCGATCACCTGGCCGATCTTGATGGAATCACCGACCTTGACGCCGATCTCAGACAGATGGCCATAGCGGGTCGACAAGCCGTTGCCATGGTCGATCTCGACCATCCGTCCATAGCCGCCGGCCCATCCCGCCGACACCACTTTTCCGTTCGCGGTGGCGCGGACGGGGTCGCCGGTCTGGGCGCGGAAATCGAGGCCGGTATGCATCGCCGGACGACCGAGGAAGGGGTCGCTGCGGATACCGAAGCCGCTCGTGAATTCGACTTCCCCCACCACCGGTTTGCGATAGGGCACGAGCGCCAGCGTACGATTGAGACGGTCCATCTGGGCGCGGGTGATGTTGATGCGGTAGAGCTGACGTTCAAACGGACCGGCATTGGCGGGAAGCTTGACCGGGACGAAGGGGCCGCCCATTGGGGCCCGCGGGGTCGCCGCTTCCAGTTGCGCCATGTCGAGGCCGAGATCGCTGATGACGCCCGTCATGCGGCGAACGCGCGATTCCATGCCGTCTTCGGCGGCGTCGAGCGCTGCGATCTGCCGGCTCTCCACCTTGTCGAGCGAACTCTGCAGGCGGACTAGGACATTGTCGACGCCCTGCACCTTCGCGAATTGATTTGGTTGCACGGCGGGCACGATCGGCGCGCGCGATTCCAGCCGCGCCTCGCGATCAGGAGGCGCCACAAAAATGACGGTGTCGCTGATCGGCGACGGTTTCGGAGTGCCTGACGCAGGGGCGGCTTCGCTCGCCGTGGCGCCGCGCGATGGCGGCCGGATCGACCCGGTGACGTCAGGCATGGCGCCGAGCGCGGTGGCGCGCGACTCCAGCGTGGTCTGGCGGCGCATGATCTGCTCGAGCTTCTGGTCGAACTGTTCCTGGTCAAGCAACTGCCGGCCGGTGGTGCGATCGACCTTGGTGCGCAACTCGGCGATGCGATCCTCATAAGCGTATTGCATTTCGGCCTGGCGCGCGATCAGCCGGGTCAGCACATCGTCGCGGAACGCAAAATAGGTCGCGGTCGCAGCCGACCACATGCCAAGCACCGTGACGGTGCCGACCACGATCCAGAACACCACCGGTCCGAACCGGACCTGCTTGCCGGCGTGAACGAGCGTATAGCCCGCCTCCGATTTCGGCATCGCGACAGCGCCGGTTTGGCCCGCCGCCGAACGGCGGGAGGAAGGCCGGCCATGATCATGGGGATGATGCTGCGGGTACTCGGAATAATGACCGGAACGGTACGACATCGGCACTCCCGCGCCGGTCGGAGGCTAAGTTCCGTACGGCTGAATTTTCGCGGAGTGATTTGACCTTCTCATGGTTAATTTTTAGCGAACGCAACGGCTCAACCTACGCAGCGCGGACTGTGGCCAGCACCTCGTCGGCATGGCCGTCGACCCTGACATGGCGCCAGATCCGGATGATTCGGCCGTTCGTCCCGATCAGAATCGTGGTCCGAAGAATGCCGAGGAAGGTCTTGCCATACATGGATTTTTCGCCCCAGACGCCATAGGCCTCCAGCATCTGGTGGGTTTCATCCGAAACAAGTGGCGTGACGAGTTCATGTTTGTCCCGAAAGGCTTCCTGGGCCTTGGGCGGATCGGCTGAAACGCCGAGCACGGCGGTCTCCGTGTCGGCAAATGCGCGCGCGAGTCGCGTGAAGTCGATCGCCTCTTTGGTGCAGCCGGGAGTGTCGGCGCGCGGATAGAAAAACAACACCAGTTTCTTGCCGGCGTAATCGGCCAGCGAGACGGTTGCGCCGCCATCGCGGGGCAGCCGGAACGCCGGCGCCTTAGCCCCCTCGCTCAAGCCGGCTCCGGTATTGGCGGCCGAGTCGGCCTTTTTTAACGGTTTTGCGGCGGCCTTGTGCGATACTGCCGGGGTCGCCTTCACGGCTTTTCCGGCGACTTTGGCGCCGGATTTGGCGGCCTTCGCCGGGCTTGATTTCGTTCGTTGTGGCTTCGCCAATTTCCGGGCCTGCACAGGGGCTGGCTTGCGAGGGACCGGTTTGGGGGATTTCTTGCGCGTTTTCTTGGACATACGCCTTCCTTTCGTCGCTTTCGGCGGATCAATCAGGGGTGTCGTGGGTCTCGCTCTGGCGAGCGGGAATCGGGGTTCGCGGCTGGGCAAGTCTGATGGCCCCGGAGTATGGTTACAAGAAACTCGACGTACCAGTCGTTCGCTCGCAGACCGCACTCGTTGGGCCGGATGACGAGTAACAGTAATAATCGGGGATTGGCAGCGATGCCGACACAGGAGCGCCCGTTATCTGTCGACGGGCGAGACCGTGGCGGCGAACAATCCCACACGCAACGCCAGCACCGAGAGGCAATGGCTAGGAATACGTCGCCCCAGGCTTTCAGTCCCCGTGCTGACGTCCGGCCTTCGCAGTGGGATGATTCCGATTGGGATCATGACCATGACGAGGCGGCAGGCCATCGCGCCCGCCGCCTGTTGTCGAAGTCGAACTCCCGCTTCCATCGGCTGACCGACAGGCTGGAAACGCTGCGTCGGTGGCTTGCCGGCGAGCGCTGGGTCAAACGCCTCGGGGTCGCGATCACAGCGCTGGCGGTGATCTTTGCCGGATGCTTCGGCGCGCTGTGGTGGCGGCTTGGCGCAGGCCCGATCAATCTCGATGTGGCGACACCCTGGCTCGCGGCGGCGATCGAGCAAAATATCGGCCATGGCAACACGGTCGAGGTCGGCGGCACGCAGATCGAGCGCGCCGGGCGGATCCGCGTCGCCGTGCGAATCCGCGACATCATCGTTCGGGACCGCGACCATGCGATCGTGGCAAGCGCGCCGAAAGCCGAAGTAAGGCTGTCCGGCACCGCGCTTTTGATGGGGCAGCTGCGGGCCGAAAGCCTCAATCTGGTCGACGCGGAGCTCGCGGTGCGCATTACGCGCGACGGCCAGGTGACCGTGTCCGCCGGCGACACCGCAAAGCCGCTCGCCACCGGCGTCACCTCGAAAAAGGAAGCCGGCATCGCCCCGACATTTCCGCGTCAAATCCCAGGCGCTCCGCCGCCGGGGATAGCTGCTCCGCCGCCCGCCGCCCCACCTGCTGCCTCGGCGCAAAGCGGGTTGCTGGCTGGCCTCGATTGGCTCGACAGCCTGAGCCTGACCGGCCTCGACGGCCAGAATCTCAACGAGATCGGCTTGAAGAACGGCAGCCTGATCATCGACGATCAGCAGCGCGGCAATAAGTGGAATTTCGAGAACATCTCGCTCAGCCTGCGCCGACCGCGTGGCGGCGGCGTGGCGCTGAGCGTCGGCGAAGAGGGCAACCACGCCTGGTCGCTTCGCGTCCTGGTCGGCGCCCCCGCCAACGGCGTGCGATCGGTGGATATCCGCGCCGACAAGGTTTCCACCAGCAATATCCTGTTGGCGCTGCGGGCCAAGGACTTGACCTACAGCGCGGACCTGCCGCTGTCGGGCGAATTGAAGGGCGAGCTCGGCCGCGACGGCCTGCCGACTTTCTTCCGCGGCAAGCTCACCGCCGGCGCCGGCACTATCATCGACAGCGACACGCCCGATTATCCGATGGCGATCGATTCGGCGGAAGCGACCGTCGAATGGGATTCCGGGCGGCGCGTACTGATGGCGCCCTTCAAGATCATCTCCGGCCAGAACCGGATTACCTTGCTCGCGCATCTCGAACCGCCCAACGACAATGTCACCGATTGGCAGCTTGGCTTTTCCGGCGGTACCATCGTGCTCGCGGCGGTCAATCCCGAACAACCGCCGCTGATCTTCAACCGCATCGCCATCAACCTGCGATTCGACACCGAGCGGAAGCGCGTACTCTTGACCCAGGCCGACATCAGCAATGGCGATATCGGCGTCGCCGGGACCGGCAGCATCGACTATTCGGGAGAGCCGCGGCTGACGCTCGGTTTTGCGGGAACGCCGATGTCTGCATTGGCGCTGAAGCGGATGTGGCCGATCCTGATCGTGCCGGAAGTCCGCGAATGGGTGGTCGAGCGGGTCGAGGGCGGTTCGCTGCAGCGCATCGAGATCGGCGTCAACTCGCCGGTACACAACCTTTCGCGGAGCGGTCCGCCGATTCCCGATGACGGTCTTTCCGTCAACATCCTCGCCAGCGGCGTTACGCTGCATCCGGTGGACCAGATGCCGTCGGTGCACGATGCGGATCTGAAGGCGCATGTCACCGGCCGCACCGCGACGGTGTCGATCGGTCAGGCGGCTTCCGACACGCCGGCGGGGCGCAAACTCGTGATCTCGGATTTCGTGTTCGAGGTGCCGGACATGGCGCCGAAGCCGGTGCAATCGAGGGTGAAATTCCGGATCGACGGTCCGGTGCCGGCGGCGGCCGAGATCCTTGCCTCGGACCGCCTGAGCGACCTTTCCGGCACCTTTATCGATCCCAATTCCAGCAAGGGCACGGTCTCCGCCGTGATTACGCTGGGCATGCCGGTCAAGGGTGCGCTGACCAAGGCCGATACCACTTACGGCGTCACCGCCGATATCAACGGATTTGCCGCCGACAAGCTCGTCATGAATCAAAAGCTCGAGGCGAACACACTGAAGGTCGTCGCCAACAACGCCGGCTATCAGGTGAAGGGCGACGTCAAGATCAACGGACAGCCGGCATCGCTGGATTACCGCAAGCCCGCCGAGGGAGATGCGGACGTCAAATTGCAGGCAACGCTCGACGACGCAAGCCGCGCACGGCTTGGCATCGATCTCGGCCCCTCCGTCAGCGGCTCGCTGCCGATCAAGCTGACCGGCAAGATCGGAAGCGCCGACAGCCGAGTCGGCATCGAGGCCGACCTGACTTCGCTGAAGCTCGACAACATCCTGCCGGGCTGGGTCAAATTGGCGGGCAAATCGGGCAAGGCCGTTTTCAACGTGGTGCCGAAGCCGCAATCGACCCGGTTCGAGGACATCGTCATCGAAGGCGGCGGGGCGTCGATCAAGGGATCGCTCGAGGTCGACCAGAACCATGAGTTGATCAGCGCGAACTTCCCGGTCTATGCCCCCTCCGAGGGCGACAAGGCCTCGCTGAAGGCCGAGCGCGGCCCCGATGGCGTCGTCAAGGTGACGATGCGCGGCGACGTGTTCGACGGCCGCGGTTTCCTGAAATCGGCGATGTCGGGCAAGGAGGCCGATCCCAAAAGCAAGCCGAGCAAAATCGATTTCGACGTCGACCTCAAGATCGGCGCGGTCGCCGGCTATTTCGGCGAGGCGCTGCGCAGTGTCGATTGCAAGATTTCGCGGCGCAACGGCTTGATCAAAAGCTTTGCGCTGAGCGGCAAGCTCGGTCTCGACACCCCATTGCTGGGGGATATGCGCGGGCGCTCACAGGGACGCGACGTGATCTATCTGGAGACCGAAGACGCCGGCGCCTTCTTCCGCTTCACCGACACCTATTCGAAGGTTGTCAACGGCCACCTTCAGATGATCGTGGATCCGCCGACGGTCGAGCCTTCCGCGAAGAACGGGCTGATCAGCGTGCGCAATTTCTCCGTGAAGGGCGAAGCGGCGCTCGACCGGCTGGCCGCGGGCGGGCAGGCCGGCGTGCAGAACGGCGTTTCGTTCTCGGCGGTGCAGGCCGGATTCACGCGCGAGAATGGCCAGCTCACGATCCGCGATGGTGTCCTGAAAGGTCCGATGATCGGTGGCACCATCGAAGGCAGCATCGATTACCCGGCCAACCAGGTGCGCATGAGCGGCACCTTCCTGCCGATGTATGGACTGAACAATATGTTCGGCCAGATTCCGATCGTCGGCCTGTTCTTCGGTGGCAGCAATGAAGGGCTGATCGGTGTGACCTACGAGATCGTCGGTACCACCGGCCAGCCTGTACTGCGCGTCAATCCGATCTCGGCGATCTTCCCCGGCGTCTCCCGGAAGATCATGGAATTCAACACCGGCAAGCAGAGTTTGCCGAGCGAATTTCCGCCCAACAATTGATTTGCTGTCCGAACTGCGTGCTTATCTCCGCGGCGACGGCGGATCGACGACGACTTCTTCGCAGACGATGCGGCCCTGGATCAGCCTGAATTCGAGCTTGTCGTATCGCCCCTGCGTCTCGCCGGATCTTGCGGGCAGCAGGCCGGCTTGTCCCTGGATATTCAGCGCGGCTTTTCCATCGCCATGACGCGTAGCATTCCACATCCTGATCCCGGTCTCGGCCCAACGCCGGCGGATGAGTATTTCTCGTTCGCACCGATCGTCACGCTTTGCGGCAGTGGCGTCTATGCCGCCTAATCCGGCGACGGCGGGTTTCCGGTTGGTGTCCCCTGCAATGTCAGGAACTTCGCCTTGAAATCTGACGACCGGTGCTTCGGGGCCGTCTTTGCTACCGCGTAGCAGCGCTGCAAACCTGCCGAACACGAACTGCAGCGCGGGGCTGTCGCGCAGCATGGCCGCGAATTTTGCAAGAACTGGAAACGGTCGGGAAGCATACTCAACAAGCGACATTGAATTGTTCTCGAATCGAAACACCGTTCCGCATGGTCGGGCATTGAGCCGATTCGGTCCACAGTAATGATCGTTTTTCTTTTGCCGCGGCGAATGAAAGGCGAAGGTCGCGCGAATCGCGAGCGCTTATGGCGTCAGCGCCGCAGCGCCGGCACCACCAGAAACGGAATCAAACCCAGCACCACATTGACCAGCGCGAATGCGAACAACGGATTGTAACTGTGCGTCCAGTCGTGGATCAGGCCGCCGCTCCATGAGCCCAGGCCGGACCCAAGGCCGCTGCCGATTGAAATCGTGCCGAAGATCGTGCCGATCCGCTCACCGCGAAAGATATTGATCGCAGTTGCCGAGATCAGCGGGCCGCGCGAACCGATCATGCTGCCGAAGCAGACGACAAAGCCGGTCAGTAGCCAGTAGTTCGGATAGGACTGGATCAGCCACAGCAGGATGATCCCGACGATCGAGACGCCGTAGCTGAGGAGCACGGAGGGCCTGCGGCCGATCACGCCGTCGAGCGTGGATACGCCGATCATTCCGAACACCAGGACGACGCCGGAAAATCCCCAGGCCGTGGCCGCTGTCAAAGGCGGGAAGCCGGCATCGATCAGGTAGGCGACGATCTGCGCCGTAATCGCGTACATCGCCACCGCGGTGAAGAAGAAGGTCGAAAACAGCGCCCAGAACACGTGATGGCGCATCGCGCTTTGGAGCGTCCAGCCGGAATCGACGAAGCCGGCGTCGGTCTTCTTGGCGATTTGCGGGGAGCCGGTGGCGAACAGCCGCCACGGCAGCAGCACCAGCGGCACCAGCAGGCCCAGCGCCAAGGCACCGAACAACTGATAAGCGTCGCGCCAGCCGATCCAGTCGATCAGCAATTGCGACGTGGGCAACAGCAACAGGATTCCGGCGCCGGTCGCGGAATAAACGACCGCCATCGCGGTCGGCAGTCGCGGGCCGAACCAGCGGCCGAGCAGGATCGAATTGGGGACGTTGCCGATCAGGGCGATACCGAGCCCGACGCACAGGCCCGTGCTCAACCGGAGCTGCCAGAGCGCCTGCGCGTGAGCTGCGACCAGAAATGCGCCGCCGAGCAGCGCCAATCCCAGCGAATAGACCATGCGGGGACCCGAGCGATCGAACAGCCGGCCGACGAGCGGCGCGGTCAGTCCACCCGCCAGCCAGGTCAGCGAGTAGACCGAGACCACTTGGGCGCGGTCCCAGCCAAAACTCTCCGAGATCGGCTTCAGGAACACGGTAAAGCTCTCGCCGAGCCCGCGGCCGACCACCGACAAGGCAAAACACAGCGCCAGCACGTTGATCGCGGTGCGCGCCGGCTGCGGCTGACCTGTCAGGGGTTTTTGGTTCGGGGCGATCTGGTCCATGGCCCTCAAGGAGCGTCTTTTCGCGGCCCTGAGCAGGGGCCCAAAGCGAATGCAGCTATGCAGGCTTGAGCAGGACGTGGCGCTTCTTGCCGAGCGACAGCTTGATGACGCCTTCCGGCGCGAGATCGGCGGGTTTTAGCGTCATCTTCTCGTCGGTGACGGCGGTGTCGTTGACGCGCAGGCCGCCGCCCTTGATCTGACGCCGCGCCTCGCCGTTCGAGGCTACGAGGCCGGCCTTGACGAACGCCGCCAGCACGCCGATGCCGGCTTCGAGTTCGCCATGGGGAATTTCGACCGAGGGGAGGTTTTCGGCGACCGCGCCTTCTTCAAACGTCTGTCGCGCGGTTTCGGATGCCATGTTGGCGGCATCGCGGCCGTGCAGCAGAGCGGTGGCCTCCGTTGCCAGCACCTTCTTGGCCTCGTTGATGTCTGAGCCCTGCAACGCCGCCAGCCGCGCGATCTCGTCCATCGGCAGGATCGTGAACAGCTTCAGGAATTTGACGACGTCGGCATCCTCGACATTGCGCCAGTATTGCCAGAAATCGTAGGGGCTGAACTCCTCGGCGTTGAGCCAGACCGCGCCCTTGGCGGTCTTGCCCATCTTCTCGCCCGACGCGGTGATGAGTAGCGGGGTGGTTAGCGCAAAAAGCTGCGGCGTTCCCATGCGGCGGCCGAGTTCGACGCCGTTGATGATGTTGCCCCACTGGTCGGAGCCGCCCATCTGCAACCGGCAGCCGGCGCGCCGCGACAATTCGACGAAATCATAGGCCTGGCAGACCATGTAGTTGAATTCGATGAAACTCATCTCCTGCTCGCGCTCGAGCCGAAGCTTGACCGAGTCCATCGTCAGCATGCGGTTGACCGAGAAATGCCGGCCGATATCGCGCAGCATCTCGATCCAGTTCAGCTTCGTCAGCCATTCGGCGTTGTCGAGCATGATGGCGTCGCTCTTGCCGTCGCCGTAGCGGAGCACCTTGGCGAACACGCCGCGGATGCTCGCCTTGTTGGCCTCGATCTCGGCTACGCTGCGCAGTGCGCGCGATTCGTCCTTGCCGGAGGGATCGCCGACCATGGTGGTGCCGCCGCCCATCAGGGTGATCGGCTTGTTGCCGCTCTGCTGCAGCCAGTACAGCATCATCATGCTGAGAAAGTTGCCGATATGCAGCGACGGCGCGGTGCAGTCGTAGCCGACATAGGCGGTCGCCTCGCCTTTGGCTGCGAGCGCGTCGAGGCCCGTGGTGTCGGAACACTGGTGGATGAAGCCGCGTTCCCCGAGGATATCAAGAAAATCAGATTTGAAAGCGGTCATTTGTATGAGACTCTGATCATGCTAATTTCACGGTATGAAGTTTACGGAAGCGAACGTTAAAGCGTTTAAGCCACCGCCTGACAAGCTGAACTATGCGTTGTGGGATGAAAATCTGCCGGGCTTTGGATTCCGAGTTCAGGGCGGCGGCAATAAAGTATATTATGCGAAGTACCGGATCGGTAGTCGCCAACGATGGTTGAAAATTGGAGCCGTCGACAAGATACCGTTGATCGATGCGACCAAGAAGGCCAAGAGCTTTTTCAAATCTGTTTCTGACAACGTTGACCCGGCCAACACTAAGGCGAAGGCCGTTGCCGCCTTGTCAACAACGTTCGGCCCCGCGATTGATATTACCTTGAACAGTTGGAAACCAATAAGGTTTCAGAAGCCTATTACAAGCGAAACGAAGCGCATTTGAAACGGTCGTTCAAGGCGCTTCATACGATGTCACTGAATACCGTTGATCGTGCGACCATTTCACGTGAATTGAATCTCATTAAGAAGCGCGGCCCGGTGGTACAAATCGGGCGCGGTCGATACTCTCATCATTTTTTAATTGGGCCATGGCGAGCGGGATATGCGATTCCAATCCAGTTGATAAATCCATCAAAACAGGAACAGAGTCGTGAACGAGCGTTGACCGGCGCAGAATTGAAAGAGGTCTGGTCTAATCTTGAGGACCGGCCGGCAGATTGGTTGGCTTCGCGGTATCACCGCGCAAAATGTGAGTGCGAGCCTTGCACGACAAACCCGATGGCGACGGCGAGGATAGCCGTCTTTTCATGCCACGGTACCCGGTGGGGGTGCCCTCAGGCAATTAGGAAATCATGCGCAGTCGGAGTGCCCGTGAAACCCACGAGAACAACCTGATCGGCTCCTGCATGAATAATGGTGCTGCCGGACACTTGATCGAAACTGAGATTGGCGAATGAGGTGACGCCCGTAACGCCGGTAAACTCAATCAAATCATGTTGGCTCTGGCTGAAGTCTTCCACATAATTGTTCGTTCCGACCGTTTCGCCTGTTGCAACATTGTCCTTGAAAATGAAAGTGTCTCGGCCCCCGCTTGAACTACCAGACGCCACCTGGGCATCGCCCCACATAAAATTCGCGACAGTGCCGTTCACGTTCGCGGTCCCGGCAATTAAAATATCATTGCCGCCTTGGGCGTGGTCTGACATAAAAACGGCATCGCCAATAAGGTCATTTTCAAGGGAGCCGACGCCGTAATTGTTTCCACCGGTCAGCGTATCATTCCCACCATGGGCGAAATTGGACATTTCAAATGCGTCGCCTGCCACACTATTACTCAGAGTGCCATCTGCATAGTTACTGCCACCTACGAGTGTGTCGTTACCGCCGTGTGCTGAACCGGACATGGTGTCAAACGCGTCGCCCTCCATGTCATTATGGACATTGCCACTTCCGAAGTTATTGCCACCAGAGAGTGTGTCGTTACCGCCGTGTGCTGCATCAGACATGTTGCCAGACGCGTCGCCCGCCATGCCATTAGCGACATTGCCACTTCCGAAGTTACTGCCACCAATGAGTGTGTCGTTACCGCCGTGTGCTGCATCGGCCATGGTGGAAGTTGTGTCGCCCCCCATTCCGTTAAAGGCGGAGCCGCTTCCGAAGTTATTGCCCCCAGAGAGTGTGTCGTTACCGCCCTGTGCTGCATCAGACATGTTGCCAAACGCGTCGCCCGCCATGTCAGTAGCGACATTGCCACTTCCGAAGTTACTGCCACCAATGAGTGTGTCGTTACCGCCGTGTGCTGCGTCGGCCATGGTGGAAGTTGCGTCGCCCCCCATTTCATTAGAGGCGAAGCCACTTCCGAAGTTATTGCCCCCAGAGAGTGTGTCGTTACCGCCCTGTGCTGCATCGGCCATGGTGGAAGTTGCGTCGCCCCCGATTTCATTAAAGGCGGAGCCACTTCCGAAGTTATTGCCCCCAGAGAGTGTGTCGTTACCGCCCTGTGCTGCATCGGCCATGG
>Ga0075522_10001449_pt1 | contig 17956 bp, 14 predicted proteins | sample NGEPerA_FD_74796 | JGI IMG/M metagenome (GOLD analysis project Ga0075522, IMG submission 74796) | Arctic peat soil microbial communities from the Barrow Environmental Observatory site, Barrow, Alaska, USA - NGEE PermafrostL2-A | ecosystem: Environmental > Terrestrial > Soil > Wetlands > Peat ... | reverse complement strand
GCGTGGCGCTGACGCTGACACCGGCTCTGGCGTATTTCTTTTTTGAACGCGGCGTGCGCGACACAAGGGAAACGAGATTGCAGTCCGGCTTGAAATCCGGTTACCGCCGCGTTTTGAATTCGATTTCAAAATGGCCGCGCACAGTCATGGCTTTCATGGCTGTCGCTTGTTTGGTGGCATTGGCACTGCTGCCGTTTTTAAGTGGCGGACTTCTGCCGGATTTCCGCGAAGGACATTTTGTTGCGCAATTGGAAATGTCGCCGGGCACGTCGCTTCCGGAAATGCTGCGCGTCGGCCGGGCAGCCTCTCTTGAACTTCTGAAAAATCCGAACATCGCGACGGTGGATCAACAGGCTGGACGCGCCGAGCAGGGCGAAGACCCGTTCGGCCCGGAACGTTCCGAGTTGCATATTGAACTCAAACCGCATCAAACGGAAGACGAAGATACAATCGCCGACGAAATCCGCGCCGTGCTGGCTAAAATCCCCGGCATCCAATTCGCCGTGATGACGTTCCTCGGCGACCGCATCGGCGAAACCGTCAGCGGCGAAACGTCGCCGGTCGTCATCAATCTATATGGAGACGATCTTGACGTGCTGGACGCAAAAGCGCAGGAAGTCGCGCGCATTTTGCGCTCGGTGCATGGCGCGGCGGAGGTGCAGATAAAATCACTGCCCGGCGCGGCGCGTCTGGCCGTGCGGTTGCGTCCCGACCGGCTGACGCAATTTGATTTTCGTTCCGTTGAAGTCCTGGACACCATTCAAACCGCCTATCAGGGCGCGATTGCGGGGCAAACGTATGAAGGCAATCGGTTCACGGACGTGTCAGTAATTTTAGGCGAAACCGACCGGCAAAATCTCCAAAGTGTCGGCGATTTGATGGTAGGCAACTCGCAGGGTTTGCAAATGCCGTTGCGCGAACTGGCTGACGTGTATGAAACGAGCGGACGTTTTTCCATTTCACACGATGGCAATCGCCGTCGGCAAACCGTTACCTGTAATCCGCACGGCGTGGACGTGACGACATTTACCGCGACGGCGCAAAAAGCGGTTGCCGCGCAAGTCAGCCTGCCGCGCGGTGTGTATCTTGAATTCAGCGGCGCATCGGAAGCACGGGCAGCGGCGCAACGCCAGTTGCTCCTGCACTCGGCATTGGCGGCGATGGGCATTTTGATTTTGTTGAGCGTGGCATTTCGCAACTCACGGAATCTGCTGCTGGTGCTGGCGAACGTGCCGTTTGCGCTCGTCGGCGGCGTGCTGGCGGTCTGGTTGATCAGTTTGTTCAGCGATCCCGGTGAAGGCGCGCTGACCCTCGGTGCGATGGTCGGTTTTGTGACGCTCTTTGGCATCACAATGAGAAATTCCATCATGATGATTTCACACTTTGAGCATCTTGTAACCGAAGAAAGTATGACATGGGGACTCGAAGCGGCGTTGCGCGGCGCGGCGGAGCGGCTGATTCCAATTTTGATGACGGCGACGGTGACAGGGCTGGGTTTGTTGCCGCTGGCGATTGGCAGCGGTGAGGCCGGGCGTGAAATTGAAGGGCCGATGGCGATTGTGATTTTGGGCGGATTGATTACTTCAACGCTGCTCAATTTGCTCGTGCTGCCGACATTGGCTTTGCGTTATGGACGCTTTGGCGGGAAAAGGTCGTAAAAATTTTAGCACGACATGAGTAAGGCGGCGCGCCGTAGCGACGCTGCTAACACCAGACGGAAGCAAACGCGACTGCGTTTTTATTTTGTTCGTCGCGGACATTGAACCCAAACTGCTTTTGCTTTTTAGGAAATGAATTGCTTTATGGTCGCTCCACGGTCGCCGCGACGGGCGACACCTGCGCTGTTGCGCTAAAGATTTTTTGAATCAGCGATGCGCGGGCCGCGTGGCCGTGGATAACCGATATGCGGACGCGACTGCGGTTCTGTTTGAGCGGATAGCGGTTGTTCCGCTGTTGGCGTTTTGGAACGACGCGGCTTCTTTGTCTTTGACGATTCCAGCATCTCGCGGCAATAACGGGCGATGGTCTGGTGTGAAACTTCAATGCTGGCGTTGTCGTGCAACATCGCGCGGATGGTCTGATACGACGCTTTGCGTTCCCGCAATTCAATGATGCTGTCCTTGACCTCCTCCAATGCGCGGTATTTTTCCGGCGCGGGCGGCGTATAATTTTTGACGGCTTCGGTCAGGCGAGCCTTCGCCTCGGCGGATACGATTGGTGTATTCATAATTTTCGATTCATTTGCCATTTGATTTTTGTCCGGCACTTTCGTTGTTACGGCTGACCCTTGCACTTGCAAGGAGAACAGCGTCCCATGTTCTGTTCTGATTATCATTAACACGGACTCGTGTGCATCTTGCGCTACCGATGGCGCAGGATTGCAATCGTGATGGTTTAGCTTTCCGCCATGCTGACGATGAAGGCTCAAACCAGTTTGCGAAATGCGGAGTCGTATTTTCGTGAACACCTGGGCGTCGGTGATTACTACATGGAAGGCCGAAGCGTTTCGGGTCAATGGTTCGGTGAAGGCGCAAAAGAATTGAAATTGTCAGGCGTCACCACTGAAAAAGATTTCCTGAATCTTTGCCGGAACATTCATCCGCAATCAGGCGAGCAGTTGACTCCACGGCTGAATTCCAAACGTGTCAGTGTGGACAAGAATGGAAATGTCCACGAATCGGCCAATCGTAGGGTGTTCTACGATTTTACGTTGTCACCGCCTAAATCCGTTTCCATCGCGGCATTGGTCAGCAATGATAAACGGATCATCGAGGCGCATGACGAAGCGGTGACTGTGGCCTTGCGTGAACTGCAAGCCTACGCCGCCACTCGTGTTCGGAAACAAAATCAACGCTCGCATCGGGTGACGGGCAATGTGGTGAGTGCTGTGTTCCGGCATGATACGTCCCGCGCATTAGACCCGCATTTGCACAGTCATTGCATCCTGTTCAATGCCACAAAAGATTCAGTCGAAGGCCGCTGGAAGGCGTTGGAGGCCTGTGAAATGGTCACGGCGCAAAAATTCGTCAGGAACGTCTATTATCACGAACTGGTCAGGTCGCTGCAAAATTTCGGGTATCGGGTGCAAAACAATCCGCGCGGCGATTTCGAGATTGAAGGCGTGTCCAAGGAATTGATTGACCGTTTTTCCAAACGTCACCGCGAGATTGACGAAAAGACGAAGGAACTGCTCGAACGCGAACCAGACAAGGCCAATCAGAATATCAAAGTCATCCGGGCGAATATCGCGCACAAGGAACGCGCTCGCAAAATCAAGGACGTGGGTTTGACGAAATTGCAATCCATCTGGAACAAACAATTGTCATGGAAAGAATGGTGGCAAATCAGCCGATTAGATAAACAACGTGCGCCGGAAATATCACAGAACATAACCGCGAGCCAAGCCGTGTCATGGGCGGAAAATCATCTGTTCGAGCGGCGGTCGGTCGTCCATGAGCATGAGCTTTGGTGTCATGCGCTGGAACACACGCGCGGTCAAGCTGTGTCGCTGCCAGAAATTCAGGCCGCGACTCGAAAGCGCGGCTATATCCGCGATGAACAATTTCAGGGAAAAATCACCACGTGCGAAGTCATGGAACGTGAACTGAACATCGTCCGCCTGGCTCAACACCGGCTGCACCTATATGAACCGCTCTCGCCGAATTATCGTCCCGCAAATAATTCGCTGGATGATGAGCAACGTAAAGCGGTGGAGCATATTTTATCCTCGCATGATTTCGTCACCCTGTTTCGCGGCGGCGCGGGGACGGGCAAAAGCTTTACGCTACGCGAAGTCAAAGCCGGACTCAAAGCGGCGGGCCACACGGTTCAAGTCCTCGCGCCGCAACGCCAGCAGGTCGCCGATCTGGAGCGCGACAGCTTCATCGGCGCGCAAACGGTCAGCGCATTTCTCACGCGACGTTCCATGCCGCGTGGTTCGGTCGTCCTCGTGGACGAGGCCGGACAAATCGGCGGCGAACAAATGCTGCAACTGCTGGATTTCATCCAGATAAATCGTGGCCGGGTCATTTTGTCGGGCGACACGCGCCAGCATGGGGCGGTCGAGGCGTCGGACGCGCTGCGCGCGATAGAACAGTATTCAGGTCTTGGCTACGCGGAGCTGACGAACATCCGCCGTCAAAATCCTGACGTGGCAAAAACAAAGGCGGAACGTCAATGGCTGGAACAATACAAGCTCGCCGTGAATGAAGCGCAGCAAGGCAAATTCGGCTCGTCCTTCGACCGGCTGGATAAACACGGGGCAATCGTCCCTTGCACATTGGCGGATCAACAGAAAAAACTCACCGAACACTTTTTAGAACTTTTCAAAAATCAGCAATCCACCGTGGTCGTCTCGCAAAGCTGGTCGGAGATTCACAAGGTCAATGAACAAGTGCGCGAAGGGTTAAAAACGCAAAAACTGATTGGCGAAACGGAAACGGTGGTTACGGCATTGGAGCGGCAGGATTTGACGGACGCGCAAAAGCGCGACAAGCGGTTTTACCAGCCGGATTCGGTGCTGGTGTTCAACCGCAACACCTGCGGTTTCAAGTCGGGCGATGCCGGACAATTGCGCGGTGTCACCAAAACGCATTTGCTGGTCGAATCAAACAAATGCATCCGACCTGTGCCATTCAAAGATTTGGAACGCATCACGGTTTGCCAGCCGAAAGAGCTTTTGCTGTCCAATGGTGACAGATTGCAACTCAAGGCCAATGCTCAAAGCCAGGACGGGCGCAGGCTCGCCAATGGCGAACTGGTGACGGTGAAGGAAGTTCATGGCGATGGACGCATCACTTTGAATGATGGCCGCACGTTGCCGAAAAATTATCGCCAGTTCGTGCGCGGCTACGCCGTCACGTCTTACGCCGCTCAAGGCAAGACCGTGGATTACGTCCTGTTTTCTGATTCCGCCGTCAAAGCGGCCACAAATGAACTGCAATGGTATGTCACGATCTCGCGCGGGCGGCGCGGTGTGAAAATCTTCACGGCTGACAAAATCCAGCTTCGGCAAAACATCGCTCATTCGGGCGATAGACCTTTGGCTCTGGACATGGCGGCCGAAAGTTCGGTTCACAAGCTGGCAAAAATTTGGGGGCGCGATGTCGCTTATGTTCTCAATGTCAGGCAGTCGCAACGCAAATCAGCCGAACGACGGGCCGATGCACTCCGGCAAGATGAGGCGGTCGGGCAATCGCAAGCCGCGAAGCAAACTGAATCTGTCAAATCAACCGAGACGGTCAAGCCGACGGTTCAAAAATCTGAAACCATTCGGCGGCGAATCGAAATTCCGCCGCGCCAAACCATCCAGAAAAGTCGAGGTATGCGAATATGAGTTTATCCCCCTGTTACTCCAACAGCAATAATGCTGGCGGCGCGGACGGCCTGCGGCTGGAACTGACGCCCGCCTGTTTTTATCTCCTGTCCTATCATCATTTGGACATGGCGAAATTCGAGTCGGATAAAGGCAGCGATGTTCTCACGCTGTCATTCCTTCGGCGCACGGTTCGGATCACGGGAAAAAATCTGCGTGCGCTGGCGATGGATATTCAACGCCGCAATGCTGAATCCGTTAAACCGATGCCAGACCGATACGGCTCAATGGCAGATAACGCCGTTTGGGTAAAGACAATCGAAATAGAAGATGAAAAGGCACAAAGTTAATTAGTTTTGGCAGCGGCAAATTGTATATCGCTTTTGTATATGGGTTGCACTTTTTGCGGCCAAACCTGACCAAACACCGGCAATGCTGAAATTGAAAACCCCCTGTAATCACAAGCCAAACCACATACGACCAAACTAAAGCAAACCTCGATTTAGAATTACGAAACCGTTGCTCTACCACTGAGCTACATTGGCTTAACGCGGCGGCAATTATTCTGGGCGCGGCCGATTCAATGGCAAGCTAATTCGCCGTTCACTGATGCAACACGCCCGGCCAGTTTTTTTGTTGCCGGAAGAAGATTCGCTGCGTATTGAAAGCCGGATGCGCCTCGGCAAAATTCAGATTTTTCCAATCAAATCGTTGATCTGCATGAACTGATTCGCAGCACCTTTGCGCAAAAACCGTCCGAACATCTGTTCCGAAACAACTACCAGCCGCAGCGCGTGATGACGGCCATTGGCGGATGAAGATTGCAGACAAATTGCGCCAGCAAGCGCTTTTATTGGCTTGACGGATTATTTGATTGTGCCATTTTGCCACCATTGTAAATTGACGTTCACCAATGGCTGCAACCAAATCCAGTTTTCTCGACAAAGTGCTCGGTCGCATCGGGCGGCTGGACACGGAAGGGCTGCAAAGCGTCGTCCAGCGGCTCGCACGCGAACGCAGTTTTCTCGAAACGCTGTTCAACACAATTGAAGACGGCGTGCTGGTGGCGGATGAACAGGGGCGCGTAATTTATTTCAATCAGGCGGTCACGCGGATCATCGGCTTGCAGCCGGACGCGGAGAATTTGCAGATCGCGGACATTTTGCCGGAGGTGGATTGGGAGAAAATTTCTCGCGCGGACCGTGCCGGCGGCACCCATGTTTCCCGCCACGAATTTGAAATCCATTATCCGCGTCCGCGCTTCCTGCGGCTTTACGCCGCGCCGCTGGACGGCGAGGCGACGGGCAGTTCCGGCGTCGCGCTGATTTTGCACGACGCGACGGAGGCGCGGCAGAAAACGTTTGAAGCCATCGAAAGCGAGCGCGTCCAGGCGCTGACGCTGCTCGCGGCGAGCGTCGCGCATGAGATCGGGAATCCGCTCAACGCGCTGCATATCCATCTGCAATTGATGGAGCGCGAGGTGAAGAAACTCAAGAGTGACGAGTGGCGGATGACGAGTGACGAGAAAGTTTCATCACGCATTACTCGTCACGCTGCATCAGACGCCGCCGAGGTTGGGAAAAAATTGGAGCAATACCTTGACGTGGCGAAGGGCGAGATTCGCCGGCTGGATTACATCGTCACGCAATTTCTGGGCGCAATCCGGCCCGCGCCGTTGCAGTTGAAAATGGCGTCGTTGAATGACGTGGTGGAAAAAACCTTGGAACTGTTGCGGCCGGAAATTGAAAATCGCGGCGTGACGGTGAAGGCAAAATTGTCGCGCAACCTGACCGCGACGCCAATTGACGCGACGCAGATGCAGCAGGTCTTGGTGAACCTCGTGAAAAACGCAACGCAGGCGATGACGACCGGCGGCACGCTGACGTTGCAGACCGGCGAGAACGGCGACAACGTCTGGGTAAGCGTCACGGACACGGGCGGCGGCATTCCGCAGGAGCAGATCAACCGCATCTTCGAGCCGTTTTACACGACCAAAAAAAAAGGCAGCGGCCTGGGCCTGATGATCGTTCAAAGAATTGTCCGCGCGCACAACGGCCGGATCGAACTGGAAAGCCATGTCGGGCGCGGCACGACTTTTAGAATCTGGCTGCCGTTGCACGAACGCAAACCGCGCTTGCTCGAAGCTCCGCTGCGTGAACCAAAATGAATTTGCGATATGCGATATACGATTTACGAGTCGAATGGCGCAAGTCGCGTCAATCGTAAATCGCATATCGTAAATTTTTATGAAACCGACCTTGCTGATTGTGGACGACGAGAAGACGACGCGCGAAGGGCTGCGCGCCGCGCTCGAAGAACGCTATGACGTGTATGTTGCCGAGGACGTGAAGGCGGCGATGAATTTATTGGAGAGCGAAAATTTTGACGTGCTGCTCACGGATTTCCGGCTGCCGAACGAGGACGGAATGAAATTGATCGCGCGGGCGAAATCTTTGCCCAAGCCGCCGATCTGCATTTTGATGACGGCCTACGGTTCGGAGGAACTCGCGGTGGACGCGATGAAACGCGGCGCGGATGATTACATCGCCAAAGGCCGGTTGCAGATTGACGAGCTGGAGATGCGGATTGCGCGGGCGCTCAAGCAGCAAAATCTGGAGGTGGAAAATATTTCGCTGCGCAAACAGCTCGACGCGAAGTTCGGCCTGGAAAACATCATCGGCCAGTCGCCGGCGATGACGGAAATTTTTGAAATCGTGCAGCAGGTCGCGCCGACGCGCGCGACGGTTTTGCTCGGCGGCGAAAGCGGCACGGGCAAGGAACTCGTCGCGAAGGCGATCCATCAATTGAGTCCGCGCGCGAGGCAGCCGTTCGTGACGGTGCATTGCGCGGCGCTTGCGCCGACGCTGCTGGAGAGCGAATTGTTCGGCCACGAAAAAGGCGCGTTCACGGGCGCGCACGAGCGAAGGATTGGGAGATTCGAGCAGGCGCAAGGTGGAACACTTTTTCTCGACGAAATTGGCGAGATTGACGCGACGATCCAGGTGAAACTTTTGCGTTTTCTGGGCGAGAGAACTTTCGAGCGTGTCGGCTCAAACAAAACTTTGAGCGCGGACGTGCGGCTCGTCGCGGCTACAAATAAAAATCTGGAGGAACTGGTCAAAGCCGGTAAATTCCGCGAAGATTTGTTTTTCCGGCTGCGCGTCGTTGAAATAGAATTGCCGCCGTTGCGCGAGCGGACGGACGACATTCCGCTGCTGGCGCAGAATTTTTTGCGCGAGTTCGCAAAGGAAAACGGAAAGACCGTGAACGATTTCACGGCGGACGCGCTCGAAGCGCTGATGAATTTTTCGTGGCCGGGCAATGTGCGCGAGCTGCGCACGGCGATTGAGCACGCGGTGGTGCTTTGCCGCGGCGAACGAATTTCGTTGCGTGATCTGCCGCCGTCGGTGCGCGGCGGCGGTTCGATGAGCGGCACAAAATTGCTGCAAGGAAAAGCGTTGACGGTGAAGGAGGCGGAGAAACAATTGATCGTGCGCGCCTTGAAAGAGACGGACGGCAACCGGACGCGCGCGGCGTTAAAAATCGGCATGAGCCGGCGGACGTTTCACCGGAAGCTGCACGAGTATCACCTAGAAGGATTTTGATTTATGATGATTAGGGAGCAGATTCAGTCGCTGATCCACAAGCTGGAGGTGGGCGTCGGCGCGACTTTTCTAAAATACTTCGCGCTGGCGGTCGGGGTGTTGTCGCTGGCCGTGCTTTATGATATGTGCGCGTATCACAGTTTCAATTCGCCGGAGGCGATGGATGCGGCGCAGGTGGCGCGCAACCTTTCCGAAGGGCGCGGGTTCACCACGGATTTCATCCGGCCCTTCAGCATTTACCTCGTGCAAAATCACAACCGCGCCGCGCAGCCGTCCGGCCAGCCGTCCACCAACGCGACGGACTACGCGCAGCTCAACGGATCGCATCCCGATCTCGCCAACGCGCCGGTTTATCCGGCGGCGCTGGCGGGGCTGATGAAAATCTGGACGCCGCAATGGAAGGTGAATTTGCGCAGGCCGTTCTGGTCGCAAGGCGGAAACTTTCGGCGCTATGAGCCGGAATTCCGCGTTGCGATTTTCAACCAGATGTTGCTGCTGGCGGTCGTGGTGCTGACGTTTCTGGTGGCAAGGAAACTTTTTGACGCGACGGCTGCGTGGCTGGCGGCGTTGTTGACGCTCGGTTCGGGCCTGCTCTGGAAATTCAGCGTGTCGGGGCTGTCCACGATGCTGTTGCTGGTGATTTTTCTCGGACTCATCTGGTGCCTGGTCAAAGCCGAAGAGCTTGGACGGATGGAACAACCAAACGTGCGCCGGTTGTTTTTTCTCGCCGTTGCCGCCGGACTGCTGACGGGGCTGGGAATGTTGACGCGCTATTCGTTCGGCTGGCTGATTTTGCCGGTGATCCTGTTTCTCGCAATTTTTGGCGGATCGCGGCGGACGGGCGTGGCGGTGGTGGCGTTTCTCGTGTTTGCGGTGGCGGTGACGCCTTGGATTGCGCGCAACCTGGCGGTGAGCGGCACGCCTTTTGGCACGGCGGGCTACGCGATGCTGGAAGGCACGACGGCCTTTCCCGACTCGCAATTGATGCAGTCGCTAAATCCCGACCTGGCCGACGCTTTTCATTACTGGATCAGGCTCTGCCTGAAAAAACTGCTGACAAACTCGCAATACATCATCCAAGGCGACCTGCTGCGCCTCGGCGGGAGCTGGACAGGCGTCCTTTTTTTTGCCGGGCTGCTGCTGGGACTGCGCAACCTCGCCGCGCGCCGGCTGCGTTATTTCACCATGATGTGCCTCGGCGTGTTCATCGTCGTGCAGGCGCTGGGCACAACCCAGTTGTCCGACGCCAGCCCGGAGATGAATTCGGAAAACCTCCTCGCGCTGCTCACGCCGCTGGTGGTGATTTTTGGCGTGGCTTTTTTCCTGACGCTGCTCAACCAGATGAACGTCCCGTCGTTGGGCGCGCGCTTCGGGGTGATGGCGCTGCTGGTCGCGCTCACCTGCCAGCCGCTGGTTTCCACGCTGGCGTTGCGGGTGCCGGTTGTTTCCTATCCGCCTTACTATCCGCCGGACATCCAGAAAATTTCCGGCTGGATGCATCCCGACGAACTGACCATGAGCGACATTCCCTGGGCCGTCGCCTGGTATGGCGACCGCCAATGCACCTGGACGACCCTCAACGCGCAGTATGAATTTTATTCGTTGAACGATTACATCAAGCCCGTCCACGCGCTTTACCTCACGCTGAACACGCTCAACGCCCGGCTGCTGACCGACTGCGTGCAGGGCGGCGCGGACAGTTGGGGAAATTTCGTCCTGAAGACCGCCGCCATGAACCAGCTTCCGCAGGGTTTCCCGCTGCGCAACACTCCGCTCGAAACCCTGATCTCCGGCCTTTATCTCACCGACCGGCAGCGCTGGAACAATCCCTGAAAATCACGCCGCCGCGCGCCGCAACCGGTCCGCGATGCCCGACCACTCCGGCAAATCCGGCGGCGCTTCGACGATGATCAGCCTTGCTCCCGCCGCGTCGCAGCGGTGCAACTCCGCGTAAAGCGCCCGCGCAAACGCCTCGGCATCGTGCGGCATCACGCTCACGTCCGCGAAATTTTCACCGGAAGGAATTTTCGTGTGGGCGACGATGAAACGAGTGACGAGTGACGAGTGACAAGTGACAAGTTGGGATTTCAGTTCAGCATCGTCCTGCCAGTTTAGAACCAAAAGTTTTGCCTTCGGCGAGTAATGCTTTTCCAGCAGGCCCGGACTGCGAAGTTTTTCATTGCTTGTCACTCGCCACTTGTCACTTGCCACTTCTCCGCAAACGGCGGCGAGCGATTCCGCGTGGATCATTCCCGGCCGCAAAATTTTCGGCGGCGAAACCGTCAGATCCAAAACCGTGGATTCAATCCCGACCTGCGACTGGCCGCCGTCCACGATCAACGAAATTTTTCCGGCAAGCTGCGCGCGGACGTGTTCCGCGTTCGTCGGCGAAACCCGGTTCGACAAATTCGCGCTCGGCGCGGCGAGTGGAAACCCGCACTCGCGGATGACCGCTTGAATGAACGGATGACCGGGCCAGCGAATGCCGACGGTTTCGCCGCCCGCCGTTACGTTGTCGGGAATTTTTTCCGCGCGCGGCAGAACCAAAGTCAGCGGGCCGGGCCAGAACGATTTTGAAAGTTTCCCGGCGAGCGGCGGAAAATTTTCCGCGCAGAGTTTCGCCATTTCGTTGCCGGCGACGTGGACGATGATCGGATTGTTCGCCGGCCGGCCTTTGATTTGGAAAATTTTGGCGACGGCCTTTTCATCAAACGCATTTGCGGCGAGGCCATAAACCGTTTCCGTCGGCAGCGCGACGACTTCGCCGGCGCGGAGCAGTTCCGCCGCGCGTTTCACGGCGGCGGTGAAAAGCGCGGGCGTGTGCGTGGATAAAATTTCCGTTTTCAATCTTGTGTCACCGGCAATGCGAACGGTTGGAGTTCAACCTTTAGGTTGTCGGGCGGGGGCACGCTAAAGCGTGAACTCCAACGGTCATTCATAACGCAAGGCGTCAATCGGGTCGAGCTTGGATGCTTTCCACGCGGGGTAAAAGCCGGAGATGATGCCGATGACGGCGCTGGAAATAAAGGCGACGGCAATCCAAAAAAACGGCGTGACGGTCGGCATATGCCAGACATAACTGACCAGTTTTGAAAAACCGACGCCGCCGGCAATGCCGATGCCGCCGCCGATGACGCTCAAAGTCACGGCTTCAATCAAAAATTGCACGAGGATGTCGGCGGCACGCGCGCCGACGGCCATGCGGATGCCGATTTCGCGCGTCCGTTCGGTGACGCTGACCAGCATGATGTTCATGATGCCGATGCCGCCGACGATGAGCGACACGGCGGCGACGCCTGCGAGCAAGAATCCCATCGTGCGTGAAGCCGACGAAACTCTTTCCATCAAATCAGCCTGGTTGCGCACGGTGAAATCCGGTTCCTTGCTGCGATGCCGCGCCGTCAGCAAATCGGTGATTTCATTCTGCGCCTTGTTGATGGTCTTGTCGCTGGTGGCCTCCGCCAGAATGTCGTTCACAAACGTGCGTGTGGTGATGCGGTGCATATGGCTGGTGTAGGGAACGACGACAATGTCATCCTGATCCTGGCCAAAAAGATTGAAACCTTTTGGCGTGAGCATGCCGACGATCTGAAACGGTATGTTGCGGATGCGCAAAGTCTGTCCGAGCGGATTCTCGCCGGGAAACAACTGGTCAACGACGGTTTTGCCGACGATGGCGGATTTGGCAAGACTGCGCACATCCTGATCAGTGAACATCGCGCCGCTGGCAATGCTGCGGTTGAGGATTTGCGGATAATCCGGCGATTCACCCATCACCTGTGTGTTCCAGTTCTGGCCGTCGGCGAGAATCTGCGCGCGGTCGCGCACTTCCGGGCTGACGGCGGCAACGTCCGGCAGTTTGGCAATCGCATTGGCATCATCAACCGTCAGCGTCGGCGCGCTGCCCCAGCCGCCGCGCATTCCGCCCATGGTCTGGTTGCCGGAAAAAACCGTGATCACATTTTCGCCCAGGCTGGAGACCTGATCTTCGACTTGCTTGGTCGCGCCCGTCGTGAGGCTCACGGAACCGATCACCGCGCCGACGCCGATGATGACGCCGAGCATCGTCAGCAGCGAACGCATCTTGTTCCGGCGCAGCGCGCGCCCGGCGATCCGGAGTGAGGCGAAAATTCTCATGCTCCAGTGAAGGGTGAAGGATGAAGGATGAAGGATGAAAATTTCATTCGAGACCTTTGGCGCGTTTGGAAATGGTTGTCAGGATGGCTAATAATTCGTCGTTCTCCTTCATCAAAGGTTGCAACCGCCGGGCGGAAATAAAATTTTCAGCGAGCAGCAGTTCCAACCAGTAAAGTGTCTCATCCGCTTCTTTCAAGCAATCGCCAATCTTTGAAATAAACTCCGCTTTTGATCTTGCCCGGTGCGCTTCACGATAATTTGCGCCGACCGATGTGCCGGAGCGCAACGCTTGTTTGCCGAGGATTTGCGCCGCCGTGTTGTTTTTCGGCAACGCGCAATACAGCCGGATAATCCGTCGCGCAAACATTTTCGTCCGCATCCGCAAATCTTTTTCATCATTCATCATTCAACCTTCATCCTTCAAGCGAGCTTTACCGCCTGCTGTGCTTGCTTCAAATGGTTCAATTCATTCTCCGCGATCAAACGGTCTTTCACCGTTTCATCCGTCAAAATTTTCCCGTCGCGCAAAATCACCATGCGCCGGGTGTAACGCGCCACGTCAAGTTCGTGCGTGACCATGATGATGGTGATGCCCTGGTCGTTGAGCTTTTGAAAAACGCCCATGATTTCAATGCTCGTCTGGCTGTCCAGATTTCCCGTCGGTTCATCTGCGAGCAAAAGCGACGGCCGGTTCACGAGCGCGCGGGCGATGGCGACGCGTTGCTGCTGGCCGCCGGAAAGCTGGTTGGGATGATGGCCGGCGCGCGGGCCGAGGCCGACGAGTTCGAGCGCGTGGGTGGCGCGTTCAAACTGTTCGTGCGCGGGAATACGCTCGCGGTTGTATTGCATCGGCATCTCGACATTTTCCAGGGCGGACGTGCGTGACAACAAATTGAAGCCTTGAAAAACAAAGCCGATTTTTTCGTTGCGCACATCGGCCAGCGCGTCGCGGCCGAGCGTGGAAACGTCAATGCCATCCAGCCAGTAATGTCCCGCCGTCGGCCGGTCGAGCGCGCCGATCATGTTCATCAGCGTGCTTTTGCCCGAGCCGCTCGAACCCATGATGGCGACGAATTCGCCGGGGAAAATTTCCAGCGAAATCCCGCGCACCGCATGGACGTCCACCTCGCCGGTGTGATACGTCTTGTGGATTTCGTCGAGCTGGATGACAGGTTTGGTCGGCACAGAAATTCTTCGCAAATCAGCGGCCGCGCGGAAATCCGCCGCCGCCAAACGGATTCGAAGTGGCCGCAGCGGAGGCGCCGCCCGGATTGACCAGCCCGGTGACGACGTGGTCGCCTTCATTCAAGCCAGAAACCACCTCGGTCGAAAGGCCGTCGCTGATGCCGGTTTTAATCTGCACCGCCTGCAACTTCGCATCCGGGCCTGTGCCCGCCAGCACATAAACGGTGTGAAAGACCGGATGTTCGCCGCGTCCGCGACCGCCGCCACGGCGTCCGCCCGGCCCGCCGGCGTAACGTCCGGGATTGGCGGTTCCTGGCGAAACCGGCGTCGCAACAGCATTGTTGGTCTGCGTTGCGGTGTCTTCCGGCAGATGGAATCGCAGCGCGCTGTTCGGGATGATCAGCGCGTTTTCGCGTTGGGCGACGATGATGGAGACGTTCGCCGTCATGCCCGGCTTCAATTTGTAATCCGCGTTCGTCACGCCGATGACGCAGTCGTAGGTGACGACGTTGTTGACGGTCGTCGGTGAATTGCGCACCTGCGTGACAACGCCGTGGAAATTCCGGGTCGGATACGCGTCCACCGTGAAGTCCACGTTCTGGCCTTCCAAAATCCCGCCGACATCCGCCTCGGCCACGCTGGTGTCAATCTGCATTTTCGTCAGGTCGTTGGCGATTTGAAAAATGGTCGGCGTGCTGAAACTCGAGGCCACCGTCTGGCCCAGTTCCACCGCGCGCAAAATCACCACGCCGTCCACCGGCGAAAGAATTTTGCAATAGTTGAGGTTCACCAGCGCGTTGTTGAGCGAGGCCTGCTTGATTTTCACGCTCGCCTCGGCCTCATGCAACGTGGCGATGGCCGTGTCGTAATCAGAACCGGAAATCAATTTGTTCGTGAACAGTTCGCTGCTGCGGTTCGCCTCCACCTGCTGCAATTCCAGGTTCGCCTTTGCGTTGGCCAGGTCGGCGGTGCTTTGCTCCACCGCCGCCTGATACGTCGCCGGGTCAATCTCCGCGATGACCTGGTTTGACTTCACCACCGAATTGAAATCCACGTTCAGCTTGCTGATGCGCCCGGAAACCTGGCTGCCCACCGTCACGTTCACCACCGGGTTCAACGTCCCCGTCGCCGTCACCATCTGCGTCAGCTCGTCCTGCGTCACCGGCGTCGTGACGTAATTCAACGGTTCGGCGCGGCCGTGGCGGAAATAAAAATATCCGCCGCCCGCCGCCGCGATGACCGCGCCGGTCCAAATCCATTTCCACCAGCCGCCGCTTGTTTTTTCTGCCATAAAATAATTTTTTCCGCGCTTTCAACTGGAGACCGCGCACACAAGCCACAAGTTACGCAAATCTCACCCGTGCCGCAATTTTAGTTTGTGACTTTTGTGATGCACCGTAAAATTTGCGCGTGCTCGAAACGCTGACCCAACAACTCGCCGGCCGGCAACCCCTGTCCGTCGGGCAGGTCCGCCAGGCCGTCGGGCAGTTGACGGAAGAAAAAATCCCCGCGGCCACCAAGGCGGATTTTCTCATCGCGCTCGCGCAAAAGGGCGAATCGGCGGACGAAATCGCCGCGTTCGCCACCGCGCTGCGCGAAAAATCCGTCCCGCCGCCGATTGAAAAAAACTGGCGCGAGTCGCGCGAAATCCTCGACATCGTCGGCACCGGCGGCGACCGCCTCGGCACGTTCAACATTTCCACCACGAGCGCCATCCTCTGCGCCGCCGCCGGCGTGGCCGTCGCCAAGCACGGCAACCGCGCCGTCACCTCGCTGGCCGGCAGCGCCGACGTGCTGGAGGTGCTCGGCGTTCGTATTGATTTGACGCCGGAAGAGGCCGCGCGTTCATTGCGCGAAAAGAATTTCGCGTTTTTTTTCGCGCCGAATTTTCATCCCGCCTTCCGACATATTTCTGCCGCGCGAAAAATCTGCGCCGAACGCGGCCAGCGGACAATTTTCAACTTTCTCGGCCCGCTGCTGAACCCCGCGCGTCCGTCCGCGATGCTCGTCGGCGTGCCGCGCGCCGAACTCTGCGGACCGCTGGCAAAAGTTTTGCAGTCGCTCGGCGTCCGCCGCGCGATGGTCGTGTGCGGAAAAATCGAAAATCGAAAATCGAAAATCGAAAATTTTCTGGACGAGCTTTCCACGCTCGGCGAAAACCAGATCGCGGAATTTTATCAGGAACGCGGTTTTACAACCTCGGTCTTGTCGCTGGAAAATTTTCCGTTGCAGCCCGCGCGGCTGGAGGATTTGCTCGGCGGCGATAAATTTCAAAACGCGGAAATCGTCCGGAACATTTTGCGCGGCACTGACTGCGGCCCGAAGCGCGACGCGGTTTTGCTCAACGCCGGCGCGGCCTTGTTTGTCGCAGGAAATGCGAAGTCGCTGGCCGAAGGCTGGGATTTGGCGGCGGAGACCATTGACAACGGCCGCGCAAAAGCAAAACTCGCGGAATTGTCTGCCTGAATAATTTACGATTTACGATTTACGATTTACGCGCGGCTTCCGAGTGCGATGCGTAAATCGCATATCGCAAATCGTATATTTCAGCGCGGCGTGTTTTTGTAGGCTTTGAGCGCGGCGGCCTCCACCGCTTCCGCCGACGCGTAGTGCAGGCCGAGGTTGTGCTGCGCGGTTTTGTCGCCCTGCCGCGCGGCCCGGATGAACCATTTCACGGCTTCCGTCGTGTTCTGGGTCACGCCGCGGCCGGCCTGATAGCAGAGGCCGAGATTGCATTGCGCGGGCGCGAGTTCCTGCTCGGCGGCGGCGAGATACCATTTCACCGCCTCGGCAAAATTCTGCTCGACGACCTGGCCGGTCTCGTAAAAAACCCCGAGGTTGAACTGCGCCGCCGGATAACCGCGCACCGCCGCCTCGCGATACCATTTCACGGCCTCGGCGTAATTTTGCGGCACGCCCTGGCCGGTTTCGTAAAGCGTGCCGAGATTGAACTGCGCCGCCGGGTCGCCCTGTTCCGCCGCCTCGCGCAGCCATTTGGCCGCCTCGCCAAATTCCTGCGGGACGCCCTGGCCCATCCAGTAACAGACGCCGAGATAACATTGCGCCATCGGATCGTTTTGGTCGGCGGCGCGTTTGAACCATTTCACCGCCTCGTGGTAGTCCTGCGACACGCCCTGGCCGTTTTGGTAGCAGACGCCAAGTTGAAACTGCGCCTGCGCGTCGCCTTCCATCGCGGCGGCGCGGATCGCCTCAAACGTGTCCCAGGATTTCCGGTGGGTGGACATTATTTTTCCAAGCCACAACAGCATAATGGCCGCGCTGCTAAATTCAAGCTGCGAATTCAGCTTCCGCCGGGCGCGTCCGCCTGCTACAAAATCCGCATGGCAGCCCCATTAAAAATCGGTTTTCTCGGCGCGGGCAAAATGGCGACCGCGCTCGCCAGAGGTTTTGTCCGCGCGGAAATTGTTTTCCCTCGCGAAATCATCGCCGCCGACCCGTTTGCCGCCGCGCGGAAAAGCTTCGCCACCGAGACCGGCGCACAAACCATCACGACCAACGTGGAAGCCGCCCAGGCCGCGACCGTTTTGATCCTCGCCACCAAGCCGGATCAGGCCGCCGCCGCGCTCGCGGAAATTTCCGGCGCGTTCACCAAAAATCATCTGCTCATTTCCATCGCCGCCGGAGTGACAATTTCTAAGCTAGAAAATCTTTTGCCCGCAGGCGCGCGCGTCATCCGCGTCATGCCCAACACGCC